>JAABVA010002318.1_pt1 | contig 19126 bp, 13 predicted proteins | sample 5560331 | NCBI WGS metagenome assembly JAABVA01 (sample SAMN12812661, study PRJNA571458) | rock metagenome | isolation source: Antarctica rocks | place: Antarctica: Victoria Land, Mt New Zealand sud | collected 2016-01-07 | reverse complement strand
GCATCGCGATTCCGGCGGTTGGTCAAGGACTACGAGAGGCTGCCGAGCACGGTGGCGGGGCTACACTTCATCGCCTTTGCTTGTGTGTTCCTCCGCCAAGCAACCGCTGTCCTCGGTGCAAGTCCATAACACTCTCTAACGACTAACGCTGTTCAGAACATCCTCTCGCCAGGACCGTAGTTCAGATCTTCCAGCTCGTAGCCGAGGTCTTTGGCCGACGCCTCGAAGAAGGCCCGGTTGCGGTGGGCAAAGGGGAGCCACTCCTTGTAGCGGTCGCAGGCCTCCTCGGTGGCGGACGGTTCTTCGATCCCGGCGAGGTTGCGCATGTAGAGTTGCATCTCGGAGAAACGCGCGCGCCAGGGGTTCTCGGGCTCCGCATCCTGTTCGAGGGCTGAGCGGAAGGTCTCGAAAGAGGCGGGGGCGGGAGGTTTTTCGAGGTCCTCGGAGAGGAAGCGTTTGTCGAGGAAGGAGATCGCCATGTCGAGCCCCGTGATGAGGGCCGGCGAGTAGGGAGCCTGGCGGGCGGAATGACCTTTGGGGAGACCCCATCGCAAGGCGCCGGCCGTTCCCCCCACAATGCGGAAGGTATAGGGTAGCGAGCGGTAGGCCCGGCGGCTGTGGTGGTAGTAGACAATGGGGTAGCAGCGTAGCCCTTCGTAGAGCCCCAAGAGGGAGCTGTGGTGGACCACGACTTGAGACTCCATATCCCGGGGCTCGCCGTCGTGGAAATGCGGGGCCAGGATGCTCAAAGGTTCGGCGGTATCCGAAGCCTGGTGGAGGAGGCCCGCGACCGTAACGCCAAGCTGCTGCAAGACTCCGTATACACCCACGACGTGACTTATGGCGAGCGTCAGAATCCCAAAGCCTATGAGTACCTCGGAGACGGCCAGAGCCTGGTAAATGCCGGTCGCCGGGGTGATATCGCCGAAGCCCAACGTGGAGATCGCCGATGGCGTAGAGCGCCTCACCGAAGGAGGGCTCAAGACCGGACTCGAGAAGTTGAAGCTCTGCGCGTTCATCCCCGCGTAGTAGACGAGCGCGTAGCCGACAAGCACCTGTACGATCCAAACGGTGATGGTGACCGGGACCATCAGGGGGGCGGCTATCGAGAGCCCGAAAGACTGTAGCCTCCGGGGCAGGGGCGCGTGAGGAGACGCACTATCTTGAACAGGCCGCCGTAGAGACGGCTGCTCAAGAAACCGAAGCCGTCCGGGTGAAGCACGGTAAAAAAGACCTCCGCGATGCCGGCGAGGATTAACAGAACACCGGCCCGCCAGGGACCATCCGTCACGGAGCGAGAGAGGCTCCACGTCGAAGCTGGAGTAGGAGAGGGCGCAAGCTGTCGAGGCGTTAGAAGAGGATCTCGAAGGTGAAACGCCTACTCGCCTGGCTCTCCAATCTGCGGCGCCCGGTCGTCCGCTACGAGCGCAGGGTGACTAATCTCATAGGCCTCGCACTTCTGAAACACAGCGTTTCGCTGCTCAGACGGCCGCCACACAAGCTCTGAGCGAAGGTTTCGACCATGCTAGACTGGCACCCGGTTTACAAAACTACACGGGAGTGGCAGTGGCCGAACTGACGGGTTCCCCTGGGAGTCTCACCGAACGCTTCAAGCGTTGGTTGCTCGAGGACCAGATCCAGCGCAAGACAGGCCCCCACGAAGAGCAGGAAGAAGAGGATCACGTCCACAAGCAACCCTGGTGGAGGATGACGTGCCTGACCGGGGTCGACTACTTCTCAACGCTCGGCTACCAGCCGGGCATCGCCACCGTCGCCGCCGGGGCGCTCTCACCTCTGGCCACCCTCCTTATCGTGCTCTTGACACTCTTCGGAGCGCTGCCGATGTACCGAAGGGTCGCCGCCGAAAGCCCGCATGGGCAGGGCTCGATCGCGATGCTCGAGAAGCTGCTCTCGTTCTGGAAGAGCAAGATCTTCGTGCTGTGCCTCCTGGGCTTCATCGCAACCGACTTCATGGTCACCATAACCCTCTCATCTTCGGACGCCGCAGCCCATCTGACCGAGAACCCGTTCGTGGCGGAGTACCTTGAGGGTAGGGAGATCCTCATCACCCTCGTTCTGGTGGCGGCGCTGGGCATGATCTTTCTCAAGGGCTTCAAGGAGGCTGTCGGTGTCGCTGTGGTCCTAGTCGGGGCATTCCTTCTGCTGAACCTGGTCGTCGTGGCCGTCGGTATATACGAGAGCGTAGCGAACCCCCAGTACATCCTCGACTGGACAGACGCGCTGCTCACCAGTCACAGCGAGCCGCTCGCGATGATCGGCATGGCGATCATCGTGTTCCCGCAGCTAGCTTTGGGACTCTCGGGCTTCGAGACCGGGGTGACCCTGATGCCGCTCGTGCGCGGCGATGAGGAGGACGCGCAAGAGCACCCAGAGGGCCGCATCCGTAACACGGGCAAGCTGCTCACGGCTGCCGCCCTGATCATGAGCTTCTTCCTGCTCACGACCAGCTTCATTACGGTCGTGCTCATTCCACCCGAGGAGCTCGAAGCGGGCGGCGCGGCCAAGGATCGGGCGCTTGCTTACCTGGCGCACGGCTACTTGGGCGACGCTTTCGGCACAGCCTACGACATAAGCACTATACTCATCCTGGCCTTCGCGGGGGCGTCTGCGATGGCGGGGCTGTTGAACATCGTGCCCCGCTATCTGCCTCGCTACGGAATGGTGCCTCAGTGGGGGCGGGCGGTCAGGCCACTGGTGCTGGTCTACATTGCAGTCGCCCTCGCGATAGTCCTCATCTTTGAGGCCAACGTGGACGAGCAGGGCGGGGCGTACGCGACCGGTGTCCTGGTGGTGATGACCTCGGCAGCCGTCGCCGTCACGCTGGCCGCCTTACGCAGGGGAACAAAGCTGGGAGTGATCGCGTTCGGGCTCGTCACCCTCGTGTTTATCTACACTCTCGTCGCAAACGTGATTGAGCGGCCCGAGGGCATCAAGATCGCTTCTTTCTTCATCATCGCTATCGTCGCAATCTCGATCCTCTCGCGGGTGTGGCGCACGACCGAGCTGCGGACGGAGAGCATAGAGCTCGACGAGACAGCCCAGAGGTTTGTCGACGAAGCGAGCAAGGGAGAGAAGATACATATCATCGCCCACAGGCATCGGCAGGCTACTGACGACCCCGAGGAGTACGCGACGACGGAACGAGAGCAACGCGAGGATAACCACGTCCCGGAGGATATACCGATCCTCTTCCTCGAGGTTGGCGTGGATGACCCCTCAGAGTTCGAGGAGGTGATGACGCTCAGGGGCGTTGAAGTCGGTAATTACAAGGTGCTGCGTACCAAGAGCTCGGTTGTACCGAACGCTATCGCCGCTTTCCTGCTCCACCTGCGCGATATTACTGGTAAAGAGCCGCATTGCTATTTTGGTTGGACGGAGGGCAACCCCATTGCGTACCTGTTCCGTTACGTCTTGCTCGGCGAGGGAGACATTGCCCCGGTCGCCCACGAGGTACTAAGAGAAGCGGAACCGGATCGGAAGCAGCGACCCGCCATCCATGTCGGCGGCAAATGAACTACCGCCAACCTGTACCTCCGCACCGAGAGCAACCAATGTACAAGCTCGTCAAAAGAGCGGCGTATGCACCGCTCACAACCCTTAATCTTTAAATCGCTTGTGAGACAATCTCTAGCAACTCACTGCCTCTTCGTAGAGACGCGCTCCGACGTGAGTCTGCTCTCCGGCGCCGGGCGCCGGCCCGCAAACCTTTAGCTAGTCGTCGGGCTTCACCTCCGCCAGCACCGCCCCGCCGGGGACGCGGTCGCCCTCGGCGTAAGGTAGCGACGCTACTTTGCCGGCGTGGGGGGCCGCCACGGACTGCTCCATCTTCATCGCCTCCAGCACTAGTAGCGTCTGGCCCTCCTCGACCTCGTCTCCCTCCCCCACCAGCACCTTCACCACCGTCCCCGGCATCGGCGCGGTCAGGCTCGCTCCATCCGTCGCCCCCGACGCCCCCTCGTCCACGTCCGGCGCCGCCGGCCTCTCCAGCGTGTACGCCACGCCATCGAGAGAGACCATGACGCTGCACTCGTCGGCCACGAAGCCGCCCCTGACAGCACGGCCGTCTACCACGGCCCGTATCTCCCCGTCGCCCAAAAAGCGTGCCTCCACGACCGACGCTTCGCCACCCGAGACGAGCCTCCAGACACCGCTCCGTCCGCTCTCGCGCCGCGCCTCGACCGCATACTCCTTGCCATCCGTCCCCCGGTAGACCAGGCGCGTGATGCCACCGAGCCGCCACGGCCCCGCTCCGAAGGGATCGCCGTTCCCGGGCGCGTGGGCACGGGTGAGATCCCCCGCCACCGCCAAGAGCAACGCCTCTCGCGGTGGCGATGGCTTGGGGACGGGCTCGTCGAGGCCATGCTCCTCGATAAAACCCGTCGTGGTCTCGCCCGCGGCGAAGGCGGGCTCCGCGGCGATACGTTGCAGGAGCGGCAGGTTCGTCGCGGCCCCGAGCACCGTGTAGTCCTCCAGAGCCCGGCGGAGCCTCAGAACGGCCGCCGCCCTGTCCAGCCCGGAGACGATGAGCTTCGCGAGCATCGGGTCGTAGTTTAGTGAGACCTCGTCGCCAGCCTCGACCCCCGCGTCGTTGCGGATGCCGGGGCCGACCGGCGGCTCGAAGACGCGGAGTATGCCGCCCGAGGGCAGCCCCGTGTACGGGTCCTCAGCGTAAAGGCGCGCCTCGATGGCGGCGCCGCGCGGGGCGACATCCTCCTGCGCGAAGGGCAACGACTCCCCGGCGGCGACCGCGAGCTGGAGGTGGACGAGGTCCAGGCCGGTCACGAGCTCGGTTACGGGGTGCTCGACCTGCAAGCGGGCGTTCATCTCCAGGAAGTAGAAGTCCTCGCTGTCCAGGAGGAACTCGACCGTGCCGGCGTTCCGGTAGCCCGCCGCCTCCGCCAGGCGCACCGCTGCCTCGCCCATAGCCTCGCGCAGGTCTTCGGAGAGGGCGGACGAGGGGGCCTCCTCGACTATCTTCTGGTGGCGGCGTTGGATCGAGCACTCCCGCTCGTAGAGGTGGACGACGTTCCCGTGGTGGTCGGCGATCACCTGCACCTCGACGTGCTTGGGGTCCTTGATTAACTTTTCGAGAAAGACAGCTCCCGTCCCGAAAGACGCCTTGGCCTCCCGCTTCGCCCCCCGGACGGCCTCGGCGAAGTCCTCCGGCCTGTGCACGGGCCGCATCCCGCGCCCACCGCCCCCACCGCTCGCCTTCACAAGGACCGGAAAACCGATCCTCTCCGCCTCTTCGAACAGTCGCTCCTCGCCGGCTTCGTCCTCCTCACCGGCGTATCCGGGTATGGTCGGCACGTCCGCCTCCCGCGCGAGCTCCTTCGCCCGCACCTTGTCCCCGACCCTCTCCATCGCCTCCGCCGCCGGCCCGACCCAGACGAGCCCCGCCTCCTCTACCGCCCGCGCGAAACCCGCGTTCTCCGAGAGGAACCCGTACCCTGGATGCACCGCCGCGGCACCACTCTCCCTCGCTGCTCGAATTATCTTCTCGATGTCAAGGTAGCTCTCCGCTGCGGGAGCGGGACCCACGGGATACGCCTCGTCGGCGAGACGGACGTGCATCGCGCCCTCGTCCGCCTCGGAGTAGACGGCCACAGAAGCGACGCCAAGCTCGCGGCACGCCCGGATCACACGCACCGCCACCTCCCCGCGGTTGGCGATCAGCAACTTGCCAAAAGGCGGCTCGCGCAAGTATTTGTAGCTTTCAGCCATGAGCCGGCTCCTGGAGCTTCATTTTCCTACCCTTTCCACGGCGTCTCCCGGAGCGCAAACCCTCAAAACCACGACAAACCTCTCGCCGCTGGCCGGCCAGAAACTGACGGCTGATGGCTATCACTCACATCCTGAAGATACCGTAGCGTGTCTCGACGGCGGGGGCGTTGGCGGCGGCGGAGAGGCCTAAAGCCAGGACCATCCGCGTGTCGGCGGGATCTATTACGCCGTCGTCCCAGAGGCGGGCGGTCGAGTGGTAGGGGTTGCCCTCCTCCTCGTACTTCTCCAGGATCGGACGTTTGAACTCCTCGCGCTCCTCATCGGTCATCTCCTCGCCCTCGCGCTTCTTGCTCTCTTCCTCGACGGTCAGGAGGACGTTCGCCGCCTGCGGGCCGCCCATGACGCTGATACGGGCGTTCGGCCACATAAAGAGGAGGCGTGGCGAGTAGGCCCGGCCCGCCATCCCGTAGTTGCCCGCCCCGAACGAGCCGCCGATGATAACGGTGAACTTCGGGACGTTCGCATTGGCGACAGCCATCACGAGCTTCGCCCCGTCCTTGGCGATGCCGCCGTTCTCGTACTCCTTGCCGATCATGAAACCCGTGATGTTCTGCAAGAAGACGAGCGGTATGCCGCGCGAGGCGCACAGCTCGATGAAGTGCGCCCCCTTGAGCGCGCTCTCGCTGAAGAGGATGCCGTTGTTGGCGAGTATGCCCACCGGGTTGCCCATGATGCGCGCGAAGCCGCAGACGAGCGTCTCGCCGTAGAGCGGCTTAACCTCGTGCATCCGGCTGGCGTCTACGATGCGGGCTATAACCTCTCGCACGTCGTAGCTCTGGCGCGGGTCCTGAGGGACGACGCCGTAGATCTCGCGCGGGTCGTAGAGCGGCTCCTCGGCCTCGGTGAGGGACCAGGGCGGCTTCTTCTCGACGTTCAGGTTGGCGACGATCTGGCGCACTATCGCCGCCGCGTGCTCGTCGTTCTCGGCGAGGTGGTCCGCGACGCCCGAGGTACGGGTATGCACCTCCGCACCGCCGAGCTCCTCCGCGCTGACCTCCTCGCCCGTGGCGGCCTTCACTAGGGGAGGGCCGCCAAGGAAGATCGTGCCCTCACCCTTCACGATCACCACCTCGTCGCTCATCGCCGGCACGTATGCCCCGCCCGCCGTACACGAGCCCATGACGGCGGCGACCTGCGGGATTCCCTTCGCCGACATCTGGGCCTGGTTATAGAAGATGCGCCCGAAATGCTCCCGGTCAGGGAAGACCTCGTCCTGCAAAGGCAAAAAAGCCCCACCGGAGTCGACTAGATAGATACACGGCAGGTGGTTCTGCTCGGCGACCTCCTGGGCGCGGAGGTGCTTCTTGACGGTCATCGGGTAGTAGGTGCCACCCTTGACCGTCGCATCGTTTGCCACGACCATGACCTCCCACCCCGAGACGCGCCCGATGCCGGTAACTATCCCCGCCGCCGACACCTTCCCGTCGTACATTCCGTAAGCGGCTAAAGTAGAGAGCTCCAAAAACGCCGTGCCCGGGTCGAGTAACCTGTCTATGCGGTCGCGCACCGGCAGCTTGCCCCGCTCCTCGTGGCGCTTCCGGGCCTTCTCGCCGCCGCCCCTGCGCGCCTCCTCCGTCAGGTCGCGCAGCTCTTCGAGGAGCCCCTCGTAGGCTTCGGCGTTCGCCTTGAACTCATCGCCCTCTCTGTCTATGAAGGTGCGTAGCTTGCTCACCGTCTCACCCCCTCTCCGGTCTCCTGTTCGCGAAGGACGTTGCGTCGGACCTTTCCGGTGGGCGTCATCGGCAACTCCCCGACGAATTCGACCTCGCGCGGGTACTCGTGCGCGCCGAGACGCTCCTTTACGAGCTGTTGTAGCTCCGCGGCCAGGTCCTCGCTCTCCTCGCGTCCCTCCCGCAGGACGACGAAGGCCTTGACCACCTGTCCCCGTGTCTCATCCGGTTTACCGACCGCCGCCGCCATCACGACATCCTGGTGTTTGATCAGGACCTCCTCGATCTCTACGGGGCCGATCCGGTACCCGGCGGAGCTTATGACGTCGTCGTCCCTTCCTACGAAGCGGAAGTACCCCTCATCATCCACGGAGGCGAGGTCCCCGGTCTTCAACCAGTCCCCGACGAACTTCTCCCGTGTAGCCTCCTCGTTGTTCCAGTACCCGAGCATCATCACCGGGTCCGACCTCTTTACGGCGATCTCGCCCTCTTCTCCGGGGGACAGCTCGTTTCCCTCCCCGTCTATGACGGCGACGCGGTGACCGGGTACGGGGCGGCCCATCGAGCCGGGTCTTACGGGCATGAGGGCGTTGCAGTTGGAGAGGACGAGGTTGCACTCGGTCTGGCCGTAGAACTCGTTTATAGAGATGCCAAGCTCCTCTCTGGCCCAATCAAAGGTCTCCTCGCCTAGAGGCTCCCCGCCGCAGCCGATGGTCTGTAGCTCCAGCGTCCACCTCTTTCGGGGGTTCTCGACGGTACGCATCATCTTGAGCGCCGTGGGCGGGAAGAAGGCGTTCTGTACGCCCCACCGCTCCATCAAGCCGAAGGCGTTCTCCGGGTCGAAACCTTGCATCCGGGTAGAGACCACGGGGAGGCCCCAGTGAAGCGCGGGCAAGAGGACGTCGAAGAGGCCCCCGATCCAGGCCCAGTCAGCCGGCGTCCAGAACAAGTCGCCTATCCGGGGCCCCAGGTCATGCGGCAGACTGACGCCCGGCAGGTGCCCGAGGAGTATCCCGTGCCCGTGTAGAGCGCCCTTAGGTGAGCCGGTGGTGCCCGAGGTGTAGATGATGATCGCCGGGTCCTCGGGACGGGTCTCTACCGGCTCGAAGCGTGGGGAGGCGCCCCGGATCAGGGCGTCGAACGTCTCCGCCCCGGCGTGTTCACCATCGGTGAGAATTACGTGACCGAGGTCGGGAAGCTCTTCGCCTAAAGAAGCGACCACCTCGTGGTGCCCGGCGTCGGTCACGATCACCTTCGTCCCGCTGTCCTTTAGCCTGAAGCGCAGGGCCTCCTCCCCGAAGAGCGCGAAGAGCGGTACGACGACGGCGCCCAGCTTGTAGGCGGCGACGTGGGCTATAAGAAGCTCGGGCGACTGGGAGAGCAGTACGGCTACCCTATCGCCGCGCTCGACGCCCAAAGAACGAAGGGCGTTCGCGAAGCGATCCGACGCGCGTTTTAGCTCGAAGAAGGTCCACTTCCGAGCCGTGCCGTCCCCGAGGTCGTGGATCAGGGCGAGCTTGCCCTTATCGTGCGCGTGGCGGTCGCAGACGTCCACGCCGATGTTGTAGCTTGCGGGGAGGTCCCAGGAGAAGCTCTCGTAGAGCGTCGCATAGTCGAGGTCTCTAGGGATGCGGGACGCGAGAGACTGCCAGAAATCCAAAGCTACCGGCCTCTCTCGTCGTTGGATCCAGCCACTCTCATCCCTCCAGGTCTCTACTGCGCCGCCATCTTCTCTTTAGGCTCCTCGGCGCTCTCGGGCTCCGCCAGGAGGAAGCGAGCGATGATCTGGCGGTTGATCTCGCTGGTCCCCTCCCCGATCTCGTTTATCTTCACCTGCCGCCAGTAGCGGGCCACCGCGCTCGTCTCCATAAATCCCTCGCCGCCCCATATCTGGACCGCCTGGTCCGCCGCTCTCTTGGCCGCCTCCGAAGCGAAGACCTTCGCCATGCTCGCCTCGCGTCCGAACGGCCGTCCCTGGTCCCTGAGCCACGCGGCCTTCAGGACCATGTTCCTCGCAAGCTCTATCTCCATCGCCATATCCGCGAGCTTGAACTGTATGGCCTGGAACTCGGCGATGGCCTTACCGAACTGCCGCCTCTCTCTGGCCCGCGCGAGCGCCTCATCCAGGCAGGCCTGCGCCAGCCCTACCGAGAGTGCGGCAACGGCCACCCTCCCGGCGTCGAGCGTCTGCAAGAACTGCCGGAAGCCGCGCCCGCGCTCGCCTAAAGCGTTCTCTTCCGGCACCCGGCAGTCCTCAAAGTAGAGTGGGTGCTGGTCGGCGGCGCGCCAGCCGAGCTTCTCGTAGGCCGGGCCGCGCGCATAGCCGGACGTCTCCTGGGGGACGATTATGGCGGTCAGCTCCGGTTTGCCGTTCTCGCGCGCGCCGGTGCGCGCCATCACCGTAACGCCGCCGGTTATGTCCGTGCCGGAGTTGGTGATCCACTTCTTCGAGCCGTTTATAGCCCACTCGCCATCCCCCAGCTCGGCGGTTGTCTGTGTACCGCCAGCATCGGTGCCGGCGTTCTCCTCGGTGAGGCCGAAGGCCCACAGGCGCTCGCCAGTCGCGCACGGGGCGAGGTAGCGCTCCTTCTGTTCGGGAGTGCCGTGATTTGCGAGCGGTGAGCAGCCCAAAGAGATGTGAGCCTCCATCGTGATACCGACCGAGGTATCGGCCCGGCAGATCTCCTCGAGCGCCAGGTTGTAGGCGACGAAGTCGCCGCCGGAGCCCCCGTACTCCTCGGGCAGGCTGAGGCCCATCAGCCCGAGGCGGGCCATCTCGGCGACGATGTCGTAGGGGAACTTCTGCTCGCGGTCGAGCTCGGCGGCGCGGGGCCGTATCTCCTCCTGCGCGAACTCGCGGGCTAGGTCTCGCCACCGCTGCTGCTCGCTCGTTGGATCGAAGTTCATCGCCGTCCCTCCCGGTCATGTAACGACCCGCAAGCGTGATAGCAACCGGTCCATCCCCGAGACATGGTCCCGCCGAGTTCGCCTCTAACTACCGCCACCTCCGCCACCGTCTCCGCCACCACCGCCGCCATCGAAGCCACCGCCGCCGCCATCGAAGCCACCGCTGTCTCCTCCACCGTCGCCGTTATCGCCATCGCCGGTGTACGCGCTACCGGCATATGCGCCGCCGAGGCCCGCGCTCTCTGCTCCTGAACGGCGTCTTCCTCCGCCAGGACCGCCCCCACGCGAGCGGATGACGCCGAGGACTATTATGGTCGAGATCACGAGGACGGTCACGCCGGCGGCCACGGAGCCCGAGAAGATCAGGATCACCCCGAGCACGTCCAACGCCAGACCGAAGCCGACGCCCACAACTCTCCTTCCGTTCACTCCGCGCGTCCTTTCTGCACGTCTATGCCTACGCCGTTGCCAGATCGTGGCGTGCGACGGCTGCCTCGCGCAGCTTGTATTTCTGGATCTTGCCACTCGCCGTCATCGGGTACTCCTCGACGAAGTCCACGTACTCGGGGACCTTAAAGTGGGCGATGTTCTCGCGGCAGAACTCTTTGACGTCCTCTTCTGTCAGAGAGGTGCCGGACTTGGGTATGATGGCGGCGGCAATCTGCTCGCCGTACTTCTCGTCGGGGACGCCGTAGACCTGGACGTCGGAGACGTCGGGGTGAGTGTAGAGGAACTCCTCGATCTCGCGCGGGTAGACGTTCTCGCCGCCCCGGATGATCATGTCCTTCGCCCGGCCCGTTATCTTTACGTACCCGTTCTCGTCCATGACCGCCAGGTCTCCTGTATGAAGCCAGCCGTCCCCATCTATGACCTCTCGGGTCCGATCCTCCATCTTGTAGTAGCCCTTCATCACGTGGTAGCCGCGGGTACAGAGGTCGCCCTGCTCCCCTGTCCCGACCTCCTCATCGGTCTCCAAGTCCAGGATCTTTACCTCGACCTCGGGGAGCTTGCGGCCGACGGTCGAGACGCGGAACTCTATCGGGTCATCGGTATGGGTCTGAGTTATGACGGGGCTCGACTCCGTCTGGCCGTAGGCGATGGTGATCTCACTAGCTCCCATCACGTCGACGACCTTCTTCATGACCTCTATTGGACACGGCGAACCGGCCATGATCCCGGTTCGCAGACTGCTCGTGTCATACTGCTCGAAGTCCGGATGGTCCAACTCGGCGATGAACATAGTCGGCACACCGAGCAAGGCCGTACACCGCTCCTCGTGCACGGCCTGTAAGACCTGCTCCGCGTCGAAGCTCTCGACCGGCACCATCGTCCCCTCGTGCGTGACGGTGTTTAGCGTACCAAGCACGCACCCGAAGCAGTGGAAGAAAGGCACCGGGATGCAGACTCTATCCTCCGGCCCAAGCTTCATGCACTCCCCGATGTAAAAGGCGTTCTTCACGATGTTCGTGTGAGTGAGTTGCACGCCCTTGGGGAATCCCGTCGTCCCGGAGGTGTACTGCATGTTTATGACCTCATCCGCCGAAAGGAAGTCCTGCCGTTCGCGCAACTCGTCTCCCGACACCTTTTCGGCGCCTTCGAGGAACTCTTCATAGCTGGTGACGCCCGGCGCGGCCCCGGCCCCGATCAGGACGACGTGCTTGAGGTAAGGCAGCTCTTCGACCTGCAGTTCGCCGGATCCGGCGGAGCCTTCGGCGAGGTCCGGGACGGCATTTTGAAGTATCTCCACGAAGTCCGCGCCTCCCGCGCCTTCGGTGAGGAAGAGCGCCGCCGCGTCGGATTGCTCCAGTACGTACCGTAGCTCCCGGGAGCGGTACGCCGGGTTGATGGTAACGAGGACCACCCCGATCCTGCCGGTGGCAAACTGCAGCGTCACCCACTCCGGGACGTTCTGCCCCCACACCGCCAGATGGTCGCCCTTCTTCAACCCGAGCGCCATCAGCGCCCGGGCACACCGCCCTACGACCTCGTTGAACTCCGCGTAGGAGTACCGCAACCCCCGGTCCACGTAGACCAGCGCATCATTCTCCGGGCGGCGCTCCGTCACCAAGTCCAGCAGCCCCCCGACGGTCAGGCCCTCGACGTCCTCCGGCCGCATATTAATCCTCCTTTTTCGCCTTCCCCAAGGTCAGAGGGATTGTAACAGCCGTTGTCTCCGGCAAGGACCTTTGGTACCGGCTCATTATGCCTGGCTCGACTACCGGCTCTCGGAGATAAGTTGGCGCTCTTCGGGTTGCTGGGCGGCGATGTCGTCCTGGAACGTCTCCGAGGCGAGAATCACGGAGATCACGGTGATGAGCGCCATCGCGGACGTGTAAATGGCGACCGCTCCGTAACCGTAATACCCGAGCAGCGCCGTGGCGATGAGCGGCGCCAGGCCACCGGCGAAGACCGAGGCGAGCTGGTAACCCAGCGAGGCCCCGGAGTATCGTACGCGGGTGCCGAAGAGTTCGGAGAAGTAGGCCGCTTGTGGTCCGTACATCGCGTCGTGGCCGACATTCACGCCGAGGATGATGGCCAGCCAGATCAGGGGCGCTACCCCTGTGTTCAACATCCAGAAGAACGGGAAGGCGAAGAGCAGCGAGAACACCGCGCCAAAGAGGTATACCGGCCGCCGCCCGAAGCGGTCCGAGATCGCCCCGAAGAACGGCGTGGTAAAGAGACCGATGGTAGCGGCGATCAAGACGCCGTACAGACCTACGTTCCGGTCCAGCGCCAGCTCGCCTGCCACATAGGTCAACACGAAGACCGTCAGCACGTAGAATGTTCCGTTCTCGGCAACGCGCATGCCCATCGCCAGGAGCACGTTCTTCGGGTAGGTGCGGAGCACGTCGAGTATCGGCATGTTCGCCTCGGTCCCCGACTCCTGCACCTGCGAGAACGCCGGACTCTCCACGAGCTTGAGCCGGATGAACAGCCCAACGCCGACGAGCAGGATGCTCACCAGGAACGGTATCCGCCAGCCCCACGCGAGGAACTGCTCGTTGGGGATGAACGACGAGGAAGCGAGAAAGACCAGGTTCGCGAGCAGAAGTCCCGCCGGGACCCCCATCTGCGGCCAGCTCCCGTAGAAGCCCCGCCGGCCCGGCGGCGAGTGCTCGACCGCCATGAGAACAGCGCCGCCCCACTCGCCGCCGATCCCGATGCCCTGGACAAAGCGGAGCACGACGAGCAGGATCGGGGCGAGGATGCCCACCGACTCGTAGGTCGGCAAGGCCCCTATCAAGAACGTCGCGACACCCATGATCATGAGCGCCAACACGAGCATGTTCTTGCGCCCGATCTTATCCCCGTAGTGCCCGAAGACTATCCCGCCTAAAGGACGCGCCGCGAAACCCACCGCATACGTAGCAAAAGCGGCCAGCGTACCCGCGAGCGGCTCGAAGCTCGGGAAGAATAGCTGGTTGAAGACCAGCGCCGCCGCCGTACCGTAGAGGAAGAAATCGTACCACTCGATGGTAGTACCGATGAAGCTGGAGACTATAACCGGTCTGATAGAGGAAGTCTGTTCCTGCCCGCCAGCCCTATCCATACTCATCACCTACAGATCCAAACGTGCTCCGCATTCTAAAAGCACCTCCCATTTCTTTATCCCTGTTCCCTGAGAGAAGCTTAAGGGAGACGCAGACCCGGGTCAAATCTCGAGCGGCAAGCTAGCAGCGTTCGGCTCTTGACGGCAGGATCTTCGCCCGTAGCAGTCCCCGGACCGCCGTTCGCGCAAGAGGCGTCTCTTTACCGGGAAGCGCTTCGAGACACACGAGAGCTACATCCCCGGAGCTGGCTACCGAAAGCTACCTATCCGCCGCTCTCAACGGGAGGCTGCACCGCCGGGTTCGGCCCGGGTTCGGAGAGCCAGCGCGTGACCTCGACCTTGTTCTCTGTGAAGAACCTGACCCCGTCCTTGCCGGTCGCGTGTAAGTCGCCATAGAAGGAGTCCTTTATGCCGTTGAACGGGAAGAATGCCATCGGCGCAGCGACGCCGACGTTCACCCCGAGCATCCCGGCCTCGACGTTCTCGCGCCAGTGCCTCACGGCGGCGCCGTTCTCGGTGTAGATCGAGCAGGCATTGCCGAGCGGGGAGCCGTTGGTGAACTCTATGGCCTGGTCGAGGGTGTCCACGCGGACGACGGAGAGTACGGGACCGAAGATCTCCTCGCGACCCACCCGCATCTCGCCCGTTACCCGGTCGAGAATAGTAGCTCCCATGAAGAAGCCCTCTTCTCGCGGCGCTTCGCGCCCGTCGAGGACGACCTCGGCCCCCTCCTCCTCGCCGATGTCTATGTACTCCCTGACCCTCTCACGGTGGGAGTCCCGGATGACGGGCGTAAGCTCGCTCCCCTCCTCCTTGCCCGGCCCGATCTTCATAGCCCGAGCCTTCTCCTTGAGCGCCTCAACGAGCGGGTCGCCGATCTCTCCGACCGCGACGAGCACGCTGCCCGCGAGACATCGCTCCCCCGCGTTGCCGTAGGCCGAGGAGATTATATTGTCCACCGCCTTGTCCATGACGACGTCTGGCATCACGATCATTGAGTTCTTCGCCCCCGCCAGGGCCTGAACCCTCTTGCCGTGCGCCGCGCCTACCCTGTAGACGTGCTCGGCGACGGGCTTCGAGCCGACGAAGGAGACAGCCTCTATGCCGGGGTGTTCGAGAATGGCGTCCACCGCCTCCCGCGCCCCGTTGACGATGCTGAAAACACCCTCCGGCAGCCCCGCCTCCTGCAAGAGCTCCCCGAGCCGCACGGCGGACAAGGGCGTCCTCTCCGAGGGTTTCAGGATGTAAGCATTACCCGCGCCGATGGCGACGGGCAGCGTCCAAAGCGGCACCATGCACGGGAAGTTGAACGGTGTGATCGCCGCTACCACCCCCAGCGGATAGCGGTAGGAGACGTTGTCTACCCCACGGGCCACGTCGCGCACCGTCTCGCCCATCATCAAGGTAGGCATACCGCAGGCGAACTCGACGACCTCGATGCCACGCCTGACCTCCCCGCCGGCGTCCTTTGCATCCTTGCCGTTCTCAAGTGTAACTAACTCTTGAAGCTCCCAGAAGTGCTCCTCGAGCAGCGCCTTGAAGCGGAATAGCACGCGCGCCCGCTCCACGACCGGGGTCGCCGCCCATCCCGGGAAAGCCTCCCTGGCTTTCGCCACCGCCCTGTCGAGGTCCTCCGCCGTGCTAAGGGGAGTCTCGGCCACCACCTCTCCCGTCGCAGGGTCGTAGACCGGCTCGGTGGCGCGCCCGTTGCCCTCTTCCCAGACACCTCCGATGAGGTTCCTGACCTCCAGATCCTTCTCCCTGGTCTCTTGCATAAAGCGCAACCTCCTCCGCACGCTCGAACTCTCCGGTCTTCCCGGGATAGTCCCAGCATACCACCGGCCTGGGGTCACAGGACCCGTTTGTACCCGCGTCGCGAGTGGCATAGAGTGAAGTGGACGAGGTTTCAGCACAGAAAGGAAATGCACATGAGAGCCATGGTAATGCCGGAGTTCGGAGGGCCGGATCTCTTCGAGGAACGGGACGTCGAGAGGCCGTCGCCCGGTCCGGGTCAGGTCCTGGTGAGAGTCGTTGCCGCCGGGACCAATCCTGTAGACGCCAAGCTACGCGCCGACGGGAGCTTCGCCGGGCTGGAGCCACCAGTGATACTGGGCGCCGACGTCTCCGGTGTGGTCGAGGAGGTTGGTCCCGGCGTAACCGACCTCTCCCCGGGAGACGAGGTGTACTACACCCCGGAGATCTTCGGCCCCAGCTCCAACCAGGCCTACGCCGAATACAACGTCGCCGCAGCGGATATAGTCGCCAGGAAGCCAGCCTCCCTCACCCACGAGGAGGCCGCCGCCGTCCCCCTCGCCGGCAGTACCGCCTACGAAGCGTTGGTAAGGCGTATCGCCCTAAAGGTCGGGGAGACCGTGCTTGTACACGGCGGGGCCGGGGGCGTAGGCTCGTTCGCCATCCAGATCGCCCGAGCCGCCGGCGTCCGCGTCCTCGCCACCGCCGGAACCGAAAACCAGGAGACCCTGAAGCAGCTCGGCGCTGATGTCACTATAGACTATGCGCAAGACGACTTCGTACAGATAGCCCTCGACGACACTGCCGGAGCGGGCGTGGACGCCGTCTTCGATGCCGTCGGCGGCGACACCGTAGTCAACAGCATCCTGGCCGCCAAACCCTTCGCCCGTCACGCGACCATCCTGGGCGCGCAAGGAGACCTCACGCCACTCTACGTAAACAACCAGACGCTGTACGGCGTCCTGCTCCTGCGCGAGCGGGCGAGGCTCGACGAGATGACCCGCCTCATCGAGCGCGGCCAGATCAAGCCACTTCTGGAAGAGACGCTGGATCTAAGCGAGGTCGGTAAGGCCCACGAGCGGCTTGACTCCGGGCACGGGCGTGGCAAGGTCGTGCTGCGGGTGGCGAAGGGTTAGAAAGGTCCGGTACACGGCCAACGGACACTCCAGCCCCGGCGCCGGGAGTGTCCGTTGGCCGTCCTCTATTCGTATCCCATCAATATTCGTAGAAGTTCATATAGGCGCTCTCCTTGACAGTAGCGGAGAGAGAAATACTATGTACCGCATGAAGACTCGCAGCGCGGTATCAAGGGACGTTCTTGCCGGAAAACTAGAGGAAGCCAGGGAGAGGACGCGGCTCATATTAAGGCCGGTAAATGATGAGGATCTGGCGACGCAGCATGACCAGATCACGAGCCCCCTGATCTGGGACTATGGCCACATCGGCAACTACGAGGAGCTGTGGCTACTACAAAAAGCTCACGGCAAGGGCCTCTCGGACCGGCAACTCTACGACATGTACGACGCTTCCCTCCACCCGCGTGAGGAGCGCCCGTCCCTGAACCTGCTCGACCGCAACGATGCGACCCTCTACCTCGACGCCGTCCGCAAAGCGGTCCTCGAAACCCTTAAATATGCGGATCTCGCGGGCGATGACCCGCTGCTGGCGGACGGTTTCGTCTACAACATGATCCTCCAGCACGAGGCCCAGCATAACGAGACCATGCTCCAGACCCTGCAGTTGATGAAGAGCGACGGTTACAAGCCCGAAGCGCGCATCGAGCTCCCGTCCGGTGGAGCGAGGGGAGATGAGATGGTCCGCGTTCCGGGCGGCGAGTTCGTCATGGGGACCGACGACCGCTCGCAGGCCCTGGACAACGAGCGAGGCGCGCACGTCGTGGACCTGCCCGGCTTCTACATAGAAGCTACTCCCGTCACCAACGAGGCCTACGCGCGATTCGTAGAGGACGGAGGGTACGAGAGGCGGGATCTCTGGGACGAAAAGGGCTGGGAGTACATCAAGAACGAGGACATAGCCGCGCCGAAGTACTGGTACCAGCCCGAGCCGCACAGCTGGTGGACGGAGCGCTTCGGCTTCGACGAGCCCCTCAACCTCTCGGCTCCGGTCGTACACGTCTCGTGGTACGAGGCCGATGCGTACGCCCGGTGGGCCGGCAAGCGCCTCCCGACGGAGGAAGAGTGGGAGAAAGCAGCCTCTTGGGACCCCGAGAAGGGTATCAAGAGGCTTTATCCGTGGGGCGATGGAGAGCCCACCCGAGAGCTAACCAACCTCGATCAGCTCGCCTTCTGCGCCACGGAGGTCGGAGCGTATCCCAAAGGGGCGAGCGCTTACGGTATCCTCGGCATGATCGGGGACGTCTGGGAGTGGACCGCCAGCGACTTCTACGCCTACCCCGGCTTCGGGTCCTTCCCGTGCAGGGAGTACTCCGAAATCTTCTTCGGCCCGGACTACAGGGTCCTGCGTGGCGGCTCCTGGGCCACTCGCCCGGCCGCCATCCGAAACACCTTCCGCAACTGGGACTACCCGATAAGGCGCCAGCTCTTCGTCGGGTTCCGCTGTGCGTGCGATGGCTAGCAGTCGGCTGCCAGCCGCCGGTAGGAGGCGAGCGACCGGAGGCCAGAGCGTAGAGACTCTATCTTGCGGAGCTGTACGCCGCCGGCAAAGAGTTGAATGCTGAGAGCTGACAACTAGAGTGTGCCGCATCGTCGCATACGTGGGGGAGAGAGACGTACCGCTCTCCTCGCTCGTCCTGGAGCCAAAGCATTCCTTGCTCGTCCAGAGCTACGCGCCTGAAGAGATGATGAGCGGGGTGGTAAACGCGGACGGGTTTGGGGCCGGCTGGTACGTCCCCGAGGTGGACGGCGAGCCCGCCGTCTACCGGTCTAACGCCCCGATCTGGGCGGACAGGAGCTTCGCCAGCATCGCACCCAAAGTGTCCTCCGCCACCGTCCTCGCCGCCATCCGGAGCGCGACGCCGGGCCTCCCCGCCGAGGAGAGCGGCGTCCCTCCCTTCGCCTCCGGTCCCTACCTATTCGCCCATAACGGAGCTATAAAGGACTTCCGCGCAACCGCCATGCGCCCTCTGCGTGAGCTTTTGAGCGACGAGTCGTACTCCGGGCTCCTCGGCGTCACCGACTCAGAGACGGTCTTTGCCCTCCTCCTCGACCGGCTACACGGAGCAAAGGCCCGCCCGGGAGACGCCAGCACTCTGGCCGAAGCGACCACCGAGACCATCCGCCATGTCTCGGCCCTCTGCGCCAGGCTCGGGGTCTACGCTGCCCTGAACGTCGGGGTGACGGACGGACGGGCAGGTAGTGGCTACAAGCCGAATGATAGAATCGAGGAATGATTACTCGAATCATCACCTGCTATCACTGCGACAGCGAAAACATCGTCAAGAATGGCAAGGCTCCAAACGGCA
>JAABVA010002317.1_pt1 | contig 19130 bp, 13 predicted proteins | sample 5560331 | NCBI WGS metagenome assembly JAABVA01 (sample SAMN12812661, study PRJNA571458) | rock metagenome | isolation source: Antarctica rocks | place: Antarctica: Victoria Land, Mt New Zealand sud | collected 2016-01-07 | reverse complement strand
AGGTTCAGCACCGACTCCGGCGGCTTGCCATACCGATCCTCAAGCTCCGCACGCACATCGCTCAGCGCCGCATAGTCCGTCGCCCCGGCAATCCGCTTGTACATGCGCAGCCGCTGGTTCTCCTCGGATATGTAACTGTCGTCGATACGTACCGAAATCCCCAGGTTGATCACCGTCGACCCATGCGCCGGCCCATCCTCTTCGCCCTTCATCTTGCGCACGGCCTCTTCGAGCATTGTCGTGTACATCTCAAACCCGATCGCCTCAATATGCCCGCTCTGCTCGCCGCCCAGCATGTTGCCCGCACCCCGCAGCTCCAGGTCGAGCGCCGCGATCTTGAAGCCCGCACCCAGGTCCGAGAACTCCTTCAGCGCCGCCAGCCGCCGCCGCGCAATCTCCGTCAACTGCTGCTCCGGTGGAATCAGCAGGTAGGAGTACGCCCGCCGATTCGACCGCCCCACCCGTCCGCGCAGCTGGTACAACTCACTCAACCCATGCCGGTCAGCCCGGTTGATGATGATCGTATTTGCCAGCGGAATGTCGAGGCCGTTCTCAATAATCGACGTCGCGCACAGCACATCGTACTCGTGATTCATAAACGCCAGCATCACCCGCTCGAGCTCCGCCTCCGGCAGCTGCCCATGCCCCACCGCAACCCGCGCCTGCGGCACCAACTCCCGTATCTTCGCCGCCAGCTCATAGATTGTCTCCACACGGTTGTGCACAAAGTACGTCTGCCCCCCGCGCTCGAGCTCCATCTCCACCGCAGTCCGCACCAGCTTTTCGTCGAACTTTGCCACGATCGTCTGGATCGCCATCCGGTCCTTCGGCGGCGTCTCGATCACGCTCATGTCGCGCAGACCGATCAGGCTCATGTGCAGCGTGCGTGGAATCGGCGTCGCCGACATGCTCAGCACATCGATCGCCGATCGCATTTGCTTCAGACGCTCCTTATGCCGCACACCGAAGCGCTGCTCCTCATCGACCACCAGAAGCCCCAAATCCTGGAACTTCAGATCCTTCGACAGCACGCGATGCGTCCCGATCAGAATGTCGATCTTGCCCTGTTCCGCTTTCTCGAGAATGACCTTCTGCTCCTTCGCCGTCCGGAACCGCGAGATCATCTCGATATTCACCGGAAAGTTCGCGAATCGCTTCTTGAAGCTCTCATAGTGCTGAAAGCTCAGCACCGTCGTCGGCGTCAGCACTGCCACCTGCTTCGAGTCCTGCACCGCCTTGAACGCCGCGCGCATCGCGACCTCCGTCTTTCCGTACCCCACATCGCCGCACAACAGCCGGTCCATCGGCTGCTGCGACTCCATATCGCGCTTGATCTCGGCAATCGCATTCAGCTGATCGTCCGTCTCCGTAAAGTCGAACGCGTCCTCGAACTCGCGCTGCATATTCGTGTCCGCCGAGAACGCCGTCCCCACCGCCGCCGCCCTCTGCGCATACAACTTCAAGAGCTCGGCAGCCATGTCCTGCATGGCCTTCTTCACGCGCGCCTTGGTCTTCGCCCACTGCTGGTTGCCGAGCTTGTTCAACTCCGGCGCCGGCCCCGTGTCGGTCGACCTGTACTTCTGGATCAGGTCCAGCCGCGTCAGCGGCACATACAACTTCGCCTGGTCGGCAAACTCCAGAATCATCAGTTCGAGCGGCGGCGCATCGTTCTCCTCGATCACCCGCAAACCGCAGTACTGCGCGATCCCGTGCTCCACATGCACCACGTAATCGCCCACCGCCAGATCGCGAAAGTCCGAGAGAAACGCCGATGTCTTTGACTTCTTCCGCGCTGCCGGCCGCGCCGCAACATCCGCGTCATCGCTCAGGTCCTGCGCCCCGAAGATCACGATCTGCCGCCCCGCACCCCCGTCTCCCCTTCCTCCCAGCGCGAGCACCTGCACCCCCGCCGCCACGGTCGTCTTCACGATCACCGGCGTGCGCAGATCACCCGCAAGGTAGCTCGACTCCGAGTACACGGTCGACGACCCCGTCGTTTGCGTGCGCGACCCCAGTCGATACGGCAGCTGATACTCCTGCAGCAGGCCCGCCAGACGCTCCACCTCGCCTTGGTTCGGCGCCGTCAGAAGCACCCGCGCGTCCTGTCCCATCAGCGTGCGCAGTTGGTCGATCAACGCCGGAATCGACCCATGAAACCGCATCGTCGGCCGCGTCTCGAAATCAACCTCGCTCAGCTCGCTCCGGTCCGCATCGAGCACATCCACCGCGCCCAACTGATCCAGATCGCATCCCGTAAACGCCCGCAGCCGATCATCGAGATCCCACGGCGAAAGATAGATATCCTCCGGCCGCACCAGGCTCCCGATTCCCGCTCGCTCATGCCTCTGCTCCACCTTGTTCCACCAGCGCTCACCCTGGTTCTTCACCATCGCCGGCTCTTCCACAAACACCCGCGCCGTCCGCCCCATCAGATCCAGCAGCGTCAGCGGAGCACCCGCCACCGGCGCAAAAAACTCCCACCCCGGAAACACCGTAGCCTCACCAGTCCGCGTCGCCACATGCGTCTGCAACTCGCTCGGCGTCTCTCCGCCCTCCATCACGGCCCCCGCCGCCGTCCCCGACCGCGTCAGCCGCGCGTTGATCGCCTGCAGCAGCCTCTCGGTCACCGGCGTCTCCGTCAGCGGCAGCAGCAGTGCCTCATCCAGCGTCGAGCTCGACCTTTGGCTCTCCGGATCGAACTTCCGTATCGACTCGATCTCGTCGCCAAAAAAATCGATCCGCACCGGCCGGTCCTGCTCCGGCGAGTACACATCAATAATCCCCCCGCGGATCGTCACCTGCCCCGGCATCTCGACCACATCCACCCTCGTATACCCAACCGAAAGCAGATGCTCCACCAGCATCTCCGGAAGGTGCTCCTCGCCCGTCTTCAGCCGCAGCGCCAGCCCCGTGTAGTGGTCGCGTGCAAACAGCCGCATGCACGCCGCCTCCACCGGCGCAATCACCAGCCGGGGCGTCCCCGCCGCCCTCTCGCACAGTTTCCACAACGTCGCCGCGCGCGCCTCCTGGATCTCGGGATGCGGCGACAAATTCTCAAACGCCAGCACATCGTGCGCCGGCAGCCGCAGCACCTGCGACGCGTCCAGCGCGCCCGTCAGCTCGCACGCCGAAAGTACCGCCGCATGGAGCGCCTCCGCAGCCTTGTTGTCCGCCACAATCATCAGGCAGGGCGCATTCGCCGCCCGCACAAACATCGGCAGGTACAGCGCCCGTGCCGTCGCCGTCAGCCCGGAGACACGCCTTCGCCCTGAGCCGGCACTCAGATGGCGCCGGACACGCTCAAACGCGTCAGAATGCTCAAGCTCCGCAAGCAGCTCGCGGACAAACGGAAGGATCATCGCTCTCTCAATTGTACTGAGCGGCAGCGCCCTCCGCGTTGGACGCCGCCCCGCCCCCTCCTTACACCGTCACAACAATCTTGCCGATCTGCTGGTTCGACTCCATGTACCGGTGCGCCTCCGCAATCTCGTCCAGCTGGAACGTCTTCGCAATCCGTGGCCGAAACGCCCCCGCCTCCACCTTGTCGTACACATACCGTTCCGCCTCTGCCCGCAGCTCCGGCACAGGAGTGATCTCAAACAGCGTGTACCCCCGAAGCGTCAGCGACTTCGAAAGCGCCGCAAACAAGGGAAATGGCGTCTTCTCGCCCGAAAGCGCTCCATACTCAAAGAGCATTCCCTGGAACGCCGTGCACGCTGCCAGCTTCTCCACAATCGGCCCGCCGATCGGATCGAATACCAGCCTCACCCCTTTGCCACCCGTGATCTCGTTCACGCGCGCCACCAGGTCCTCGTCGTCTGACGCAATCACATGATCTGCGCCCGCACCCTGAAGCTCGCTCTTCTTCGCCGACGTCCGCGTCACCGCAATGCTCGTCGCACCCTCCGCCTTCGCCATCTCAATCGCCGCCAGACCCACCGAACTCGACGCCGCCGTCAGCAGGACGAAGTCACCCTTCGTCATCTTGCCGAGATGCACCAACGCGCCCCACGCCGTGATGTACTGCATCCAGATGCTCGTGCCCTCCGCAAACGAGAGACTCGCCGGATACACCGCCAGCGCATACGCCGGCACAATCGCCACCTCGCCGTACACGCCGTACTTGTCCAGCGGAAACGCCGGCACCGTGCTCGCCGTCTTGCCGACCCAGGCCTGGTCCACGCCCTCGCCGACAGCCTCCACGATCCCCGACGCCTCATATCCGATCTTCGACGGTAACTCCGGCTGCACCAGGTACCTGCCCTCCCGAAAGCTCACCTCTGCCCGGTTCAGCCCAATCGCTTTCACCCGCAGCCGCACCTCGCCGTTGCCCGGCTCGGGCAGCGGCAGATCCTCAACCCTTAGAACCTCCGCCCCGCCCGTCTCGTGAAAACGCACAATCTTTACCGTCTCACTTGCCATGCCAAAACCTCCGGTCTTCCCGCCTCTTTGATTCCGCGGGAGTCCGGAAGGTCGCAGACCTTTCCCAGGACGACCAGGCAGCCGGCCGCCCAGCTCCGCCCTCGAAGTTCACGGCGAACTTAGGCGGCGCTATCTTCCGCCGCCCCCGCGCCCGCTGGATTCTCCCGGAACGCCGGCTCCCCACTGTCCCCGTACACCACCTGCCCATACTCGAGCAGCGTCACCATGCCCACACCGCCGCAGATATTTCCCGACACCGCCGGCAGCAGCCACTTGAAGTACGCCTGCCACGGAAGCTGCCCGGTCAGCACCGCCGTCAGCACCTCTCCGCTGGCCGCAATGCAGTGCGCAAAGTTCCCCAGCCCGACGACAAACGTCAGGATCCAGATAATCATCACCGAGCCCGTGATCGAGTGCGATCCCGACACCAGCCACGCCGCCAGCGCGATAATCCACCCGCCCATCACGCCGCTCCAGAAGATCCCACTCGAATCCCTGTGCACCGCCTCCAACCCCAGCTTCGCCAGCGCATGGACCACATCCGGGCTCAACGCAGTTGTCAGGCTCGCCAGCGCCGCGAATGCCAGCGCCCCAAGCACGTTTGAGGGCAGCACCGTAAACCACAGCCGCATCGTGTTCCAGAAGTGCTTCTTCTCCGCCAGCACCAGCGCCACCGGGTACAACGTGTTCTCCGTAAACAGTTGCGCCCGCCCCAGAATCACCACAATAAAGCCGATCGGATAAAACATCTTCGCGATGAACTGGATCTTGCTCGTCGTCCCCAGCATCGCCAGCGCAATCGCATTGCCCATCGCCGACAGCCCCATAAAGATCCCGCCCGCAAACCCCGAAAACGCCAGCGCCGACGTCGACCGCTTCAACTCCTGCCGCGCGTTGTTCGCAACCTGCTCAAAGATCTCCTGAGCACTCGGCCGCTCCAGGTTCTTCTGCGCATCCTGCGTCGTTGCCTGCTTGTTCGCCGCCCGTCTCGATCTAAGCCGAAATGCCATCGTCCCCTATTATCGGCTACATCTTGCCGTCCCCGCCGCCGCCCCCCATTCTTCCACCTCCTTTGTCGGCCCTTGGTAAAATTTACCCAATGCCGACGCTCTCCGCGCTCTCGCCCGAAGTCCTCGCCAAATACCAGCCCGTCATCGGCCTCGAAGTCCACGTCCAGCTCCTCACCAACTCCAAAGCCTTCTGCGGCTGCCTCAATCGCTACGGCGGAGAGCCCAACACCCACACCTGCCCCACCTGCCTCGGCCTCCCCGGAGCCCTGCCCGTCCTCAACCGCCGCGCCGTGGAGTTCGCCGTTCTCGCGGCCAGAGCAATAGGTTGTGAGATCCGCGAAACCAGCATCTTCTCCCGCAAAAACTACTTCTACCCCGACTCCCCCAAGGGCTACCAGATCTCCCAGTTCGATAAACCAATCGCCGCGCACGGCTCCATCACCATCCCCGACGCCGACGGCCACCCCAAACGTATCGGCATCACCCGCCTCCACCTCGAAGAAGACGCCGGCAAAAGCCTCCACGACGGCTTCCCCGACTCCTCCTCCCGCACCTACATCGACCTCAACCGCTGCGGCACGCCCCTCGTCGAAATTGTCTCCGAGCCCGACCTCCGCACCCCCGACGAGGCCTTCGAATACCTCACCCGCCTCAAGGAAATCCTCCTCTACACCGGCGTCTCCGACTGCAACATGGAAGAGGGCTCCCTCCGCTGCGACGCCAACGTCTCCGTCATGCTCCGTTCCGATTGGAACGAGCGGGGCGCCGCCGCCTTCGGCACCAAGGCCGAGGTCAAAAACGTCAACAGCTTCCGCTACATCCGCTCCGCCCTCGAGTACGAAATAGACCGCCAGATCGGCATTCTCGAAGACGGCGGCCGCGTCACCCAGGAGTCCCGCCTCTGGAACAACGCCGAAGGCCGCACCTTCTCCATGCGCTCCAAAGAAGCCGCCCACGACTACCGCTACTTCCCCGAGCCCGACCTCCCACCCCTCGTCGTCGGCCCCGACTGGCAGGCCGAGATCCTCGGCTCCCTCCCCGAGCTCCCCGAAGCCCGCCGCGCCCGCATGATCGAGCAGTACAGCCTCAGCCCCCAGGACGCCGCCACCCTCACCGCCACCCGCGCCTTCGCCGATGGATTCGAAATCGCTGCCAAGGCCGCCAAAAACCCCCGCCGCGTCGCTGCCATCCTTACCAGCGAACTCACCCCCCGCCTCCGCGCCCAAAATCTCGACCAGGCCGACTCCCCCGTCTCCCTCGCTGGTCTCGTTCTCGCCGCCGACCTCGCCGAGTCCGGCGACCTCTCAAGCAAGCAGATTAAGCAGCTCCTCGACTCCGCCTTCAGCTCCAACGAAGACTTCCCCGCCGTCTACGAGCGCGAAAAGCCCCAGCAGATCTCCGACACCTCCGCCATCCAGGCTATCGTCGATGAGGTCATCATCGCCAACCCCAAACAGGTCGACCAGTATCGCGGCGGCAAAAAGACCGTCGCCGCCTTTTTCGTCGGCCAGGCCATGCGCCTCTCCAAAGGCCAGGCCAACCCCGCCCTCCTCAACTCGCTCGTCACCAGGAAACTCGACGCCCTCGGCCCCCTCTAACCGATGTCAAATCCCACTCTCAGCAACGCCCAAACCTCACGTCTCGGCAGTTGCTGAATTCCTTGATTGAAGGCCCGCGCGCCACAACGTAAGATTCCGTTGCAAAGCTCGTTTGGGCCCGCAGGGGAATCAGTTCGTGAAGATCTTCATTCAAGCGATGTGCCTCGTCATACTATCCGCGCCCGCTTGGGGCCAAGCCGCCAGGGGCCAAGTCCCAGCCCCAGCCCCAGCCCCCAGCCAACCGGCCGACCCCGACCCCTACCCCTCCCCCATCACCACCCTCAAAGTCGAAACCCGCGTCGTCGCTATCTCCGCCGTCGTTACCGGCAAGGACGGCCGGCCCCTGGGCGGCCTCACCAAGGACGACTTCGTCCTTCGCCAGGACGGCAAGGAGGAGCCCATCCACTACTTCTCGCAGGGCTCCGAACTCCCCCTCACCATCGCCCTCATGGTCGATACCAGCGGCAGCCAGCGCACCTTCATCGGCGACGAATCGCTCGCCAGCGACATCTTCTTCGAGACCATGCTCGGCCGCAAAGACGACCGCGCCATGCTCGTACAGTTCGATACCTCCGTCCAGCAGCTCAAAGGCCTTACCAGCTCCGCCGATGCCCTACACCTCGGCCTCCTGCGCCTAAGCTCACACGCCGCAACCGTCGGCGGAACCCTGCTCAACGATGCCGTCTTCGCCGTCGCCAAGTCCATCCTCGTCAACGAAAAAGGTCGCAAGGCCATGGTTATCCTCACGGATGGCGGAGACAACGGAAGCCATCACTCGCTCGCCGAAGCCATCGAACAGGCCCAGCGCGCCGACGTCCAGATCTACTCCATCCTCTACAGCCTGTCGGAGGGCGGCAGCCCCACCGCATTCGGGGCCGGCCTCAACGGCCTCCACCCCACTGGCGCAGATCCCGGCCTCGCCACCCTGCGCCAGCTCTCCGAAACCACCGGCGGCCGCGTCTTCAAGGTTTCGCCCAACCTCGGCCTCCGCCAGATCTACTCCCAGATCAGCCAGGACCTCCGCCTCCAATACGAGCTCGGCTACACCCCACCCCCAGACCTCGCCCCTAACAGCTACCACAAGCTTGACCTCAAGGCCAAGGACAAGAAACTCGCCGTCCAGGCCCGCCGAGGCTTCTTCGCCCGCCCCTAAATCAACTCAGCTTCAGCGTCGTAAGTTCGCTCCGCTGTTCCTGGTTATCACCCTCCTCGAGCATAGCGATCAAAGGAATCTCTCGCCGCTTCGCCGCAGGAACCCGCGCGTTGAACACGGCACCCGCCGCCGCGCCCACCAGAAAGCCGCCGACATGAGCCCAGAACGCGACACTCGTGAACGCCGATAGCCGCGTCAGAAGACCCAACAGCGTCTGTTCACCAAACCATGCACCCACCGCACTCCGCGTCGTCGTGTCGAAGGTTTTCACCCTCCAATAGCCGAGGTAGAGATGCAGGTGAAAGCGATCCGCAGGGAACAGGATGAAGTAAAGTCCCGCGACGCCCGAGATAGCTCCGGAAGCTCCAACCAGCGGAATGGGCGAGTGAAGATTAAACAGCAGGTGGAGTAGCTGTCCACCAATCCCGCTCAGCAGGTAAAGCGCAGCAAACCGCACGTGGCCAAGCACGCACTCCACCTTGCGCCCGAAGATCCACAGAAACCACATGTTCCCGATGTAGTGCCACAATCCGATGTGCAGGAAGATCGCGGTCACCAGCGTAAGCAGAGTAGGATGCTGCGGAACCAAGGCATAGTGCGCGAAAAAGCTCACCTTCTGGGAGCCGAAGACAGGCAGGAGCAACAGCGCATCGATCACCGCGATGGCAATCAAGACCCAGGGCGTGGTGGTTTGAAATCGATCCTTAGGGACCGGCAAGCAGAACATGGAACAATCCTTAGAAAGGCGCGAGAACGGTTCAGCGTAGCCCGGAACTCATCCGTTGTGAAAGAACTTTCGCCCGTCTTAAGTACCCCGACGCTCTCGCCCATCCAAAACCGGGAATCCGGTACAACTACTCATGCCCCTCCCGGCCCACGCCCCCACGCCCCCAGCCCGCTGGTTCCTCCTCGCAGCCATCGCAGGAGCCACCACGGGCGTCCTCCTCGTCGCGCTCGCCGGCTGCGGCCCTCGCACCCACTACACCCCGCCCACCTCCCCCATGCCCCCCAACACCGTCCTCCTCTCCGACATGATGCAGGGGCTCTCCGCCCGCCCCGGCTTCACCGAAGCCCTCCTCGCCCACATCGACAAGGGCAGCAAAAAGGGCCCCGCCCTCCTCACCCCCCAACTCGCCGACACCCTCCGCAGCCTCATCCTCGGCAAGGACTGGGCCGGCCTCAACCGCTTCCCCGGCTGGACCATGCGCGAGATCAACCCCACTGTCCGCGTCGTCGGCCATGTCGTCGGAAAGGACGCCGCAGCCGAAGGCCTCGCCAACCCCGGCATGGGCGCTTCCACCCAGAGCTCCCACGAGATCCGGACCACCGTCGAGAGATTCATCGACCTCGGCCCCTACACCCTCAACCGCGCGAGCTCCGCAGACCACCAGACCGTCGATCTGGACCAGCCCTACACCCTCCTCGGCTTCGCGGAGGCAGCCGAAGGGCAGGGAAGCCCGGCTAACCTCGGCGCCGGCGTCACCCGCGGCGACGGCCCCGACCCCAACCTCGCCCCCATGCATCCCGCGAGCGCCCGCCTCGCCTTCGTCCTCAACCGCCTCTCCCTCAACGCCCTCGAAAACACCCCGCAGGTCACCGCCAACCTCGGGGGGCATCACGCCACCACCCCCGAGCAACTCATCGAGGCCCTCACCGCCACCAACCACACCGTCGCCGTCGTCGACGCCCGCTACTTCGCCAACTTCGGTCACTTCCACTACGCCGCCCGTGGCTCCGCCAACCCGGCCCCCCAGGACGTCATGATGCCCTTTTGGGTCAACACCGAGATCACCGTCCCCGGTACCAACCGCCCTCTCCTCATCCCCGTCAGCCACACCGAATACGAGTGGTTCATCCACGGTCCGCGGATCAACGCCGCCGTCGCCTTCTACTTCGGCATCGACGGCAAAGCCGAGTTCCGCACCATGGACGAACGGAATCAGCCCTGGGTCCTCAACCGCCACGCCCACACCTACACCGGCCCCGAAGCCCTCGAGGTCACCCGCCTCACCGGCCGCATGGCCCTCGCCTACATCCACCAGCACCTCCGCCGCCCCGCCATCCCCTTCGGCGGCTACTACGCCTTAGGCGTCTGCCAGGACGCCGTCGCCGCCATCGAGAAAAAGATGACCGGGGAAGCCACCCTCTTCCCCAACACCGCCGACGCCGCCCTCTTCAACGACCCCCGCGACGCCGAGGTCAACCAGCTCATCGCCGCCATCCCCAAAGACCGCCCCGGCGCCCGCCCCGAACCCGATCGCATCTTCGGCTCCCTCCCCACCGATAACCTCCGCGCCATCACCATCCCCGGCCTCGCCGACGACCTGCTCGCCACCCAGGCCGCCTGGCAGGACGGCACCCTCCAGCACACCCACGGCCGCCGCTACTGGATCGCCCGCGCCCTCGAAGCCCTCGGCGTCATCATCGCCGCTGCCGTCGTCTACCGCCTCCGCCGCCACCCAGCAACCCGGCGGGAGGGTACCCGCAACTTCTAAAACATCCTCTGCCCTCGCACCGTACCCGGCGGCACAATAAATAAAAACGCCCCCAGCGCAAACAGCAGCAGCAGGTAATACACCATTGTCTTCGCCGACCCCTCCGCCGGCTCATCCTTGGTAAACATCCGCCACGTCATGCCCGCCGCCAGAAACAGGAAGATCCCCTCCTTCATCAGCGCAAACAGAACCACCGTGCTCACGAGCAGCAGACCGCGCTGAAGCCTGTTCAGCGCATAGGTCGCCTGCGCCCCATCGAGGCCCAGCAACGGGATCAGGTTCAGCAGGTTGATAAACGCCCCCGTGTGCGCCAGTGCCAGATACACCTGCCCATGCGTCCACCGGAACAGCCCCAGGCAAACCACCGCCGCCCCAAGTCCAAACAGCGGCCCGGCAAGCGCAATCCCTGCCAGCCCGTCCAGCGGTATGCCCATCGCATACCACCGCACATACGCCCCCAACCCCGGCATAAATACCGGCAGGTCCGCTTTCAACCCCCGCCGCTTCACCGCCCAGTAGTGCCCCATCTCATGCACCAGGATCGACAGCGTAAACCCCAATCCGAACCTCCACCCGAACAGCGCCCAATACAACCCGAAGAACGCGAAAAAGCTGAACAGGAACTTCATCTTGAACAGCACAAACAGCAGACCCTTCAGCTTGCCCAGAAACAGCAGGACCGGCGCCAGCGGCCCCAGCCGCTTCGTCCACTTTGCTGTCCTCTCCTGGTTCGCACTTGCCCGGTTGTCGATCGCCGCTACCCGCGCCTGCACAGCGTGCGCCTGGCTCGTTCCCTCCGGCAGCCAAGTGAGCGCCTCACCCCACGCCACCCGCGCCTCATCCCACCGCCTCTCCCCCTCCATCCGCTGCGCCACATGAGCCAGGCCCGCGACATGCTCGCCATAGATCAGCGCACCGCACTCCGGACACACCAGCGTCCCCTCGTGGAGATAGTGGCTGCACTGCGGACAGTTGTAGACCGCCACCGGAGCGGGCAGAAGTTGAACAGATTCCATACTGATGTGATTCTAAGTGGTCCCGAAAGTCGCGGTCCGCTCCGAGCGACAAGACGCGGTCCGCTCCGAGACTCTACGTCTCCTGCCCAGCATCGGTCTTCGCATCCGACAACACCACCTTCACATCCATCCGCCGCCGCCCGCGAAACACCGTCAGCGTCACCGTCTCACCTGCCTTGTGCGCATTCATTGCCGCCGAAAGATCCTGCACCGTCGTGATCTCCTGGCCATCGAGCGCCACAATCAGGTCGCCGCCCAGCATCACCGGCGTGTTGCCCTTGTACATCCGCTGGTTGCCGCCGTGGAGCCCCGCCTTCTCCGCCGCCCCGCCCGGCAGCACCCGCTCAATCAGGATGCCGTAGTCCGCCGGCAGCCCGATCTGCTCCGCAATATCCGGCGAGATCGGCAGCGTGATGATATCCAGCGAAGGCCGCCGCGAGTGCCCATACTTCTGGAAGTCGTCCAGCACCGCCTTGGCCGTGTTGATTGGAATCGCAAACCCGATCCCCGAACTCTGGTCCGCCCCATTGCTCGCAATCAGCGTCGTAATCCCGATCACATCACCCTTCGAATTCAAGAGCGGGCCGCCTGAGTTCCCCGGGTTCACCGCCGCATCCGTCTGAATCGCATCCTCGATTGGATTATTTTGCGGGCCGCGTATCGACCGGATCGACGAGATGATCCCCCGCGTCATCGTCCCATTCAGACCGAACGGATTGCCGATCGCATACACGCGTTGTCCCACCATCAGCCCGCTCGAGTCCGCCAGCGTCGCCGGCACCAGGTTCGGCGCCTGAATCTTCAGCAGCGCCAGGTCATGGTTCTTGTCGATCCCGATCACGGTCGCCTTGTACTTGTGCTTGTCGCTCAGCTGTACCTCGACCCGCTGCGCATTGTCGATCACGTGGTTGTTCGTCAGGATCAGACCCTGCTTGTCCAGCACAAACCCCGACCCCTGTCCCTGCTGCGGCACCGGCCCGTAGAAGAAGTCGAAATTCACCGCTGTGGACGTAATATTCACTACCGAGGGCAGCGCCTTCCGGTACACCCCCATATTCTGCTGCTCTTCGGAATCAAACGCCGGTGCCGCCGAGGCCTGTGTCAGATCGAACGCGCCCAGCCTGCCCGTCAGCGTCTGCGTACTCCCCTCCACCGCCTCCCCGCCCGTTCCGAGCAGCGCGTGGCGAACCATCGGCGCCATCGCTCCCGTATCCGCGAGATGCGTCGTAAGGTAGTAAAACCCCGAAAGCAAGAGCAAAACCAGCAGTACCGGACGCAGCTTCATCGATGGACCAATCTTTCGTGACCGGCACACAGTGCCGCCGGTCCAATCTCACTTCTGTGTCACTTCGGCTACTCCCGCCATCTGCATGGCGAGCACCAGCCCGATACCCAAGTATAAAACCGCGCGCCACGCCGCATGTCGCGCTTCCACGCCCTGAAAGATGACCCCGTGTACCACCGTAAGCGTCGCAGCCGCATATGCCCATCTCTGCCAGCGCTTCCACCGGCGCGCACCCAGGCCCCGCAGAGACAAATCATTCGAGATCAGGAGCAGCATCGCAAACAGCAGCGCCGCGAACAGCCCCGTGTAGTTTGCCGCACCAAAGGCCGTGTTCTGCAGATGCAGCGGGTGCAGCCGCTTGAAGAAGTACATCCACATCCGACCACGGAGATGCACCGTCAGCCCCACTCCCGTATGCAACACAGCGAGCGAACCCGCCCATAGACTCACATCCCGCCGGAGATCGAAGCTCACCGGATTGCTCCGCCGCCGCAGCACGTTCCATGGTCCCAGCACCAGTGACCAGACCAAAAACAGCATCGCCGCATATGCCGATCCCATGCTCAATCGGTGGCGCCAGTCCGGCGGTGGCGTCAGCCGGTACACCCCCATCGTCACCGCCAAACCAAGTAAGCCCAGCAGCACATGCCGCACCACCCTCTCGCGCGAAAATCCTCTCCCAGCCCTCACGGCTCCCACGCCTTCCCCGGCGGTCTCTCCCGCAACCGCCCCCACAACGCATCAACCTGCACCTGCAACTCCTCAACCGTGCCATCGTTTCGCAGCACCTCCTCGCACGCCGTCGCCTTCTCCGCGTCCGCAAGCTGCCGGGCAAGCCGCCGCCGTGCCTCCGCCTCCAACGCCGCGATCTCCTTGCCTGTTGCCGATCCACCTTTCAACGACCGAGCCACAAAACGCTCCACCTTGATCTCCTCGGACGCGGCCACCAGAATGATGCAGTCAAAACGTTCGCGCCAGCCCCCGCCTATCCCCCGTCCCCCTGCCACGCCGCGACTGATCTCGCCCGCGTGCCCCGTCTCTCCTTCGTACTTCGTGTCCCCTCCGTACTTCGTCTCCCCTCCGTACTTGGTTTCAAAGATCAGCGCCGACTCCACCACCACCACCGCCCACCCATCCCGCGTCCCAATCTCCTCGGCCATCTCTGCCTGCCGCGCAATCACCGCCGGATGCACGATCGCATTCAGCTCCTCCACCCGCCCCTCGACGAACGCCAGCCGCGCCAGCTCCGCCCTGTCGAGCGCCCCATCCGCCGTCACCACCCCAGCTCCAAACCGCTCGACGATCGCCCCGTACACCACCTGCCCCGGCTGCATCAACTCCCGCCCAATCTCGTCCGCCTCGATCAAGTACGCCCCATGCCCCGCCAGCATCGCCCCCACGGTCGACTTCCCGCTGCCCAGCCCGCCCGTAAGCCCTACCCGCAGCATCCGACGCCCTCGCTCGCCTACCGCGCCAACGCCGGCCGTGCCTGCGAGCTCACGTCCAGACCGCGCCGCAACCTCGCCGCCGTAATCGTGTTCTGCATCAGCATCGCGATCGTCAACGCGCCCACGCCGCCCGGAACCGGCGTAAACGCGCCCGCCACCGCAAACGCCGCGGGGTCGATATCCCCCACCACCGTCGACCCCCGTTTCGCGAAGCCTGCCGCCCGCGCCTCATCGCCCGGAAAGAACCGCTCCACCTCCGCCGCATCCGTTACGCGATTGATGCCTACATCGATCAGCACCGCTCCCGGCTTCACCATCGCCCTGGTCACAAACCCGGCGCGCCCAATCGCCGCCACCAGGATGTCTGCATCCCGTGTGTACCGCGGCAGATCCACCGTCTTGCTGTGGCATACCGTCACTGTCGCCGATGCGTTCAGCAGCATTATCGCCGCCGGCTTGCCCACAATGTCGCTCCGCCCCACCACCACCGTGCTCTTTCCCGCAATCTCGAGGTCGCTCCTCCGCAAGATCTCCATAATCCCCGCCGGCGTACACGGAGCCAGCCCCGCCTGTCCCGTCTGCAGCCGGCCCGCATTCACCGGGTGAAATCCATCCACATCCTTCTCCGGCGACACCGCCTCCAGCAGCCGCTTCGTGTCTACATGCTTCGGCAACGGCAGCTGAACGAGAATTCCGTCAATATCCTCACGCCCGTTCAGCTCCGCGATCGTCGCTAGCATCTCCTCCGTCGTCACCGTCTCGGGCGGCGTCAGCATCTCACTGTAGATGCCGAGCTCGCCGCACGTCTTCACCTTGCTTCGAACGTAGATCGCCGAGGCAGGCACCTCGCCCACCAGGACTACGGCAAGTCCAGGAACAATGCCCAGCGCTTTCAGCTCCTGAACCTCGACCAGCACCTCGGCCTTAATCTCAGCCGCGATCGCCACACCGTCCAGCACTCGTCCTACCTTTGTCGCCGCAACACTCATGCCCTTCATGCTACCGCGCCGGCTCCTCCCCTTGCCCCGCCAACCCGGCCCGAAAGAGATCCTGAACGAAGCTGCAATCTAGACCTCCATCGAACGCGTACTTGAGACAGACGCGCGTTTCCCACTCAGTCCGCCACCAGGCCCGGGAAGCTTCCGGCATACCTCAGAGGTCGACCTTGATACCCACTCCCCAGACCTTCCCTGCCTTCGATCTCTCCACGCTCCGCGAAGAACTCAGGCAATCCGGCCTTGACTCCTGGCAGGCCGGCGAGCTCATCAGCGCCTTCCTTAGCGGTCGCGGCTACGGCGTTTCCAGCTCCGAGGCTCGCACCGCAGCCTCCCGGCTCGAGTCCGTCGGCTGCAACCTCCAGTGCATGCAGGAAGAACTCTCCCGCCTCGCCCTGATGATGTAACCAAGACCAGGCCGAGCCTCGTCCCACCCGATCTGCTCACACTTCAGCGCCGTCGCAAGCCTTCGCGTTCCAGCTGCCCACGCCGCAGCACCACGCCCTCGTCCCGATACCATCGGAGACATGCGACGTACCCCCATCGAGTGCCACCCACATCCCCTGCGCCCCGCGCGCCCCCCCTGGCTCTCGCTCGCAGCCCTCCTCCTGCTCGCCCCGACCCTCTTCAGCCAGCAGGGCTCCATGCCATTGCCGTCCACACCGGATAGCGCCGCCGCCAGGGCCGCAGCCCAGACCGGAGCCCAGGCCGGTCAGTCCGTCGGCGCCGGCAAGGGCACGCATACGATGTCCTCCTCCCAAGCCGACACCAAGTCTGCCACCGGCAGCTCCACCATCGACGCCCTCGCCCCCTCCGTCGCCCCTCCTGGCCCTACCGGCCGCCCGCGCATCGGCCTCGCCCTCGGCGGCGGCGGCGCCCTCGCCCTCTCCGAGATCGGCGTCCTCCAGTGGTTCGAAGAACACCACATCCCCGTCGACGTCATCGCCGGAACCAGCATGGGCTGCATGGTCAGCGCCCTCTACTCCACCGGCGTCCCCATCGACCGCCTCAAAGTCGTTATGAACGACTCCGTCTTCAGCCAGGTCTTCCGCTTTGACTCCTCCTACAGCAGCCGCTCCTTCCGCCGCCGCGAAGACTCCCGCGCCCTCCCCAACGCCCTCACCGTCGGCCTTCGGCACGGCATCTCCTTCCGCAACTCCGTCCTCACCGACCAGGGTCTCAACGCCTTTCTCGACCGCCGCTTCTTCCGTTACGACGACCGCGTCGACTTCAACACCCTCCCCATCCCGCTCCGCTGCGTCTCCACGGACCTCACCGACGCCAAATCCGTCACCTTCGCCCGCGGCTCCATCCCCGACGCCGTACGCGCCTCCGTCTCCCTCCCTGGCGTCTACCAGCCCTTCTCCATGAACGGTCACGAGTTCGTCGATGGTGGCGTCCTCGAAAACCTCCCCACCTCCACCGTCAAGCAGATGAACGCGGACGTCATCCTCGCCGTCAGCCTCCCCCTCCAGCCGCCCGCCACGGGTGACCTCGGCTCGCTCCTCGGTGTCCTCCAGCGCAGCTTCTCCGTCGCCATCGAGGGCGCCGAGCGCGAGCAGCGCAAGCTCGCCCAAGTCGTTATTATGCCCGACCTCAAAGGCTTCTCGGCCATCGACTATCTCAAGACCGACGCACTCTCCCAACGCGGCTACCAGGCCGCCGAACTCCAGAAAGCCGCCCTGCTCCCCTTTGCCGTCTCGGACGCGCAGTGGCAGCAATACCTCGCCGGCCGAGCCTCCAAAGATCGCGAGGCGCCCGGTCCCGTCCTCCGCGTCGGCATCCAGGCCCCCAACGCAGACGTCACCCGTGCCATCCAGCGCAAGTTCGCTCCCCTCGTCAACCACCCCGTCGACACCCGCGCCATCGAAGCCCTGCTCGACGAGGTCCGCAGCGACGGCCGCTACGAGGCCGACTACACCGTCGGCTACGAGACCCCCGTGGCCCAGCGCGTCGTAAGCGCCCTCCCCGCATCCGCCCCACACCCGACCGCCGAATCGAGCCCGCGCACCGACGAAAACAAGAACCCCGATGACCCCCAGGCCGTCACCGACGCCTCCGAGATCATCGCCACCAGCTCCGCCGGCCCCCGTCCCGTCCTCCTCGTCAGCGTGGCGGACAAGCGCACCGGCCCGCCCTTTCTCGAGCTCGGCGCCAACGTCGAAGCCCAGACCGGCGGCGTCACCCGCGCCACCCTCGAGAGCATCCTCATCTGGCAGGATCTCGGGGGCTACGGCTCCGAACTCCGCGCCAACCTCAAAGTCGGCTTTCTCACCCAGCTCGACGCCGAGTACTACCGTCGCATTCTCTCGACCGGTCCCAGCGGCGGCTACTTCCTCGCCCCGCACGGCGGCTTCAGGCGCGAACCCTTCTACATCTACCAAAACCAGCACCGCATCGCCGAGCGCCAGCTCCAGCAGGCCGTCATCGGCACCGACATCGGCTGGTCCGACGCCCGCACCGAGGAGCTCCGACTTGGCTACGAGGCCGCCAACATCCACTGGCAGCTCAAGACCGGTTCCAATGCCGACCAGCAGCCCGACATCCTCGGCACCTCCCAACGCGTCCACGCCCGCTTCGTCTACGACACCCAGGACCGCGCCCTCGTCCCCCAGTTCGGCATCCGCTCCACCACCGACATCGGCTACCTCTTCAACACCGTCAGCAGCTCCAACGCACCGCGCTTCACCACCGAGCTCTCCCTCGCCCACCAGATCGGCAAAAACCTCTTCGTCTTCTCCGCCGAGGCTGGCACCCTGCTCAACCGGGACGTCGCCGAACCCTTCCGCTTCACCCTCGGCGGCCCCCTCCGCCTCACCGCCTTCTCCATCGACGAGTATCGCGGCACCGACTACTTCCTCCTCGAGCCCGCCTTCCTCCGCCGCATCGCCAAACTCCCCGACCCCCTCGGCCAAAGCATCTACCTCGGCGCCGCCTACGAAGCCGGCCAGATGCACGCCCCCGGCCGCCCCACCGTCACCCGCCAGGACATCTACTTCGGCATCATCGCCGAAACCCCCCTAGGCGCCATCACCCTGGCCCCCGCCATCGGCGACAACGGCCACCGCCAATTCGTCTTCACCCTCGGCAAACTCTTCTAACCAAGCGTCCAGCGTCCCACCACGGCATGCTCGAGCTTCCTGCCACCGCGAACGTGCTGGCACCAACGCCTCGTTCAACGACACGCGCTTCCAGCCGTGAACAAACAATGTCCAGATCATGGCTTACGTAGTGGGAGGCACGCTCTGTCGAGCAGCACAAACCATTCTTGCCAAAAACCAGATCTTGCAGGATCAGAGACCGCGGTCTTTGTTCAACCACTCGCGCCTGTTCCAGCTCGGTGCGCTGCCGCCGAGTTTGGGAAAGCTCAGCCTAGGAGCATCCGATTGAACAAGTGTTAGGAACCGTTTTCCTGTTAATAGGAACTGATGGGACGCGCTCGACAGAATGTCCAACACGGCTTCGGCTAGGGGATATGTTAAGCCTAAGCCCGTTGCAAACTGGTCATACCGAAGAAGCACGAGAGCTACCCCGCCCGCCGTCGGGACATAGACGTCGGTGATGACGTCGGTGAGAGCGTTCAGATTCTTACCGTAGTACGAAGGGAAAGATAACCCTTGGGCCAGGCTCTCGTGCATGTCGAGTTCGGATTTCCATTCTTTACAATCAATCTGAAAGAGCTGGTACCCCGCCGCCTTCAGCCGTTCG
>JAABVA010002316.1_pt1 | contig 19134 bp, 20 predicted proteins | sample 5560331 | NCBI WGS metagenome assembly JAABVA01 (sample SAMN12812661, study PRJNA571458) | rock metagenome | isolation source: Antarctica rocks | place: Antarctica: Victoria Land, Mt New Zealand sud | collected 2016-01-07 | reverse complement strand
TGCTTGGCGCATCGCAGTTGGGGCTCATCGCCGCGCTCGGCGAACCAACCGTGCTGGTGATTCCGGCGCTGCGGGTGTTGGTGATCTCCACCGGCTCCGAACTGGTCGAACCCGGCCAGCCACTGCTGCACGGGCAGATCCACGAGTCCAACGGGGTCATGCTGGCCACCGCAGTGCGCGCAGCGGGCGCGGTAGCCGAGCAGCTGCACTTCGTCGCCGACGACGTGGATGCGTTTCACCAGGCGCTGCGCTCGCGTCTTGGCCACGTGGATCTCATCATCACCTCGGGAGGTGTCAGCGCAGGGGCGTACGAGGTGGTCAAAGACGCACTGGCCGGTCACGGCGTCGATTTTGCGAAGGTCGCGATGCAACCGGGCATGCCGCAAGGTGCCGGACGCTACGAGGGTGTGCCAGTGGTGACCTTGCCCGGCAACCCCGTGAGCTCACTGGTGTCCTTCGAGGTCTTTCTCCGCCCGGCGCTGCGGGCAGCGATGGGCCTCGACCCGAACCGGACAATGGTCGCCGCGACGCTGACCGAGCCGCTCGATTCCCCCGCCGGACGTCGGCAGTACCGTCGCGGCGTGCTGGATCGCGCTGCGGGCACTGTTCGGCCGATTGGTCCCCCCGCATCGCACTTTCTGCGCTGGATGGCCGCCTCCGACTGCTTGCTCGACCTCCCGGAGGACGTCACCCACCTCGATGCGGGTGTGCAGGTCGACGCGTGGGTGATCGAGTAGTGCTCCAAGATCGCGCGTGACGAACCGGACAGCCGTACGCTCCTTAGTCTCACGGTGGAGGTTCCACAGACGACCGAAGGAGCTGCAAATGAACGACTTGGTGCTTGCTGCAGGCGCGGGTGGCGTGAAGACGGGCGTTGGAATTATCGCCTACATCATCATCGGCGGTATCGCCGGCTGGATCGCCAGCAAGATCATGCACACCGATGCCCAAATGGGCATCGTGCTCAATGTGGTCGTGGGTGTTATCGGCGCCGTCATCGCCGGTTACGTCCTCAGCTACTTCGTCGACGTCAAGGGTGGTGGCTACTGGTTCACCTTCTTCGTCGCCTTGCTCGGCGCCGTCGTTCTACTGGCCATCGTCAAAGCGGTGACCGGAGGCAGAGCCCGACGCTGAGGGTTCACGGTGGGCGGGTCACGTAACGTGTGACCCGCCCACCGCTGTGTCTAGAACACCTCGCGTGGGCCCCAGACGTACCCGCGAGGAGATGGCTCACCGACGATGGCCCGCCGACCCAAGCCCGCCGACTCTCCGGTCGCCCAGGCCCCGAGCCGCGTCCGCCACGCACTCGATCTGGCCCGGGAGACGATTCCGCCGCTGCACGCCGCAGGGCGACCGTTCGTGCTGGCACCAGCGGCACTCGCTGTGCTCGGCAGGCACTCGCCGCTGCTGCGACGCACCGGTACCGTCGCGGCGCTGGCCTGCGCCGCGTTCTTCCGCGAGCCCCGCCGCGTTCCGCCGCAGCGGCCCGGATTAGTGGTGGCCCCGGCGGACGGCATCGTCGCCCTGGTGGATACCGCGGTACCGCCGTCCGAGCTGGGTATGGACGCGGCCGCAGTGTCCAGGGTCAGTGTTTTTCTTTCGGTGCTCGACGTCCATGTACAACGCAGCCCGGTGGGTGGCACTGTTCACCGCGTGGCCTACCAACCGGGCAAGTTTGTCTCGGCAGACCTTCCCGAGGCCAGCGAGCACAACGAGCGCAACTCCCTGTGGCTGCGCACCGATGAGGGCCACGACGTGGCGGTGGTGCAGATCGCCGGGCTCATCGCCCGACGCATCGTGTGTGACGTGCACGAGGGTGAGCGGGTAGGACGCGGACACACGTACGGGATGATCCGTTTCGGGTCCCGGGTGGACACCTATCTGCCGCCGGGCAGCCGGGTTTTAGTCGATGTCGGGCAGCGGATGGTAGGCGCCGAGACGGTGCTTGCCGAGTTGCCATGACCGTGGCGCAGCCGTGAGCACGCCACGTAGGCAGCGCGAGAGCATGAGCAGCCGAGGCGGGATGCGGCTGCTACCCAGCGCAGTGACGGTGCTGGCGCTGTGCGCCGGCTTGTCGTCGATCAAGTTCGCACTGGACCATCAGCTCGGGATTGCGCTCGCGATGATCGGCGCGGCTTCGGTGCTCGACGCGCTGGACGGACGCATTGCGCGCTTGTTGGACGCCACCAGCCGGATCGGCGCGGAGCTCGACTCCCTCGCGGACGCGGTGTCGTTCGGGGTGGCCCCCGCGCTGGTGCTGTTTGTGACCGTGATGGACAAAAACAACGGCGGCTGGGTGGTATCGCTGGTCTTCGTGGTGAGCATCGTCTTGCGACTGGCCCGGTTCAACACCCTGCTGGACGACGAAACCGCCCCGGTGTACGCCAAAGAGTTCTTCACCGGCGTGCCCAGCCCCGCAGGCGGCCTGCTCGCGCTGCTCCCGGTCGCTTTGCTACTGCAGTGGGGGCAGGGCTGGTGGTCCGGCGCAGTAGCGTCCGCGATCTGGGTCCTGGTGATCTCGGCCTTGGTGATCAGCCGGGTACCGACGTTGTCCCTGAAGACGGCCCGGGTTCCATTGCGCTACGCGAGCCTGCTGCTGGTGGCGGTGGGTACTGCGTTCGCCGGATTGATTGTCTTCCCTTACGTTTTCGTTGTCGTGATGTTGTTGCTGTACGTCGCGCACATCCCCTATGCGATCTACCGCTTCCGCTGGCTGGGCTCCCATCCGGAGGAGTGGGACGAGGTGACGCCGGTACGCAGGCCTGCCATCCGGCGCACCTCCTCTACCCGCAGGCTAGGTCTTCGCCCACCCCGCGTGCGCCGCCGGGTCCCCGCAGGTCGCCGGCCCAATCAGCGCCTGCGATGACCAACCACTGCCGGTAGCGCCGCAGTCGCTCGGTCGATCACGGTGTTGGTGCAGCCGAGGGTGGCGACGAGGCAACGGACGGCGCGTTTTGGCTCGGCGCAGGCGCAGCGGTTCGCGAGGGAGTAGTCGTTGCGCTTGTGCGTCCGGGTGCGCCGGTGGGCGACGGCGCGAGCTCCGTCGTCGACGGCCCGGTGGTCGGGCTGGGTGGAGAGCTGGGTAACGACGTACTCGGCGGCGCTGTACTCGGCAGCGGAGTGCGGGTCGGTGCGTTGGTGGTGCTGGGACGGCTGGGCACGACGGCCACCGGCGCCGGCGAGTAGGCGGGCTCGGGCGGCGGTCGCACCACCAGATACAGCGCCAACACCGCCAGAAACACCCCTGCCAACGCGAGGGTTGACGTACGGACCCGGCCATGGAACACGGTGGCGGGCAACTTCCTAGGCACCGGCCCCCTCCTGCGCCGCGGTGGCCGCGAGATCGGTCGAGACGCTGATGCCGTGTTGGCGGAACGCGACCGCGACCCTGATCCGCAGCTGTCTGCCCACCTCGAACTGCTTGCCGGGCAAGGTGCGGGCGACCATACGCACGTTGACCTGACCCACCTTGAAGCTCTCCACCCCCATCACGCTCGGCTCGTCGAGCATGAGTGGGCGCAACGATGCGTCCTCAAATGCAGCCGCGCCGACGTCGTGCAGCAGTTTGTTGGCTTCGGTGACGTCTGCCGAGGGCGGCAGCGGGACGTCGACGACGGCGCGCGCCCAGTCTCGGGAGAGGTTGGTGACCTGCACGATTTGCCCGTTGGGGACGGTGATCACCTCGCCGTCAGCAGAACGGAGCTGGGTGACGCGCAGGGTCACGTCCTCGACAGTGCCGGTGACACCGGTCACCGAGCCGAGAGCGGAGATGCGGACCACGTCACCGAAGCCGTACTGCCGCTCGGCGATGATGAAGAACCCGGCGAGCAAGTCCTGCACGATGCGTTGGGCCCCGAAGCCGAGCGCCACACCGATGACGGTGGCCGGCGCGACAAGTCCGGTGATCGGGATGCCGAGCCGGCCGATCACCAGCACCGTGGTGATGCAGTAGACGAGCACGATGGCGATCCAGGTGAGCACCTGCGCAACCGCGTGGCGGTGTTTCGACTGCTCCGAGCGCACCAAGGCGTCGCCGTCCATCGAGCCATCGTCGATGTGATCGGTGATGCGGCTGCCGAACCAGCTGATGAAGCGGGCGAACAGCAGTGCACCCACGATGTAGAGCAAAATTTCTAGGAGGTTGCTCCGCGCCCACATGCCGAGATCGTTGATGGGAGCAATGGCTAGCGGTGACACGGCAACCACTATGCCTTGATGGACGTTGCCGGGTTCGGGGTACCTGGCCTACAGCGCGGAGAGGAGACCGTTGAAGCCTCGGCTCAGCGCGGATTCGTCGGCCGGCGCGAGAACCACCCACGGCTCTCCCCGATCGTTGCTTCGCGTCTCGCTGAGGTAGCGCCCATCAACGGTGTCGACCACCGACACCAAGGCTGGGTTGCGGCTGCGCTTGCCCCACCGGTCGCGACCGGCCGCGTAGAACTGACCGCCGCCCAGACGGGGTCGGCCGAGCGCCTGCCGAATCCGCTCGCCTGCGCGGGCGTCACCACCGCCGCCGTCGCTGCGCTGCAGGACGCCCTCGCTCTGCGGCGTGTGCCCCCTGGCGGCGCTCAACGGCGCACTCAACGTGGCGCCGGGCGCTTTGTTGAGCGCGGGCAGAACGCGGAGCACCGATTCGACCACGTTGGTTGCGCGGACGGGGTCCAGGCTCACCCAGCCGTCGGCCACGCGGGCGAGCACGGCGTCGTCACCGCGGATGGCTGCCGTCACGGTCCAGGGCGTGTTCTCCCGCTGCGAAGTAGCCGTACAGCTCGCGTGATGCATTGTCCAGCAGGCTGAGTACGTCGAACGTCTCGTGCTCGAGTCTGCCCTGCTGGGCCAAACCAGCACGGTGCAATTCCTCCCACGCCTGCTCCTCGAGCACACGGCGCTCCGCGAAACTGCTCCCAGGCGAGGCCATAGTGAGCGCTGGAGGCCGCTCACCGAGCCCGACGGCGAGCCATGCGACGTCGAACGCCAGCTCGGTGACGCACACCCCGGCACGAAGCATCCGACCTCCCGTTTCGACGTGCTGCGCCGGCGTCAGTGGCGGGGTGGGTCGACGCCGATAACCGGGGGGGACACGATCTGGGTGTCACCGAACACGTCGACTGTCTTCAAGAACTCCGGGGTGTAGTGCTCCTCGTCCTCCGACTTGCCTCGGCCGCCGCCCATTCCACCGCCCATCCCGCCACCGCGTGCGCCGGCCGCTCCCGCTGTGCCTGGAGCGGCGCCGCCGCGTGGGGCCGCTTCGCCGGCATTCGCTCCGGCGCCGGATTGCCCGCCCGGTGTCAGCGGACCTGCGCCGCGGGCGCCGCTTGTACCGGCGCCTGATCCGGCAGTGCCACCCGAACCCGGGCCGAAGCCTTCGCCGCCCGAGGCCGCGCCACCTCCACCGAAGCCGACAGTGCCGGGGACATACCCGCCAGTCGAACCGGCGCCGCCACCTGCCCCGTAGCTGCCGCCGGCGCCGTACCCACCGCCCGAGCCGTAACCACCGCTCGAGCCGGACCCACCAGAGCCGTAGCTGCCCGCACCGCCATAACCGCCGACGCTCGGGTCGACGGACGGTGTGAACCCTGCGCTGCGCACCCCGGGGGCGTAGTCCTCAGCGCTCGACATGCCACCGCCAGAGACACCAGGGACGTAGGACCCTGCTCCGGCACCGCCGCTGCCTGCGGCTGCCGGTGCCCACGTGCCGTGGCCCGGTGCGCCGGGAGCGCCACCGCCGGAGGTGGGATGCTGGGCTGCGATCGGTGCCGAGCCCGGATGCGATGGACCTTGCCCACCGCCGCTGGAACCGCCTGCTGTCCCCGCGCCGTGAACGCCCCCGGTCGATCCGCCCGCCGTGCCCGCGCCCTGCCCGCTCCCGGTCGAACCACCCGTACTTCCTGAGCCCCCAGCACCTGACCCACCGGACGAGTTGCCGCCGCTACCACCACCTGAACCCCCTGAACCGCCAGTCCAGCCGCCACCACCACCTGAACCCCCTGAACCGCCAGTCCAGCCGCCCGCGCCGCCTTGACTACCAGATCCACTTGTACCACCACCAGGTCCACTGCCCTGGCCCCCTACATCCCCCGATCCGACCGATCCACCCGATCCACCCCATCCGAGAGGCCGTGCACCAGCACCAGCGTCGGAGACAAAGTCCGTACCGACTGCGACCGGCGGGGTAAACGGCGGAAGGCTCGCGACGTGCGTGTCAGTGGCGCCGCCATAACTCGCCAACACCGTGCGGTTGTGCGCGGTCAACTCGTTATTCGCAGCTATTGCCCTATCGTGATCGGTGTCGAACGGCCAGAAACTGTTGCCGAACGGCGCATCGGGAACACGCTCCATCGGCACCACGGCGTTGCGCGCGTCGCTGAACGAACCCACCTGCGCGTCAACTGAACCCGAGGCCGTCGTCGACGCCTCGCTCGTGGCGTTCGCCCATTCCCCCAGCGGAGAGATGGCACTCTGCGCTGAATCCGCGCCCCGGCCTTGCCACGTGGCACCCGCCTTGTTCAGTGCCGCCTCAATGGAGGCTTGCACGTCGGCGTACCCGTGCGAGCGGTCGCGCCAGCCAGAACTATTGTCCGTTAGCGCCGACGGACCGGCCCCCCCGGTGAGCGCCGCGTAGATTGCGGCGCCATCCATGCCGTCAGTTCGCACATCGGGAGGGTTAGTCATGATTTTCTCCATCGGGTCGTCTGCGATGCATCGTTCATTACTACCCACCAGCCATCTGAACGGTCTCGTTGATTATCGGGACCACCGGTGCACACGGGGTACCGAAATTAGGAGTTCCCGGCGTAGCGCTTATATCAACCTGCAAGAGATCTGCGTCGTTCACGCCAACACTTATAGCGCAGTTCCCAGGACCATTGGCGTTTGCGGTCTGCACGGAAGCGTAGCCCCGAACTTGTCCGGGGACGAAACTCGTAAACCTCGCACGCCGTTGATACGCCCCCTCAAGTCCACCAGAATTGATGAATATTTGAAGTGTTACGAGAGGCGAATCTGAAGTCGTCGGATCAAACTCACATTGGCGAATCCCGCGGTCGTCGCCAACTTTTCCGGGACGGAAAGAACCGTATGACTTCATGAAACTGTCTGAAAGCAGGCTGCAGGGGTTCTCCTTTGCGGCAGCCAGGTCAAGCCTGGGACGCTCGATCGGTGGAGACAACCGAGGCTGGCTCGATGGTGAGTTACTATTGCCAGTTGAGGTTTGCGATGTTCCGCTGGAAGGAACTTCTCGCGCTACTCCTGCCGTCTCAGCTGAGCACGCGCCCGCGAGCGTCGCTGCACCAAGAAGCATTGTTACAATACCGAGACACCGCCTCGTCACAATCCTGTACGCGACTTTGTTATTCCGTCAGAAGCAACGCTGTCGCCACGCTTGTACGCATCAAAACTCTGCTGCAGCTTTTCTCGCGTCTCAGTTAGAATTTGCAGATACTTCGAAGAAGCGTCGTTGTGCCTTTGATCCGCGTCGGAGATCCCCGACACAGCATACCCGCTATAGTCATCCAAGCCCGGGGGCTCGAGCCAATTGGCGTTTCCCATTGACCGAGTAATTTTCTTAACAGCCAGGATCGCCTTATCGATCTCGGCAATGACGCTGGGTGCCTGCTCGATGTCGATCTTGATCGTGCCGCCCCCCACGGTCATCGAGCCGATCTCCTCGCCCCAGGCGGCCGCGGCACCCGCTGCAGCCGCGGCCGGACCGGCGATACCCAGTGTCAGCGCGCTGCCGACCAGGGATCCGGTGACCATCGGTCCTGCGCTCATGGTCGCTCCCCTCGCTCGTGTACACGACCTCTGACGCAACTACGCGAGGTTTGGTTCCCCCGCGAGCCCCCTAGCTTTGCGTACAACGCAGTCCACTCAATCGCAACGAACGTATCCGTGCAAGGCAAGGTAAGAGGTTCAGCCGGCGAAGTCGCTGGTCACCACCACGATCAAGCCCGGGGCGAACGAGGCGATGTCCGCGATTCGCGGAGCCGCGACAGCACCAATTGATGACGCGAGTTTCTGCGCGGCGGCCTCTTCTCCGGTTCCCGGTCGGTAGTACACCGTCGTCGTGGGGAACAGGCCGTGGAAGTTACCGACCCCGACGACCTGCCACCCCCGGCCGCGCAGCGCAGCAGCCGCCTTCTCACCCAAACCGGTGACCAGGCTGTTGTTGAACACGCGCACAACAACTTCGCTCGACGGCACGCTACTCGACGTAGTGGGTGGTGCCGCAGGTGCAGCGGCAGGCAACGGTGCCGCGGCCGGTGACGACGCAACCACTGGCGGAGGCGCCTCGCCCGTGGCCACCTCGCTCGACGGCGCAGCGGTGGTCGTCGAAGGCGGCGTGGTGGTGGTGGTGACGGTTGTGGGGGCGGTCGTCGTGAGCGTCGTTGTGGTAGAGGTGCTCGCCGGTACCGACGACGGGCCGGCCTCGGGTGTTGCGCTTGACGGCGGCCCACTGCTCGGCGCGGCAGTGGCGGCCTCCGTGGATCCCGATCCCGCCGCGACCACTCCGACGCCGATCAGCCCCACCGCAACGGCCACCAGGCCCACGCCCAGCACCCGCAACGGAGGCCGTGGCCCGCCCGGCGCGGGAAGCGTCACTTGATATCGAAGCCGAGGCGGCGCGCCGCACGGGACTTTTGTCTGCTGGCACGCAGCCGACGCAGCCGCTTGACCAGCATCGGATCGGCGGCCAACGCTGCGGGGCTGTCGACGAGGGTGTTCAGTACCTGGTAGTAACGCGTGGCCGACATGTCGAACAGCTCCTTGACGGCCTCTTCTTTGGCGCCGGCGTACTTCCACCACTGACGCTCGAAACTGAGGATTTCGTACTCGCGCCGGGACAGACCCTCGGGCAGCTCCGCCTCGGAAAGAGCATCTGCGGAAATAGGGTCGCCCCGTTCGGCGGGCGTGTTCGCCGCTGCGGCGTCCATCTCACTCCTCGGCTGATGACAGTGACTGCGATGATCCGGGCGGTGAATCACACGCATGTTGTTCTCCCGGGTATTCAACCACGGGAGAACGCGCAGGAGCCGCAACGGCGCACCCGTGACCGTCCCCTCCCGAGCAACGCTGACATCATCAACCCACCAGCTCAACTTCTCGGGAGGCTCGGTGCTCGTTCCCCGTCCGGTGCGCCTCGGTCGCAGCCTTACCGATGCCGCACCGCGGCCCAGCATCACCGCGACAGCGACCTGTCTGATCCGGGCAACGGAGCAACACCGGCAGGCGAACGCTCGCCTTGTCGACGATCCGTACGCGCGGCTGTTCCTACCTGAGCCGCTGCGCACTCTCGCCGGGTCCCGCTACCGACCGCTGCGGAGCATGACTCTCGCCGACCCGTTGACTCTCGGTACGCCGTCCTTCGTCCTGCTGCGCCATCGCTTCATCGACGATCTGCTCCGCACGGCGCTCGCAGGTGCAACACAGCAGGTGATCGTCATGGGCGCCGGCTACGACACCCGGGCCTACCGCTTCGCCGATGCCCTGCACGACCGGCCGATTTTCGAGGTCGACCTGCCTGGGACCTCGCAGACGAAGGCAACAATTGCCCAGCGTCAGGCGGCCGACCTCCCGCGCAGTCCACTTCACCGAGTGGAGATCGACTTCGAGCGCGCGTCGCTCGCCGACACGCTGCTCGGCGCGGGGTTCGCCCTGGACACCGCGACCTTCGTCGCGTGGGAAGGCGTGACGCCCTACCCCACCGCCGACGCCGTACGGGACACGTTGGGCGCTCTCTCCAAAGTCCTCGGCCCGGGCTCGGTCATCGCGGCCGAGTTCGCCGAGCGTCCCGTGGGCGCGCTCGATCCGACCCGCATCGGCATGCGCATCGGGGAGTCGGTGCTCGCCGCGATCGGCGAGTCGGTCCGATTCCTGCTACCGAGAGACGAACTCCCCGCCCTCGTAGCCGGCTTGGGGTACGAGGTGGATGAGCTGGCTAACGGCAGGGAGCTCAGCCACCGGTACCGAGCGGTGCGCCGCACGATCGCCAATCCGTTTCAGTACGTGGCGGCATTGGCTCTGCGGTGACTCTGCTGCCACCCACCCCTCGCTAGACTGCCTCCCTGTGTCGATTCTCCCCATCCGCATCGTCGGCGATCCCGTGCTGCACACCCCCACCGCGCCGGCCGAACAATTCGACGACGAGCTGCGCCGCCTCATCCAGGACATGTTCGACACCATGGACGCCGCCAACGGAGTCGGCCTGGCCGCCAACCAGATCGGCGTAGGCAAGCGCGTGTTCGTCTACGGCTGCCCGGACCGGGATCCTGAAGCCCCAGAAGATGACAAAAAGCACGTCGTCCGCCGCGGCGTGGTGGTCAACCCCCAGCTGGAGACCTCCGAGATCCCGGAGACCATGCCTGATCCCGATGACAACGACGAGGGCTGCCTCTCTGTACCCGGGGAGAACTTTCCGACCGGCCGCGCCGACTGGGCGCGGGTGACCGGGTTCGACGGTGACGGCAAGCCGGTCGACATCGACGGTCGCGACTTCTTCGCCCGCTGCCTACAGCACGAGGTCGGCCACCTGGACGGCGTGCTCTACCTCGACGTGTTGATCGGCCGGAATCAACGCGCCGCCAAGAAGGCCGTCAAGCGCGAGGGCTGGGGCGTTCCGGGACTCAGCTGGACGCCGGGCGAGGTCGACGACCCATTCGGCCACTGATGCCCTCCCCCGGCCAGCGGGTGGTGCTGCGCTACCGGCTACCCGCCGGCGCGACCCATCCGATGACGGACGTGCTCGGCGTCCTGCGCTCGCTCGACCCGATGGTGGTGCAGGCCGAGGACGGCCAACTGACCACAGTGGACTCCCACCGCGTGGTCGCCCTCAAAGCCATCCCGCCGCGTCCGGTGCGCACGAGCGCGGTGCGCAACCTCGAGCATGCCGCCGCCAACGCCTGGCCGGGGCTGGAGCAGCGGTGGCTGGGGAATTGGCTGCTTCGCGCGGGCGCCGGCTTTACCCAGCGGGCCAATTCCGTTGTGCCGCTGGGGCCGCCCGAGATCGACAACGCGGTGGAACTGGTGCAGCAGTGGTATGCCGAACGCGGCCTGCCCGCTCGTTTCCAGCTGCCCGACCGGCTGAGCGTCGACCTACCCGGTTGGGAGCGCACGCCCGACATCCTGGTGCTCACCGCGGACCTGCCCGGTGATGACGCACTCGAGGTTCCGGTGACAGCCACACCGGATGAGGCGTGGTTGGCTGCCTACCACTTTCAAGGCCAGCCGCTACCCCACGCGGCGCCTGCGGTGCTGAGCGCGGTGCTCGACGGGAAACTCGGCTTCGGCCGCATTCAGCTGGACGACGAGGTGGTCGCCGTCGCCCGCGGCGCCGTCACCTCCGCGCCCGACGGCACTCGCTGGCTGGGGCTCACCGCCGTCGAAGTGGCCGAGACACGCCGCAGGCAGGGTGTCGGCCGCCGCATCTGCGCGGGCATGGCCGACTGGGGGCACCGGCACGGTGCGCGGCGGATGTACCTGCAGGTCGATGCGCGCAACGATGCCGCGCTGGCGCTCTACCGCAGCATGGGCTTCACCGAACATCACCGCTACCGCTACGCGAGCCCACTCAGTCCTCGGTGAACGTCTGCTCCAGCGCGCGCAGGCCGTCCAAGAGCCCGCTGCGTTGCCCCGGCGTCAACCGATCCAGTCGTGCGGCCAGCGCCCGCGTGCGCTCCGAGGTGAGCCCGGTGACCAGTTGCTCACCCTGCGCCGTTCCTGCCAGCAACCGGGCCCGTCCGTCGGCAGGGTCCGCGTCGCGCTGCACGTACCCCGCGCTCTCCAACCCGGCGATCACCCGCGACATGGTGGGTACCGCGACCTGCTCTCGCGCGGCGAGATCGCCGAGGCGCATCGGCCCGCAGCGGACCAAGGTGGCCAGCGCAGACAGCGTGCCCACCCCTAACTCGGTCGGCCGGCGGGCACGGCGCAACTGCCGGGAGATCCGGCCGAACGCAAGGTTCGCCTCGGCCGCCTCAGTGAGCTCGGTATGCACGTCGCTCATTCAGCTGCCCGACATCGCGGGTTGACGCTCGCCGGTGCCGTGCTCCTCGTGGATGTAGCGCTTGCCCCGGAACAGGGATGCGGCCGCACCGATGACCATCATGACCGCCGCGGCCACGAACACCACGATCAGTCCGGAGTGGAACGGGCCGGAGATGAGCTGCGGGAAGAAGTCCTGCCCGGTGAGCACCTTGGCGTTCACGCCAGGTTGGTCGAGCACCCCGGACGGCCCGAGCAGCGCACCGATCGGGTTGTAGCCGAGAAACGCAGCGAACAGGCTGCCCACCGGCGGTAACCCCGCGACCTGTCCGGCCACGTCGGCCGGGACACCCTGCGCGCGGAGGCCGGAGTTCAGGGCGTCGGGCAAGGTGCTGGCCAGCCCGGCGATCATCAGCGAGAAGAACACGCCGATGGACAATGCTGATCCGGCGTTGAAGAAGGTGCCGCGCATTCCCGAGGCCGCGCCGCGCTGGTTCGCGGGCACGCTGCTCATGATGGCTGCGGTGTTCGGTGAGGAGAACAACCCCGAGCCGACGCCGTTCAGCGCGACGAGCAGCGCAAACAGCCAGTACGGGAAGTTCACCGGGATCAGCAGCAGCGCAATGAAGGTGGCGCCGACCAGCAGCAGGCCTCCGGTGGCGAACCAGCGGACGCCGAAGCGGTCGGAGTAGAAACCGGACAGCGGCCCGGCGACGAGGAAACCAAGTGTCAGCGGCAGCAGGTAGATGCCGGCCCACAACGGGGTGGACTCGAAACTGAAGCCATGCAACGGAAGCCAGATGCCCTGCAGCCAGATGATGAGCATGAACTGCAATCCGCCACGGCCGACCGAGGCCATCAGCCCGGCGAGGTTGCCGGCCCAGAACGCGCGAATGCGGAACAGGCTCAGGTGGAACATCGGCTCGGCGACCCTGGTTTCGATGATGCAGAAAGTCGCCAGCAGGGCAATGCCACCGAAGACGCCGCCGAGCACCCACGGGTTGCCCCACCCGGTCGCCGAGTCACCGTAGGGCTGGATACCGTAGGTGATGCCGGCGAGCAGCACCGACAGCCCTACGGCGAAGGTGATGTTGCCCGGCCAGTCGAGTTTGCCGTGGCTGCGCTCGCTGAGCTCGTGCAGTGAGCGGTAGGACCAGATGGTGCCGAGGATGCCGATGGGCACGCTCACCCAGAACACCGCCCGCCAGTCCCACTCCGACAGGACCCCGCCGATGATCAGTCCGAGGAAGGAACCGGCGATGGCGGCGACCTGGTTGATGCCCAGTGCTGTACCCCGCTGGTTCGCGGGAAACGCGTCGGTAAGGATGGCCGTCGAGTTGGCGAACAGCATGGCGCCACCCACTCCTTGCACCACCCGCCACAGGATGATCCACATGGCGCCGGTTCCCGCGTGGAAAGGGTCGACCGACAGTGCGATCGAGGCGACGGTGAACACCACGAAGCCCAGGTTGTAGACCTTGACCCGGCCGTACATGTCACCGAGGCGCCCCAGCGTCACCACCAGCACCGCGGAGACCAACAGGTAGCCCATGATCATCCACAGCAGGTAGCTGACGTTGGCCGGCTCCAGCGGGTTGAGACCGATGCCCCGGAAGATCGCCGGCAGCGAGATGATCACGATGGAGGAGTTGATGGTGGCCATCAGCACGCCGAGCGTGGTGTTGGTCAACGTCACCCACTTGTAGCGCGGGTGGTCACGGTCGACGCGCAGACGGGGAGTACGCGGCGTGTCGGTGGTGCTGGACATGGGCCTCCTCAAGGTCGCCGCCCAGGCTAGTTGTGTCGCAGCAACTAAACAATCCGTAAAGCGTCCGGGTTGGGGCGTCTGCAAGTACCACCAACTACGGGTGCGGCCGTCTGTAACCGCCACCAACTCGCGGCGAGCGCAAGCACGATGCGTTGAGCGAGGCGCGTTCGCGTTCCGCTGGCCTCCGGGCTTAACGCCACAGCGCAGGGACGGTTTCTACTCGTCGCCTGAGTCCGCCATCTCCTTGATGCCCGCGCACAGTAGAGCCACAACCGGCGGTAGACGACGTCGAGTTCGGTCGATTCCGGGTGGCCCTCGTTGGCTTCCAGCACGCAGAACCCATGCAGGGCGCTGCGCAGCGACCATGCTGCCTGTTCGGACTGCTCGTCGTCCAGGCCGTACCCGGTCAGCACCCGGCCGATCACCGCGACCAGCTCGGCGACCCCCGCGGTGAGCTCTGGGTCCGCGTTGGTCGAGCAGCGGTCCGTCGCGGCGTAGAGCCCCGGGTGGTGGTGCACAAAGCTCCGCCAGGCCCCCGCCAGGGCGAATACGGCGTCATCGCCGGACAAGCCCACCGCAGCCGTCCGGAGCTCCGTCGCCAGGAGCGAGCGTGCATGCAGGCTCAGCTCGCGGAGGACATCACCAACACCGGCAACATGGTTGTACAGGGCGGACTGGCGCACCCCGAGGGTGCTCGCCAGCGTCGTCAGCTTCAGTGCATCCACACCGCAACGGTCGACCAATTCGGCCGCCGCCGCGCTAACACGCTCCCTGGTGACGGGGTTCCGCGACATGATGCTCCATCTCTGCAAATGAGACCGTATCATTATGGTAGGCCTGCATCCACCAGCGACGGTCACCGGATCGACCTCGCCAGCGTCGGCGCAGGGGCATGCTTTCTCGGTCTCACTCCTATTCTGTACGAGCTATCCAGCACCTCCCCCGCGACGGGCGCCTTCTTCCGGTGCCTCTACGCCATTCCCTTTCTGGCTCTGCTCGCAGCAGCGCAACGGGGGAGCACGCCGTCGACTCGCTCCGCGGGTTCCTGGGTATTCAAGGCTGTGGTGGCCGGTGTGTTCTTTGCGGGCGACCTGCTGCTGTGGCATCAAGCCATCAACGGGATCGGCGCCGGACTGGCCACCGTGCTCAACAGCCTGCAAGTGGTGTTCGCCGCCGTGCTCGGCCTGGTCGTGCTGCGTCAGCGCATCAGCAGGCAACTCTGGTGCGGCATGCCCGTGCTGCTCATCGGGGTTGCGTTGGTCGCGAACGTGCTACAGCCCGGTTCGAGTGGCACCAACCTCCTCGGTACGGGGTTGGCCATCCTCTCCGGCGCGGCCTACGCGAGCTACATCGTGCTGATCGGACCGGCCACGCGGGCGGCCGGACAGTCGTCGGGCCCGATGCTTGTGGCCGCCGTGTCCACCACCGTGACCGTGGGCCTGGTCGGCCTGCTCCAGGGCAGTCTCGATCTCACTCCACCGCTGGCGGCGCAGGGCTGGCTGGTGGTGCTCGCCCTGGACGCTCAGGTCATCGGGTGGCTGCTGGTGTCCAAGGCCAGCCGTCGACTGCCAGCAGGCTCCATTGCCGCGGGACTCGTGCTGCAGTCCGCGGCGGCGATGGTGTTCTCCGCGGTGCTATTGGCCCAGCTGCCCACGGTGTTCCAGACCATTGGCGCCGTCCTCATCCTGATCGGAGTCGGCGCATCGATGGCGCCCTCGCGGCGACGCCCGACCTCGCCCGTGCTCGCCTTGTCCTGAGGTTGAGCGTTTGGCGCACGGGTGCATCGGGTGTTCAATCCAGTCCGTGTTGCTACAACTGCTGCGCAGCTATTTGCAGCCCTACCGGCAGGCGATCAGGGCGATTGTGGCCTTACAACTCGTGCAGACCCTGGCCGCGCTGTACCTGCCGACGCTTAACGCGGACATCATCGACTACGGCGTGGTCCGCGGCGATACCGGCTACATCATGCACACGGGCGCCATCATGCTGGCGGTCACGCTGGTGCAGATGGGCTGCTCGATCGCGGCGGTGTATTACGCCGCACGCACCGCGATGGCGCTGGGCCGCGACCTGCGGGCAAACGTCTTCGACCGAGTGCTCACCTTCTCCGCGCGCGAGGTCGGCCAGTTCGGGGCACCGTCGCTGATCACCCGCACTACCAACGACGTCCAGCAGGTGCAACTGCTCGCCCTGATGACCTTCACCCTGATGGTGTCCGCGCCGATCATGTGCGTCGGCGGCATCCTGATGGCGCTGAACCAAGACGTGCCGCTCTCGGCGTTGCTGCTCATTGCCGTGCCCCTGCTCGGCGTGATCATCAGCGTGATCATCTCCCGGATGCGGCCGATGTTCCGACTGATGCAGGAACGTATCGACCGGATCAACCAGGTACTGCGCGAACAGATCACCGGTATTCGTGTCATCCGCGCCTTTGTGCGTGACGTCGACGAGCAGCGCCGCTTCGCCATGGTCAACACCGAGCTGTTCGACGTCTCTCGTGGCGTCGGCCGGCTGATGGCGTACATGTTCCCGCTGGTCATGCTGGTCATGAACGTCTCCAGCGTGGCCGTGCTGTGGTTCGGCGGCCACCGTATCGACAGCGGCGGAATGCAGATCGGGGCACTGACGGCGTTTCTGTCCTACCTGATGCAGATCCTGATGGCGGTGATGATGGCGACCTTCATGTTCATGATGGTGCCGCGTGCCGAGGTCTGCGCGGAGCGGATCACCGAGGTCGTCGGTACCGACTCCAGCGTGGTGCTGCCGTCTCGTTCTACCGCCCGCGGCAGCCGTCGGGGACATCTGGAGCTGCGCGACGTGCAGTACCGCTTGCCCGGCGCGGAGGAGCCGGTGCTGCGCGGGATCAGCCTGACGGCCCGACCGGGTGAGGTCACGGCCATCATCGGCAGCACCGGCAGCGGCAAGACCACGCTGCTCAATCTCATCCCGCGCTTGATGGACGCCACTGCTGGCGTCGTGCTGGTGGACGGCGTCGACGTGCGCGAGCTCGACCAGCGAGTGCTGTCCAAGGCGGTCGGGCTGGTTCCGCAGAAGCCCTACTTGTTCACCGGCACCGTCGCTTCCAACCTGCGCTACGGCAACATCGACGCCACGGACGAAGAGTTATGGCAGGCGTTGGCGACCGCGCAGGCCCGCAATTTCGTCGAGCAGATGCCCGACGGTCTGCAGGCGCGGATCGCGCAGGGCGGCACCAACGTCTCCGGCGGTCAGCGCCAGCGACTGGCCATCGCCCGGGCGCTTGTTCGTCGACCCGAGATCTACCTGTTCGACGACTCGTTCTCGGCCCTGGACTACGCCACCGATGCCGCGCTGCGCACCGCGCTGGAGCGGGAGACCGCCGAGGCCACGGTGGTCATCGTGGCGCAGCGGGTGAGCACCATCCGGGGTGCCGACCGGATCCTGGTGCTCGATGAGGGCGTGGTCGTCGGCAGCGGCACCCACCAAGAGCTGATGAGCGCCAACGAGGTCTACCGGGAGATCGTGCTGTCCCAGCTGAGCGCGCAGGAAGCGGCATGAGCGAGCGCAGCGACGTGGGGATCCGACCATGACCCGGCCGGTTGCCGAGGCCGCGCCCGCCCGAGCGCCGGGTCCCGATCCCGCTGCTCGACGCGGGCCAGGCGCCTTCATGGCGGGCAGGCCGGTGGAGAAATCCCTGGACTTCCGGGGCTCCGGGCTCCGCCTGCTGCGCACCTTGCGCCCGGAGCGGCTGCTGCTCGCGGCGGTACTCGCCCTCGGCGCCCTCAGCGTCGGGCTCACGGTGCTCGGGCCGAAGATCCTGGGGCGGGCGACCGACTACATCTTCGCCGGTGTGCTGGGGCGCCACATTCCTGCCGGCACCACTACCACCGAGGCGGTGCAACAACTGCGCGCGAGCGGAAACGGCAACCAGGCGGACATCTTGGCGACGATGCACGTCGTCGCCGGCCAAGGTATTGACTTCGGCGCGGTCGGCCGGGTGCTGCTGCTCGCGCTGGTGGTGTACGCGGCGGCATCGGTGTTCAGCTTGCTGCAGGGCCGGCTGGTCACCACCGTGGTGCAGCGCAGCGTCTTCCGGCTGCGCGAGCAGGCGGAGGTGAAGTTGTCGCGGCTGCCGCTGAGCTACTTCGACCGCCAAGCCCGTGGGGAGGTGCTCAGCCGCGTCACCAACGACATCGACAACATTGCCCAGTCCCTGCAGCAGACGCTGAGCCAGATCGTCACCTCGCTGTTGAGCATCGTCGGGGTGCTGGTGATGATGCTGGTGATTTCGCCGCTGCTCGCCGTGATCGCGCTGGTGACAGTGCCGGTGTCGGTGTTCGTGGCGGCGCAGATCGGCAAGCGGGCGCAGCCACAGTTCGTCACGCAGTGGGCCAGCACCGGTCGGCTGAACGCGCACATCGAGGAGATGTACACCGGCCATGCCCTGGTCAAGGTGTTCGGGCAGCAGGAGCACGCGGCGCAGACCTTCGCCGAGCACAACGACGCCCTCTACTCCTCGAGCTTTCGGGCTCAGTTCATCTCCGGGACTATCCAGCCGGCCATGATGTTCATCGGCAACCTCAACTACGTGCTCATCGCCGTCGTTGGTGGTCTGCGGGTGGCCACCGGCTCGCTGTCCCTCGGGGACGTGCAGGCGTTCATCCAGTACTCGCGGCAGTTCAGCCAGCCGATCACCCAGGTGGCGAGCATGGCGAACCTGCTGCAGTCCGGCGTGGCCTCGGCCGAACGGGTGTTTGCGCTGCTGGACGCCGAGGAGCAGTCGCCGGATCCTGTTGTGCCGCAGCGGCCGTCGGTGGTCCGTGGCCGCGTCGAGTTCCACGACGTGTCCTTCCGCTACAGCCCGGACGTACCGCTGATCGAGGACCTGTCTCTCAGCGTGGCACCGGGCCAGACGGTAGCCATCGTCGGGCCGACCGGCGCGGGCAAGACCACGCTGGTGAACCTGCTGTTGCGCTTCTACGAGGTCAGCGACGGTTGCATCACCCTGGACGGGGTGGACATCGCGGCCATGACCCGCGACGAGCTGCGGTCGTCCACGGGCATGGTGCTGCAGGACGCGTGGTTGTTCGGGGGCACCATCGCGGAGAACATAGCCTACGGTGCACCGGCCTCTTCGCAGGAGCGCATCGTCGAAGCGGCCGAGGCGACCCACGTCGATCGCTTCGTCCGCACGCTGCCTGCCGGGTACGAGACCGTGCTCGACGACGAGGGGACCAGCGTCAGCGTCGGGGAGAAGCAGCTCATCACCATCGCCCGTGCTTTCCTGGCCGAGCCGGCAGTCCTCATCCTGGACGAGGCGACAAGCTCGGTGGACACCCGCACCGAGGTGTTGATCCAGCGGGCGATGAACTCACTGCGCCGCGGACGCACCAGCTTTGTCATCGCCC
>JAABVA010002315.1_pt1 | contig 19136 bp, 18 predicted proteins | sample 5560331 | NCBI WGS metagenome assembly JAABVA01 (sample SAMN12812661, study PRJNA571458) | rock metagenome | isolation source: Antarctica rocks | place: Antarctica: Victoria Land, Mt New Zealand sud | collected 2016-01-07 | reverse complement strand
TGTACCAACAACACTACCTCGATACATTTCGCTATGCTTCCCTGTTCTCCTCATTCATTCTACTACACTCATCAAAATATGTATATCTCTCCTCGTACACGATTCAGGTACTCCGTAGGGACCAGATTTATTGTATACATCATGTTTTCACAGAAGGGTTGTGTCATAGTATACCAAATAGTCCTATTATCCTCCAAGACCTGACGGATATCGGTATTTTTCTATAGACTTGCACAAGTAGGGACCGATTTATCGCGTCCTCTAGTGATCAAAATGTCGAAGGGACGCGATTTATCGGTCCCTACAAGAAAGGACACACTTCATATGATGATGGTTTCACGATGCCGCGTAATTTTGTCGGGGCATCCAGCATCACGATTTGTCGGCCAGATGAGCCGGCAGGCGATCATTCTCATGGTCTTAGCACTCGTTGCCACTGGTGCCATTGGTGGCTCTTTGCTCGGCCTGAGTACCTTCGCTCACGGCACATGTCGCACCACCGACCGCACCTATCGCGTCGCATGGGGCGATACTCTCGGTTCTATCGCAGCCCGCTATGGTACATCGTATCAGTCTCTCGCCAGCTATAACGGAATCGGCAATCCCAATCTTATCTATGCATACGAGTTGCTGTGTATTCCCAGTGGCAGAACCGTTACCACATCGGGTGGTACTGGTGGTGGCGTTCCAGTTGCGTCACAGAACTACTATGTTGGATTGGCTCAACAGGATGCCTACAATGCTGGTATCCCAGCCAATCTCTTTGTGCGTCAAATTTACGCAGAAAGTGGTTTCCAACCCTATGCCCGTTCCTGGGCAGGAGCCATTGGTATCGCGCAATTTATGCCAGGGACGGCGGCTTACCTCGGCATCAACCCCTACAATCCTGTACAATCGTTGAGCGGAGCCGCCCGCTTGATGGCTTCGTACTACCACCAGTACGGTAGCTATGCAATGGCACTTGCCGCCTACAACGCCGGTCCTGGTGCTGTACAACGTGCGCTTTCCTGTGGCGGCTCATGGACATATTGTCTGCCCGTCGAGACCCAAAACTACATCCGCATTATCATGTACTAGCAGATAATGCATAAACACCCCATCCAGGTTTCATGGAATGAAACCTGGATGGGGTGTTTATGCATTATTAAACCTCTATTATTTTCTTCCCAATTTTGCTAATACAGCACCCTTCAACAACCCAATCTCTTCCACTTTCAATAGTAGCACACCACCAACGAAGACCACCACCGCGAGACCGCCAGCAACGATAACGGTGAGGAATGACCCCAGCAATGTATCAAGAGAGAAGAGATGTACGTGCGAGAGCAACACCTGCGCTCCCCATGCAACACCAACCATTGCAGCCGTGACTATAAGAATTTTTAACACTGTTGGTATCGTCTCACGAATGCGAATGGAGCCAATCACGAAGCGCAACAGGAACAGCAGAATAATACCATGCATTGAGTTCTGCACTGTGTTGGCGAGTGCCAGCATAGGCATACCCATAACAGTATTGCGAAAGGGTAGCGCAACGGCGAGATAACCGAGCATACTTACAAACAGTACAACAACTGGAATAATCGTATTTTTGCGTGCATAAAACGCCGCTATCAATAACTGATCCATCGCAACGAAGGGCAACTGATAGGCATAGTTTTGTAGCGCGATAGCAGTCAAGTGAGCATCCGCTGGTGTATAATTGTGGTGACGAAACACCAAGTCCACGATAGGAGTTTGTAGCACAATCAGCCCTGCGGCGGCTGGTATCATCAGCAACAGACCGAGCCGAAAGCCGAGCAAGAGTGTCTCTTTGAAACGCTCATCATTGTGTTCACGTACATGTTGCGATAACGTAGGTAGGACCGCGAACGAGAGGGCAGCGGCAACTAGTCCAATGGGGAACTGTATCAACGTCGTCGCAGCACGCAGGGCAGTATAGTTCGCTGCGCCACAATCATTGACATGCGCGAAAGCTAGACATGGTGTATTCGACGCAAGATGTTGATCGAAGAAAATCAGGGCTGTACTCACCAGAAAGCTTAAAGCCACTGGCGCATACAGGCGCAGAATACGCCGAATGGCAGGATGTTTGAGATCAAGCACAAACATATAGCCAAAGCGTTGCCGACGCAACCCCGGAATGAGCAGAGCAATCTCGCCCACCGCACCAAGCAGCACACCGAAGGCCAGCCCTAGATGCCCATAGTAACGTTCGCCTAGTATGCTTCCGACAACCGCACCGATAATAATACCAACATGATAAGATGCAGTTGCGAAGGCAGGCCAACCGAATTCCTTCAAGGAGTAGAGAGCGGCAAGCAACACAGCGAATGGTCCCAGTGCGACTAGCGAGAAGAAGATAATTTGTGAATACTGCAGCGTCAGTGCCTGGCCTGCTGCCTTATAGCCCGATACCAAAAAATCCTTGATGAACCATGGAGAGATAAAGAACACGAAGCATAAAGCAGCAATCAGCATGATTATGCCAATCAGGTTGACCAGTGTAAACACCAGACGCCGCAGTTCATCCCGTTTTTCCGGGGCAGCATAATCGGTGAACGTAGGGATTAGTGCCCCTGGCACGGAGCCATTCACTAGAAAGTCATTGAACGTCTGAGCTGGCAAGAGCGCAGAGTTGAATGGACCCGCGACCTGTGTACCAATTCCAGTAACAACAATCTGGCGTACCATACCCAGCACGCTACTACCGAGATTACCCAGCATCACGAAGCCTGCCGACTTCACAATCTGGCGGCGTTCGCTTGGTTGCGACTCTTCGGGTAATATCTCGATCATCGGTTCTGGTATCGTCGTCTGTTCGCTTGTGGTCAGGTCCGCTGGCATGACGACGGGTTCAATATCATTGTTCGTATTCGATTTGTCTATAGCGTCTTTTGCCATTCTCTATTATTCTCCGCGTATCTTCGCAATCAGTGCCGTTGTCGAATGTCCAGGCAAATATGGAATCAATTGCACACTTCCACCATACTCCTGCACCACCTTCGCCTCTGGTAAACGGCTCAAGTCCGGCGTGCCATCCTGTGTGCTACTGGCATAATCGCCGCCTTTGATATAAATTGCTGGTTGCAGCAAGCTTACTAGTGGTCCCGCCGTTGGCTCGTCAAAAATCGTCACATAATCAATACAGGTGAGTGCGGCCATAATTTCGGCGCGTTCCAGCTCTGGCACATAGGGACGATTTGGTCCCTTGAGCTTGCGCGTGCTAGCATCGCTATTCAGACCCAGCACAAGAAAATCGCCACGCTTACGTGCCTCTTGCAGATATCGTATATGTCCCAGATGCAGCAGGTCGAAGCAGCCATTGGTAAAAACGCCACGCTCACCCACTCGTTGTCTACGATAAACCTCTGTGGCAAGCTCTTCGTGTGGATAATATTTTGGTAAGGTTATATTTGTGTTCATTGCATTTATTTTTCTAATATATGTATCAATTCTTCTGCTGTGTTGCTGGCCGCACCGAGACGCCGCACAACGAGGGCCGCCGCCGCGTTTGCGAGATATGCCGCCTCAACCATAGTCGCACCAGCCGTCAGTGCCAACGTGAAGGTTGCCGCGACGGTATCACCCGCCCCATTTGTATCAACGATCTCACTGGCTCCTGAGAGTGGATAGATAGGAAAATGGGTGGGTGCCTTGCCCTGCTCGAACAGGCTCATACCCTCGCTACCACGTGTCACCAGCACGCTCTGGGCGTTACTGCCTTGCAAGAGACGTTGACCCGCCTCGTCCAGCTCTTTCTGTGTCTTGATCATCATACCTAGCGTTGCTTCGGCCTCTGGCTGGTTTGGCGTCAAAGCAGTCACACCTTGAAAGCGGAAGAGTGAGCCATGCGAATCGACCACAATCACCTTGTTCAATGCACGCGCCACAGGCACACACGCCTCGATGATATCGGGACTAATCACACCGTTCTCATAATCCGAAAGTACCACCGCGTCGATTGTTGGTAGCATCATCTTGATGTAATTGAGAATGTGCCGCTTGCATGGTTCTGCGACTTCAGACGTATCTACGCGGTCGATACGCACAATGTGCTGCTGTACAATCTGTGGACTACCCGCCATGATACGTGTCTTAGTCGAGGTTGGACGTGTCGTGTCGGTAAATAAGCCTTCATGATGCATCTCTAGCTTGTCAATGGCATGGCGTAAGTTCTCGCCTGGCGCATCATTGCCTATGACACCTGCGAGAAATACTTCAGCAGTCAATGAGCGCACGTTTACCGCAACATTGGTAGCACCGCCTGGAATCGTACGCTCTTCATCTAATTCAAGGATAAGCACGGGTGCCTCACGCGAAATACGTGTCGGGCGTCCAATCAAATATTGATCGGCGACCATATCACCGATGACCAGCACACGCTTCCCTTTGAAGCCTTCGATCAGCGTCCGTAAACGCGCCGTATCCACTGTACGGGCCTGATTTATCACACCCTTTGTCGCACCCTGCTGTATCGCGCCCTGATTTATCTGATCCTGTATCATAGTACACCTTGCCCCTTTCGTCCCCTGAGCGCGACCTTGAGCATGAAGCGGGGTATCGCCAGCATGCGGCGCAGACGCCAGGGTTCGCGGTAGAGCCGATAGAGCCATTCCAGACCCATCTTCTGCATCTGGAATGGCGCACGCTGCTGGCGACCCGATAGAAAATCATAGGCACCACCAACGCCCATTGCTACTGCAACGGGCAGACGTGCGAGGTTTCGTGCAATCCATAGTTCCTGAATGGGCGCACCATAGGCAACGCAGAGAATATCAGCCTCAGCCGTCTGCACGCGCTCGATAATCGCATCCTCTTCGACTGGTGCAGGTGTGCCAGCATAGGTACCAACAATTTGTACGCTGGGGGCAAGCTGCCGTAAACATGCCGCCGCTTCTTCCGCTACACCAGGAGCGGCACCAAGCAGGTAGAGCCTATAGCCCTTGTTCGCGCTCTGTTTGGCAAGCTCAACAAGCGTATCGGTCCCCGTAACACGTTCGGGCGTCGGTTTGCCCACATAGCGTGTCGCCCATACGATACCGATACCGTCTGCGACGACGAGGGCGGCATGGTTGATGACGTTGCGGAAAACAGTATCGTGCTGCGCCATCATCACAAACTCGGTGTTGACCGTCACCACCTGCTGGCAGCGAAGAGGTCCAGCACTTTCACGATGGCGCGTCACCAGCTGGTCGATCCGCTCTACCGCTTGCTGCTGCGTCACGCGGTCAACACGCACTCCTAACAAGAACATAGATTCGGGCAACTGAGGCATAGTATTTATTTTCAGTGACATATATTTTTTACCAACTTATGATATCAATATCAACATGCGAGATTACCACGTCGGGACGTGTCTCTTCTATATAACGTTGCACGCGCCCAAGTATCTCGCTGGCGTGCTGTTTGCTATTACTGACGCAGCTTACGCCAATTTTCGCGCTCTGCCAGAGGTCCTGGTCGTCGACCTCGGCAATCGCCACCTCGAACTGGTTACGCGCCCGCGCCATCACCGATTTAATCACCTGCCGCTTATCCTTCAAGGAATGACATTCTGGCAGGTGCAATGTTAGTTCGCAAGCTCCTATTATCATGGGGAAAGTATAACATACCTCTCTCTATGAGTCTTGATATATTCGTTTTTATAGTCCTCTTTTCACATTTGCTTAAAAGAAGTGAGTGTGGACAAGGCGTTTATACAACGTCGTAAGCTATCGGAATGCTCTTGAGCTACGTGTGGTCTCCAATATTTTTCTGTAAATTCGGCTAACTGAGCAACATAGAGAGGACCAACTTTAGCACCGCTATCTTGACGAGGTACTATAGCTTCACGCATACTTCTATCACGACTAGCTCGTGCTATATTGATTAAAGTTTGCTTTGGGTTAAGATCGAGTTCAATGCTGTGCTGTATTTTAGATGGGGCCACAGACAAAAAGCTTGCCATACTTTCTCTATTTGCCATGAGCCATGCTTCAACGGATCGAACGGCAACACGAAATCGCATTCCGTTGGCAGAATTAGGCAGCCATTGTGTAACAGCCTGTGATGCACATTGTGTGTCTGTATCTAAATCTAGTAGTACGAACCAGGGGGCAAATTGTGCAGCCTTATTGTAAATCGGAGAACGTTGTAGAAAATAAGGTTTTCCTTTTCTACCATATACTACACCTATTTCTAGCCCAATGTGCTTGAGCAATTTCTTGGCGACTGGCTCGTCTGCCATTCCTTCTACAAGAATATTTACAGGCATCATTACAAATGTATCACTCCACTATTTGCCAAAAGAAGAAAGTTGTTCTGCTTGCGGCGGGCGAGTGTATGGCATAATCGCCTCTGCAATAGAAAGCCCACTTTCAAGTAGTACCTGTATTTCCGCGACATCTTTCCCTACCTCTACCCTTGTACCATCACTAGTGGGACGAAGTAGCAGCACTTCATCCGGTGCAATACCTGGACCTCCCAGAACATCAACGCTGTGAGTGCTTACAAGAATTTGACGTGCTTGCTTCTTTTGGCTCTTTTGAATAGAGGCCATCATTTCTGGTATGTGTTTAGCTACCTCTGAATGTAATGAAAGTTCTGGCTCTTCTAAGATTAAGGGACCGTTTCCGTCAAGCAGTGCCCATAGCAATCCCATAAGACGAAGTGTTCCATCAGAAAAATCGGCTTCTGTTTGCCAAGCCCCCTTACTTCGCCAATGATCATATTTTGCCTTTATGTGCGGAACGCCTCGGTTATCTTTGTATTGTGTAAGTTCTTCAAGCTGAGGAACTGCTACACGTAAGGCATCTTGAATGCGACGTAAGCGCGATTTTTGAGTTCTTTCGGAAGCATCTGCAATTTGTTCGAGAAAATCACCACCGAAAGGGTCGAATTTTCTGCCCACTGAACGTTCTGGATCACGTATAAGTTGAGGTACAATATGATAATATCGTATTGTATTAAAAAATTCTGCGATTGCTCGGAAGTCACGATTAGCGTTGATTTGCTCTAAGTGTGTTTGACGTAACAGTTCTTTGTCTTCGTTGTCTCTATCGTTAGGACGGTTAAGAATAAGCTTGCCTGATTTCCACACCTGCTCTTCTTTAAGATAAGTTCTTGAATTATTATCTTGTGATATAGCAATATGATATTGCCATGAGTCTACATCGCTATCTTCGATATTCACATCAATTACGATATCAGGGTAGCGCCGAGCAGCTAAGCTACGTAAACGCGAAACTCCACCACGATCAGCTACAGCTTTTTCAAGACCTCCTCCTACGCGAACAAGATCACGTAGAAAGCGAAAAGCATCTAACAAATTAGATTTCCCAGAGGCATTAGGTCCAATCAGGAACATACGCTGTTGCAGTGGCACGTCCACACGCGTAAAATTTCGCCAGTTTTCAAGATGGATTTTTGCAAATTTCATTCCACAGTTCCTTGGCTTCTTCTGTCAAGATGTGTTTTAGAAACTAATTATACCATCAAAAGAGGGAAATTCTTGCCTTGTTCAAATTTCATCTTTCTATTGGCACTCTCTCCCCATCTCTGGTACAATCTCTAGTTGAGAGAATGAACGAAGGAGACACCATCATCATGCCCAGCACGAACAAACCAATGCTCCATGTGGCACAGCCGACGCGCGACGAGGCGCGTGCATTGCCGCGCGTCCACATATCGACGCACCCTGTGATGGCACACAAGGTCACATCCCTGCGTGACAAGAACACGCAGCCGCCAGATTTCTATCGCCTCGTCAAAGAGATTGGTGCGCTACTGGCCTACGAAGCCACCTCGACGCTCGCACTCGAAACCTGTGAGATCGAGACGCCTCTGATGCCAACCGAGGGGCAGTGTCTCGCGGGTGGTATCGGCATCACGCCCATTTTACGCGCAGGTCTCGGTCTCGCTGAAGGCTTTCGTGAGGTTATCCCTGACGCACAAATCTGGCATCTCGGCTTGCGACGCGACGAACGTACATTGCGGGCAGAGGAATATTATAACCGCTTACCGCACAAGGTTGACCTGCAAGTCTGCTATGCCGTTGACCCCATGCTGGCAACGGGCGGCTCCGCGATTGACGCTATCAATATTCTCAAGCAGCGCAAGATACCACGTATCTCGTATATTGGCATCATCGCTGCACCCTATGGCGTCCTCAAGTTGTCGCAGGAACATCCCGACATCGACATGTATATCGCCGCCCTTGACGAGCGTCTGAACGATGTTGGCTATATCATGCCGGGCTTAGGTGACGCTGGAGACCGCCAGTTCGGAACGTTCTAAAACAAAGAGAGTACATATATCATGTTTCCAATCCAACCTGACGACAATTTACCATCATCTTCGCAAGAGACACCCACGCCCTTACCAGAGGAAACAATCATTGCCGGAACACCAATGGTCGGCGAAGAGGCTGCATTGCCCGTTGTAGAAGGGCAACCCGCGATTCCCGCCCCCACAGCACCAATCACAGCCGAGACATCGCTACCACCAGAGGCACAGGGCGAGGCGAACGGTGGCCCACTGGGCTGTTGCCTCGGTACCATTGTTGGAATCTTTCTCACCGCCCTACTCATTCTCGGTATCTCTATCTTGCTCGCCAATGGCGGCACATTCAGCTTCGCGACTGTTCCTATAATCGTCGTGGGTGCTATTGTCGGTGGCTACGGCGGCTGGAGAATTGGCAAGCGTGTCTATACAGAGTACGAACCGCCCGTTGTGAAACGTCCAGTCCGTACAAGTACAAAGAGAAAGAAAAAAAGACAAGCTAAGGCCATATAGTTGATTCTAACTACAACCTAATCTTTCTTATGCTTCTAAGAAATACCTATTGTTAACGATGCAATTCCCCGTCTAAAGGCGTAGACTCGTAAGTGTATGAAACAAGGAATGAAGTATACCTTTTTCTCTGAAAGGAGTCTCACTATGTCATTTGGTGCCACCCATCAAGTAGGGGAAAGTTCGCACTCTACACCCGTCGCACATCTCCTAACAAGCAGCGACGAGCAACAGGAAACTCTTACAGAGCGTCACGAAGCACAGAAAACATGGCGCACTATTGAACTTATATTAGCAAATGCACGTGAACAGCGTATAGCCTATCTGCTCTTCCATTGTGGTCTCTCCCCCAATGAGATTGTACATCGTTGCCCACAAGAGTTTACCAATTTACAGGAAGTGCTTCACTTACGTTGTAATGTAATAAAAAAATTGATGAGATTTCTGGTTGTCTTTCCATAATGACTATGATAGAATAAATCTCATCAATGTAAAAAGGATATAGTCTCCCTCGACAAATAGGAGCAATGTTATGGGCATGACCGATGATGGCCTGTCCTATTGGCAGGCCGATACCTCTGGTAATCTCCTCCTCGAAACGACTGTTGGCGACTTTTTTGATAAGCGTGCAGACGAACTGGCAACGAAAGAGGCTCTTGTCTATTCGGGCTATCCAGAGTTTGGTACCACGTTCGACCTACGCTGGACGTATGCAGAGTATCAACACCGTGCAACAGCTGTGGCGCGGAGTCTGCTGGCACTGGGATTGCAGAAAGGCGCACATATCGCGGTATGGGCGGCAAATCTTCCTGAATGGCCGCTACTACAAATAGCAGCCGCTAAAGCAGGTCTTGTACTTGTTACAATCAATCCGGCGTATAGGGCATTAGAACTAGAGTATGTTTTGCGGCAAGGCGATGTCGTGGCTCTCTTCTTCATGGCACGTGTACGTGACCACGATTGTCTCGCAACGGTCAACTCTCTGATAACTCCTGGTATAAAGCATGGCGAGGTCAGCAGCGACCGTCTGCCGTTTCTACGCTACACCTGTCTGCTTGGCCCCTCGCCTTTCTCGGACACTCCTACACAGCAAGACACATGGCATCCCGCGCTCTTCGATAAGATGGTGGCACAGGGTGAAGAGTTGAGCATGGCAACACTACAGGCTCGACAAGCCTCAGTGCAACCACATGATGCCGCCATGATTCAATATACTTCGGGCACGACAGGTTTCCCCAAAGGTGCCATTCTCACCCATCGCGGCATCATCAATAATGCAGCGACATTTATGGATCGCTGGGGAGCGCTGCAAACCGACCACAGTTGTACTGCTATGCCTTTTTTTCACGTCGGCGGCTGTGTGCTGGCAGTCCTTGGTGCAATCTACGTCGGCTCGACTCTGCATCCAATGCTGGCCTTCGACACGCTGAAAACGCTGCAAATTATCAGTAGCGAACGCTGCACCACACTTGGAGCAGTACCAACAATGCTCATGGCAATCCTACAACATCCTGACTTTGCAACATATGACCTCTCTTCGCTACGTACCGTTGTCAGTGGTGCCGCCTCCGTACCCGTCTATTTGATGGAGCAGATAAAAGAGCGTATTGGGGCGGATGTTGCCATTGTCTTTGGACAAACGGAGTCCAGTGCTGCCATTACATTGACGCTTCCTGGCGATTCATTTGAGTTGAAATCGGCAACCGTTGGTCTTCCACTGCCGCATATCGAGGTAAAAATAATTCATCCTGTTACAAATCAGGTAGTGCCGTGTGGAGAACATGGCGAGCTATGTTGTCGCGGCTTTCTGGTTATGGAGGGCTACTATAACATGCCAGAAAAAACAGAGGAGACCATTGATAGTGAGGGTTGGTTACACACAGGCGACCTTGCGACAATGAATTCGCAAGGCTATATAAATATCGTTGGACGGCTCAAAGAGATGGTGATACGGGGCGGCGAAAACATCTTCCCACGTGAGGTCGAAGAATTTCTGATACGCCATCCCAGGATTGCCGATGCACAGGTATTGGGTGTTCCCGATGCCTTCTTTGGTGAGGAATTGCTCGCGGTCATACGGCTCAAGCCAGACGAGCAATTGAGCGAAAACGAGCTACGTGCTTATTGTAAGCAGCACATCAGCCGTCAAAAAGTTCCGCGTTACTTCCAGTTTGTCGAGATTTATCCCATGACCGCCAGTGGCAAGATACAAAAGTTCATATTACGCAAACAAGCGATTGAAGCATTAGGTTTGTAATAGAGAGAATTGACAGGCAATGCCCCGTGTAATCGCGATTACACGGGGCATTGCCTGTCAATTCTCTCTATACTTTACGAAATCTTGCTGGGAGGAGTGATTGTGCCAGACTTGATCTGGCTTGCGAAATCGTCGGCCTTCGCCTTGAGATCACTAGGCAAACCAGCCGCAAGAGGAGCATAGCCAACACCATCATGTGCAAGGTCGAACGCAGGTGGGTTGTTTGAAAAGGCCCCATCTTCCGTCGTCTTGATTGTGTCATAGACGGCGGTATCAACACGTTTGAGCGCACTCGTGACAACGCTTGGGTAGAGCGATCCCTGATCGGCATCGACGCCAATGCCGTATACGCCCTTCGAGTTCGCGGCATCGAGTGAACCAACACCACAGCCACCAGCGACCTGGAAGATGATATCAGCTTTATCGCTGTTGATGCGACTATTGGCAATGTCTTTACATTTGGCGGTATCGGTAAAGCTTTGTGAGAAGTTGACCAGCACCTTGACAGATGCATCTACCTTTTGAGCGCAATATTTGTAGCCCGCGATATAGTGGTCAACAGGTGGAATGTCGAGTCCACCGACGGCAAGAATAGTATTGGCACCGAGCAACTTCGAGATTTTCGCTTTCCCGTCCATCTCCATCTGTCCAGCGATAGCACCAACGAGACAGCCCGCCTCTTGCTCCTTGAAGAAGAGTGGCGCAACATTGGGCAAGGGATCGCAGTTACCTTTCGCATCAGTGGCACAACCATCAATAATGCCGAACTTCTTGCTGGGGTACTGCTTCGCAACGCTATCGAGCGGCTGTTGCATCAAAAAACCGACCGCTAATACAAGGTCGGCAACCTGAGCCGCCTGCGTCAAGTTTGTCACATAATCGTTCTGTGAGACAGTCTGAATAACCTTCTCTTTGAAACCATATTGCGCCTCGGCCTTTTTGTAGCCAGTATACGCGAGATGGTTGAAGCCATTATCGTTCAGGCCACCGATATCTGTGACAAGAGCCACCTTCAACGTCGATTTTGGCGTTGAGGTACCACCGCTGCCCGTTGTGGGTCCATTACTGGTGCTACCACAGGCTACGAGAAGCAGCGAAAATAGTGCGAGCAGTGACATGACTTTCGCAAGACTACGCATGAGATACATCCTTTCTTCACACTCGGAAGAGAACAAATGGGTAAAGAGTAAATATGCATCATCGTACCATAGCAAGGCACCGTAGCGAAATAGCTTCACCCGTAAATGTCTGCTATCGAGTGAGACTGTTTCTCTACGATGCTTATGCATGTTTCAGGCACAATTCACCCTGGCAAAATGGAGTGAAATACCTTTCTATTGAGAGATACGTCAAAAGATGAGCAAATCTCACAGCAACAGAAGAATGGACCGTGTGCGATGCACACGGTCCATTCTTCTGTTGCTGTAAAACATTAAGCCCGAATCTCTTCAAGCATGGATAGGTTTACGAACAAATCACAGCTCTGACGCAAGGTCGCAGACATAGCCTCGTCAAAGGCCGCCACTTCGACGCGCACACCATGATCTGAACAGTAGTCAAGCATAGGCATGAAGTCGCTATCGCCACTGACAAGCACGATACAATCGACTGCACCACCGTCAACAAGACGTACCACATCCATACATAGATCGAGGTCAAGATCAGCCTTTTTCGCACCACTTGCAAAGGTCTTGTAGTTCTTCGTCGTGATACGATAGCCGAGGCCCTTGACCGCCGTCAGGAACATCTGCTCATCGCCGGGTTGTGGGCTGGTCGGGCAATACGCATGTGCGCGAACCAGACGACGGTTGCCCTTCAAGAAGTCGAGCAGTTTGCCGAAGTCAATGGCGATACGCTGAGTACGCGCCGAGTAGAGCAAGTTCGCAACATCCACGAACACGCCTACCCGTTCCGTCGATGGGAATGGTGGTAGCGAAACCGAGACATTGGTTGGTGCCTGGTTTGCACGTCGTAGTTCCGCCACCATACGATCTGCCTGCGTTTGAATAGCTTGCGACACAATGTTCGCAAAATGATTCATCGAAGACGGAGCAATTCCCTGCGCTCCCATAGCCGTACCTGTTGTCGGATACGATGTTCGTAACGGTTGCGACTCTACGCGCACAGTACGACCATCACGTGTAGTATTGACGCTGCCACGCGCTGGTGATGGCTCTGGTCCCATAAATGGTCCACTGGCCTCATTGCCCTGATTCATCTGCCCGACGGTGTAGCCAGAAACAATCGTGTATGGATTTGTTGCTGCTGCCGCTTCCCCTGTGCTAGCTGCAAGGCGTGGAGGTGGAGGCGATACTACTGGTTGCGCTGGTGATACAGCTTGCGCTTCTGGTTGCACACCATTTGTAGTCGCTATCTCTTTTGGTGTCGTAGTGCCATTACCATTTGTGCGGTGACGACGACGACGACGTGAATTGGCCTTTTGTAGTTCCGCATACTCCAACGGTGGCAAATCCTCCGGTGCCACGTCTTCTGGCGTTGCTTTGCTCTCTTCGACAAGCGTGCTTGCTATATCGGATACCGATGCTGGAGCCGTAACAGGAGGCGTCACTGGTTGCTCTTTTTCACGATGGCGATCTCCACTCTGCCGCCGCCTTCCATGCTCTATCGGTGCAGTAACATTGTTACTTTCCGTACTTGCCGATTCCACATTCTGCGGCTCTGGCGTTGGAGTTTCCCCCGTACTCGTTGCTGGAACACTCGTGGCAGAAGACTTGAGTTCTGGTGCTGTAACCTGGCTCTCTTCTACACGAGCAAACGTCGGTGTTGGCTGCGTTGCTGGTGGCGGCGTCAAGGCTGCACCATTGTTCGCTGTTGTAGGGGTAGCAGGAGCCGCTTGAACAGGCTTGCTTGCTGGTGATGTCTGCGCTGCTGAACGACGGTCAAAGCGATAGCGACGTGGCGGCTTGACTGTCTCGTTTGGTTGCTCAGGAACAGGAGTAGTCGAAGTCTCCTTTGCATCCGCTGTCGCTTCATTCGTTGTTGTCGTTGTCGGTTGCGTCACAGGCTCTTCACGATGTCGTGCTGTACCATGACGCTGAAAGCGGCGTTGTGCAGGTCGGAGCAGAGGAGATACTGGGCGTTCTGGACGTTGCGTTTCAGACGTTGCTATATTCTCCTCTTCATGATTTGTTTCCGCAACGGCTGCCGCACGCTGGTTCTCCTCGGTAGTTGCAGCCTCTGCGGGCGATTGCGCGGTTACATCTGCAACATTGACCGTTGTAGCACCATCGCTGGTAGGAACAAATGCCGAGCCTTCTCCGAAATCTATGGGAGGTAGGACATCTTGCACAGTCACAGGCTCGTCTACCATCGGTGTATTACTTTCTGGCGCGGCAAACTCAGCGAGCGTCTGCACCTGCGACTCTTGTAGCGTTGCATTCAAGTGTGCCTCAGCCTGAGCTTCGGCCTGGGCTTGTGCTTGGCGGAATTCTTCGATAAAGGAGGTGAATGGATGAAACGCTTCGTTTGTTTCTATTCCTGGTGTTACTTCGGCAACGACTTCTGCGCTTTCTTCAGCAAAAACAGGGTCGGCTAGCGCATCGACTTCTTCAGGCATACCCTGCTCTGTCTGAACAGCCGATGGTACAGCCTCTTCGTTGCTACCCTCCTCGACTCTTTCGGAAGGTGCAGCGTTCCGTTCGGTTGGCACCTGTGTGTTTTCTGGTGTTGTAGAAGAAGATTCCGCTTGCACCTCCAAAGATACGCTACTATCCATATTTTCAGCGGGCGCGTCCGAAGACGATGTTTCTATGTTAGATGGTTGCTCTATAGAAGGTGTATTGTTTGCTTCTAAAGATGTTGATGACACACCAGGAATTTCTGATGCTGTCTCTGACCCTGATATTTCGGGGGTCTGTTGCTGATCCACAACAGCGTCGTCACTATTGCTGACATTGTTCGCTTCATTGTGTTCAGGTTGTGAATATTGTGTTGTCACTAATATCTCCAGTCTCAGTCATCACGGACCGGAGCGCATTGTAATATACGTTTTCTATAGAAGATATGCAGAGCAAACTTCTGTGTGCTGTCCACCCTGATGGAGCAGGACAAAAACAGAAGTTTCGCCGCTTGATTTTCTTCAAGGCACGCAACGGGTTTTCGGGAGATGAGGGTATGTCTATTCTGAAAAGATACACATACACATTTGTTATTCGCAACACACCTTGTGTGGGTGTGGTTTCTCTTATACCGATCCGCGTTGTCAACGAGCGGAAAACACCTTGAGCCTGTAAGCTCGTCCAGTCCGCCCCTCTCTTCTCTCAGGCAGTCGTCTTACACTGCGCTCTACTTGTATGTTGGTCCGATCTTGTCTTTATTTACCTACGCCGTTATTTTCATCAATCATAAGAATTGTACACCCCCACTGAACGGCGGAACACGGGCGTATACAGGCGAGACGACCGACAATAGGCTAGTCTTCCGTCTCTATTACAAGAGGTACTGAACGCGTATCGGCACGCATATCATGCTGAGTTTCATTTGCTTGCGTACCCATAAGCTGACCTTGTTCGGGATGCATTCCATGTAAGTGTTGCGTCTTCTGAGTAGCCCGCCAGACAGCGACGATGCGCTCTACGGCGGTCACATTCGAGAAGACTGCGAGTGCGGCCAGTATCCAGACACTGGCACCGAATAAAAGACCAATAGCCAGAAGAATGACACGTTCCGGGCGAGCGAGTAAGCCAATTTTGCACTCGATCCCCAACCCTTCGGCACGAGCTTTGGTATAGCTGACCATCAAGGAGCCAACAATTGCTATGTAGATGAACGAGATCATCCAGATTTGCTCATGTGACGTAGGCCAGAACATATCTCGGAAGTTCGTGGGCCGCTGCAATGTATACCAGAGCAGCCCGAACAAAATGATACTCTCCGAATAACGGTCTAGCGTCGAGTCGAAAAAAGCTCCAAAGGTGGTGGCGGTATGTTGCACACGAGCCATCGCCCCATCGAACATGTCAAAAATGCCAGCTAGCAGCACCAGCAAGCCACCAATGAACAGAAACCCTTGTGCAATAACTACTGCCGTCAATAAACTCAGCAGTAATCCTATTCCGGTTAACATGTTCGGGGTAATGCCGAAGCGTGCCATCGGTCGAATAACTTGTGTGACCAGATGCCTACTCCACTGCTGGATACGTCTGCTAAACATATCTCTATTGTACCATACTTTGTATAGAGAACACTAGTTTCTTTTTGGAAGAAAGAAAAATTATGAAGAAACACCACGAATGCTGCAGTGGTCACCGCAGCATTCGTGGTGTTTCTTCATAGAAAATGTTTAGACAATTGAGAGAGCGGCGGCAGCGGTAGCACGACGGCGACTCATCTCGCGCCCTTCTTTGCTGACACGATACTTCGCCCAGTACAGGTAGTCCTGTACGTCCCAGAGACGACCACCAGGAGCACTCAAGCCCGCTTCAATGCTTGCTCGTACATCCTGGGCGTTCTTGCCCTCGAACCATGTGCGTCCTCGTCCAATACCATTCAACGTGTGAGCGTCGCTGTTGCCAACTTCCGGCAGAAGATACAGCTCGCGATTTACACGCATAGCTTGCTGATTGGCGTAGATGCCACAAAAGCTAGCGTTCCAGGTCTCGATACCGTCGAACCAGACATCTTTATTATTGTGGATACGGTCCATGACCTCGCGTGAGCAACTATGTCTGAAAAGAGGATGCAGCGGATGGGCGATAATCGCGAGACCACCCTGCTCATGAATGAGGTCGATGCTTCGTTCCATGCTCAAGCCCTGTGGCACAAGTTTCTCGATAAAGAGTCCGAGCAAGTGACCTTCCTGTGTACTTACCTCTTCGCCGACAATAAGGTCAAAGCGGTAATTCCCTTTTTCCCAGAGATCACGCATTCTCTTCGACCCTTCAATGACATCATGGTCGGTAAGCGCAATCACGTCGAGGTCGGTTTTATGCTGCGCGTAGTCAAGAATTTGTTCAATTGTGCCCACACCATCACTATATGTGCTATGCATGTGCAAATCTGCTTTGCCCAACTTCCCTGCTACATGCGCCTGCTGAGGAGTCATCTTGCGTGACTTCTTCAACATCGCCGTTCCTGCGATTGCCTTCTCAGGGACTCTGGTCATTTCTGCGCTGGTTCTCATGCGTCTCCTTTTTATATTGTGTGCTGATGAATCAGTTCTCAAGAGGTATAATCGTCTGTATTCTTAGCCTACCATAGGCACGTTAAGAATCAGACGTAAACGAGTGTTATAAAGGTTAAGGCTTTGTTATATCGCTACCCTACCTCTCCCCTTCTACCTGCAGATCGGTCTCGATAAGTGCCTCACCTGTAGGAGGTGCTTCCATGTGCAGTGTCGGATCGACGAGCGTGTTCAGACGTTGTAGACAAAGTTGATATTTTTGGCGGTCGAGAGAGCAATAGACCTGGCGACCGACGCGTCGCATGGAGATGAGTCCAGCACGCCGCATCTTGCGTAGATGCCAGGAGACGAGCGGCTGACTCAGGTGTAACAGGTCAGTGAGGTTCGTTACCGTCGTCTCATCCTGCCGCGCCAGATGGTACACAATGGTCAGACGCGCCACGTCCGCCAATGCCTTGGTCATCAGTTTGAGTTCGCGCCAATCATCCATGATGAACGCTCCTCTCGTCACCTATGATAACCTTTTTGTATAAACTTTTATTTCATAAACTTCTGTTTATATTTTAAGACTTTAGGTTGTGTTTGTCAAGAGCAATCTGGCGTGATTTCTCTTACTACTTCTATATTAAGCAAATGTTAAACAAACTCCAATGCAAAAGCGAAACTAGCTTATCCATTAAAACGTGTCACATATGTTATGTATGTGTAGGGGTAACGCGTTGGACAATTTGGAGTGCGTATGATGATACAGCAATTACACAAACAATCCGCTATGGATAAACATACACCTGTTATTCTTGTTATTGAAGACGACGATAGCATTGGCACGTTTCTTGTCGAGGCTCTTTCACAGGAGACACCTTATAAAGCGATATTAGTAACCGATGGATTTCAGGCTCTCCAACTCATGGATAAGGTGAAGCCGTGTCTCTTTATCACAGATTATCATTTGCCACATATGAACGGGCTGGAACTGTACGATATGCTCCAGTTGATGCAACCCTTGAAAGATACACCAGCGATTCTTATGAGCGCACAGCTCCCTGAGCAAGAGGTGCAGAAGCGCAACATGGTCGGCTTGAACAAACCTTTTGAGTTGGATGAACTGTTAGATACAGTTGAGCGTCTACTAGCCGCATAGCAGGGTAGTGACAAAAATACGAGAGAACGCACCCGTCTTGTCGATAATTGGCAAGACGGGCGCGTTCTCTCGTATCCTTCCAATGCATAAATCTGATATGATATAGAAAGGCATAATAGTGTACAAGGGGATGTTTATGACTATCGTCGCACTCATTGTTGGTATTTTGCTTATTCTCGGCATCCTACAGGATAGCTTTGAGTCGATCATTTTGCCGCGCCGCGTCTCGCGTAAATTTCGGCTTTCGCGCTTTTTTTATATTACATTGTGGATGCTCTGGTCGGCACTTGGACGCAAAATGCGTGTTGGTAACAGGCGCGAATACTACCTCAGCTACTTTGGACCGCTCTCCCTTATCTTGCTCGTAGTGGTATGGGCAGCAGTACTTGTCTTTGGCTTTGCGCTTGTGCAATGGGGTCTGGGTTCACAGGTGAGTGCGCCAGAGAAAATTCCAGACTTCGGCACCGATTTGTATATGAGCGGAACGACATTTATCACGCTTGGTCTTGGTGATGTTCTGCCTCATGAAGGTATTGCACGTGTAGTTACTGTGTTAGAGGCTGGCATGGGCTTTGCTTTTCTCGCATTGATTATTGGCTATGTGCCAGTAATTTATCAGGCATTCTCAAAGCGAGAAATCAACATCTCGACACTCGATGCACGTGCAGGCTCACCACCAACAGCGTCCGAGCTGCTCCGTCGGCACTGCAAAGGGGCACATACTGAAGCACTGGTGGAGTATCTGCGTGACTGGGAAAAATGGTGCGCCGAACTGCTGGAAAGCCATCTCTCGTATCCTGTGCTGACCTACTACCGCTCACAAC
>JAABVA010002314.1_pt1 | contig 19148 bp, 16 predicted proteins | sample 5560331 | NCBI WGS metagenome assembly JAABVA01 (sample SAMN12812661, study PRJNA571458) | rock metagenome | isolation source: Antarctica rocks | place: Antarctica: Victoria Land, Mt New Zealand sud | collected 2016-01-07 | reverse complement strand
ATGCTTCATACGTGATCTATTCAGTGCTTCATATGTGACCTATCTAGTGCCTCTTATGCGACTTACTGAATAGATCGTATATACTACATATGAAGCACTGAATGTACTACATATGAAGCATTGGGTAGATCACATAAGAGGCACTGAATAGATCGCATATGAAGCACTGAGTAGGTCACATACGGAGCATCGAATATACTACATATGAAGCACTGAATAGGTCAGCACTGGGTAGGTCACATATGGGACACTGAATATACTACATATGGAGCACTGAATAGATTGCATATGAAGCACTGGGTAGGTCACATACGGAGCATCGGATATACTACATATGAAGCACTGGGTAGGTCACATGTGGAGCATCGAATATATTACATATGAAGCATTGGGTAGGCTACATATGGAGCACTGGGTAGGTCACATATGGGGCACTGGATATACTACATATGAAGCGCTGAATATACTACATATGGAGCACTGAATAGAGCACATATGAAGCACTGAATGGGTCACATATGAAGCACTGGATATACTACATATGAAGCGCTGAATATACTACATATGAAGCACTGAATAGGGCACATATGAAGCACTGAATGGGTCACATATGAAGCACTGAATATACTACATATCAAGCATTGAATATACTACATATGGAGCACTGGATAGGTCGCATATGGAGCACTGGGTAGGCCACATATGGGGCACTGAATATACTACATATCAAGCATTGAATATACTACATATGAAGCACTGGGGGGGCAGTGGGGTTGATTCGTTCTTATTTTGCACTTTTTGAAAATTTTGATGGGGCTCTCGGCAAATTCCAAAAAACGAACAAGGTTTCGCATACAACGATACTGGGGAGTGGGGGATGATGATTGAAGCTCTCGAGGCCGAAGCTTCACGATATGATAACTTGTCAACGTCCCATAAACAGTTTGGTTGACTTTCTCATAAGTAGTGTTATCACAATCTGTTCTCTACATGTCTGTTGAATGGCTCAATCTGGTCTCATAGAGAACGCGACATTGGAAATCTCTTGTGCATGCCGTCGGATCAGTGGTTCTGTCTGTGTCCCATCGTCAGCATTACCATTACCGATTAGTCTTTGTCATTGCGACAATTGTCGCTATTCCACGGGCCTATTATGTGTTTCAACCGTTCCCTTACCCAAGAACTCATCTTCTCTTCAAGTCCGTGGCAAGTTAAAGGGCTACAAATCATCCACATACAAGACAAGATTTTTCTGCGAGCAATGTGGCGCTTCCATATATGACATGACCACAAACCCTGATGTGGCTAGCATTTGCACAGGTATCCTCAGAAGGTCTGACAACATTGTGGAGTTGAAGCGACACAAGTATGTTACGGATACAAAAGACGAGGGGTTGAGTGTTTGGCTTCGCAATACTGCAGCTGGGGAGGACCAGCCACATAAAAGCGGACGGATCCAACATACATCAACGGCTCTACCGGTAGTTCCTAGAACTGGCAGCACTGAGTCGAGCCCCAAACTGCCGGGTTATTGCCACTGCGGTGGCGTCCAGTTCCAGATCACTCGTCCTGACAGGCATTCAACAGAGCTGTCCTCCCCATGGCCTGATCTACTTGTTCCATACATCTCTGGATCTTCGGAGAATATAGGAGATGTCAAATGGTGGCTCCGTGAGGATGGTACCAAGTATCTTGCCGGCACATGTGCTTGTAATTCATGTCGGCTAGCATCCGGCTACGACATTCAGGTGTGGGCATTTGTGCCTAAGACCAATATTCTACAGGCTAATGGGCAGCTCCTCGACTTCACTATGGGTACGCTGAGGCGGTTCCAAAGTTCTGAAGGCATCTACCGAGAGTTCTGTAGAAGCTGCGGTGCTACTGTATTTTGGCACTGTGACGAAAGACCCGGCTTGATTGATGTGAGCGTAGGGCTGTTGCATGCAGAAAGTGGAGCCCGAGCAGAATCCTGGCTTGAGTGGTGGACAGAAAGGGTCAGCTTCGAGGAGAACGCTCAAAATAAGGCGTTGATATCCCGCTTAGGCAGGGGGCTTAAGGAATGGGCAATGGTAAAAGCAAAAACGCCCGATACATGATCACCAAAACACATCATAATCAATCGTCTCCGTCTATTGCTCCCTCGTCTATGTGGGATGCAAGCAACTCTACGATTTTCACAACTCTATTCTCGGCATCGAGTTCGATATTTGATTCTCTCTCGTCATACTGAGCAGGAATCTTGATTACGCCTAGTTTCTTCACGGAAAGGGGCATTCTTTAGCAATCTAACTTCCTAAATTATTCCTTAATGTTAGCGATATGATACCGCACTGGTGGCTGAACAAAGCAAACATTACCTCCATTGCTCTAAAACATCTCAATGCAAATCCTCTCGACAGTCTTAGAACTGAGTGCTGCAAAACAGCTTGCTCGCAACAGATCGTTTCCCCATTGTTCATCTCATATAATAGTGTTGGTATATGAGGGTCAGGAGTATGTGCATGTGTATGTATATATTGGTTGAACTACTCTAGAAAGTAGGAATGAAGGAGGAATGAAGGAGGTGAAAACTCTGACTGCCGCGCCCTATAGGGCTAAGCGAGATTGCCAACCACACAGGGGTAATAGTACTGTTCCCTGTTTCCAACAATTAGATATTGCATGTTCGCACCGTCCGGTAGAAGAGCTACAAGCTGTAAATGGAGCGGAGGCAATATTGAACGGCTGTGAATTATCCGTGAATTGTACGGAGTACCACGAATGAAGATAGCCAAGGCAAACACGTGACATTAGTCGCTTATATAATCCTTGGTCGCAAGATCTACTGCATGACGATTTTTAATTTCAATTGCCCCACGATAAGCACAGAATTTGGATGCGCGTACGAGCACAACATGGGGACTGCAACACTGCCCAACGTCCAAGATTAGCTACCATGTGCATGTCCGAGCAAAGGTATCATTGAAGGGCTTTACAACTGGTAAGGCTAAGGTGACCAAGTGTAGAAGGCGAAGCAGAAAGTCCTCCAGTCCACGTTGTTTCTCCCAAACATCTCCGAGGTGATAGCATTGAAGGTTCATTTATCTTGAAACTTTCGCTATCTACACCACATCTAGGTTTACAAAGCAGTATACCCAACCCTTGTCGGAACCAGAAAACGGCGAAGATGTCCTTCTACCGACCAGGAGACTACCAACCCTACTTACCTTCTCTGCACGACCTCCCACCTCCCCCACCCTACTTACCTTCTCTGCACGACCTCCCACCTCCCCCACCTCTTTCGGAGATGCCTCCCCTTCCCCGGGGCCCGCCACCTCTCATGAATACATACCGCGGTGGTGACTCATGGCGACCATCAGACAGGGAACCCAGTTTTCCTCAAAGAAATGAGTTTACGTTTCGCAACAATGACATCGCTCCTCAGTGCCCTCACGACAGCGATCAATACAGGCCAACACGCTCGAAACAGTATGCAATGCGCGAAAATGGACAGGGGCGTTCCCAAAACCAATACCGACCTGAGCGCAACCGTGACGATCATAGCAGAAGGAATCAAACCAATCTAAATCAAAACCAACGTGGGCGTGGTTACCGTACTGCTACTGCTGATAGGCCTTTGTTAAAACTGAGAAGAGGAGATACACCTGAACAAATGCTGGGCATGGCGGATGATCAGAATGGTGCTAGACATTTCCTTCCTGCCGATGATGTATCCGATAGCGGTGAGGAACAGATGGATGAGTCTAATTCCGACAAAGACGAAGTAGCGCCACCGACTGCAGAAATGTTCCAAGGTATGCTTGGAGAGGATGCGTTTGAACCACCATCGAAGAGACGAGCCCTTGAACCTGGCACTAAGGGGCTCAAAGAAGCGAATGCCGCTCCACAGTGGTCCAATCCAGATCCTTACACTGTGCTTCCACCGCTTGACGAGCCCCAGCGAAAGCGGAAAGATGTTGTTAAAATAATTCGCAAAGCCCGCATTATATCTGAGAAAGGAGGTTACGTACAAAGCCAGGTAGTAACTAATGACGACTTCATCTCCTTTGGTTTGGAGGAGGAAGACGCTTCAGCTGACGAGGCCATAAATCGCTTCAGCAACGGCAAGAACTCTGCATACGATGTAAGGGATTTTCCTGAGGCTCCACGAGGGCCTCGCCAATTCAGTCATCTCCATCATTTACATGGGCATGGGCATAACACAGAAGTTCCTCATAGTGTACTCGATGCACGATTGCCGGGTGATGAAACGAGTTCGCCATACCAACCGCAGAAGCTACTAGTCGAGCCTAGCAACTTCACGTTGGACATTCCAGATTACGATACTGCGCTTGGCAATCGTAAAAGAACTCATGACGACGAGATTAGAGGTGAGCTGCCACACTCTAAGAAGCGCAAGCCCGGAATGCCTAGTGGATCTATACTTCAAGATTGGATGCCGAATAGAGGGACACACCCTACGCCTTGGCTTGTCAGAGACGATAGACCGACTGAAAGCGCTGGGTTTCGGTAAGATTTGTAACTTCATTGTACGCTCACATTTTGCTAATTTGTGCTAACAGGCTACATAAGGAGATTTGCGACTTCTACGAGTTCGTTAGACCTCAGAAGTTCGAGCAGACTGTCCGGGAAGAATTGTTAGATCGGTTGCAGATAGCCGTAAAGAACCACCTTCCACAGTGTAATATCCACTGTTTCGGGTCTTTCGCTGCTGGTTTATATCTACCAAACGCCGACATGGACCTTGTCATAATCTCGGATCAATATCGAAACCTGGGTCAAAAGCTGGCCTGCCAAACCAATGGCCAGATGCGTAAGTTCGGTAGGTACCTTCATGACGCGAAGGTAGCCAAAGCTGGCTCAGTAGAAGTCATCGTTGGGGCCAAAGTGCCGATCGTAAAGTTTGTTGACCGGATTACTTCCATCAAAGTTGACGTCTCCTTTGAGAATGATACAGGGCTTATAGCCAATAAGACCTTCTCAGCTTGGAAAAAACAATACCCTGCGATGCCAATCTTGGTAACGCTGATCAAACAATTTCTGATGATGAGAGGGCTGAATGAGGTCATGAACGGAGGGCTTGGTGGATTTTCAGTCACTTGTTTGGTGACGAGTATGCTGCAGAACATGCCACGCGTACAGGCTGGAGAGTTGATTCCCGAAGAACATCTTGGAGAAATGCTAATTGAGTTTCTGGACCTTTATGGCAATCGACTTGATATTACACGAACTGGTATCATGATGAATCCCCCTGGCTATTTCAACAAGGTACGTGCTGGCTTGTGACGTCCATCTCATCAAGATACTGACCGACATGGTAAGCATGAGCTTCACCGATCTTCCTACCGCAAGCCCATATATCAGGCCAACAAAGCAGATCGGCTAGCCATCATGGACCCTAACAAACCTGATAACGACGTATCTGGAGGTTCAAAGAATGTTTCACTTATATTTAGTCGCTTCTCGCGAGCTCATACAGAACTTTTGAAAGCAACGAGATTGATGAAGTGCCCAAGTCTACTGGACTGGCTACTTGGAGGAGAGTATGAAGCTTTTACATGGCAACGAAACCATCTCCTGGGTCTTTATACACAACGCTGGGATGACCGAATTCACGATTCAAAGTAAGGGGCTCCACTATTGTTTTCATGATATTGTCTGAGAAGCTTTCGGACAGAGATCTACAAGGCGCCACTCGTGACGGCACCAACCGCTTAGTTATCGAATATTCCTCTACGAAGGAGCATATCTCATGTCTAAACCCCAATCTCTTTGTCAACCCCGTTATGCCAGGTGTCGTTAATCCTTTCCCAAAACCGACGGCGAAGGCAAAGAACGCGGTGAAACCCAACCACCAGAAAGCCACCAAGCTTTTAGAGAAGAACAACGCTGGAGCTTTAAAACCACACGGGAAGGGAACCCCTCAGGAACAGCATCCTAATAAAGCGCCTTCTATACTTGAGAGCAAGTCTTCAAAGAAAGTCACCGGTGAGCGCAGCCTGTGCAGGGCTTCCACTTTGAAGCGTCAATACCCAGGTATTGCTGGTGTTGGTAATTCTATCACCAAAAAACGTCGGCAAAAAGTACTTGCTCAACATAAAGCGAAATTCCCAGATGTCACTACTAAAACATCAACAAACGCAAGAAAATCGAAACTTGCTCAAGCTTCTGCTGATCCAGCTCTACCGACTAAACAATCAAAGACCCCGAGGAGAGCTCCCTTGCCGCCAGTGAGGGAGCAAATGCTAGCTAATGTTTTCATAATGTCTGGTGGTGCATCTAACGAAGATCCGATCACAATCGATTGATGGCTCTCTCCTGTGCAACATTCAACTATTGAGTTACCGTGACGGAGACAAGATCTGGCATACGAGATGTTGTACGATGAACGGAGACGGTGGAATACGAATTAGCATGCATTTCTTTGCTCATATCTGTATCTCATTATGTTTGCCGTAAGCTTACAGAATGCTACAGGTCTGGCGCTCGAGGTCGATAACCAGATACCCAATTGCTTAGCTGTAACATGGATCACTTGATAGCCTAAGCTCTCTTCAGGCTCTGGCGTAGCGCTACGATGACTATAGCGAGATTTCGGATCGAACTGCTGAAACCAAGATTAGCTTCTTTTTCTAGCTTTTGCATACCTTATTAGGCTTGATATATAAAATCCCTCGATGTGTCTTGTTAGAACGACTTCCCTTTGCTGACCTACAATTGTGATAGATACCTTGTTGGGCATCAGAAGGTTTCGAGAGATCATGAAATCTCACCAGGCGACTTGTTGCCAATGGCATTTAAGTCAGATCGCCAACTTCCAGCGCAACAGCTGCACCACTCTTGAGACTGGGACTTTTGGGTTCCTTTGATTGGGGTTGGGGTAAGCGCTACTGCGGAAGATTTCTTTCTCACCAGGGGGCTTGCTTTACGTGAGCCCCTGGAGAGGAAAAAGTACTCCGGAAGGCAAGTACTACCCTTGAATGTTTGAAGCTTGGTTTGTTTTGCTAAATGGCTCGTGCTCCTGTCAATCAGTGTCTGTGAATCCAAATGGCACACAACTCAATTTAGTCAAGCCGAGGGGTCGCTTGACACTGCACAAAACTCATTGCACCTTCTGGTGCTCTTCCTTTCGGTTAGCTGGTTCTTCGGTTTGAATGCGCCCACCCAGCTGGGTCATTGGCAAGGTCAAAGCAAAATGCAGACCGGGTTTGCGTTCCAAAGAGGGCGAAAGCGTTTAGCTACTCCGCAGCGTTCACTGCGCTCACAAGCAGCGTTTGCTTAGCATTTCTGGCTATTATTCACTACTTCTAATTAAATACTCTCCTAGCTATCACCTCCACCGTCACAGCCGTATTAGAGTAGTCACTACATAATCAACATATGTGAGTCACCAACGTGTAGTATGGGTTGGGCTTTCTGCAGGACTTGGCCTGGTCAGAAGGGAGGATTGGGAGGCGGCTCACGGATACAGCCGTCTTCAGAATTCTGCGATTTTCAAATCGACAAACACCTTAATACATAAAGCTATTAAAGGGGAGATTGTAGGGGCGGAGCAACGAGAAGTATTTTTTTGACTGGGCAGTACAGTACAGTACATGTTTGAGCTAGGCAAGAACACACGTAACGTCGCGGCCAAGTCTCTGCAAAGATCGGATTCTAGGAGGTCTGACGCCAACCACACGACTGATGCCAAATGTCAAAGGGCAGGCAAAAGATAGTGAGGGGAGAAAGCCTTTCGTTTCTACCGAGTACCTTTTCATGTCAATGGTAGTACTTTTTGCCGAAATCAAATATTTCAGCAAAACCTTAAAACTATGATATGCTATCGCTACGTTCAAGAGGATATATTATATATGTCTAGAATATCGTGAATAATCATTGAAGCAGCATCTACTATAGTTTTGAAGCAATCATCTTAAAGAAGGTTAGGACGTCTGTTGTTACTTTGGTCAACTCTCGCTAATTCTTGATCAATGGGCTCTCTCAACAACGAAACAGCAGTCAGTACTCCGGCAGATTTATCTGTACCAAAGCAGATGGTCTACCGGTCTCATAGGTGGACTGTCACAAGGTCATGTTATGTATTGTATAGTCTCAAATTTTTATGTGGGACTTGCTGATGTTTGCAAAGCTCTGCACCAAATCCATTTCAGCTCTTGGCTGGGATAATGAGAAGGTAATTAGCGCTGATGCAGATCATGTCAGAATGTCGATGTTTCCCAACAGGACCGATGCATTCTTCGACAGCCTAATGAGCATTCTTTCATGCGCGGTCAACCAAACTGTCTTCCATCCTCAGCCACGGTCTGACCTATCTCACACGCATGGACTCTGCTCGACGAATTAGTTGCTGTTAACCACAGCACTGCCAGTCTCACACTCTCGCCAGGTAATTAATTGAAGTTCGCACTGAATGTCGCTGACCCTAAACCAAGGTAGAAGTTGTATCCTAGGCTCATGCTGACAGTCAAGCAAGCCAAACAGTGCTCCATACATTTCTTCAAACGCAAATGTTAGCAATGACTCATATGCACAGCATGTATGCTCACTGATCAGGCAGCGAGTTCGCTTCATGGTCAAATGGAGAATTCGCTCCAATTCTGCTTCTTACTCAAGCACCAATTTTGCTTCATACCCAATTATCGATTTGCTCCACATATGCTTCATTTGAGTCCCCCCATCTCCTATCATTAGTATATATTTGCCACTGGGTTCCCTCGTTCAAAACCTAGCCCACCATTACACCCGTCGGGTTCGGTTGAAGGCCTTGTCGCACAACCCAGAATTCAAGCCACCACTACATTCACCGGTTGAATTGACCAACCCGATAGTTAATAAGGTTGGTTCTTCGTTCATGTTAAATCTGAGGTCGAGCAACTGTAACTTGTAAAAAGTGAAGAAGTAGTCGTGTACGAGCGAGAATTTAATGAGTAAGCAGTAACAGTAAAAGAAACAATTAGAGAAAAGCAGTAAAAGAAACAGTAGCCAAAACAGCAACAGAAATAGTAACACAACAGCAGTAGAAGCAGTCATCTTTTCCAGCCAATGGTTCATCTAACCTATTGTAGATTAGCTCGACTCAAATATCATGTGACCACAGCATTGGCCTTGGGATAAACAAAGCTAGTACAAACCGTGGTGCCGCATCCTCATTATCTATCGTTAACAATCTAAAGCACTTGAACATTCAAAGGTATTCGATGGGTAATGATGGGGGTAGGTATGTTGCAGTATACTTCGCTTTCGGTACCCCAGCTAACCAGCTTCATGATAGTATACCCACTCGCCGTGAACTTGTCAAAGAAGCTGCACGCAATCCCTCAACAACGCAAGTGAAAGAAACACAGAAAGAACAGCAAGAGCACTACTGGACTACTGACCCAATTTCACACCAGCCACTATCACTACCAATAGTCTCTGACTGCTTAGGGAATCTGTACAGCAAAGATGGCGTTCTTGAATACTTGCTAGCTGCGGGGACCGAGTCTTCGCTCAAGAGCAAAACCAGCACTGAAGACGACTTTAGCTCGAGACTGAAAAGCCTCCGAGATGTGGTGGAAGTCCAATTCCAAGTAGAGGAGGAGAAGGGGAAGGGGAATTCGAAAGCAAGTCCGTTGAAGTTGGTCTGTCCGATTACCAACAAGAAGCTGGGACCTGGGATAAAGGCTGTATATCTAGTACCCTGCGGTCATGCCTTCCTGGAAAGCGCCGTCAAGGAGATGTCTGGAGAGAATTGTTTACAGGTGAGTCGTACAACACACGCTTGGTGAGCATGCTGTTGACTTTCGCCAGTGTAATGAACCCTATACCAAGGACAACGTGATAACAATCCTCCCTACATTATCCGCAGAAAAAGAGCGCCTTCAACAACGTGCACAGAAACTAAGGGAGCAGGGTCTCACGCATTCTCTAAAGAAAGCCCCCGGAACAGCAAAGAAGAGGAAGAAGGACGCTCAGATCGTACACGCCACAGTTTCGGACGTGTTCGAAGAATGCACAAAACCAGTAGTTTCGCACTCTGATAATACCATGAAACTCGGAAGTGTTGCTATCCAGAATGCAGATACTGCTTCGCTCACTGCAAAGGTTCTTGCAGAAGAGCAGGCGAAAAACAAACGACGGAAGATGGGCAAAAATGACAACCTGAAGAGTTTATTCTCTTCGAAGAATGGGATGGATGAAAAGCATATTGACTTCATGACCCGGGGATACTCGATACCTGCCGGCGCAAAGCGATAATGATCATGAAGAATACTCAGGAGTTCAGGGGCCCCGGAAGGAGGTGCAATAGGATAGACATCTTGTCTTCAGTAGATCAATAACATATAACATAGTATCTGAGAATCAAAACTCCCTGTGATAATTGAATTATCTTGCAGCTAGCCAGACGCATGGAGTGGCCTCTTGAAGCTCTCATGCTGGCCATTTGTTTCTCTGAACTGTTTGATCCGCTAAGCGAGAAACGGAACTCTGTTGTTTTCCGCTTTTGATACCTATCTTGACCTTCACTCCCGGCGCACTGTGTGATTGCATTGGATGCTTTGAAATTGTTTGTTCGAAGATGAGAAATCTTGAATGGTTGGTCCAGCTTAGCATTGCAATTTGCTCTGTTGAGGCTGCAGAGACAGCTCGACCTCGAGGTGTTAGCCCTGAGTGTAAGACCCCCCTATTACGAACTATGCCTTTCAACCACCATAGTCACTAACGGATTCGATCTTCAGTCGCTAAATTCTTCAAGTCTACTGACAGCTTCACGTGTATTTCCAACCCTTCAATCAAATTATCCCCATCGCAAGTCAACGATGATTACTGCGACTGCCCCGATGGGTCTGACGAGCCTGGCACCTCCGCCTGCTCGTATTTGTCCCATCTCTCCCCGCAATTACTGAGTGATGCATCGAGTTACGATTCAAATATCTCCCTTGCCCTTCCAGGGTTCTACTGTAAGAACAAAGGCCACCAACCGAGCTACACCCCATTCCTGAGCGTCAATGACGGCGTCTGCGATTACGATTCCTGCTGTGATGGTAGCGACGAATGGCAACACGTAGGGGGGACGAAGTGTGAGAACAGGTGTAAGGAAATCGGCAAAGAGTGGAAGAAACAGGATGAGCAGAATCAAAGAGCGATGGGGCTTGCGACAAAGAAGAGAAAGGAATTGGTGGCTAGCGCAGCAATATTGAGGAAGGAAATGGAAGATCGGTTACAATCGCTACAGACTCAGATTGAAGGAACTACCATCAAGGTTGGGGGGCTAGAGGTGGCTCTGGCCGAGGTTGAGAAGAGAGAAAGGGGGAAGGTTGTTAAAACTCCCGGTAAGGGCAGCAAGGTCGGCCTTCTAGCCGGGTTGGCCAAGGATCGGATAGACGAGCTTAGAGGGGCGTTGATGGACGTAAGGGCGCAACGCGATATCAGCATAGCCAGGGTCACCGAGTTGGAGGCTATTCTAAGCAAGTTTAAGGAGGAGTACAACCCCAATTTCAACGACGAAGGTGTCAAACGAGCAGTCAGAGCTTGGGAGGACTACGCAGCCCGAGACAAGCCAGCAGACGGAGGTCCCGCTCATGATCGAGACTTGGATGAAATATCAAAACCTGATGGCGAGACTGGGGCAATCAAATGGGAAGAATGGGAGGATAACGATGAGGACGATGTGGCTGCTCGTAAGTTGACCGTGCCCCGGTCTACAGGGAAAGGCAGACGCTTAACGTTATGCAGTCTACAACTTTGAGGAATACCTTCCAAAAGCGGCTCGGGAATGGCTTGACCAGAAGTTACGAGATCTACGGGTTCTTCTCGTAGAGAACGGCATCCTCGCAGCCTCTCACAATCCAGACGCTTCTGAATCGAAGGCAGTCACGGATGCCCGCGACGCGCTCAAAGCAGGTCAAGACGACTTGAATAATCTCCAGAACCAGCTCAATAGTGACAAAGAAGACTTGGATAAGGACTATGGCCAAGACGACATCTTCCGAGCGCTCAAAGGTCAATGCGTTTCCAGAGATGCTGGCGAGTACACCTACGAAGTTTGTTGGTTTGATAGAACGAAGCAAAAATCCAGAAAAGGTGGTGCAGAGACGAGTCTGGGAGATTTCGTCCGGATCGACTCAATCATGGTTGATGATGATCTACCGCCCGACGGCAAAGGTCTGGGATCGGGAGAGAGGGTTGCGCTGAGGTATGAGAACGGGCAGCATTGCTGGAACGGACCGAATCGGAGCACGCTGGTGGTGCTGGCATGTGCTGAGAAGGATGAGGTGTGGAGGGTGGTGGAAGAAGAGAAGTGCGTGTATCGAATGGAAGTTGGAACGCCCGCTGTGTGCAGTGCTGCGGGCAATGGGAAACCAAGCGCAGCTGCACCGAAAGATGAGCTGTGAAGAATCGGGTTCAACGTATCACATAGTCTACTGTATAACGTGATGTGCTCATCCATCGTTTCCCAATTTCCACCAAATCCCTTCTAGCCTATGCGAAACTCCAAATCTGGCGTCAACCGTCGCGTTGTTGACACGGCGAAGTCCTTGTTCCTTCGACCAGTCGCATACTTCCCCCAGTCTTGGGGCATTCGAGCATGCAAAGTCTTTCTGCGAATATCCTGCGTCAACGTGTAGAGATTATGGGATTGGCGGCAGTAGAGTCAGTACACGATAGCCTCACGCAGGACATACAGCACCCATCCCTTGCTTACTCTCAAACGACAGGTACATACGGAGTACCTTACCTTACATAGTGGTACCTGCCGAATCAACTGGCGATCCTGGCATCTGGCTTATTTGCCCTTCGGCAGGAGCAACCGTGGATTGGGGGGGGGGGGGGGTTGGTCACATCTGAGTCCTCATTGTTTGATCCAATAAATAATCTTGTGCGACTCGAGTCTGGATAAATCGCACGGGCTTACTTTCGTATGATTATTTTACATTCTATTCTATGGACAACGAAAGATCTTCCACACGCCCGGCGCACCAAGTGACAGACGGGCAGAGGCCAAAGGGTACCGACAGAACGGACGACAACGCGACACTGGCACCTACTCCTGGTGCTCTGGTAGGCTAAGGGCTTAGTCAACCACAGTATTGGCACAACACCAACAATGGCGTCCCCGGGGATGAGGGACCAATTTTGCTTTGGTGTTTCACCAACGGGAGTACCACAATAGTACAGTAGCTTTTGATAGGGGGAGCTGACTTATTTCCCAACGGCCCAATCGGACACTCCCGTAACCGACTTTTCAATCATCGTCTTTTTTGTGAGATGCGTGGCTTTTTGGATCGGATTTTTAATCTTGTTATCTTCTGATCTTTATAATCATTTTTACCATTGCGGCCTCGAGGGATCGAGTCAATATCTACTAGAGCGTTGGATGTTGGAATCCAAACAGGTACGGACGAGGATTCGTGGAACTCGCAAAAGATCCCTTATTCTACACATCCCCCATCAATGACCAGAAAGACGTTTTGACATCACCATTCGCCACGCGTTGTAGGCCTTGCTTTTTCCACCTCTGCCGCTTCCTCCATTCCATAGCCCATCTCGGCCCAAAACACCCCCGTCAAACGTTGTCTGATCAAGATTCCCATCTCATCTTGTTCTAGGTTTTATATCATGATATGGGTTAGATAGATTCCTTTAGACCACCAGGAGAAGTCCCACCAACTGCAAGACGATACTCGTACATCCCTACAAGGTAGTCAGGAACGCGCTACCCCGTCCCTATCCTTTTCTGCACCCCAGACAAGCTCACACCCTAACCCCCTTTTGCTCCGTTCAATTTGCACACACTCTGACGCTCACATTATTCTTGCCGTCTAAATTATTCTCCGTGAGCTGCACCAAGGCCTCGATCCTTTCCAACTTCGACTGCTGCTAGCTGAGTCCTGACTCCTGGGTCCTGACGAAATCACGCTGCGCGTTTGTCCTGCCCGCACGCTCATTTACCAGACATTCGAAAGTTGAGGGTACTAACCAGGGCTTATCGACCATCCGCTCCTACAAGTGCCTGACTACGGACGGTGCTGAACCACCGCGGTTTCGCACTCACTTTCTTCCAAAGAACTTCAATCCCAGCCGCCAATCTTCACCGTTCGTGCAGCTGGAGCTGCAATTGTATTCGATCATTCTCTTCCAAGCTACATTCTCTACTCCCTGGACCAAAGACTCCGGCTAGCTCTTAATGCATTGGAAGATCTTACTATTATCATTTTAGCAGCATTCAGAGTGAAGGAAAGTTGGTGAGTTCTCAAGACCATGGACCTCATGACTGGGTCATTGTCAAAGAAGTGCCTTTCGCTGATAGGTCGATGGTGTCAAGCGTAGTTGCCTACAACACCCAGGACTCTTGCCTCCTTCTGTCGGGATGAATCGCTTTCGATCAAAGAAGAAGCCAGCGCAGGATGCGCAAGCATTGCGGAGGCCGTCGACCGACTCGGATGTTCCTCCCTTGCCAACATTCTCGTCAAGAACCTTCAAGCGAAATAAGAAAGCCCAGCCAGAACCAAAGCCGGAGGTCGACCTTTCAGCCGCCTTGCCTCCGTCGGATGACTTTCGGACCAGTCTCCTGATGCCAAATCTCTCGGCCAGGTTCAGCATGTTACGTGAACAGGATGACCCAAACTCCAAGCTAGGAAAAGCCAACGACGACAGCGTTCTCTTTCCGAAGCGGGCGTCGAGGCTGGACCTCTTCGGTCACAGCCGGCTCACCGATATCACCGAGGTTGACTCGCTTCGGGACTCCATTCGTCCACCGTTCGCATCATACACAAGGACCAATTCTTACGGGTCAGGCGCAACAGACGGATATGGTACGGACGATGACGCTTCTCACAGTGGCAATGTGATGAGTCGGTCAAGGCCTGGCGAAGGCAACACCCTGTTTGGCGGAAGGCAGAAGATATACAAAATTCCTGTTGGAGCCTCAGCATCGTCGAAAAATCTCAGCAATGAGGATGGCGAGTCGCCTGTTGGGCAGGGTATGGGTGGGAAGTTGCTTTACGGGGATGATGTCGCTACGTCTGCCTTCCAAAAGCTGCGGGATCAAGCAAGGCAAGAGCGCGAACGAGAAGAGCAGGCACGGCAAAACACACGCACGTCAAAGGAGCATGATCGATCTAATTCCCCTCCGGCGAATTACAATCGAAATCGAGAGACTGTGTCTTCTACAACTTCCGGGCCTTCTCAACCTCGCACGTCAACAGCTGCTACCTCGGTTGCTTCGCAAAAGTCTATATACGAAAGGAATGCAAATGGCTCTTCTTACATCAACTTGCCTTCCACTCAGGGATCGATACATTCGCATGGACCTGATCGACCGATGCCTAAGCCCAGAAGGCTTTATGGCCAAGGGCTTGATCAACAGATGCATGAACAACAGTCTTCGGCTATGCATAGGCTTGAGTCATTGCATCGACAGCGAACCATCGGAGGACCGTCGATGAACGTGCAGCAGTCCAGAAGCGCCACGAATCTGCATGACCGTTATCAGCGAACGGGTCCCTTGTATGCGTCTAATGGCTTCCGTGCCGGTAGTCCGCCTCCGTCTGCAACGCCACCAAGGATGGCGGATTTGGATCTTGGCCTGACAGAAGAGATGCGAGCTAGATCACCCAGTCAAAATGAATATGACTATGGTAGATCGCCTCCTCTGAGCCCACTGATGACTCCAAGCCCCGATGCAACTCTTGTCTCTGCGTTGGAGCCAAATGATCTGGGCAAAGCTACGGCGTTGGGAGCGTTTAACAAACCACAACAGCAGTACAACGAGCAGCAATATTTACAACGTCAGCTCCAGCTACAGCAAGGTCGAGAAACACCTCCTCTTGCACGACCCTTTTCTCCGCACGCTCCATCTATTGATGAACAGATGTCTGGTCGTACTCGCGAAAATTCTCTCTCGAGCATGCAATCGAGAACAGAATCATTCAAACACCAGCAAGAACGTCAAACCAGCGATCATGCGTTGAGCATCGTACCTGAAAGCAACAGTCCCCACAGAGCAGGCTATAACGTCGGCAAAGAATGTCATCCAGCTATGGATGGCACCTTCTTGGCTGGCATGAGCGGCAGTGAATTGGGGTCTCCGGCGGAGAGTGATGCAGAAACGGAAACGAATGCAACGCAGCACGGCCAATCCGAGTATCAAAGCCGAGCGAGCGCCACAGTCCCAATCCCAGAGCCACAGAAGCCCTTCAACCTGAAAGCCACTTCGGACCATCACCAAAGCACCAACAGTGGCCTGACCCTGCCGGAAGACACAGCATTTGATGACCGGAGCGAGACGACGATAACGCAAGCGCGGCGTGCTTCTACATTGGACGAGGTCAAAGCAACATACCTGGATGCAGATTCATCCACCCTAGGCCCTGCGAACGGCTTGAGCGGCCTCGTACATGCGCACCTGCGCAATCATAGCGGCCAGTCGTCTATATATCCGGAGCAATCTCCTGGCTTGGTAGAGGAATTTCCCGCTGAACTTCAAAACAATTACTATCCGGGAGATCACCCGCAACAATCGGGGCGATCGGAGACATTTTTCCGAGAAAGCACGTGGGCTCAAGACAATGGAATAGTCGAGCAAAGTAAGAGAGAGCCGCTACAAGATAGGAGCGACGACGCTATGCCACCTTTGGCGAATAGAATACGGATCGCCCCTGACATAACGAATGCACCGAGGCACCACGAATCCTCAAGAGGTCCACAGATGCACGGTCCTGATAAAGCACAGCGGGTTCTTGGCGGTGAAGCACCTCGTCGAAGCCAAGAATCTTCGGACACTCCGTCCTGGCAGGAGCAATTGAAGGCTCATCACGCCCGAGGCGGAAGTACAGAGACAGAGATAGAGCGGGAAGGCCTTGCCATGGAGCTAGCAGAGAGACGACGCATGGTCCAGAGCAAGCTGGAGAGTTTTGTAGGACCAGACAGTAGATCTGCTAGCCCCATGCCTGGGGCTCGCAACCGCGATGATAGCCCTGCAAAGGCAGGTATTCCATTTGGAGTTCTCAGGTCAAAGACAAGCGGAGGCTCTCTGGTTGGAAAAGATAAACCTTCCAAAGCGATGAAAATGTTGGGTATTAGTGCGAATTCAAGTTCGACGAGTTTATCGTCGCGGCCTTCCCAAGAGAGTTTCTTCAAAAGAGAGGATAACCAGTCGAATCGTTACGCTCCTCGAGGTCATTCACAAACAAGACGGGAGCCTCAAGGACGCCAACCTCCAGACAACACTCGAATGCAGCGACCTCGTGAGCCCAGCAATGAACGAAGTGGGGCCACTACTCATCGGAGACCTTCACCTCCGTCGGCCAGACGTCCTGGAGCTGGCCGAGCTGGCCCCGACGCATCCGAAAGACCATCGGAGACGTGGCACAGCCAACCGCATAGCTTTGCTGCAAGAGCGGCAGCCGAACGAGATCGCATTAACGGCTACCAGCCGAACATGTCCCAGACTCGAGAACCTACCGGTGCCCTCAGGCCAACAGAAGAACTCATGGCGAGTATTGCAAGTCACCAGTCCCCTGCAGAGAGATCACAGTCGGCAATGTCCGGCAGGATGAGAAGCCATAGTAGAGGCAATACGCCAGGGTACTTTGACAACAGAGGTCCTATGCCGAGTCAAAAGAACACTACACCCAACAGTGGTAGTTCGCATAGACAGCCACCTATATCCCCGTACTCCACGTCATCAACATCTTCCTCGCATGGTGCCTCCCCGGTCGACCCTTATATCACGCCTACAATGATCACCTCCCAAGAATCCTACAATACTCGCCGCACACCAACTTACCGCAAACACTCCGTCAACAAACATGACATATCCGAACCAAGGTTTGTTTCTAGCACCTCATCTGTCGGCACCGTCAATCTCCCTCCAGGCGCCAGCCTCAGCAACGGCATGGAACCTCTTTCGTCCCGCCCCCCAATCCCCCCGCTCAACCCCCGCCGCAAACGCACCCAAACTCTTCTTCAAGCGCTGGGCCGGCTAGAAAAAGCCGACGGACCCGCCCCGGCCCCAACGGACCACCCCGAAGACCCGTACGAAGAAAGAAGTACCTTCTCCGCCGATGAGAGCGAACCAAAGTACAAGATGCGCCAAAGGCTTCGCAAGACGTCGAGTGAGGGTGGAAACCTTGCCGCGAAAGCTAGGCAGTATGCCATGACGGCGCCGAGTCCGGCCGTACCTACTTATTCGCCATCACCGCATACGCCGAATTCGGCGCCTTTACAGGCTTTTCATCATCCGCCGGCTGCGCCGTATGCGCCGCCGGTGCATCTTGAGGGGAGCCATGTGCCGGCGTCGGCTGCCATGTTCTGATTCTCTTTTTCATCGCAAGTTCTTAATATACGGTTTTAGGACGCAACGACTTGCAAGCGCATGTACCACTACAATTTCTTTTTTTTTCCACTTTTCCTCTCGAGCGTTTGTTGCCGGGGAACTGGTTCTGGCTGGGTAAAAGAAAAAAGGCGTTCTCACGCACACGCATACGCAATCTTTTCCTATAGTTTCTTCAACCCCATTGATGGCGGCTCCTCTGTAGGATCGATAGCAGCGAGTGGGTGTATCTGCTACACCCCCGTTCTTTGTTTCCTCAACTGGATTGAGAAATGTGCAAAACGGTCGCTGGTGCGAAACATGTCGTTGTTTTGGTTGCTGGGTGGTGTATATATTATTTATAAATATTACCTTTTGGGGGAAAATACACCCCTCATTGTCTTGGCTATACTTCTTTCTACCCGCTTCGCACCCGTACACGTACCCTTGCTTTGTTCGTTGGCAACGGGAGATGGCTGGTGATGGGATGGGATGGTTTGGTAGATAGGTTGGTGATGATGTCGAGGATCGTATCGAGATAGGAATGCTTGTTTACAAAGAGTTTCTTGAGAAGAGAAGAAAGTGGTGAGCGTACGCGTATTAGCTACATTATTCTCACCACTGCTCCGGCCACCAGCTCCCCGTCATCCCACCACCTTCCTTTTCCCATCTCGGTTCCCCCCCTTCCCTTCCCTTCCCTCCCACCCCCTTCCTCTTTATCCCCCCCTTCTCCTCTTCCACGACCACCCCATGCCCCATCTCCACCTCTCTTCATCCCCATCCCCATCCATCCCCACCCCCATCTCAAAAATATCCAATGCACTCATAACCCACCCCACTTACTCCCACG
>JAABVA010002310.1_pt1 | contig 19156 bp, 17 predicted proteins | sample 5560331 | NCBI WGS metagenome assembly JAABVA01 (sample SAMN12812661, study PRJNA571458) | rock metagenome | isolation source: Antarctica rocks | place: Antarctica: Victoria Land, Mt New Zealand sud | collected 2016-01-07 | reverse complement strand
CGACGGCCTGGTCCTGGCCGAGCTCGACGGCCTCCCTGGTGTAGGCGAAGAACGCGGCGACGTCGGAGGCCACGAAGGTTTCGCCCTGCCCGACGCCGACGACCAGAGGAGTGGAGCGACGCGCGGCGACGATCATGTCGGGATGGTCGGCGTGGGTGAAGACCAGGGTGTACGCCCCTTCCAGGCGCCGACAGACGGCGCGAACCGAGTCCGGGAAGTCACCCGCGGTCTGCCCGGTGGCATAGGCGTGCGCGACGAGGTGGGCGGCCGACTCGGAGTCGGTGTCGCTGATCAGTTCGACACCGGCCCGCTCCAGCTCCGCGCGCAATACCGCGAAGTTCTCGATGATGCCGTTGTGCACCACGCTGACCTTGCCGGTGGAGTCGGAGTGCGGGTGTGCGTTGCGGTCGGTGGGCTTGCCGTGGGTGGCCCAGCGGGTGTGCCCCATGCCCGTGGTGCCGGCGAAGCTGTTCGGTGCGGCGAGGGCCAGTTCGGCTTCCAGATTGGCCAGCGCGCCAGCCTTGCGGTCGACGGCGGTGGCCCCTGCGCCGTCGACCACGGCAATGCCTGCGGAGTCGTAGCCGCGGTACTCCATCCGGCGCAAGCCCTCCACCACGACGCCCAAGGCCTGGCGGTGGCCGACATAACCCACGATTCCGCACATGGCTTATGAGCCTACTGGCGTGCGGACCGTCGGTTGCGGGGCGCACCCGAGGTGAACCGGCGCCATATCGGCTAGCGTCCTTCCTTGTGGCTCGCACCAAACTCGCTTCCCCGACGCCCAAAGAGCTGATGAACGCGCTCACCAAGCCCGGCCCGCACCGGGTGCTGCGCGGCGATCTGGCGCTGGCCGGCCTGCCGGGAGTGGTGATGACCCCGGCCGAGGGCCTGGGGCTGCCCGCCGTCGCCTTCGGCCATGGCTGGATGCAGCCGGCAGGGCGCTACCTGGATACCCTGGCGCACCTGGCGTCTTGGGGCATCGTTGCGGCGGCGCCGGCCACTCAACGCGGCCCCCTACCTTCGCATCTGCGGCTGGCCGCCGATCTGCGCACCGCGCTGGACATCTGCGTGGACGTGCGGCTCGGTCCGGGAGAGATCAGCGTGCATCCCCGGCGAGTGGCCGTGGCCGGACACGGCATGGGGGCCGGGGCTGCCGTGCTGGCGGCCGCCGATGACGACCGGGTGCAGGCCGTCGTCGGGTTCGCCCCGGCCGGCACCAGTCCGTCCGCGGTGCAGCTGGCTCCACGCTGCACCATGCCCGCGCTGTTCATGGCCGGTCCGGACGATCCCAAGGCGTCCGCGCCCAGCCAGGCCGAGTCGCTGGCCAGGGCCTGGGGCGGTGTAGCCGCGTTGCGTACGGTGCGCAAGGCCTCCGACCTTGGGCTGGTCGAGGGCTGGCATTGGAGCAACCCGCTGCTCGACGGCGGCCCGGAGCGTAAGACCCAGCGGGTGGCCCGCGCGCTGCTCACCGGGTTTCTGCTCCGCTACCTCACCGACGACAAGACCTACGTCGACGTGGCCTCGGCCCGCTCGGACATCCCGCACACCGAGGCGGTCGACCTCACACAGGAGTGGGCGCCGCAGGCGTCAGGGCGCCCAACCGCCGTGCTCGGACTCCGCTGATTCCTCGGGCTGGACGAGGGACTGCAGGAAGTTCTGCTCGGCGTCCTGCTCTTGCGTTGGCCACCCACCCGCCGCCTGCTCGCCGTGCTTGCCTGCTACGGCTTCGGCCGCAACAACGGCCTGCAGCATCTCCCGCTCGATTCCGGCGGCGGCGGTGTCCCCCGCCACCCTGACCTGGGCGAGTTTCGCCGCCGATTCCGTCAGGGTCGCTCTTCGCCGCTCGGTGATGTCGTCGAAGTAACGGGCGAGGCCTTGGGCGTCCGTACTCATCGAACGGTGTTCTCCGGATCGGCAAGCATGGTGGCCGCGTTGGTCTTCGGCGGTGCGAGCGCCGATTCCAAGCTGTCCCAGGAATCATCGCGGTCGTCGACGCCGCCGAGTAGCCACTGGTCCGCTACTCGCGCGCTCGCGGACACGCCCGGAAGGTCCGCGCGCAGCCCAGCCATTGCGGCCGCACCGTCCGTGGCGACCGGGGCAGGCGGCGCCGTCGCACCCGTCGCGGATTCCGCATGGGCGAGTACGGGTGAGCCGGGCTGGGCGGTCGTATCCGCACCGCTGGTCCAGCCCGTCGCCGATGCTGCCCGCACCTGACCGGGGGTGTCGGGAACCGCTTCCGGTGTGTCCTCGCGGCCGGGCGACGGCGCTGAATCAGCAACGCCGGCCGGCGATCCGTTCGCTGCACCAGCAGACGTTGCTGGCCCTGCCCACGCGTCGGCGCCGGCAGCCGGGGAGTCGGCCGGCTCGGCGGTGAGGTGGGGCAGCCCGTCGGGCCCCATTGCCACCGTGTAGTGAGCCTGCTGACCGCTGGGATCGGAGACGCGGATATCGATGCCCCGGCCGTCTCCGTCCTCGGCGGAGACCGTCAGCGTGACTCCGTGGTCGGTGAAGGTGATCGACTTGCCCTCAGCTCCGGCACCCGGTCCCGCGGTCGGGCCCGGGACACCAGTACTCGCAGCTCCTGCACCACCGAGGCGTCCGTTCCCGCACCCAGCTCTTCGCCGCGTTCGTATTGCTCGGTGCGGAGATCGCCGACACCATCGTGGTCCAGCAAATCTCGTGCGGCTGGCGAGTGCACCTCGACGGGGCCGCCGGACGCCGCAGCGCCGCCGACGCCGGGCAGCGGGGAACCAGCAGCCGCAGCTGCCGTCGCGGGAGTCGTCGCGGCGGGAGGCTTCAGCTCACCGGTGGCGGAATCGATCGTCCAGCCCTGCGGAAGCGTCGCGGGATCGCGAACCCAAGCGACGCCCTTGGTCGGACCGGCGTCGGGGAGCTGGGAAGAACCCGTGCTCCCTCCGAGCGGCGGGGACGTTGGCTGAGCGTGTGCGGAACGCGCTGACGGACTCCGTGCCGGTGGCATGAAGCCCGCCGGCGAAGTGGACGCAGGCGGTGGGGTGGGCGCAGGCGGCGGAGGCGATCCGGCCGGCGTGGCAAGTGGGTGCGGCGCCGGCTGAGGCGGTGCGTCCACGGACTGCGTTTCTACCCGTGGCCTCTGCGGTGTCGGGTCGCTCGGGTGATGCGGCTCCGGTGGCCGGCGGTCGTCCTCCGGCTGCCGCTCCCTGGGCTTCTCTTGGGGCTTCTCTTGGGGCTTCTCTTGCGGCCGTTCTCGGGGCTTCTCGGTCGGCTTCGAGATCGGAGGAAGGCCGCCGGGCGCGGCGGTGAACGGATCGTCGTTGATCGAATTCACGTCGTCGACGATCCTCCGGTAGATCTCCGGACGGACTTGTCCGTGGCGGTGCTGGTGTCCACAAGCGCACGCCATTTGCCCTCGACATCGGGCTTGAACACGTTGTCGACAAAGTTCTGGGTGAGCGTCTGCGCCTTGTTCAGCAGGTCAACGCCGAAAGATCCCGCGCCGAGTAGCGAACCACCGGGCAGCGTGCCGCCGAGCGTCATGAGGAGCTTGTCTTTGAATCCGGGACTCACGCTGGCACCGAACATGCTCAGAATTCGCAGGGTCTCGGGTATGTCCGAGAAGATATTGTGACCGCTCTGCGCATAGCTGATGATCTCGTCGATCTGGGCGGGTGACTTACCGCCGATGCTGTCGGCATAGAGGTCTGCGACAACCTTCGCCTTGTCTCGCACGGCCTTCTCCAGCGCATCGGCCGCCGGCGCCAGGACGGTGCCGAACTTCTGCACCTGGCCTTGCGCCATCTGCGCTTGCCCCAGATATCCGCTGACGTAGGAGTTGGCCGCTTCGGCGCCCTTGCCTGTCCAGATCTGGTCCACGGTGTTCCAGGCGTTGCGCTGGTCGATGATCTTGGCGGACAGCGTGGAAGCGGCTGCGCCGATCGTGGCGGCATCGGAGCGCAGGGCCCCGAAGTCCATGTCGCGCTGCTCGTCGTAGAGCTCGCATGCCTTGTCTCGGTCGATATCGGTGCTCGAAACGCATCGCCGGTACAACGGCGCGAAGTACTCGAAGTACCGCAGCCCAGGGGCGCCCATATCGAGGATCGGATTTGAGTTGGCCGCACCGGAGCCGCCCTCACCCAGTGCCCGCTTGCCGTCTTCGGCAGCCCGCCGATTCAGCTGCTTGGCGGCATCGTCCATGGCCTTGGATAGCTTCACCTCGGGAATGGCTGGTCCGGGCCCTACTCCGCCCAGGGTGATATCCGGCATCCCGAGGCGGTCGCCATAACTGCGGAGCTGAGCTGAGTCGAACGGGTGCTCTGCCACGAAGGCGGTGAGCAGCTCCCTCTTGACGGCGTCGGAGACCCCGGGGCTGTCCAGCAGCTTCTTGACGTCCTGGATGCTCGGTCCCTCAGCCATCAGTACTGCACAGCCAGGTCCGTGGCGGCCGCGATCGCCCGCCCCGTACTGCCCCGCCGCACTGCGCAGGGACGTCGCCAGCCCGATGGACTGTTCCTGCCACTTCTGCAGCACCGTGGCCACCTTCTGGTACCCGCCGTGCACGGCGGTGCCGCTGTCGGTGTACTTGCGTCCCGCCATCGGCCCGTTGAAGGTGCAGGCGGCCACCAGTTGCCGCTGAGCTGCGATGACGTCCGCAGTGGCGCTGAAGACGGCGGCAACGTTGGTGATCTCGTCGCGCTCCACATTCAGTGGGGTGTTTCCCATGGCAAGTGCCCTCCCGGTTCGGTCAGCTGTGAGTGTGACGCGCCGGAAGGCACCTCGGTTCCCTCCCGCCGGAAGCCGAGAGTCGCGTCTAGAGCGCGCTCACCTGACCGACCAGGTCGTGCGCCACCCGATGCGCCTGCTCCGCTGTTGGCGCTTCCACCATCACACGCACCAACTGCTCGGTCCCCGATGGGCGCAGCAGCACCCGACCGGTTTCCCCCAGCTCGGATTCCGCCGCGGCAACCGCCTGCAGGACGCTCGGCGCCCGGCTCACCGCAGCCTTGTCGGCCACCCGCACGTTCACCAGCACCTGCGGCAGGGTCTGCACCACTGCGGCCAACTCGGCCAGGCTGGAGCCGGTACTCGCCATCCGCGCCATGATCCGCAAGGCGGTCAGTGTCCCGTCACCGGTGGTGGCATGGGTGGGCAGCACCACATGGCCGGACTGCTCGCCACCGAGGGTGAATCCCCCCGAGCGAAGTCCCTCCAGCACGTAGCGGTCGCCGACCGCAGTTATGCGCAGGGCAATTCCCGCCTTGCGCATCGCGATGTGCAGCCCGAGGTTGCTCATCACCGTCGCGACCACCGTGTCCGCGACCAACGTCCCGGCCTCCCGCATCGCGAGCGCGAGAATCGCCAGGATGGCGTCACCGTCGACCACTTCGCCTCGGGCGTTCACGGCCAGGCAGCGGTCGGCGTCACCATCGTGGGCAATGCCCAGGTCGGCGCCGTGCCGCACGACTGCCGCCTGCAGCGTCTCGAGGTGCGTCGAACCACATTGCTCGTTGATGTTGAGCCCGTTGGGTTCCGCGTTGATGGCGATCACCTCGGCACCCGCGCGCCGATAGGCCTCCGGAGCGACGACCGAGGCAGCCCCATGGGCGCAGTCGACGACGACGCCAAGCCCGTCGAGGCGGTCGGGACTGGCCTGCAACAGGTGGTCGAGATAGCGCTCCGCCGCGTCCTCGAGCTCACGCACGCGGCCGATCTGCGCACCGACCGGTCGATCAGCGCCCATGCCGATGTGCCGTTCCACCTGGTCTTCGATGGCGTCATCGAGCTTGAGCCCACCTGCGGCGAACAGCTTGATGCCGTTGTCCGGCATGGCATTGTGTGAGGCAGAGATCATTACCCCGAGGTCGGCGCCCGTGCTCGCCACGAGGTGGGCCAACGCTGGTGTCGGCAGCACGCCCACCCGCAGCACATCCGCTCCTGCCGCCGTGAGACCCGCGGTGACGGCGGCCTCCAACATCTCGCCGCTGGCCCGAGGGTCGCGGCCGACAACCGCGACCGGTCGGTGGCCGAGGCCGGACTCGCTGAGAACCCGAGCAGCAGCCTCGGAGATCCCCAGTGCCAGCTCCGCCGTGAGCTCGACGTTGGCCAGGCCACGGATTCCGTCGGTACCGAAGAGGCGTACCCGGGTGACCGCGGCTTCCGTGGCGGAAAGGGGAGACGCTGACGACACTGCTATCGACCTCCTATGCACGAGAGCAGGCGCCCGATGGAGAAGGGGCGCCTGCTCTCGTAAGTGCTGACGTAGTCGAACGAAGGCGGCTCAGCGCAAGAGCCGAGAAGCTGGCGCCGAAATTCGGCGCCGAGACATCAGCGCTTGGAGTACTGCGGCGCCTTGCGGGCCTTCTTGAGGCCGTACTTCTTGCGCTCGGTCGCTCGCGGGTCACGCGTGAGGAAGCCTGCGCGCTTGAGCACCGGACGGTCCTCCGGCTGTACCTCGATGAGGGCGCGCGCGATGGCAAGCCGCAGTGCCCCGGCCTGTCCGGATGTGCCCCCGCCGTGCAGACGGGCGTGCACGTCAAAGATCTCGGTGCGCTCGGCGACCACGAACGGGTCGTTGATCAGCTGCTGGTGCACCTTGTTCGGGAAGTAGTCGGCCAGCGTCTTGCCGTTGAGGGTGTACTTGCCGGTGCCGGGCACCAGGCGAATCCGGACGACGGCCTCCTTGCGGCGACCGACGGTCTGCACCGGGCGGTCCATCACGATGGGCGCCGGCCGGGTCGCGACGGCGGCCGGGGCCGACTCGACGGACTCCACCGTCTCGTCGACCTCCTCGGCCACGGCGTCGTCCGCGAAGTCTGGGGTGGTCATCTGCTGCTCCTCCGGCGCCGTCACTGCGCTACCTGGGTGATCTCGAACGGGGTGGGCTTCTGGGCAACGTGCGGGTGCTCCGGGCCGGCGTAAACCTTCAGCTTGCTGATCATGGCGCGGCCGAGACGGTTCTTCGGCAGCATGCCTTCAATGGCCTTCTCGACCAATCGGTCCGGCTGCTTCTCGATCATCTCGCCGACCGACCGACGGCGCAGACCGCCGGGGTGGCCGGAGTGCCGGTAGACGAACTTGGCGTCGCGCTTGTTACCGCTCAACGCGATCTTCTCCGCATTGATGATGACGACGAAGTCGCCGGAGTCGACGTGCGGTGCGAAGATCGGCTTGTGCTTGCCGCGCAACAGAGTTGCCGCATGAGTCGCCAGGCGACCGAGCACCACGTCGGTGGCGTCGATGACGTGCCAACTACGGGTGACGTCACCGGCCTTGGGGCTGTACGTACGCACGGGACTTCCTCGTCTTCTCGGGTGGAGCGGGTCTGACGGTGCGGCTGAGCTGAGAGCTCGTCGGCCGAGAGCCAACCAGGTTGGTCGCCAACCGGTCGCAAACGACCGGGGCTCGTGCCCGATCTCGCGCGAACAAGCTCAGGCATAGCGCTCCGCACGCCGACCTGAGACGATACCGCCCGCGGTCCCTGCGGGTCAAAGCGGCCTGCCGACATGGCAGCACCCCGCGGCAGGAGTGCCGCGGGGTGCCGGGAATGACCGGACGGTGCTCAGCCCCCGAAGGAGTTGCTGACCTGTCCGTCCTTGGCGCTCATGTCCTCGTTGCCGCGCGAGACCGCCTGGCTGATCTGCGCGAGAACCATGTTGAGGTCCTCAGCGGACTGGTCCCACTTCGCCTTCTGCGCCAGGTAGGCAGCGGAGCCCGCGCCCTCCCAACGGCTCTCGATGTCGCGCAGGGCCGCCTTCAGGTCCTCCAGCTGACCGTTCATGGTCTTGCTGGCGGTCGCGATTTCGACGCTGGCCGTGTCGATCGCCCCGTGGTCGTACTTGATCAAGCCGTCCATAGTTCCTCCTCGGTGAGTACTGCGAGCAATGCGATGTCTGATGAGCTGTGCCGTCGAAGACAGCGGGGCGCTCAGAGGTTGAGCGAACCGCCGACGTTGTTGATGGACGCGACGTGGTCCTGCTGGGTGGCGCTGAAGCCCTTACCCGCAGCGGCGAGGTTTTCGCTGATCGCGAGCAGTGCGTCGTTCAGCTTCTTCGCGTCGGCATCCCAGCGTTCCATCAGGCCCCCGAATGCCCGCTGCGCGTCGCCTGCCCATGAGGCGCTGATGCCCGACACGGTTCCGCGGAGCTTGCCCAACTCGCCCTGGACCTGCTGGGCGGTGTCCTGCGCCTTGTTGGACGCGGTGGCCAACTCTTCCGGTGTTGCGACAGTTGCAGACATGAAATTCCCTCCTGGAGTACTTCGCCTTGGTTGTACTGGTCTGCACCCGGCGGGAGCTGACCGTTGCTGTCCTGACAACCACTACGACGTGAACAGTGTCAGGAACGGTTCCACCCGTCACAGCAATTCTTCAACTCGGTTGCGATTGCAAACGACACTGTCGCCGAGGCACCCGCCAGTCCTGTCCTCAGCCATCGGACACCCGGACGCTGCGCACCGCTTGCTCGCACGAATCCACGAGGAACTCCCGGTCGCCCGGGGGGTGCTGGCAACCCACGCTCACCTGGACGTGCTTGTCCACCAGCACATACCAGTCGACGATGCCTCCATCGCGCCGGAGCTCCCGGTAGGAGATGACGTCGCGGCCGCCATAACGCGCTGCGGGATCGAACGCCTCGTACCTCTTTCCCGCCGCCGTCTCCACGGTGAGCTGTGCCTGCAGGGCCCGGCCGACCTCGTCCTTACGCATCCCGGGACTGAGGATCGTCTGCTGCAGAAACAGGCCCTGACCGTGGGCGGGGCTCCCGTCCGGGGTGAGGTCGAGCTGCGCGTTGCCGGGCGTCTCCGTCCGCCGAGCCTGCTGCCAGTCGGCGGGCACCGTCATCGTGGCGCGATGGACTGCGACCACCCTGGTCTCGGGCGGATCGGTGCCCCGGCTGGCGATGAGTACCGCGGCACCGACGGCTCCAGCAACGACCACGGCGGCCGCCGCGAGCCACCGACGCCGCCTACCGCGTGATCGCGTGGCTACGGGAAGCAGGTCCGGCGGGCGGGGCGGCGTCGGTGCAGGGGCGGCCTAAACCGCGGGCGCCCGGAATTCCCGCCGCGCCGTCGCGGGCGCCAACGACCGCAACGCTCCCCGTGCCACCACCGTCTCCGGTTGGTCAGTCGAGACCGGAAGTACGCCCAGACGCTGGTGCACCGTGGTGGCGAACAGCGGGATCCGAGAGGATCCGCCGACCAGGAACACCCCGGCCCGGCTGCGGGGCTGCGTCCCCGGCCCGCCTGCCTCCCACCCTCCGGTACTGCGCAGCGCGTCCCTGAGGAGGTCGACCACCGATTCGACCCTGGCGTGAATGAGCCACTCGAGGTCGGTTCGGGTGAGGTGTCCGTCGGGAAGCCGGCCGGGAAGCGGCACGTCGGCGTAAGAATGCCGGGACAGGCTCTCCTTGGCGCCGCGGACGTCGGCCCGCAACGCACGCCGCTGCCTGCGCTCGTCCAGCCCCTGGCCCTGAACCACCGCTTCCCATAATCGACGTTGCCCAGCGGGAAGCCGGTCGCCGAGCTCGGCCATCAGCAGTTCGTCGATGTCGGCACCACCGAACGAAGGGTCGCCACGGGTGGCGAGTACCCGAAAGCCGTCCTGCGCCCGCTGCAGCACGCTCACGTCGGTGGTGCCCGCCCCGATGTCGAGCACGGCCAACAGAGCGCCCCCGGTGGAACTCGCGCCGTGCTGCAGCGCTGCGGCAACCGGTTCGGCCACTGTGGACACCGAGGAGGACAGGCCCTGAGCGGCGTCGGCCAGCAGTCGGATCCGCACCGCCCCCCAGTCGGCGGGGTGCGTCAGCACCAACATGTCGACGGCCGCACCCCCCACCGTGCTCCGCGCCTCCCGCACCGCGCGGTGCAGTACGGCGGCGATAGCCCGCTGCACCGGTACCACCGTGTCCCCCAGCAGCAGCGACCCATCGTCGATCCGTCTCTTCGGAGTGGGCTCATAGCGGGCCGGATCCACCGCCGCCTGGCGATCGGCCTCCGCGCCGACGAACAGGGAGCGACCGTCGGCGTACACCGCACTGGGCATCAAGGGGCTGCCGTCGATCAGCGCGACCCGCGCCGGTTCGGCGTCCACCGACACCGCCACGCAGGTGGAGGAGGTACCGAAGTCGACGGCGACCGCAACGGTCATTGCGGCGGTAGCCACGCCAGCTGCACCAGCCGCTGCCCGAACTTCCTGCTCACCAGGGTTCCACGTCCGGCGGGCATGGTGGAGGGCTTGACCGTGCCGATGAGTGCGCCCTCGTCGCGGCTGCCGCTCATCACGAGTCCGGTGGAAGCCAAGTCCCGCAGCCGCGCGATCACCGGGTCGTACAGCGCCCGGCTGGCACCGCCACTACGGCGGGTGACGATGAGGTGCAGCCCCAGATCTTTGGCCTGGGCCAGCAGATCGACGAGTGGGCTCAGCGGGTTGCCGCTGCCGGTGGCCACCAGGTCGTAGTCGTCGACGACGACGTAGATCTCTGGCCCGCTCCACCACGACCGGGTCCGCAGCTGCTCCGGGGTGACGTCGGAGTCCGGCATTCGCGCACCAAGATAGGCGACGATCTCGCCGATCATCTCCGTGAGTACCGAGGCAGAGGCCGCGTATCCGGCGAGATGATCACCCTCCACGACCCCGAGCAGGGTGCGGCGATAGTCAGCGATGATGAACTTGGCCTGCCGGGGCGTGCTGCGGTCCATGATTTGGGTGCACACCGTGCGCAGTAGGTTGGTCTTGCCCGATTCGCCGTCCGCGAAGACCAACAGGTGCGGCTCGGCGCCGAAGTCGAGGTAGGCGGGGGCCAGCTCGTTCTCGTCGATGCCGATGGGTATTTGGAGGGGGATGCGCCCGTCCTGTTCGGTGGCCGAAAGCAGATCCTCGTAGCGGTACTGCTCGGGCAGCATCCGCACCGGGGGAGCCGACGGTCCGGCCCATGCCTCGGTGAGCCGGCTCGCCGCGTCGGCAATTCCCGCGGCCAGGTCTTCGGTGTTCGCCATGGAGTCGATGCGGGGCAACGCCGTCAGCATCTGCAACGTGTCTCTGGACAAGCCGCGACCCGGGCGCCCACGCGGGACGTTAGCCGCCACCTTTCGGTCCACATCGGACTCTGAGGTGTCGCCGAGGCGCAGCTCGATCCGGGTGCCGAGCAGGTCCTTCAGTGCCGGGCGGATCTCGCCCCAGCGGGCGCTGCCGATCACCAGGTGCACCCCGTAGGAAAGGCCCTGCGCACCGAGATTCATCACGGCCTGCTCCAACGCCTCGAACTCCGTCTTGAAGGCCAACCAACCGTCGAGCACGAGCAAGACGTCCCCGAACGGGTCCCCGGCGGTGTCCGGGATCTCACCGCGACGCTTGCGGGCACGGAACTCGGCCATCGAGTCGATGCCCAGGTCACGGAAGCGCTGCTCCCGTCGCCGCAGCAGGCCGGTCAGCTCCGCGACGGTGCGCCGTACCCGGTCGGCGTCCAGCCGGCCAGCCACCGAGCCGACATGCGGCAGACGGTTCATCGGGCCGAGCGTGCCACCACCGAAGTCGAGGCAGTAGAACTGCACCTCGGCCGGGGTGTGGGTCAGGGCCATCGGCATGATGAAGGTACGGAGCAGGGTCGACTTACCCGACTGCGGACCGCCGAGCACCGCCATGTGACCCTGCCCGCCCGACAGGTCCACCCAGAGCTGGTCGCGGCGCTGCTCGAACGGCTTGTCGACGATGCCCACCGGAACGGTGAGCCGACCGTTGCCGAGGAAACCGACCGGGGACCCCCCCCGGTCGGGCGTCGGGGTCAGCGGCGGCAACAGCTGATCGAGGGTCGGCGGCACCTCCAGCGGCGGCAGCCACACCTCGTGCGCGGGCGGGCCCTGTCCCTCCAGCCTCCGCACCACGACATCGAGCAAGGTGTCTTCCACCCCCGAGCGCGGCATCACCGGCTCCGCGCTGGGCAGGGCGTCGACCGGACCCACGCTCTCCGGCTCGACGCGTTCCGGCCCGAACCACCGGGGCCTGCGGTCGCCGGTCGCCGGTGCCGTCACGACCGCCTGACCCGAAGCGGCCGCCCGGTAGGGACCCGAGACGTAGGCGGCCTTGAATCGCACCATCGTCGCGGTGTCGAACTTGAGATAGCCCGACCCGGGGATGCTCGGCAGCTCATAGGCGTCCGGTACGCCCAGCACCGAGCGTGACTCCGAGGCGGAGAAGGTCTTGAGACCGATCCGGTAAGAGAGGTGGCTGTCCAGACCACGCAACTTGCCCTCTTCCAGCCGCTGGCTGGCCAGCAAAGGATGCATCTGCAGCGAGCGGCCGAGCCGGCCGATGGCCACGAACAGGTCGGCGAAGTCGGGCTTCTGGCTCAGCAATTCGGAGAACTCGTCAACCACGATGAACAATGCAGGCAGCGGGTCGAGGTCCGCTCCATTCTCCCTGGCGCGTTCGTACTCCTTGACGTTGGCGAAGTTGCCCGCCCTCTTGAGCAGCTCCTGACGTCGGTTCATCTCCCCCGCCAGTGCGTCTTTCATCCGGTCGACCATGGTGAGGTCGTCCTGCAGGTTGGTGATGACGGCGGCCACGTGCGGGGCGCTGTCCAGGCCGAGGAACGTCGCTCCGCCCTTGAAATCGACCAGGATGAGGTTAAGCGTGGCCGAGGAGTGCGTGGTGATCATGCCGAGCACGAGCGTGCGCAAGAACTCGGACTTGCCCGAGCCGGTAGCCCCGATGCACAGCCCGTGCGGCCCCATTCCCTCCTGGGCGGACTCCTTGATATCCAGCTCCACCGGTTCACCGTGCTCGCCGATGCCCACCGGCACCCGCAATCGGTCCCGCAGCGGGCGGGGACGCCATGCCTGGGCAACGTCGAAAGCCACCGCGTCGGGCAGGCCGAGCAGCTCCATGAAGCCCACGTTGGCGAGCAAGGGATCCTCGCCCTGCTCGTCGCCGCCCGCACCTATCCGGTAAGGCGAGAGGCTGGGGCCAGTGCCTCGCACTGCGCCACTGTCATCGCATCGGGATCGGCGAACTTCTCCACACCCGAAGCGCTGCGCGCGCCGACCCCATCCGGGGTGGCGACCAGCCGAAGCCCACGACGGGCCGGCAACGTGCCCAGGCAGCTGCTGAGGTCGATCAGGGTGACCCCGGCGAGCCCCTCCTCCAGCAGAATCCGTTCCTCACCGGTCACCTCGCCGCCGTCCACGATGACCACGACCTGCGGCTGGTCGGCCACGGGCTGTGCATTGCGGCTGAAGCGCTGCCGGTCGACGAGCTCCGCCGACAGCGCTTCCTCGAGCTCGGCCAGCGAACCGGCCACCAGGCGCTCGGTACCCACCGCATCGCTGCGGTGCGGGTTCTGGCCGTGCGGCAGCCACTTGATCCACTCCCATTGCCCGCGCGCCGGCCCACCGACCACCGCGGCGACGATGAGGTCCTCGGGCGTGTGGAAGGTGGCCAGCTGGCAGAGCATCGCTCGGGCCAAGGCCCGGCAGGTGTCCTCGTCGCCGGTCATCGCGATGGCCGCGAATCCCCGAACCGATACAGCGATGGGCAGCTCGCTGACCACCGAGTGCGCACGCACGAATCGGCGCAGGGCCACCGTGGCGATCGGTTCCAGCTCATCGACCGGTCCGGTCTGCGGGGGAACGAGCCTGGTGGCCAGCCGTTGATGCCCTCGACCCACCCGCACATGACAGAAGTCGGGGTCGCCGGTGCGCCGTTCCCACATCCGACGGGTACGGACCATCGACCAGAGGGCATCCGGATCGGGGTGGATCCACTCCAGCGCTTTGCGCTGCTCGTCCCCCGCGTCCCGGGCGCGGCCTCGCATCTGGCCCAGATACCTGAGGTAGTCCTTGCGGTCCTCGTTCATCTCGGCCTTGCGCTGCCCGCTGCCGCGGCCACCAGCGCCGCCGGCGAACATTCCGACCATGGACATCATCATCATCATCGGAAAGATCAACGAGGCGGGATTGAGCCCCCCGCCGGAGGTGATCAGCAGGGCGATCATCCCGACCATCGCCACCACCATGACGACCGGCATGAGTTTCATGAGAATGCCGCCGGGGACCAGACGCGGTACTTCGGGCGGTGGCTCCAGGTGCACCTCACCACCGGGCGTGCGGGGCGCAGCCATTCGTGGCGTCCGCCGGAACTGCACGGTGCTCATCGGCGCGACCCCGTCACGGTGCTCATCGGCGCGACCCCGTCACAGTGCTCATCGGCGCGACTCCGCCACGGTGCTCATCAACTGACCCCCCAGGTCATCGGCTGTTCCCGGCGAACATCGCCATGAAGCAGCTCGTCGGAGGACATACTAGAGCGGTTGTCCGTCAACTCTGGGCCGTATCGTCACCACAGCGCAGGGCGGGCAAGGGCGTACAACGTCGGTGGCAGGAAACCAGGGGGCAACAGTGACGGCAGTGACGACATCGGCGGGCAGCGCGGCACCGGCACCACCGGGGAACGCCACCGCGGCCGGCACATCGGCGGTATTCACCAGGATCACCGTGGTGGCGCCGCGCACCCGCATCGACATCGCCCTGCCCGCCGACGTTGCGGTCGCCGACCTCCTGCCGATGCTGCTCACCATGGCGCGGGAGAATGCCCCCGACGGCGGAGCAAAGCACGGCGGCTGGTGCCTCGCCCGGCTTACCGACGCGCCGTTGGACCCCACGAAGACCCTGAGCGCCCACAGCGTGCTGGACGGCGAGCTGCTCGCACTGCGCAAACGTTCCGAGTCGCCGCCGCCGCCGCTGTTCGACGACGTCATCGATGCCGTCGCCCTGAGCACCCCGGGAAGCTACCGGCCGTGGACCGAACAAACCGCGCGCGCCCTTGGGGCAGGCGCGACGGTGCTGGCCCTGCTGGGCGCCGCGACCGTGCTCTACCTCGCCGGCCCCGGAGCCACCGAGGCTAGCACCGCCGCCCTCGCCGCCGTGCTGCTCGTCGGGATCGGTGCCGTGGTGAGCCGCATTTACGGCGATACCGACGCGGGCGTGGTGCTGGGGGCCACCGCCCTGCCGCTGGCGTTCGTGGCCGGCCTGTTTGCCGTTCCCGGCGGACCGAGCCGGCCGAACATGCTGCTGGCCTGTGTTGCGGCCGCCGTGCTCGCGGTCGCCGCCGTCGGGGTAATTGCCGCGGGCGTGACGTCCTTCGTTGCGATCGGCTCCGCTGCGCTGCTGGGCGCAGGCTCGAGTCTGGTTGCGGTACTGGTCGCCCATCCCGTCCCCGGCATCGGCGCCGGGATGGCCGCGGGCGCACTGATCGGGCTCTCCGCGGCGCCTCGGCTGACGATCCAGCTCGCCTGGCTGCCGCTGCCGGCGGTACCGACAACCGCGCGGGAGCTCAACGAGGCGACACCGCGGAATTCCCCGACTTTCTCGCTATCGGAAGGCAGGCGGCGCTGGGACACCAGTACCTGTCGGGGATGGTGATCGGCTTCGGTTTCACTGCCGCAGTCGGGGCACTGCTTGCCGCCAGGCAGGGCATGTGGGGGGTGCTGCTTGCGGCTACCGTGTCGGCGGTGCTCATGCTCCGCGCCCGCACCTACGCCAACGGAATGCAGGCAGTGGCTCTCGTGATTGCCGGCATGAGCACCACCACCGGGCTGGTCATCGGCTGGCTGCTGGACTCAGATCCGCATACCCGGGTGCTGTGGGTGTTCACCTGCTGTGTTCTGCTCGCGGCGCTGGCGATGGTTCTCGGCGTGGTGTTTCCCCAGCGCCGATTCTCCCCGGTGCTGCGGCGCGCCGTCGAGGTGGTCGAGGCGGTTCTCATTGCGGCAGTCCTGCCGCTGGCGCTTGCCGTGATGGACCTCTATGCGGCGATGCGGCACCTGTGAGGCGCGTTCGCTCCCGGACGCTTCCCGCGCTGTGCGGGGTAGTCGGGGTCGCCTGTTCGCTGGCGCTGTCCCTTCCGCAGGCCCATGCCGAGCCCAGCAGTTCACCCGCACCCGGTCCGAGCTACACCACGCCTCCGACACCCGACCCCATGGCGCGCGCCAGCGCTGCGCCGATCGCCCCGGACGAACCGACGGCGCGGACGAACATCGAATGCGTGCAAGCAAAACCAGGCGCCACGGGTGAGCTGAAGCAGGCCTCCTGGGCCCAGACCCAACTGCGGTTCGAGGACGCCTGGCCGCTGAGCACGGGTGCGGGCGTGCGCGTCGCGGTGATCGACACCGGAGTGAACCCGCACCCCAGGTTCGGGACCCGGCTGCAGCCGGGCGGCGACTACGTCTCGAACACCCCAGGGACCACCGACTGCCATGGCCACGGCACCATCGTCGCGGGCATCATCGCCGCCTCGGCAGATCCCGCGAAGCGAACGAGTTTCGCCGGTATGGCCCCGGACGCCACAATCATTAGCATCCGGCAGTCCAGTAAGTACTACGAGAAGGTCGCGAAGCAGTCGGGCAGCGAGGCGGGCTACGGAAACCTCAACACCCTCGCCCGCTCCGTCGTCCGAGCCGTCGATCTCAATGCCAAGGTCATCAACATCTCCGAGGCCGCATGCGCTCCGGCCGGCAAGGCTCTGCAGGACGCAGCACTGGGGGCTGCGCTGAAGTACGCCGCCGACCACGACGTGGTGATCGTGGCCGCGGCCGGCAACACCGGTGGCGCGGCGGCCGGTGCCTGCCAGAACAAGAACGACACCAGTCCGACACAACCCGGAGTAGCCGGCAAGTCCTCGGTGTCCACTGTGGCCAGTCCCGCTTGGTACAGCAACTATGTGCTTGCCGTCGGCGCGATGGGGCACGACGGCACGCCTTCGGAGTTCAGCCTGGCTGGGCCGTGGGTTGGCGTTGCCGGCCCCGGCGAGGACATCACCTCGCTCGACCCGGCGCCGGGGTCGCTGGGACTGACCAATCGATTGGCCGAGCCGCCTGGACTGCAGTTGGCCCCGATTCAGGGCACCAGCTTCGCCGCGCCCTATGCCGCCGGCACCGCTGCCTTGGTGCGCGCCCGATTCCCCGCGCTGTCAGCCAAGCAGGTGGTCGACCGGATCAAGGCGACCGCGCATACGCCACCCGGTGGCTGGTCCCCGGTGCTTTATTACGGAATGGTGGATCCGGTGGCCGCGGTGTCCGCCGTCCTGCCCGTCGATGTCGCCGCCCACGCCGCTGACAACGGCACGGCGCAGGTTTCTGCGCCGGTGCCCGCTCCTGCGACCGACAACACGCCGCGGACGGTGGCTTTCGCCGGTTCTGCCCTCGCCCTGGCAGCTGTGTTGATCACCTTCGCTGTGCTGGACGCCACCCGGCGTCACCGTCGTCGCAACGACTCAGCGCGCTAACGCTCTGGCCGATGGGCTGGAGACGTTCCGTCGTCACGGTCCGCCGGGCTTGGGAACCGTCGACGCCCGTGCATCGGAGGCCATGCCGTCGTGGGCCAGCAGGGCAGCGCGCTGGTTGAGCTCCGGTCCGATCGGTAGCAGGGCGATGATGGAGTTCGGCGCCGGATCGGGGTGCCCGGCCAGGCCGAGCACCCCCGCCGTGTCCATGTCCGGAACGCCGTAGCGAACACCGGTGTCGCTGACCAGGAACAGTGCTCCCACATCGGTGCCCGGCGAGATCGCCCGGACGACCGCCCCCTTGGACGGCGGCAGGTACACCGAGTCCAACAACGGTCCGTCGCCGTCGGCCTGGGCGAGGGCGACCACCTTCGCGCCAGCCGGAACCGGCAGCGCCACTCCGGCGAGCACCACCGGCTTCAGATCCGGCTGCGGCCGTTGGTCCGAGCGGGTGGCCTGCTGCGCGTCGGCGCCGGTGCCGTCCCCAAGACATGCAGGACACCGGGTTGTCGGGCGTGCTGAGCACCGACGGCATCTGCTGCGGCAGATCGTCGACGGCGAGCTTCGAACGCGCGGTCGGCGGCAGCCCCATAGCCGAGGAGGACACCGGAACCGGATCCCCGGCAACGGCGAACTGCAGCAACCGCGCCACCACCGGTTCCACCGACTGCACACCGTCGGCGAGCACCACGTAGAACTGCTTGTCGGAGATGCTGCTGACCTGCAGCATCGAGCCGACAACGGCGCCGGCCGGCAGGGCGTTGGCGAACGAGGGTCGTCCGCCGCGGCCGGGCACCACCGGAGCTGTCACCGGGCCCACCGCAGGGATGGCGTTGAGCACCGCGGCACTCATCGGCCGGGCGAAGGCTCCGTCCAAACCCAGCGCCCGGTGACCCGTTCGTCGCTGAGGTCGATCTGGCCGCGTCTGCCGTTGAAGAGGAGATAGGTCTGCCCAGCGGGGCGGCCCGGTTCCGCCGGCCCCTTCACCAGCAACGACCCACCCCCCATCACGGGTCTGGCTGCGGAACTAGTGGCGCCGGCGAGCACCGTCGTGGTCATCGTCGCTCCCGCTGCCTGTTGCTCGGGAGTACGGGCAGCGCTGTCCGCGGTCAGGGTGTCGCAGACCGTCCACACGTCCGCCGGCCGATCGGTGGCTCCCGGTAACAGCGACGGTCCCCCGGGGATACCCAGCAAAGGGCCCCGCGGCAGCTCGGCCAGCGACGACTCCGACACGGCGCTGATCGCCGCTGCCTGGCCGACGATCAGCCGGGCCGAGGCCAGATTCAGCACCGGATGCAGCACCCCGTCCAGCCGAACGTACAACGAGCCGGAGTCCTTGGCCGTCACGATGGCGTTGTCCCCCAGACCCCCGGCCGGCTTGAACAGCGCGAACAGCGCGAAGCCGGCCAGGGCCAGGATTCCCAGGACAAGTCCGACGGCGGTGGCGCGCACCTGGGTCCGCATCGGGTCATGCAGCATCACCGCGTCCTTGCGGACCAGCGCGTGCTCCATCCGGCGCAGGACAAAGCGATAGGCCTGTACCTGTGACTTCGTCGTCGGTGTCGCCGCCATTGACCGTGCCCCCTCCCCTCGGCGTTGTACGGTTGCCGACAATAGACTGATCACGGCTGCGGATGTCGCCGTTGGTGAGTGCGGACCCGGGGGGAGCGCCGACGAACATGTCTTCAGCCAGGGGCGGGCTGCTGAGCCCGCGACGCCGCGGCTGCCCGCCAGCCCCGCCGTCGACCGCCTCGGACATTCGCCGCCGGACGACCGGAACGAGTGTTGCTGGCTTTCCGCTGACCAACGTGGTCGTGCTGGAAGCCGGTGCGGCAACCGCATTGGTTGTCCTCGCCGCAGCCGATGGGCTGTGGGCGATGGCCGGGGTGATCGTCGCGCTCGCCGTGGCGC
>JAABVA010002307.1_pt1 | contig 19169 bp, 18 predicted proteins | sample 5560331 | NCBI WGS metagenome assembly JAABVA01 (sample SAMN12812661, study PRJNA571458) | rock metagenome | isolation source: Antarctica rocks | place: Antarctica: Victoria Land, Mt New Zealand sud | collected 2016-01-07 | reverse complement strand
CGCGGGACGCGGCAGGGCAGACGGATTTCGTGTCGAGCAGATCCCATGACCGTCAGCGGGCAACTTTCATGTCCGCCACCGGGCAGCTAAATGGCCGTCTCCGGGTAGTTTCCCGTGGCCGCTGTCATTCCCTGGTGGCCTTCGGGGTGCTCGGCGACCAGGAGAAGGCGTGGACCGACGTCGATGCGGCGGTCGAACTGGCCGAGACCAACTACGTCGGCGCCGTCTCGGCCGGGGTGTTGCTGGGCCAGCACCTGCGGGCTCAGGGACACGGTTCGATCGTGGCCCTGTCCACAGTGGCCGCCGAGCGTCCGCGCCGCTCGAACTTTGTCTACGGCTCCACCAAGGCCGGGCTAGATGCGTTCTACACCGGGCTCACCGAGGCGCTGCGCCCGGCCGGGGTGCACGTCGGCGTGGTGCGGCCCGGGTTCGTGCGCAGCCGGATGACCGAGGGCATGGACGCGGCGCCGCTGGCCACCACCCCCGGGGCCGTCGCCGCCGTGATCGTCGACGTGGTGCGCACGAAGAAGGAGCAAGCATGGGTACCGGCTCTGTTTCGTCCGGTGATGAGCGCCCTGCGGCACCTCCCCCGGCCGATCTTCCGGCGCCTGCCGGTGTGATGCCTGGGCGGGCTCAGCGTGCCGGTATCAACAGCGGCGTCGTGGCGGAGACACCGGAACGGGTGACGTCACGACGTACCGGCCGGTCGAGAACCGGGCCGAACTGTGGCACGAAGCGGAACAGGTGCGCCACCACGAGAGCCGGGTCTCCGCGCAGGTAGACCGGGATCTCCTGCCTGCTCACGATGGGCGCAACGCCGGCGAACGAGCCGGTGACCGTCGGGTTGTAGTTGCCACCATCCATGTTGGGGTTGATCGTCGTTATCTGGTACTGCGCGGTCTCCGCGCGGCCGTGGACCGTGTTGGGCTGCGTCAGGCATGGGTAGAAGAAGGCGTTGAGCCAGTCGGTGGAGGTCAGGGTGCCCGCGGTGACGTCCTGCAGCGATCGACCCGTCGGCACCCGCGGGACGGCGACAGCAAGCGGGCCGGCCGCACTGCTGGCGTCGTTCGAGCTTGCGACCACCCGGAACTCGGTGGCCGACGGAGCCAATTGGGCAATGTCCATCCGGAAATCGGCGAGGCCGGTGGCGCCCAATGGCACCGTCTGCGACGGGTCCACCGCGACCGATGATCGTGCTTGCGGCGATCGGAACTCGACGGCGACGGTGTTGGCCGAGGTGATCCCGTGCGTGGCGAGGACCAGCGGCAGCCGACCGCTGCGGGCTGACTCGGGAAGCGCGATCCAACCGCTGGCGAGCTGCGCCGGTTGCCCGCTGGGCGCACGCCACGTCGCGAGGGTGGTACCCGGTGTGGTGGTGTCGAACGCAGACGTCGCGGGTGTCCTTGCGCCGAGGACTCCCGCGGCGACCTCCTCCTCCACCAGCAGGGCACGGCTCAGGCTGCAGGTGTCACCGGTCAACGAGGCCAGGGTCGCGCCACCCAGGGTGTACTGGCCGTGCCGCTTCACCAACACGTAGGCGAACGAGCTGACTTCGAACAGCAGGGTGAAGGTCAGGGCCAGCGCGACGAGCGTTGACACCCTGCTGGCGGGACCGAACGTACGCGGTGGCCGGGGCAGGTCGGAGCTACCCCACGGGGGGTTCCTCATCAGACCGGCTCCGATGCTGCCGGCTCCTGCGAACAGGCCCACCACGGCAGACAGCGTGCTGAGTTTCACGCCGAACAACGACGGAGCGGACTCGAGAAAGGGCAACCCGAGCGAGGAGTACAGCCACGAGTTGTTGAACCCGTAGAACACGATGGCGAAGGTGAATCCACCACCGGCGTACACCAGACCACGCCGCACCGGCGTCCGCAGTGCCGTACCACTGGCGACCTGCGGGCCGGTGGCGTACGCCACGCACGTCACCAGCAGCGCACCCAGCAAGCCCACCACCGCGAAATGATGAATCAGCTTGGTGGGGGTGATCGCGAGGGCGGGAAACGAGAGCAGATAGCTGATGAGGACGATCTTGAGCATCGACAACCGGATGCCCCGAATCCGGCGATCGCGCAGCGTAACCGCGGCGATAGCCACCGCGGCCGCGGCACTGACCAGGATCGGGGCCAGCCGGGCCACCGTTCCTTCGATGTCGCGGGAGCTGAACAGGCGGTAGTAGCGCAGGTACTCCTGCTGCCACGGCACGTTGGGCCCGACCGCGGTGCGCAGCCGCGTGCCGGAGATGATCGCCGCGAGACTCTGGTCGGAGAACATCAGCAGCACCACGGCGCCCAGGGCAGCAAGCCCCACCGTCACCACCGCGACCACCACCATGGCCCCCCGCGCCCGCAACCAGCTGACGATTCGCGGACGTGCCGCCACGAAGGGGGTGAGCGCGACGACTCCGGTCGGGCCGATCCCGACCGTGAGCCCGGCAACGAGTGCCGCCGAGCACAACAGCAGGAAGCGTCGCTCGGTGCAGGCGCGATCGACGAGGTAGACCACCGCCCCGACGCCGATCATCAGCCAGGTCTCGGGCCGAAGCCCCTGTCCGAAGGGAAGCCACCAGAGCAGGAAGGTCACCGGCAACGCCACCCGGGCAGGCAAGGTGTACCGGCTCCGGTACAGCGCCGGTAGGAGTCGCGGCACCAGCGCCCTGCTCAGCAACAACCAGGTGGCAATCCCGATGAGCACCGAGGGCACACGCATCCAGATCGTGCTGTGGCTGACGTCGGCCCAGACCGCATAGACCTCGTAGAACCACCCGAAGGGCGCCTCGGGAGTGTTGTACCAGTGCGCGTAGTTGCTGATCAGTCCCGCGGCGGACCGGCCGCGAATGATTTCGGTGATGTAGCCGTCGTCCGGCGTCGGTGGCCCGATCAGCGCCCATACCGGTAGCAGGACGATGACCACCACGTCGGCAGCACGCAGCTGCCACGCCCGGTGTGCCCGTCGGCGCCCCCGGGAACTACGAGGGCGCCCGAGGCGGTTGTCGATCTGGCGGGCGCCGATGAACGCGGCACCGAGAGCGAGGACGGAGAGCGCACCGATGATCAGCTTGATCAACGACGGCGACGTATCGAACTGGGTGTCCGCCACCACCGTCGCGCGCAGTCCTGAGCCGGCCGCTGCACTGGTGAAGAAACCGGTGACCCGTGGGCGGTGATCTCCCGCGTACGTCGCGAGGGGCGTGCCGTTCGAGGTGATACTGGTGGAGTCGGCCGTGAGGTGGACGCTCAGGCTGCGGCAACCCGCAGGCAGCGGAACCCCCCCGCCGATGGGTGCGCCCTCACTCGTGAGCGTCATCCCGCGGCCGTCGCGGCCGATCTGCAGGCCCGCCGGTGCCATGGAGGTCAGTGGGTAGGTCGAGAACATTGTCGGCGCAGTCGCCGCGGCAAGGGCCGAGCACGGTACGTCGACCGTCAGCGCCGCCGGGTAGTAGGGGTCCAGCGGCAGTGCGGCATTGCCCTGCGACGCGGACCAGGTGTACTGCGCGGTGTGCTCGACGACGGGCGAGGCGATGAAGGCGAGCATTCCCAGCCCGGCGAGCAGGGCAACTGCCAAGGTGCGAAGTATCAGTGCACGAAGCGTATTCGACAACATCGTAGCCGGGAGGATGCTCCGCGACCGCCAGATCTTGACGGACCCGGGAGATGTCGGCATGGCCGCTGGATATTACCGCAGGCCTGCCTGTGCCTACCGGCGCCGGACACGGGTGTCTCGTTCCCTTGCATTCCGACACGAGCGGCCCGACCGCACTCGGCGGGTTCTGCACCGCCAGTCCGCCGCCGGGCGGCCTCTGCGTCGCCTACGCTGTGCAGCCATGCCGCTGCTCACCACCAACCCCCCCTACCGTTCCACTGACGGCGGCGCAACCCAGTATCCTCCGGCGCCTGATGACGGCGCGCATTCTCGCGTCCGTGTTCGGCCTCCTCGGTGCCCTGGCCGCGATCGCAGTGCCCTTCCTTCCGGTGCACGAGCACACCGCGACCCTGCAGTGGCCACAGCAGAACTCGATCGCCGACGTGAGTGCACCTCTGGTGGCCTATGCGCCCCAACAACTGACGCTCACGGTCCCCTGTGCGGCCGTCACCAACCTCGCCGGCGCGGGCGGAGGGGTCGTGGTCTCCACGGTGCCCGCCGACGCCCCGGGTGCTGGCGCAAAGGGTCTCGTCGCCCGCGTCAGGGACGGCAACTTCGGCGTGGTGCTCGGCAACCAAACCGTGCTCTCCAGCAAGGTATCCGAGCTGGCCGGCCCCGGCTGCGCACTCCGCCTGACCTCCACCGCGACCGCCGCCACCGCGCAGCTCGCAGGCCAATCCGTGACCCTAGCTTGAGTTTCCGGTGATCATGCTGTCTGGTGGGAGTTTCGCTTGTGAGGTAAGGGTTTGAGGCTGGCGGTGCCTATGACCTAACTGGGGGTGCCCAGCGGTCGAGTTGGAAGATGGTGGTGAGCTGGTTTTGCAGGCTGGTGGTGTCGGTGATCATGCGGCGGCCTTTGGGCCGGCCGCCGGTGGAGGGGTAGATCAGCGCGGTTTCGCCGATGCCCTCGAGGTGGTGCAGTAGTTGGCGCACGGATAGGTGCAGCCCGGCGCGGTCGGTGTGTAGGCGCATCAGGTGCGCGATCTGCAGGGCCAGTACGCAGGTGAAGGTGTGGACGCGGATGTTGTGCTCGGTCCAGAGGAACATCGGGGAGAAGGACACGATGTGCGGGTCTTTGAGCTGCCGGAAGGAGGCTTCGGCCTCGGACTGGGAGCGGTAGGCGGTGATGACGTCGGCGACGGGCCAGTCCTCGTGGCTGGTGATGAGCACGTGTTTACCGAAGATCTCTTCTTCCAGGGCGGTGTGTGCGGCCTGGTCGATGCGCCAGGTCAGGCGCAGCTCGGGTGGCCGCTCGCCGTGAAGGTGCCAGGTGATCACGCGCCGGACCCAGGAGTCCCGGGTGATTGTGGTGATCGCTGCCTCGACCTGGGAGCGGGTGCGGCGGGTCTTGCCGCGGGCCAGGGTGGCGGCCAGTTCGTCGAGGGCTCTGCCGGCTTTGGCCAGGGTGGTGCCGGTGAAGCCGCGGGCCTGGTGTTCGTGGAGCTGCGGTGAGTGGGTGACAATGGTGCGCCGGTCAGCGTCGTAGGTGACGCGGCGGGTGTCGTAGGCGCTCAGGCCGCCGAAGCGGTCGGTGTCGACGGTGCTGCGGGCGGTGGCGGGCAGCGTGAGCAGGTCGGCGCAGTCGCTGGCCGGTACCGAACCCACGTAGTTCAGGTTGGTCTCGGCCAGGGCCGCGAAGTTCGCCGCGGAGTTCTGCCCGGCGTCGAAGACCACGGTCACCTCCGGTGCGGTGTCCTCGGGCGCGTCCTCGGTGTCAGTGCCGGAGGCCGCGGCGGCTGCCAGGGCGGTGTGTCGGGCGGCCAGGGTGGTGATCATCCCGGGGAACTGGGTGACGTCGGGTTTGTTGCCGGGGTAGGTGTGGGACAGCAGCGGGATGCCGCCGTCGCGGGTGAGCACCAGCCCGAGTCCGACCAGGCGCAGGTCGGCTCGTTTCTGCTTCGCTTTGCCCCGCTGCGCGATCGGCGCATTGCCGTTGCCGGTGTCGATGAAGGTCGCGAAGTTGGTCATGTCTAAAGCCACCGAGCTGGTGTCCAGGCCGTAGCGGGCGCAGAGCCCCAGCGCCAGCTTCGCCTCGATCTGCGCCAGGGCATCCAGGGGCACCGCGTGCATGGCGTCCCAGAACCGGCGGTGATCCAGCGTCGAGGTCGCGATCTTGGTGAACCGGTCAGCCGCCGTCGTGCGCCACCAGTCCGCGAACCCCCGCTTGGAGCAGGGATCGACAACCCGGTTGAGCACCGTCAACGCCAGGTAGGTGCCCGGGGACAGCGGCAGCCCGGACGGCCGCGGCCCGCACGCCTCGTCGATCAGGGCCGCCACCCCCAGATCGGTCAGCAGCCCCCACACCGCGGCCACTGCCCCGAAGTCCAGGTGCCTGCTCCGCTGCGGCACCATCGCCTGCTCGCGGGCATCGAGCAGCGCTTCCACGTCGGCCGCGGTGCCCACATACCGCTCGGAGACCATCTTCGGTTTGCCCTGCACCCAGCCCATCTCGCGGAGGTACCAGTACGGCCGACCGTGGATCACCTTCTTGTACAAACTTGCCATGTTTAGGTCATAGGCGCAAACGGAGCCATAGTCGAACACCCCAACCGGTGTGTCGCAACGGAACCCCGTCAACTCACACAGCAATCAGCAGCCGAACATCCATGATCATCGGAAACTCAAGCTAGGAGACGGACCATGGTCACGCGACAGGATGCGCCTCTCGGGGCGCCAGGTGGGGAGTTGGCGACTCGTGTCCCGCGGACTCTCACCCGGCGGGTTACCTCGTCACACCGGGTGGAGCACGTCCGTGCCGACGAACGGCCGTAGCGCCGCCGGCACCAGCACCGAACCGTCGGGTTGCTGGTGGTTCTCCAGGATCGCCACGATCCAGCGGGTCGTCGCCAGGGTGCCATTCAGCGTCGCAGCCACCTGGGTGCGGCCGTCGTCGTCGCGGTAGCGCACTTTGAGCCGGCGCGCCTGGTAGGTGGTGCAGTTCGAGGTCGACGTCAGCTCGCGGTAGGCCCGTTGGCTGGGCACCCAGGCCTCGCAGTCGAACTTGCGGGCGGCCGACGAGCCCAGATCGCCACCGGCGGTGTCGATCACCCGATAGGGCACCTCGATCAACGCGAGCATCTCCTGCTCCCAGGCCAGCAGCCGCTGGTGCTCGGCGTCGGCCTCGGCAGGGCGACACCAGCTGAACATCTCCACCTTGTCGAACTGGTGCACCCGGATGATGCCGCGGGTGTCCTTGCCGTAGCTGCCCGCCTCGCGCCGAAAGCACGTACTCCACCCCGCGTAGCGCTTCGGGCCTGCCGAGAGGTCGAGGATCTCCTCGGCGTGGAAGCCCGCCATGGGCACCTCCGACGTGCCGACGAGGTAGAGGTCGTCCTCGGCCAGGCGGTACACCTCCACCGCGTGCGCCCCGAGGTACCCGGTGCCCGCCATCACCTCCGGGCGCACCAGCACCGGCGGCACCATGAGGGTGAAGCCGTTGGCTACTGCCCGTTGCGCGGCCAGCTGCAGCAGCCCCAACTGCAGCAGGGCGCCCGCGCCGGTGAGAAAGTAGAAGCGGGCGCCGGAGACCTTCGCGCCGCGCTCCATGTCGATCATGCCCAGGCGCTCACCGAGTTCGAGGTGATCCCTGGGGTTGGCGATGACGGGAAGGTCGCCGACGTGCTCGAGCACCTCATAGTCGCCCTCACCGCCGGCCGGGGCGCCGACCTGGACGACGTTGGAGATGGCGCGGTGCGCGGCGTCGAGCGCGGCGTCGGCCTCGGTCTCGGCGTTCTCGGCGGCCTTGACCTGCTCGCTCAGCTCACCCGCGGCGGCACGCGCCCGCTCCGCGGTGGCCTGCAGCGCAGCGGCGTCCGGCTGCGCGGCCCGCTGCGCACGCTGCCACGCACCCATGAGCCTGCCGACCGCGCCGCTGGCCTTCCGCTGCTCGGCCCGCATGGTGTCGGCGGCGAGGACGGCCGCACGACGGGCGGAGTCGGCGTCGAGTAGGGCGTCGACGAGGGCCGGGTCCTCCCCACGGGTGCGCTGGGAGTCGCGGACGAGCTCGGGATGCTCGCGCACCAACTTGAGGTCGATCACGGTGCGTCAGCCTACGGGCGCTCGCGTTGCCCATGCTGCACCCGATTCACGCTCCGGCGCGGGATCCCAGCTCCAGCGCCGAATCCGGTGCAGCAGAGGCAAACGGGTGATGGCCCAGGGGCGCGGGGGAAGGCCACGGATGGAGGAGTCAGGCGCGCAGCGCCGAGCGCAGCACCTTGCCGGTGGATGTCCGGGGCAGGGCGTCCAGCAGGTGCACCGCCTTGGGTCGTTGGGCGGGCGCGAGCTGCTCCCGCGCCCACGCGTCGACGGCCGCCACCGAGCCCACCACGGCCGCCTCCACCCGCTGCCCCCAGCGCTCGTCGTCCACCCCGTACACCGCCACCTCGCGCACCCCTGGGCACTGCTCCAGCACCCGCTCCACCTCCAGCGGGTACACGTTCACCCCGCCGGTGATGATCAGGTCGTCACGCCGGCCGTCGAGGTACAGCCAACCGTCGTCGTCGAGGCGACCCAGGTCACCGACGGTGAAGGCCGGGCCGTCCGGAGTCTGGCGCCACGCGGCCGCGGTCTGCTCCTCCGCCCGCCAGTAGCTGAAGCGGGCGTGCCCGGGGACGGCGCACCAGATGGTGCCGTCGGGGTCGGTGCGCAGGGTGCGGCCCGGGCGGGCGCGGCCGACGGTGCCGGAATGGGCCAGCCAGTCGGCGGCCGAACAGGCGGTGAACTGGCCCTCGGTGGAGCCGTAGAACTCCCACACCGTCTCGGGTGCGGCCAACTCCAGCAGCCAGCGTTTGACCGGCTCCGGGCACGGGGCACCGGCGTGGGCGATCAGCCGGAAGGCCCCCAGAACTGCCGGCGTGCGTGCATCACCGAGCTCCCGCAGCCGCTGCAGCTGCGCAGGCGCGGTGAACATCGTGGTGGGCCGGTACTCGGCGGCCAGGTCCAGGAACTGCTGCGGGGAGAAGCGGCTGGGCACCACCACCGCACCACCGGCCAACAGGGTGCCGATGGCAAAGCGCAGCGGCGCGGAGTGATTGAGCGGGGAGACGACGATATGAACGTCCGGCGGCCCGAAACCCCACAGCTGCGCCTCCTCCGCCCACAGTGCGCGGGCGGTGTCCACCTCGAGCACCCCGGACGTCACCCCCTTGCGACGCCCGGTCGTGCCGGAGGTGAAGTGCATCGGACGGCCCAGCGGCACGGGCGCCAGCTCTGCCGGCGCGTGTGCGTGCAGCGCGTCCAGGGCGTCCGGGGTGTCCACCACCAGGGCGGGGTCGGCGTCGCGCAGCAGCGCGGCGAGCTCGGCGGCCGGGGTGGCCGGGTCGAGCACCACCGGAACGATCCCGGCCCGCAACGCCCCCATCACGGCCGTGACGAGGCGTGGGCTGCCGGGGACGACGAGGGCGAGCCGGTCGCCGCGACGCAGCGCCGCACAGCCCCCGGCCACCCGCGTCTGGTCCAGCTCGGCCTGGGACGGGGTGAGCAGCACAGGGCGAGATGCTGCCACCTGTGGCGGGTGCACGGACCCACCCAACCCGCAGAGACGGCCCGAGGCTAGGCGGCTGCCTTGCGACCCTGCGCCGCAACTGGGCCGAATGATCGCGCTGGACGCCGCCGATGAGCCGCTCGGCGTCACCGTGCTGGCCTGATCCGCGCTGTGAGGCTGCCGCCAGCAACGCGGACAGTGGCGGGTGCACCGGGCCCTCCAGTCGTCGACCTCACGCCTGGGGATGCGTACTGCGTCTTCCGATTGCCGCACTCAGCGCGTCGAGTTCGGCGAGCACATCGGTGGCGGCCCAGATACGGTTGCGCTTGTTCTGCGACAAGACCTCGAGCACGCCGGCGTCGGTGAGCCCGTTCAGCGCCGCGTAGGTGCTGCCTACGGTGGTGCCGGTGAGCTGCTGCGCGGTGTCCGCGTTGAGGCGCGGGCCACGTAGGACACAAACTGGCCAACCCGCAGTAATGACCCGCTTATTGCGGTTTGCCTGAGCTAAACCATAGCTTCTGCTCAGCGGTCTGGCCGACCTCATTTCTGACGACCTGTCGGAGCGGCTCGGTCCGCGGCTGAGCGCCGGAAGGCGCGCTCAGCCGCCGAACATGCTCACGTAGTCGGCGCGGCCGAACATCCGCGCCGTGTCCACCGCACTCGGCTGTCCACCCGTCGCATCCGCGCCAGCCGCGACGAGCGCAGCCACCACGTCGTCCTCGCCCTTGAACACCGCTCCCGCCAGCGGGCTCTGGCCCCGGTCGTTCGCCTTGTCCACATCGGCCCCGCGCGCCACGAGTACCCGCACCACCACCACCTGCCCGTGGTAGGCCGCGAGCATGAGCAGCGTGTCGCCCTTGTCGTTGGCGAGGTTCACCGGCACCCCGGCCGCGACGTAGGTATCCAACCCGGCGCTGTCACCGGAGCGCGCCATGGCGAACAACCGAGTGGCCAGCTCGGCGAACTCGTCCTCACCACGCTGGCTCCCGCCTGCCTCGTCGCTGCCAGCCTCGCTCACCCCTGCGCGCCTCGGGACCGGCGCAGGTCCGCGTCAGCGAGCAGCAACGCCGAGTTCACCAGGGCCAGGTGGCTGAACGCCTGCGGGAAGTTGCCCAGCTGGCGCCGGGCCACCGGGTCGTACTCCTCGGCGAGCAGCCCGACGTCGTTGGCCACCGACAGCAGGTTCTCGAACAGTGCCCGTCCCTCGTCGGGTCGCCCGGTGAGCACCAAGGCGTCGACGAACCAGAAGGAGCAGGCCAGGAACGCGCCCTCCTTGCCGGCGAGGCCGTCGACGCCGCGGGAGCCGGAGGTGCTGTACCGCTCGACCACGTCACCGTGCCGCAGGTTGCGGCCGATCTTGTCCACAGTGGACACCACACGCGGGTCGTCACCGGGCAGGAAGCCGACGCTGGGGATGAGCAGCACAGCGGCGTCCAGCTCGGTACCGCCGTAGTACTGGGTGAAGGCACCCACCTCGGCGTTCCAGGCGTGCTCGCACACCTCCGTGTGCACGGCGTCGCGCAGCTCCCGCCAGCGCTGCACCGGCCCGTCAACGCCGAACTCCTCGACGGTGCGCACCGCCCGGTCGAAGGCCACCCACACCATCACCCGCGAGTGGGTGAAGTGCCGCGCCGGGCCCCGCACCTCCCAGATGCCCTGGTCCGCGCTGTGCCAGATGTTGCCCAGGCGATCGAGCAGCGCGCGCTGCAGACTCCAGGCCAGCTCGGAAATTGCCAGCCCGTGCACCCGCGCGAGGTACAGCGCGTTCATCACCTCGCCGAACACGTCCAGCTGCAGCTGCCCGGCCGCGGCGTTGCCGATCCGCACCGGCACCGAGCCGCCGTAGCCGGGCAGCCAACTGGCCTCCCACTCCGGCAGCTGCCGCTCCCCCAGCACCCCGTAGAGGATCTGCAGGTTCAGCGGCGATCCGGCGATGGCGCGCAGCAACCAGTCACGCCAGGCGGCCGCCTCGTCGAGGTATCCGCCGCCGGCCAGCGCGGTCAGCGTGAGGGTGGCGTCACGCAACCAGCAGTAGCGGTAGTCCCAGTTGCGCTCGCCACCCAGCACCTCCGGCAACGAGGTGGTGGGAGCGGCCACGATCCCCCCGCTCGGCGCGTAGATGAGGGCCTTGAGCGTGAGCAGCGAGCGGCGCACGGCATCGCGGTACCTCCCCGTGTAGGAACCGCGGCCGGACCACTGCTCCCAGTACGTCACGGTGTCAGCCACGGCAGCGGCCACGTCGACCGGGCCCGGGCGCTCGTCGATGCTGGTGTACCACTGCATGCTCCACGACCGGCATTCACCCGCGCGGAGGGTGAACGTCACCGCGTGCACCTGGGTGGAGTCGACCGGGCCCGGCAGCACGTCGCCGCGGAGCACCAGCGCGTCCGGCCCCGCCACGGCCTCCAGCCGCTCGTCGGTGTCGTCGGAGCCGGGGCCGCCGTTCCCCAGGTGGCGGATCCAGGGGATCACCGAGCCGTAGTCGAAGCGGACGGTCCAGCGCAGCTCCAACTCGAGCTCACCGTCGAGCACCTCCACCAGGCGCACGATGTCGACGCACGCATCCCGCGGCGGCATGCAGTCGGTGATCCGGACCGTGCCGGTGGCGGTGGTCAACTCCGTGTCGAGCACGAGGGTCTCGCGGCGGTACGAGCGTGTGCACCTGAGGATCTCCGCCGTCGGCGCGATCTGCCAGTGCCCGTTCTGCTCGCCGCCCAGCAACGCCGCGAAGCAGGCCCCGGAGTCGAAGCGGGGCAGACACAGCCAGTCGATCGATCCGCGGCTACTCACCAGGGCCACCGTGTGCAGGTCACCGACCAGCGCATAGTCCTCGATGGGCGACTGGCCGGTCCTGGGCTTTGTCTTGGCCTCCGCCTTGGGCTCTCCCACCGCCTACCCCCACTGTGCTCGCCCGGCTCCGTCCTTCACCCACCCGCGACGCCGACGCTACCAATGCGGGCATCATGGAGCCCGATGTCCTCCACCTCCACCACCGTCGTGTCGCACGCGCGGACCCGAGCCCCGCGGTCCTCGGCCTACCGGACGCGGGCGCTGCTCGTGGTGCTGGCGATCGGAGCGGTGCTGGCGACAGGGACGACTGTGCTGGTCACCGGCCCGGCGAGGGTGGCTGCGTCCCCACCGGGGCTGGCGGCCGAGCGGGCGACGACTCAGAGCAGATCCCCGGCGGAGCAGGCGGTGTCGCGGGCTGCGCCCGGCTCGTGCCTGACGTGGACGCTGGCCGACGCAGCCGACATCACCGCGGTCGACTGCGCCAGCCCGCACCTGTTCGAGGTGGCCGCTGACGTCGACCTCAGCGGGTATCCGGGGGGGCAGTACGGACCCGACGCAGCCTTTCCCGGTGCGCCCCGCCTGGCCGGTCTGCGCACCGAGCTGTGCACGCCCGCCGTCACCTCCTACCTCCGGCAGCGCTTCGATCCGTACGGGGCGTACAGCGTGGGGCTGATCAACCCCGGTGAGGCGGGTTGGGCAGCGGGGGGGCGGACGCTGCGGTGCGGCCTGCAGAAGGTAGGGCGCTCTGGCGCACCCGTCGCCGTCACGGGCACGGTCGCCGGCTCCGACCAGTCCGACGTGACCCCCGTGGGAACGTGTATGGGCATCGCGGCGACGGTGCCCACCGACCCCGTGGACTGCGCCCGGCCGCACGCCGCCGAGGCGGTGGCCCTGGTGGACCTGGCGCCCCAGTTCCCGGCAGGCGTGCCGAGCACCGCCGATCAGGACGCCTACCTGAACAGCACGTGCGCCGCGGCGTCCGACCGCTTCCTGGGTGCGACCGACGCGGCCGCGAGCAAGGGGCTCACCGTCTTCTGGGCCGACGTCCGTGGGGTCAGCTGGGCGGCGGGCAGCAAGCGCGTGAACTGCTACGTGGGCCGGCAGCAGGCGGGCGGTGGGTTCGCCCCGATAACGGGGGACGCGCGCAACTCCCCCGCAGTAGGCGCGACGCCAGCGCCGAGCGCCACCAGTCGACCGTCCTCGCCGACCGGCCCGCCCACCACTACGCCCACTACCGGGGCTGCGCAGGCACCCAACCGGGCCCCGGTGGCGACCACCACCACCACCGGCGGCTGACCGAGGTGCCGGTGACGATGTCGGAGCAGCGCTTCGACGAGTTGGTCGGCGACGCGCTGGACCTCGTGCCGGCCGCGCTCGCCGCCGCGATGGACAACGTGGTGGTGCTGGTGGCCGAGCTGCACCCGGACGAGCCGAGCCTGTTGGGGCTCTACGAAGGAGTGGCGCTGACCGAGCGTGACACCTCCTACGCCGGGGCGCTGCCCGACACCATCACCGTCTTCCGCGGGGCGCTGCTGCAGCACTGCTCCGACGAGCAGGAGGTGGTGGACGAGGTCGCTGTCACGGTGGTGCACGAGATCGCCCACCATTTCGGCATCTCGGAGGAGCGGCTGCACGAGCTGGGCTGGGGCTGAAGCTGGGCAGCAGCCGGGACGGTCCTGCTCAAGTCCCGTCGTCGACCACGGGGTGCTCGGGTGGGGTGAACGGCGGCGAGAACCGGCCCCACTGCGCGCACCGCCAACCGTCGTCGGTCGGCTCCAGCACCACCGCCTCGGTGTTGTCCAGGGCGTTCGCCATCGCGAAGCGGCCGTCCACGCCACCCAGTACGGCGCCCACCAACCGGATCGCCGCGCCGTGACTGATCACCACGACGGACCGAGCGGCGTCTCCGGTGCCGACGCCGGTGCCCAGGTGCGTCACGCGCAGCGCCTGCAGCACGGGCACGAACCGCTCCAGCACGTCACGGCCGCTGTCACCGTCGGGCATCGCCTCGTCCAGCTGCCCGCTGTGCCACGCGCCGTATACCTGCGCGAACTCCACGTGCGCCGGGGGGTCGCTGCGGTCCTCGAGCGCACCGGCGTCCGTCTCCTGCAACCCCTGGCGTACCTGCACGCCGAGCCGGTGCGCAGCGGCCACCGGTGCTGCGGTCTGCTGCGCCCGCACGGCCACCGAGCTCACCACGGCCACCACGTCGAGCCCGGCGAGCGAGGCAGCGAGGGCCGCGGCCTGGCTCTGCCCGAGCTCGGTGAGCGGAGCACCGGGTGGGCGCGAGTCCAGGCGGTGCGCCACGTTCGACGCTGTCTGCCCGTGCCGCACGAGCAGCAGGCGCCCGCTCACCGGCCCGTCCCTTCGCGCAGTGCCGTCACCCAGTCGGTGGAGGAGGTGGGGTCGGGCGGTGCCAGCCCGGGGCTGGCCTCGGCCGCGGGCCACGAGCCGAGGAAGCGCACCTCGGTGCAGCGGCGGTGCAGCGCGGCGAGGGCGTCGGCCACCAGCGGGTCGTCGACATGGCCGGTGCAGTCGAGGTAGAACCGGTAGGTGCCCAGGCCCGTACGCGTGGGCCGCGACTCGATGCGGGTGAGGTCGATACCCCGCACCGCGAACTCCGCCATGGCGGTGACCAGCGCGCCGGGAGCACTGATCAGGCTGAGCACCACCGCGGTGCGGTCGGCCCCGGTACGCGGCGGTGGTGGGCATGGCCTGGTCACCAACACGAAGCGCGTCGCAGCGTCGCGGACGTCGGCCACGTCCTCGGCCAGCGCCACCAGACCAAGGCGTGCGCCCACCAGCGCAGTGGACACCGACGCGTCGGCCCGACCGGCGGCGACGTCCTCCGCGGCCGCGGCGGTGGAGTCGGCGAGGGTCAGCGATGCCTGCGGCAGGTGCTCGCCCAGCCACCGGTGCACCTGGGCGGCAGCGTGCGGGTGGGTGCGCACCGAGGAGACGTCGGCCGCCGCGGTGCCGGGCCGGACCAGCACCGAGAAGCGCACGGGCAGCACGGTCTCGGCCACCACCTGCAGCCGGCTACCGGTGGCGAGGGCATCCATGGTGGGCGGCACCGGGCCTTCCACCGAGTTCTCGATGGGCACGCAGGCGGCGTCGGCCAACCCGTCGCGGACCAGCTGCATGGCGGCCGGCGGCGTGGCGGCGGGCACGAGCTCGACGGCCGAGACGTCGACCAGCGCGCCCGTGGCCGCCTCGGTGAACGTGCCCGCCGGGCCGAAGTACGCGATGCGCTGCACGCCTGGCACCCTACGGCCGCATCGACCGGTCACTGCCGCGCGCCGCCGCGCTACCGTCGCTGGGTGATCCGCGCCTGGCTGAGGCCACCGATGCCCGGCGCACCGACCGTCGACGCGCGCGAGCGCCGCGCCCTGTGGTGGGAGATCAGCCTCGTCCTGCTGGTCACCCTCGGCCTGTCCGGCCTGCGCAGCCTGGTGTCGCTGCTGGACTCACTGGCCGCCCCGGTGCCCCTCGCTCAGCAGACGGTGGCCATCAACGTGCCGCAGGCGCGTGCCGGCTACCTCGACCTGGTGGGCCAGCTGCTGTCGGTGCTGCGGCTGCTGGCCTGGGGGGCGCTCGGGACGTACCTGCTCTGGCGCGGCTCCGTCGGCAGTCCCGCCCTGGCGCTGCGCACGATCGGCCTGGACCGCACCCGGCCGGCCCGCGATGTCGTGCAGGGCGCCGGGCTCGCCGCGCTCGTCGGCATTCCCGGCCTCGGCCTCTACCTGGTCAGTAGGGCGCTGGGCCTGAACCTCACGGTCGCTCCCAGCACGCTGGGCGGCGCGTGGTGGACGGTGCCGGTGCTCGTACTGGCGGCCTTCGCCAACGCGTGGGCGGAGGAGGCACTGGTGATCGCCTACCTGCTCACCCGGCTGCGCCAGCTGGGGTGGACGGAGAACTCGTCGTTGCTGGCCTCGGCGCTGCTGCGCGGCAGCTACCACCTGTACCAGGGCTTCGGCGGGTTCGTCGGCAACGTGGTGCTCGGCCTGGTGTTCGGGCGGGTGTGGCAGCGCAATACCCGGCTGTGGCCGCTGGTGTTGGCCCACGGGCTCATCGACGTGGTGGCCTTCGTCGGCTACGCCCTGCTGGTGAACCGGGTGAGCTGGCTGTAGGCCTGGGGCGGGCCTTCCCGCTAGCGTCAGCCCGCATGACGGGCCGGGTCGACTCCGAGGTGGGTGCATTGCGCACCGTGCTCCTACATCGGCCCGGCGCGGAGCTGCAGCGGCTGACGCCGCGCAACAACGATCAGCTGCTCTTCGACGGTGTGCCGTGGGTGGCGCGCGCGCAGCAGGAGCACGACTTCTTCGCCGACACCCTGCGCGGTCGTGGTGTGGAGGTCCTCCTGTTGGCCGATGTGCTCACCGAGGCATTGGCCGTCGACGCCGCCCGGGCCCTGGGGATCGCGGCGGCGGTGGACAGTCGCCGGCTCGGCAGCGGCCTCGCCGACGCACTGTCCGACCACCTGCTCGGCGTGTCGGCCGCCGAGCTGGCCGGTGTGCTCATGGCCGGCATGACCTTCGACGAGCTGCCGGTCGCCGAGCGCACGGCCGGGGTGTCACTGGTGCGTCGGATGCACCACGGCAGCGACTTCGTCGTCGACCCGCTGCCCAACCTGCTGTTCACCCGCGACAGTTCCTTCTGGGTGGGTGACCGGGTGGCCATCACCTCCCTCGCCCTGCCCGCACGCCGGCGGGAGACCTCGCTCACCGACGTCGTCTACGCCCACCACCCCCGCTTCGCCGGCACCCCCAGGGCGTACGGCCACGCCTCCGCCCCGTTGGAGGGCGGCGACGTGCTGCTGCTCGCCCCAGGTGTGCTGGCCATCGGCGTTGGCGAGCGCACCACGCCCGCGGGGGCGGAGTCGTTCGCGCGCAGTGCCTTCGCCGATGGACTCGCCCACACGGTGCTCGCGGTACCCATTGCGCAGGAGCGCGCATCGATGCACCTGGACACGGTGTGCACCATGGTCGACCGGGACGCCGTAGTGATGTACCCGGCGATCAAGGACACGTTGTCCGCCTTCACTATCCGGTCTGCGGGTGAACACGTCACCGTCGACCGACCGGAATCGTTCGTCGAGGCGGCCGCTGCGGCCATGGGTATCGACAAGCTGCGGGTGATCGACACCGGGCTCGACCCCGTCACCGCCGAGCGCGAGCAGTGGGACGACGGCAACAACACCCTGGCCGTGGCCCCCGGTGTCGTGGTGGCCTACGAGCGCAACGTGGAGACCAACGCCCGGCTGGCGGCGTCGGGCATCGAGGTGTTGACCATCGCGGGCTCGGAGCTGGGCTCGGGTCGCGGCGGCCCGCGGTGCATGTCCTGCCCAGTTTCGCGCGACCCGCTGGACTGAGGCGGGTGCGGCTCCGCTGGAGGGTACTCGGCCACCACCGTGGTGGTGCAGCGGGGCAACGGTCAGAACCAGCGCCAGCAGCAGGGTCAATGTGACGACGCCGGTGACCACCGGGACACCGTGATCTCCAAAGACGTCCGGTTCGTTACCCCGGTGGTCAGCGGGGTCACCCCCGACCCCCAGGGGGCAGTGCGGATCGCCGACTACCGCACCCAGGTGCAGGCCAAGTTGGACGCTCCGATCGGCACAGCGCCCGCCGAGTTGCCCCGCGGGGCCGAGCGCACCAGCGAGGTGGCGATCGGCAACGTCGTCGCCGACGCGTTGCGCACCACCTACGGCACGCAGATCGCCTTCACCAACGGCGGAGGGTTGCGCTCGGCGCTGCCGTCGGGTTACCAGCCGGCGGACAAGTCCTTGCGCCGCACCAGCTCCGGTTACGCCGCGGGGCCACCGTTCGACCTGGTGCTCGGGGATGCCTACACGTTGCTCCCGTTCGGCAACGTCGCGGTGACCAGGACCGTGACTGGTGCGCAGCTGTGGGCTGCATTGGAGAACAGTGTGCGTTCGGTTCCCGCGGCGAGCGGGGGTTCCCTGCAGGTCTCCGGGTTCCGGTTCAGCTACGACGCCAGCAAGCCGGTGGGATCCAGGGTGGTCTCGGTAGCGTTGGACGACGGGTCAGCGATCGCGAACAGCCCGTCCACGAACATCATGCGACGACGAACAACTTCACCAACAACGGGGGCGACGGGTACGCGATGCTCGCCGACGGCCAAGGCGTAACCCGGGACTTGTTGGCGCCGGTGGTCGCGAACTACATCACCGCCCAGGGTTCGGTGTCGCCGGCGGTGGGCGGTCGCATCACCTGAGTGGGCTGAGCCGCGGGCGGGCATGACAGGCGCTGAGCACTCAGGAACGGTCCGCGTACCCGATCACCTGCTCGGCGAACCGGTCGAAGTCACCGAGCCGGGTAGCCAACACCTCGTGCACCCGCTCGGCCGCAATGTCCTCGTAGTGGTGGACTAATCGGTTCCGCATCCGAGCCATCGGTGCGAGCTCCGCGGCGAACGCCGGATCGAGTACTCCCTCGCGGCCGAGCACGGTGAACACCTCGGCGTAGCTGCGGGGTTGGTCGAACCCATTGTCGGCGATGACGTGGTAGCCGATGCTCAGCGTCGTCTCGATTGCCAGTTGCAAGAACCTTTCCGCGCTGCCGTAGTTGCGGGGGTCGGCCGTGAACTCCGTGATGGGGGTGTCGGCCAGCTCCCGGAGGATGCGGACGTACCGAGCCAGCAGCGCCAAGAGTTGCTCCAGTCGCGGGCGGTCAACCACGGCTCAACCGCCCGGTTCGCGCGCGCTGCGCCATGGCGGCGAGGTAACCGTCGTGGAAGGGCTTGAAGTCCAGGAACTCCCGCTCGACCGCGGCGCGATGCCGCACCCGTGCGACGTCGTCACGGCTGAATACCGTTCGACCGGCGACGACGCGGTAGGCCAACCACAGCGAGGCGTCCTCCAGCACGACCAGGTCTACATCCTCGCGCCCCAGCGCGTCCGCGAGCGCGTCGTGCAGCCGCGCGTCATCGAGCACTGCTTGGCCGGTCCGTCCCCTCGGCCACCGATCCGAAGACGTAGGCGAACCGCACCCGGGCGTCGGCGGCGAAAACCGGCTCTAGCCGGGCGGGATCGAACGCAGACATATGTGCAGTGTGCTCCTTGTCAGGCAGCTGACAGTGGTCCGCCGTCCAGCTCAGAGCCCCGCCTCACTGCGTTCCGCGCTCGACGCCGGCGTCGAGCGCGTTGGACGCCGCCGACTTCAGGGTCAAGCCGACGACGGGGATAGGTCGTTGCGTCATGGACTGGTAGTGCGCGAAGCCGGAGAACCGCCTG
>JAABVA010002304.1_pt1 | contig 19188 bp, 2 predicted proteins | sample 5560331 | NCBI WGS metagenome assembly JAABVA01 (sample SAMN12812661, study PRJNA571458) | rock metagenome | isolation source: Antarctica rocks | place: Antarctica: Victoria Land, Mt New Zealand sud | collected 2016-01-07 | reverse complement strand
CTAACCCTAACCCTAACCCTAACCCTAACCCTAACCCTAACCCTAACCCTAACCCTAACCCTAACCCTAACCCTAACCCTAACCCTAACCCTAACCCTAACCCTAACCCTAACCCTAAGATTGCAATTTTTCTGAAAAGCTAGCTTTTCTCTTGTGCTGTGATTCACATCAGAAATGTAAGACTTCTTAACTGCAGTTATGATTTACAGTTCTTTTTTACACAATGAGATGATTCAAATAGAAAAAGCACAATGCATTGACTTATTATTGTCACAGTTTTGTCAGCAACATTAAATAATGATCTTATATAAGTTCATTTTTCACAATCTCAACAATCATCAGCAAGCATTCATTACTTTAATTAAGAAGTCTTATAGATAATTTTATCTTCTTTATGTGTATAGACTGATTACACATGGCAGATATAATCATTATGTTACAAAGAAGATCATTAAGAAACATTGTTGCATGAGAATTGATGCAGATCAGTGATTATGATGTTAAAGAAAATGAAAAGAAGAAGATGATGAATCTTTGTGAGCTAAATGAGACAATGAGTGTTAATAGATTGATAAAAATATCACATTAAGATGCTGATCTAAACTTCAGGGTTGTGAGCTGCAATGTGCTTGATGTGTGAAATGAACTTGATTTATGATGAATAATCAATAATATAAGATGTGAAATCAGTCTAAATGTTTAAAACAGACTTGATTTCTTGTGAGTGTTTGTATATATTTGGTAAGAAATTGACCATTAGCAGCTCAGTGAGATCTGACTAAGAAAACTAAATTTGTGCTAAAATAATCTTAAATTTATGTGTGAACTGAACTGATTTCGCTGGCACATAGTGATAGAGTGCATAGACTGCACACAGAACAACATAAAGAATGAAAAAGTCTATCTTTAATTATTAATTTTTGTATTTCTTTTTCTTCTGCAACTGCTACAAAGTTCTCAGTCTTATAATCACAGTCAATTCACATCACAATCATAGATAATTGCTTAATGCAGAATTTTAGAATCAGATATCAAATTCTGCTTATTAAAGCATTTAGCCTTCAGCTATTATCAGACTGATAGTTGAAGACTGAACACTTATAGAGTAGAGATGCTGCTGAAAGATATTAATAATGATAAATAATTCTTGCTGAATTCATCAAGATAACTTATATAATCTGCATTTAAAACACAGTGAAAGTTTAAAAGATTCTGAACAGCATATTAAGCAATTATCTGATGAGTGCAATTGTTAAGATATACTTTGTTAACATTTAAGATAATCAATATATCTTTAATTTAAAGTCTCTATGCTTTTTTGCATAGCACTTACAACTTTTTTATTGCACAATTACATGAAAATCTTTTCTGCCTTAATCACAGTCACATACAGATACAGAAATCTTACTTATCTAATTAAGAAATCTCAGTCTATCTTCTTTTCTGAGCTCATCAGTAAACAAAAAAGAAGAAGAAAGAGTTATTTTGAGAAAAAGACATTGATTTTATATTTTATTAAAATTAAATAATAGATGATGAATGCAAGCATGATCACTCAGTAAAGATAAGTGAAGAGCTAGACTAAAGTTGTGTAAACATTAGAATTTAATGAGCATTCATTTAGTGAAGTCAATAAAGAATAACTGAGTTGCTTTATTATACTAATGACATTCATTACTTACAACAAAGATCTTTTGAGAATTACAATTCTGAGAGTTTCTCAGTAGTAGATATACAACTTAAGTACTTTTAAATGATGTTTTTACTGAGCTGATTGATGATGATTGTTAATTGATGATGAGACAGAATGTATACAAGAACATAAATGATGTTGTGAGCTCAGTTAAATGCATAAGACTATAGATTTAAGTGACATCATTTAAACAGTGAAAGTCTTCTGATAAAAAAGTCTTGCAGAGATGTGTCTAATATTTAGATAGTAAAATATAAATAAATGTGAACAGAAAGAATTTCTGAACATAAACAGCAGTAATTATAAGAATAATGAAGTTGACATAATTTCTTAATATAAAGATTATGTCAAGCTCTTGTCTTGATTTTCATACTTAATTAGTAATGAATCTCTTGTCAGAAGATAATGAATTCTTATAATGTTGATGATGAATATTGAATTGATTTTTCATTTATAAAAAGTCACAAAGTTATTCATCAAAATCTTCTGCTATACAAAGTAAGAAATCAAGTCTTTTTATAAAAGCTTTATTTAATAATTTCTTGAAACTCTCTGATACTTTAAAATAGATAATAGCTAAAAATTTAAAGCTATTAATGTTAAGAGCTTAAGTTAATAGCTGAAGACTGAATGTCTATGAGACTGAATGCTTACAGAGTAGAAATGAAACTGAAGAATATTATTATTAGTATAAACTTCTTTAGATGATGTGCACAATCAACATTTAAAATGCTATGCAAATTAAAGAAATCTATTCTTAATTTTAAGTTTCTGTACTTCTTTTGCATAGTTCTTGAAATCAAATGATTTCATAACTGTGTAAGAATCTTATCTTTTATAATTACAGTCAAGTACACAACTCAAAGCTCTACTCACATAATTAAAAAATCTCTGCTCATCTCTTTCTGATAAAATATTATTGCAAAGATACTGCACATCTTTCAGTTCAGTCAAGTCAGCATCTGCACATTCTTTTTGATGACTTTCATTTTCACTTCATAATCAATTTCTTAGTATAAGAATTGTGTCATGCTCTTCATCTAATTACTATATTCAATCAGGTGATTGACCTCTTGATAGAAGATAATGAATTTTTACAGTATTAATAATAAATATTGAATTGCTCTTCTTTAATGTTTATCATTTAAAGCTGTTAACTAAAGACTGAATGTTCATGAGACTGAATGCTCTTAGAACAGAGATGTCACTGAATAATATCATTGTCAATATATATAACTTAAGATGATGCATATAGTCTGTATCTGAATATTTACAGAGTTCAAAGAAGTCTACTTTGAATCTCAGATCTCTATACTTCTTTTGTGTAGTTCTTGAAATTAATTAATTTCAAGAACTGCATAAAGATTCTTTCTCTATTGACTGCAGTTAAGCTACACAGTCATTGATCTCACAACTTAAAAATCTCTTTAGTTATAAATATAAATCTCAATGCTCTTCTCTGACATTTATTATGCAAACTCAGTAGCTGAAGACTGAACATCTGTAGAACAGAGATGTCAATAAAGAATATTGTTATTGATATATAATTCTTGCTGTATTCTTCAAGATGATGTGTATAGTCTACATTTAAAATGCAGTAAATATACAGTAAATAATTGTCTAATTTTAAGATTCTATACTTCTTTCTTATAGAATTTGCAACTTTCTTGTTGCACAATTAAAGAAGAATTGAGCCTCTCTTAATCATAATTACTTAAATAATTTGAGATCTCTTTTACACATATGAGTAATTCTGATTCAAGTTCTCTTCTGATTTACATGAAAATAAAAGAGAAAAGAAAATGATTTAAAGAGAATTAAATAAAGATTTTATATCTAAGCAGAGCTAAGTAAGTCAATGTGAAGATGAGCATTTATACTCACTAAATGTAATTAAGAAGCATAAACAAAAGCTATGTACTTGTTAAGATAGAATTTTGTGAAAATCATTTATAATAAATCAACAATGTTTAAGCAAGATACTTAATCATAATTATGACATTCTGAGATTCTTAATGAAGATCTTCAGATAACTAGATATTTAAAGAGCTCTCAGCATCTAATTTTTGATTAAAGTAAATCTAAAAGATCTTTAACAGCTAATTTTGAACTTAAGCACTCTCAATTCTGTTTAAAAATTCAATGATCATCAGCTGTTAATGAACTGCAAGGCAGAATGCATGCAAAAGCATAAATAATGTTATAGAATCAGTCTAATCATTAAGATACTTAACTTAATTGTTTTGATTCAGAATTAAGAAGTTATCTGACAGAAAGATTTCTTATAGATAGATCTGATATTTAGATATCTGTAAGATTAAGAGAATAAGAGACATGATGATATCTGTATAAATATAGAATTTACAGAGATCTGAATTACTGAGATGAAAGGAATGCAGCAGTAGATAATAGAAGTAATGATAACTTATATGAGAAAGATATTTTGCTGATTAGAATGCAGAATTGAATGTCTTATAGAGATCTTATTAAAGGCTGTGACTTTTATAATTTGTTTATTTATGTATAGATGATGTGAATTTCTCAGACAGTCAGTAAAAGTAGCATTTATTGTGTAAGAATTGTATAACAGTGAGACAGAATCTGCTTAGCTTAACTAAGATGTGAGACAGTGAGAGTTACAAGAGATCTGCAGTGAAGCTTAAGTTAAATATGCTCTGTGATGTGAAATGTAAAGAATGAATGAGAATTCTAAAATGAGTAAACAATAAGTAGTGCATAAATGACTGTGTAAAGACAAGATTTGAAGAGATAAACTGTGATAACTTAGAAAACATGATGACTATGCTGTTACATAATGATGATGTAGTAAGTGTGAGAATCAGTAAGTAAGATGAAGTAAGATATTAAGAGATAGAACTGTGAATTAAATATGAGTAGATCTTAACTGTAATTAAGAATGATGCTCTCTTAGATGTTGAAGTTGTGACTGAGATAGACATATTGATGAGAGTTGTGATTACAGTTAAGAATAATAAATTTGCAGATGATGAGATGACAGAAGAATGTAACTGATGAGACTGCATAAAAGAATGAGATTTAATCATTGCAGACTGATCAGCATTAAAGTGATTTAAGAATTTGTTAATCTCTTTAATTATAACTGATGCATTGCTTCTGTTCTGTCAGCAATGATGATATAGATTATACACATAGATGTAGTTATTAAAGTAGATGTAGAACTCATTATTGTTGAAGTGATCAGATAAAATGTGTTAATAACAGTTAATGCTGTTGATGTAGATCTTTAAATTATATTTCTTCTTCATTTTCTTTTTCTTAACAGCCAGCTCATCCTGCTGATCTTTAATGAGAAGAAGTAAAGACATAAAAGATTCATTATTATAATCAGCTCAGCAAGTCTGTTGCTGTAACTTTATCAGACTGTATGCATTAAAGTGTATGATGAGAATAATCTCAGTGATATTGATGTTAACATTAAGAACAGTGATGATCACAATTATATCAGCATCATTAGTGCTAAACTATTAATGAATTAAAGAACAAATCTTCTGACTCTGTCTGTCTGTGTATGAGACAACATCTTACATTTTAATCAGAATAATGATGTATTCAACAGACATAATGAAAATCATTATCTTGCATCTCTGTAACTGCTGCTGTTCAATCAACTTCTTAATGATTAAGTGCAAGTGTGATTTGAGTTAAACAATTATGTAATAGCTGATGTTGAGTTAAAGCATATTATTATGAATTATAGTGATCTCATCATGCTTAAGTTGCATCATTATAATGAGTAAAGTCTCACAACTAAAAGTCAGAATGTCTAAGAGAAAAATGTACTGATAGTTAATGAATTTAAGAAAGTTCATTATGCTTATGATGTCACATTAATACTCAATGAGAATGAGATAACATTCATTAAAGAAGATACAGATCAGATAATTGATTATGATTAAGACATTTAAATATATAATGAACTTAAGCTTCATCATAATCTCTGAGATGATCAAGACAATTAAAATGTGATTAATTGTGTTGAGTACTCAGATAATGAGCTGCAGCTCAATATTTTAAAAGTGAGTAAAGAGCTTATTCTGCAGAGTGATGAAAGAGATCATTACAAGAGTAACTTTGTCTCATCATTACATAATTAAAATGATCATCAGAAGAGTCTTATCTTCACTGATTGCAATGATGACAATTACATTGCAATGATCTGCTGCAACACAGATAATCATAAGTGTCTGTTTCTTGCTCTTAAACACTGCATTCACTTCATAAAGAGCACAAAGAGAACTCATAATCTTCTTTTTAAAGACTGACATAACAATGTCTTTTTTACAACACAACTACTTAAGACTCAGTGCTGCAAATCTATTTAATGACTGTTCTTTATTATCTAAGATGAAGACTAATCATTAAAGAGTGATTAAGATCTTAATGACAGTCAGTTTAACAATGTTAAGGTCTTTCTTGACTTGTGAACTCATGCTTGAGTTGAAAATGTGATAGATAAAAGAAATTATAAAGAAAAAGTTGCATTTTGTGAGTCAGATCATGATCAGAAACTTAGTTTCAGCTAAGCTTGCTGTCTTTATGATCATTTTGATGAAGATGTTGACTTCAAGCAGCACTAAATGAGACTGAGACTTGACTGCAGTCAAAAACATTACATGTAGCTTTAAAAATAACTTAAATAAATTGATAATTACAGTTAAAAGAGAACTCTCTGTGACTTTAATGTCAATGAAGAGTGCAATAAGACTTAATGTGTACTGCATAACTGTGACTGTTGCTGAGATAATGACACTGAATGATGTTCTTAAATATTTAAACTTTAACATTACTGATCTGCTGTCAACAATGTCAAAACAATTTCTGACACTTAACAGTGTGTATTACTGTCAACATACATCAATAAATGTATAAAGCATTCTGATGAAGATTCTCTGAAGCATATTTACTGAGAGAGCATAATAATAATCTTTAACATTCTGTGTGTGCTCAGTCTGCAGAGTGTGAATCATGAATTTATCATCTTTAAATAAGTGCCTCAACACATTCTGCAAGAGCTTCTGATTCATGACAATATCAATGTTGTGTTACAACAACAATATTAATTAAATTCTTAACTCTTTTATAAACTCTTAATTCATAATATTGAAGATCTTTTTAATCACTTATGATTTGTTCTTAAAGTTCAATCATACATGTATGATGATGATGATGTCTAAGTGTTTAATCTGATTGTGTTGAATCATTTGCATGAATGATAGAACATTGATTACATATGTGATGTAGAGACAGAACAAGACTGTAAATAAATAATATATAATGATCTTAAGATATTCAGTTGTTGCTTGTGATTTGTTGTACTTAATTAAGGCAACAACAGATTTATTGTGTATAAAGAAGTTATGCATAAAGCATCAGTCATTGAAGTATTTCAGACTTGAGACTTCAGTCTTTTGAATGAGTATATTTCTTATAAATATAATAAGTAACAGCAATAACTCTTAAAAGATCTTGATCTTCTTCATATATTTGTTGATCTCTGTATCAGTTAGTAGCTGTGATGTCAAAAAGATACAATGTACTTATCTAAGATTAAGAAAATCTGTGTAGAAATGTTCAGTACAAGAATTTTGTGATTAATTTAATTCTTTATTTAAGTAAAAACTTAATCTTCATCTCTCTGAAGATTATTGTTCTTAAAGTTCACAAATAACTCATCATTGATCATTCATTTCATGTTGTCATTGAAGTTAATTGAATTGTGTGTAACAAGATATTTAAGAAACTGAAAGATTAACTTCTTATATAAAAGATGAGTAATGATTCTCATCATGAACTGAAATCAGACTTAAAGATTAATGATAACTATGCACTTTGCTTTATACTGAAAACTGAAGAATAAGTTATTTCAGAGAACACTAAGATGTACATAATAGTTCTAACTAATGATCTTGATGTATGTCTGCAGAAAGTGCAGTTTAATGAAGATAGAAGAGACTTCATCATAAAGATATTGATGTTGATATTGCTTAATTGTAGTTACAGAATTGCATAAATATGTAAGATCTGATGAAGACACTGTCTTGTTAAGACTGATGATGTATATTATGTAGATGACTTATAAGAGAAGAGAACAATAATTAAAGATACTGCATTAGATATTCATTTTTAGATTGAAGCTCATGATGCTCATGAAATGAATTAAAAGACTCACTTAGAAAGACTTTGTTACTGATTATTTAATGATGATTATGCTCAGTTCATGAATCAGAGATGTAAGTGTGTTAATTATGAAGATGACATTTAAATAAGAATTAACTGCAGTCAAGATGTTCTGAATTCTCATAAGAATGCTGCTCTGAAAGACTGAAAGAATGAGTTTCTGACTCTTGATGTGTAAATCAGCTCAGATTAGATAGAGAATGAGTTTTATTTATAGATTTATGTATTATAACAGTATTGTTCATTTCATAAATTGAAACAGTTTCAGAAACAACTTGATTGTCTTGTTGAACTAAATGATGCAAAGAATGTAAATGAGATTGTTTTGTTCTTGTGTATAGCAGAATTGCAGATAGACTTTGACTGTAGAGATGAGATACACAGTGTAGATTGACAGATTAGTTATGTTTGTTAGTAAGATGATCATCATTAAGTCTTTTATATTTATATTGATAAAGTACTTAAATCACTTAATGCAGTCATCTTAGCATGTCAGATTGATCAGATTTCAGTTTTTTGATGTATAAATTAATATAAAATGACAGATATGTTTATGCTCAGTTCTTTAATGTTATAGAAGCTGCATTTTAATGTTAAAGAAAAACATTGCAACACAATTTGCTGAGAAAGAAGTAACAATAAAGTAATGATCTTAATTATCTGTGAACAATGTCTGATAAAAGATAGAGCTGCAATGTTAAGACAAAACTGTTTTTTTTAACAATAAGTAAAAGTTTAATCAGTGTTTGAACATAAAACTGAGAATTTCACTACAGTAATTATAGTTAAGCATTAAACACTGAAGACTGTCTTTATGAAGCTGAAGATCTTTGCAGTATTTATGCTTCTCAGTCTTTCAGATAACAGCATGATTAAGAGATTTAATTAAGAATGAAAATAAAGTGTTGACAGTGATGATGATTACAGATTGTTTATGCACTTTAAGCATGTAAATTTTCTTATAATGATTTATGAGATGAGCTATCAGCAACAATGAAGACATACTGCTTAAACAGAGAGTGCAGATAATAAGTTTTTGAATATGATTAAGTAATAGAGAACTGAAAGAGAAAGACATTGCTATTGAAAGTAGTTAATAAAAAGTGTGATATAAGACTTGATGATGTATAATTATTTGATTTTAAAGTTTTTAAAAGAGAAAAGTGAGAAATGTGAAAATCATCATTAAATATAATGATAATGAAAGTAATTTCAGCTGTGTAAGTGTAAACTGAGCACTTCTTTAAAAGAAAAAGATTGCAATTTTTCTGAAAAGCTAGCTTTTTTCTTGTGCTGTGATTCACATCAGAAATGTAAGACTTCTTAACTACAGTTATGATTTACAGTTCTTTTTTACACAATGAGATGATTCAAATAGAAAAAGCACAATGCATTGACTTATTATTGTTACAGTTTTGTTAACAACATTAAATAATGATCTTATGTGAGTTCATTTCTTACAATCTCAACAATTATCAGCAAGCATTCATTATTCTAATTAAGAAGTCTTACAGATAATTTTATCTTCTTTATGTGTGCAGACTGATCATGTATGGCAGATGTAATCATTATGTTATAAAGAAGATCATTAAGAAACATTGTTACATGAGAATTGATGCAGATCAGTGATTATGATGCTGAAGAAAATAAAAAGAAAAAGATGATGAATCTTTATAAGCTGAATGAGATAATGAGTGTTAATAGATTAATAAAAACATTACATTAAGATGCTGATCTAAACTTCAGAATTGTGAGCTGTGGTGTGCTTAATGTGTAAAATGAACTCAATTCATGATGAATAATCAATAATATGAAGTGTGAAATCAGTCTGAATGTTTAAAATGAACTTGATTTCTTATGAGTGTTTATGTATGTTTGATGAGAAATTGACTGTTAGTGACTCAGTGAGATCTGACTAAGAAAACTGAATTTGCATTAAAATAATCTTAAATTTATATGTAAACTGAACTGATTTTGCTGGCACATAGTGGTAGAATGAGTGATCTGATAATTAAGTTAATAATGTTCACATATAATGCTTATAAAGCAGACATGTAGTTAAACAAGAAGAGTTGTGTGCAATGTTAATTGAAAATGTTGCAATAATAGCTGCTGTCAATATAAAGCTACTTAATAACAGAAGCTAATTAATTCTAATTTAATTCAGACTGTCAAGAATAGCTTAACTTAACTCTGTCTAAAACTTAATTCTGTACAGAGTTGAGTTAAGTTATAAAGTAGAACCTAATGAGTCAAGTTAAGTTCTAAAATCTGAGTTTAACTTAACCTGACAGTCACTTTAGTTAAACATGTTCTGTAATGTGAAATGCAGAGAATAAATGAGAATCTTAAAATGAGTGAATAACAAGTAGTGTATAAATGACTGTGTGAAGACAAGATTTAAAGAGATAACTGTGATAACTTAAAAAACATAATGATTATGTTGTTACATAATGATGATGTGATGAGTGTGAGAATCAGCAAGTAAGATAAGATAAGATATTGAGAAACAGAGCTGTAAATTAAATATAAGCAGATCTTAACTGTAATTGAGAATGACACTTTTCTGAGTGTTGAAGTTGTGATTAAGATAGATATATTGATGAGAATTATGATTACAGTTAAGAATGACAAATCTGTAGATGATGAGATGACAGAAAAATATAATTAATGAAGCTACATAAAAGAATGAGATCTGATCATTGCAGACTGATTAACATTAAAGTAATTTAAGAGTTTATTGATTTCTTTAATTATAACTGATGCATTGCTTCTGTTCTGTCAGCAATGATGACACAGATTATATACATAAATGTAGTTACTGAAGCAGATGTAGAACTCATTATTATTGAAGTGATCAGATAGAATGTGTTGACAGCAGTTAATGCTGTTAACATAAATCTTTAAATTATATTTCTTTCTCATCTTCTTCTTCTTAACAGTCAGCTCATCTTACTGATCTTTGATGAGCAGAAGCAGAGACATAAAAGATTCATTATTATAATTAGTTTAACAAGTCTGTTGCTGTAACTTCATCAAACTGTATATATTAAAGTATATAATGAGAATGATCTCAATGATATTGATGTCAGTACTGAGAGCAGTGATGATCATAATCACATCAGCATCATCAATGCTGAATCATTAATGAATTAAAAAGCAAATCTTCTGACTCTATCTGTCTATGTATAAAATAACATCTTAAATTTTGATCAGAATAATGATATATTTAATGAATATAACAAAAATCATCATCTTATATCTCTGCAATTACTGCTGTTCAATTAACTTCTTGACAATCAAATACAAGTGTGATTTAAGTTAAACAATTATGTGATAGCTAATGTTGAGTTAAAGTGTGCTATTATGAATTATGATGATCTCATTACACTTAAGTTGCATCATTATAACAAGTAAAGTCTCACAGCTGAGAGTCAGAGTGTCTGAGAGAAAGATGCATTAATAATTAATGAATTTAAGAAAGTTCATTGTGTTCATGATGTCACATCAGTGCTCAATAAGAATGAGATAACATTCATTAAAGAAGATGCAGATCAGACAGTCAGTTATGATTAAGATATTTAAATATATAGTGAACTTAAGCTTCATTATGATCTTTAAGATGATCAAGACAATTAAGATATAATTAACTTTATTAAGTATTTAGATGATGAGCTGCAGTCTAATGTTTTAAAAGTAAGTAAAGAGCTTCTTTTATAGAGCAATGAAAGAGATCATTATAAAAGTGACTTTATCTTATTATTATATAATTAAGATAATCATCAGAAGAATCTTATCTTTACTGATTGCAATAATAATAATTACATTATGATGATCTGCTGCAATATAAATGATTATAAGTGTCTACTTCTTGCTCTTGAATGCTGCATTCACTTTATAAAGAATGCAAAGAGAACTTATGATCTTCTTTTTAAAGATTGATATAATAATGTTTTTCTTACAACACAATCACTTAAGACTCAGTGTCACAAGTCTGTTTAATGACTGTTCTTTGTCATTTAAGATAAAGATTAATCATTAAAGAGTAATTAAGACTTTAATGACAGTTAATTTAATAATATTGAGATCTTTCTTAATCTGTGAACTCATGCTTAAGTTGAGAATGCAATAGATAAAAGAAATTATGAAGAAAAAGTTGCATTTTATAAGTCAAATCATGATTAGAAGCTCAGTCTCAGCTAAGTTTGCTGTTTTTATAATTATTTTAACAGAGATGTTGACTTCAGGCAGCACTGAATGAGACTGAGACTTGATTGTAGTTAAGAATGTTATATATGACTTTGAAAGTAACTTAAATAAATTAATAATTACAGTTAAAAAAGAACTCTCTGTGACTTTGATGTTGATGAGAAGCATAATGAAACTTAATGTGCACTGCATAACTATGACTGTCACTGAAGTAACAATGCTAAGTAATGTTCTCAAATATTTAAACTTTAATGTTGTTAATCTGCTGTCAACAATGTTAAAACAATTCTTAATACTTAACAGTGTATATTACTATCAATATACATTAATAAATGTGTAAAGTGTTCTAATGAAGATTCTCTGAAGCATATTTACTGAAAAAACATAATAATAATCTTTAACATTCTGTGTGTGCTTGATCTGCAGAGTGTAAATTATAAATTTATTATCTTTGAGTAAGTATCTCAACACATTCTGCAAGAGCTTCTGATTTATGATGATACTGATGTTGTGTCACAACAACAACATCAATCAAATTCTTAACTCTTTTATAAACTCTTAACTCATAATATTGAAGATCTTTTCAGTTGCTTATATTTGTTTTTAAAATTTAATCACACATATGTAATGATGATGATGTCTAAGTGTTTAATCTGATTGTGTTGAATTGTCTGCATAAATGATAGAATGTTAATTATATATGTAATGTAAAGATGAGATAAGACTGCAAGTAGATAGTGTGTAATGATCTTAAGATGTTTAATTGTTACTTGCAATTTGTTGTACTTAATTAAGATAATAATAAATTTATTATGTATAAAGAAGTTATGCATAAAGCATTAGTCATTAAAGTGTTTTAGATTTGAGACTTCAGTTCTTTAAATGAGTATATTCTTTATAAATATAATAAGTAACAGTAATAGCTCTTAAAAGATCTTGATTTTCTTTATATACTTATTGATCTCTGTGTTAATTAGCAGCTATGACATCAAAAGAATACAATGTGCTTATTTAAGACTGAGAAAATCTGCATAAAGATGTTTAACACAAGAATCTTATGATTAATCTGATTCTTGACTTAAGCAAGAACTCAATCTTTATTTTTTTGAAGATTATTGTTTTTAAAGTTCACAAATAACTCACTGTTGATTATTTATTTCATGTTGTTGTTAAAGTTGATTAAGTTATGTATAACAAGATATTTAAGAAGCTGAAAGATGAACTTTTTATACAGAAAATGAGCAGCAGTTCTCATTATGAACTGAAATCAAACTTAAAGATCAGCAATAACTATGTGCTTTGCTTTGTACTGAAAACTGAAGAATAAGTTATTTTAAAGAATGCTAAAATGTACATAATAGTTTTAACTAATGATCTTGACATATGTCTGCAGAAAATACAGTTTAATAAAGATAGAAAAGACTTCATTATAAAGATACTGATGCTGATATTGCTTAATTGCAATCATGAAATTATATAAATGTGTAAAGTCTAATGAAGATACTGTCTTGTTAAGATTAATGATGCACATTATGTAAATAATTTATAAGAGAAGAAAACAATAATTAAAGATATTATGTCAGATATCTGTCTCTGAGTTAAAGCTTATGATGCTCATGAAATGAATTAAGAAGCTTATTTAAAAAGACTTCATCATCAATTATTTAATGATGATTATACTTAGTTTATGAATCAGAAATGTGAACACATTAATTATGAAAATGACATTTAAATAAGAATTAATCACAATTAAGATGTTCTGAATTCTTATGAGAATACTGCTCTGAAAAGCTGAAAGAACAAGTTTCTGACTCTTAATGTGTAAATTAACTTGAATTAAATAAAGAATGAGTTTTATTCATAGATTTATATACTGTAACAGTGTTGTTCATTTTATGAATTGAAACAGTTTTAAGAACAACTTGATTGTCTTGTTAAACTGAATGATGTAAAGAATGTAAGTGAGATTATTCTGTTTTTGTGTATAGCAGAATTGCAGATAGGCTTTGACTGCAGAGATGAGATATGTAATATAGATAAATAAATTAGTTACATTTATCAGTGAGATGATTGCTGTTAAATCTCTTATATTTATGTTGATAAAGTACTTAAATTACTTAATGTAATTATCTTAGCATGTTAAATTGACTGAGTTTCAGTCTTTTAATGTGTAAATAAGTATAAAATAACAAATATATTTATGCTTAGTTCTTCAATGTTGCAGAAGCTGCACTTTGATGTTAAAGAAGAACATTGTGATGCAACTTATTAAGAAAGAAATAATAATGAAGTAATAATCTTAATTATTTATGAACAACATCTGATAGAAGACAGAGCTGCAATGTTGAGATAAAACTATTTTCTTTAATGATAAATAAAAGTTTGATCAGTATTTAAACATAAAATTGAGAATTTTACTGCAATAATTATAATTAAACATTAGACACTAAAGACTATCTTTATAAAGCTGAAGATCTTTGTAATATTTATGCTTCTTAATCTCTTGAATAACAGCATGATTAAGAGACTTAATTAAGAATAAAAATAAAGTATTGATGATAATGATAATTACAAATTGTTTGTGCACTTTAAGTGTGTAAATTTTCTTATAATGATTCATGAGATAAGCTATCAACAATGATGAAGACATGCTGCTTAAACAGAAAGTGCAGATAATAAGTTTTTGAGTGTAATTGAGCAACAGAGAACTAAAAGAGAAAGATATTGTTATTAAAAGTAGCTGATAAAAAGTGTGATGTAAGACTTAATGATGTATGACTATTTGATTTTAAAGTTTTTAAAAGAGAAAAGTAAGAAACATGAAAATCATCATTAAATGTAATGATAATGAAAGTAATTTTAACTATACAGATATGAACTAAGTACTTCTTTAAAAGAAAGAGATTGCAATTTCTTTATAGAACTAGCTTCTTTCTTATATTACAGTTTACATCAGAAATGTAAGACTTCTTAATTACAGTTATAGTTTACAGCTCTTTTTCACACAATGAGATGACTTAAATAGAAAAAGCACAATGCATTGACTTATTATTGTTACAGCTTTGTTGACAACATTAAATAATAATCTTATGTAAATTCATTTCTTACAATCTCAACAATCATTGACAAGCATTTATTACTCTAATTAAGAAGAGTAGAAAATGTCTAGATCTTAAGTTTTACAGATGATTTTATCTTTTCTATGTGTGTAGACTGATTATACATGACAGATGTAACTGTTATGTTATAAAAAAAATCATTAAGAAACATTGTTGCATGAGAATTAATGTAGATCAGTAATTATGATGCTGAAGAAAATGAAAAAAAAAAGATAATGAATCTTTGTGAGCTGAATAAGACAATGAGTGTTAATAGATTAATAAAAACATTTTATTAAGATGTTAATCTAAACTTCAGAGTTGCAAGCTGCAGTGTACTTGATGTGTAAAATGAACTCAATTTATAATGAATAATCAATAATATGAGGTGTGAAATTAGTCTGAATGTTTAAAATGAACTTAATTTCTTATGAGTGTTTGTATATATTTAGTGAGAAATTGACTGTTAATGACTCAGTAAGATCTGACTAAGAAAACTGAATTTGTATTAAAATAATCTTAAATTTATATGTAAACTGAATTGATTCTGTTAACACATAGTGATAGAGATACTGATGCTGATATTGCTTAATTGCAGTTACAGAATTACATGAATGCATAAGACTTAATGAAGACATTGTTTTGTTAAGATTGATGATGTACATTATGTAGATAACTTATAAGAGAAGAAAATAATAGTTAAAGATACTGTATTAGATATTTGTCTTTAAGTTGAAGCTTATGATGCTTATAAAATGAATTAAAAAGCTTACTTAGAAAGACTTTATCACTGATTATTTAATGATGATTATACTTAGTTTGTAGATCAGAAGTGTGAACACATTAATTATGAAGATAACATTTAAATAAAAGTCAATCACAATCAAGATATTCTGAATTCTCATAAAAACACTGCTCTGAGAAGTTAAAAGAATGAGTTTGTAACTTTTGATGTGTAAATTAGTTTAGATTAAATAGAGAATGAGTTTTGTTTATAGATTTATATATTGCAACAATATTGTTCATTTCATGAATTGAAACAGTTTTGAGAACAACTCAGTTATCTTATTAAATTAAATGATGCAAAGAACATAAATGAAATTGTTCTGTTCTTATGTATAATAGAATTGTAGATAGACTTTAACTGCAAGAATGAGATATACAGCATAGATAGATGAGTCAGTTATATTTATTAGTAAGATGATCACTGTCAGATCTCTTATGTTTATGTTGATAAAGTACTTAAATCACTTAATACAGTCATCTCAGCCTGTCAAATTGACTGAGTTTCAGTCTTTTAATGTATAAATAAATATAAAATAATAAATATATTCATGCTTAACTTTTCAACATTGCAGAAGCTGTACTTTAATGTTAAAGAAAAACATTGCAACACAACTTGCTACAAAAGAAATGATAATGAAGTAGTGATCTTAATTATTTATGAACAATATTTAATAAAAGATAAAGTCATAATATTGAGATAAAACTGTTCTCTTTAATGATAAGTGAAAGTTTAATTAATGTTTAAACATAAAACTGAGAATTTTGCTACAGTAATTACAGTTAAGTGTTAGACACTGAAGATTATCTTTATAAAGCTAAAGATCTTTATAATATTTATGCTTCTCAGTTTCTTAAATAATGACATAATTAAGAGACTTAATTAAGAATGAAAATAAAATGTTAATGATGATGATGATTATAAATTGTTTATGCACTTTAAGTATGTAAATTTTCTTATGATGATTCATAAGATGAACTGTCAGTAATGATGAAGATATACTGCTTAAACAGAGAGTGCAGAAAATAAGTTTTTAAGTGTGATTAAGCAATAAAAAACTGAAAGAGAAAGATATTACTATTAAAAGTAATTGATAAAAAGTGTGATGTGAGGCTTAATGATGTATAACTATTTGATTTTAAAGTTTTTAAAAGAGAAAAGTGAGAAATGTGAAAATCATTATTAAATGTAATGATAATGAGAGTAATTTCAGCTGTGCAGATATAAATTAAGTACTTCTTTAAAAGAAAAAGATTGCAATTTTTCTAAAGAGCTAGCTTTTTCTTTATGCTGTAATTTACATTAAAAATATAAAACTTCTTAATTACAGTCATGATTCATGACTCTTTTTTACACAATGAGATGACTTAAATAGAAAAAGCACAATGCATTAACTTATTATTGTTACAGTTTTGTTAACAACATTAAATAATGATTTTATGTAAGTTCATTTCTCACAATCTTAACAGTCATCAACAAGTATTCATTACTTTAATTAAGAAAGATAGAAAACATTTAAATCTTAGATTTTATAAATGATTTTATCTTCTCTATGTGTGCAGACTGATCATACATAATGAATGTAATCATTATGTTGTAAAGAAGATCATTAAGAAACATTGTTGCATAAGAATTGATGTAGATTAATGATTATGATGCTGAAGAAAAAGAAAAGAAAAAGATGATGAATCTTTGTAAGCTGAATGAGACAATAAGTATTAATAAATTGATGAAAACATTATATTAAGATACTGATCTAAACTTCAGAGTTGTGAGCTGCAGTGTGCTTAATGTGTAAAATGAACTTAATTTATGATGAATAATCAATAATATAAAGTGTGAAATTAGTCTGAATGTTTAAAATGAACTTGATTTCTTATAAGTGTTTGTGTATATTTGATGAGAAATCAATCATTAGTGACTCAGTAAGATCTGATTGAGAAAACTAAATTTGCTATAAAATAATCTTAAATTTATGTGTGAACTGAACTGATTCCATTGACACATAGTGGTAGGCTGAGCACTTTGTGTATTTTAAAAATAAAAAACACATACAAAAAACTGATAGGCTGAGCAGCCTATCAGAAAGAAATAATGTTAGAATTTAATTAGATTTTTAATTAAATTTTCTTATTAGTTTAATGTTTACTTAACAACATACTTATATCAACAATCAGCAGAGTTTTCATCTTAATAATGTACTTATATTTAATGAATTATTTAGTAAAATAATATACATTATTGCATCTTTACTTATCTGACTCTACTTAGATATAAGATTAAGATCTTTATTTTTTAAAAGTAATTTTTTTTTCAATTTTAGTCTTTCTGTCTCTAGATAATTATCTGTCAACTTAGTAATTAAAATTCATTCTTATATTTACTCAATCTTTACAGTGTCTATAGTATAGAAAAAAAAGACATAAAGTACTTTCTATTTTATTACATCAGATAAACTATAGAAAAAGTGTCTTTACAGTAGTATTTTACAGTAAAAGAAAGTGCTTTCTCTTTATATTTAAAGAATAAAGTATCATTAGATTCAGAAGACTAATTATTAGATATAATAGTTATTAAAGTTATCATTAAATTTACTTTAAACACTGTTAGACTTAATCATTAATCAGACTTAGCAATAAAGTTTATAATTTCTTATTAACTATTTTTTCTTTCATTAATATACACTTCATAGCCTTATAGCATCTGCTTCAGCTGCTGATCATAGAACATTAAATATTTGTAGAATTATTGTTAAAATGTGTTTACAATCTTATCTATGGCTACTTGAGCATATCAGAAGTAAATGAGCATAGAAGATAGCAAGAAAAAGATGTTTCAGTAATGGCTCTTTATGAAACACAAGCATAGCAATAGATATGATATATTGATAGTGCTAGAGCTCTTTCGATGTAGTGTCTCTGAGTGAAATAAACTACCTACCTATCTATCTAAAGCGAACTAGAAGGCATCTTTTGTCTTTATTCTATCTCTCTAACCGCATCCCTTCAGACTGAATCTCTAAACATTCCATTACCTTATTGCTACATTTACGTCTTTAACGAAATGGATCTTGTCAATCTACCTATACCAGTCTTTCAGGCAATCATGGAGGAGTTGCTCTTCACTGTGGGCTTGTACAGGGTATTTGATTTCAGATTAGTTAGCAGTAAGGTAAGTCGCTGGAT
>JAABVA010002303.1_pt1 | contig 19193 bp, 38 predicted proteins | sample 5560331 | NCBI WGS metagenome assembly JAABVA01 (sample SAMN12812661, study PRJNA571458) | rock metagenome | isolation source: Antarctica rocks | place: Antarctica: Victoria Land, Mt New Zealand sud | collected 2016-01-07 | reverse complement strand
TGGGGGCCGCCGCCGCAGCGCCGCTGGCTGCCGGCGGCGCGGCGGGCGGGCAGGCAGTCGCGGGGGCGGCCGCAGACGATGCTGGGGGGACCGGAGGTGGGGGCCCTGCTGCGCAGGCCGCGGCGCAGATCGCGCTGCTGCAGCGCAGCGCCGCCGAGCTGGCCGCATCGCTGGCTGCGCTGGCGCCTGTGGCGGCGGCTGAAGCGGACATGCGCCTCCAGGGGCGTGCGAGCGCGCCCGCGCCTGCATAGGGCCAGCGGCGGCCCACACGTGGCTGTTATGTTGACCAGCTAGTTGCTGCTAGCTGCTCAGCAATGCTCCTGCACTCACACGGCTTGTCAATTTCACCGGCTAGTTGCTCTACCTGGTCAACATGCCCCTGCAGGGAAATGGACATGTCTGTTTAAAATGGCTTTGGCATGACTCTGACTAAGCACTCTTTCCACGTCACAACTTAAGACTTGCAAGTGCGCAATCCATGTATTCGAAGAGATGGTGTATGCTGCTGGTCCTTCCAATACTTTACACAGAGTACTGCATGCGACTTCCAACATGTTCATTGAAAATCAGCTGTTTTTCGGATGACCAAGGCGTCGGGCCAACGCGCAACATACTTGCAGGATCAATGCCCCATAGCGCTGAAAACTTTGCCAAACGTGCTGCAATACCACTAGCACCTGTGTGCAAATAATGGACCCAGCTCACGCTGCCTCAGCCTACTTCCAAGTGTCTGCAGGGGAGACGTCCAGGAGAGGGGACCCGATAACGGATGGGCAGAGGGGAATGAACAATGTTCATGTTCACTGAACATGATGAGCAACATGCTGCAGCCTCAGGGTACGCCACACTGGGGCCCCGGCGGCGGACTACATGCTGTGCTGCTGAACTGCAAAGGGACAGAAAGGAATCCAGTCATATCATATGCAAGTGCTGCACCACCCTGGCTGGGTAGCACACCATCCTCAAAAAATGCCTAGTGCTCCAAGGGGATCCTGGCAATAATAGTCATCGATTCGGAGGGAGACCGAATAGCAGAGCATGATAGGGTGTGTACCCCACTCCGTCTGGCTCGCACACTTTCTCCGCTGCACACTTTTTCCGCTGGCGCCCAAACGAGGCACTGGCAGGAGAGCCCATGTCTGAGCAACTGATGTGTTTGCTGCCACTGAAAGATCATGCGCGGAGCGCCGTATATGCCACGCCACAGACCGTTGCGATGGCCGCACACAGACCCTACCTTTTATTGCTGCAGGGATAAGCATGATGGGAAGGCAGCACCCACATGCTCGACCAGCACGTTTGGCTGCTCCCCATCATGTCAATCGCCATGCAAGATACCCTGCATGGCGCTGACAGGCCCATGCGTGGCGAGGTGCACATTGGTGCTCGCCCCGGACTGCATGTCCGCTCGCCCATGTTTGCATGTGCAGGCCCGCATCACACCTTGACATCTGTGTGCTCCTCGGCGATGGAGGGGTGCAGCGAGCCGGACTTGGTGCTGAGCTCCTACGCACGCGCGAGAACACTGGACCCCTGACTGGACGCTGCCAAGATGAAGGCATCACTGGGGCATCAGGCCCTATGCAGGTGCAGCAGACATGCCGGCGCGTCAGGCGGCGGGGCGCAGCCCATGCTTGCTGCTGAAGCGGGTGACACGTACAGCGTTCTTGGCACCAATACGGCAAAAGTGCACCAATACGGCAAAAGTGCTGCTGCAGGCTGGGCGGGGCGCCGCGCCTGGTCGCTGGGGCTGCGCGCGACCGCAAACGGCATGGTGCGCGCGAGCCAGGCCTCCGTCCACTCGCCGTAGCGCCCGTACATCCAGGCGTAGCTCAGCGCCACCAGGATCGCCGCTGCACGGCCGCCCGACAGCGAGTCAGATGCCACGTAGGCGTGTTGCGGATGCGCATGCGTGCCGCAGCCCCCATGCTGGAGCGGCGGTGCATCCCCACGGCTGGAAAACGGCCCACAGAATGCCCAGGAGTGCCAGTGCAGCCGCATGGGGCACCTGACAGCGTGTTGCCGATGTAGCTCGGGATCATGGAGCGCCAGATGTACGTGCTGACGGTGACGCCCGAGCCGAGCTTCATGCCGAAGGGCACCAGGAACATGTTGGCGATGACGTGATCAAACCCTGCACGGGCGCCCGCGTTGTGCACGCGCACTTGCGGCATACGTGGGGTGCTTTGGGCGTCTTGGGACAGATGCAGGGGTGCTTCACGTCATGAACCAAGCAGCGCATGTTAGGTATGGGACAGGTTGGTTGACAGGATAGGGCAGCCCTCTGGGCGCGGGCAGCGGGAGGCATATGCCAAGCTGTGGGGCGCACCGATGGCCACGAATGCCGTGATGGGGACTGCCGCCATGCGCGCGCCACACGCATGGTCAGGGCCGTGCTGTAGCCAGCACACGCTTCACACGCTTGCACAGCAGATTCCGTGGGGCCCTGACTGAACCACAATCCGCACATACAACTGTCCCCGCTTCCCCCGACGACCCCAGACACTTCGCAGGTGTCCTGCACAGGAGCGCTCTATGCATCGCGTGCCGGGTGCGCCATGCAGGCTGGTCCGCACAGGGCTACCGCAGCTCGTTGCGGTGCCGTCCCTGCACGCTCGGCACGGGAGCAGCGCTCGGGGGAGAGTGGGGAAAGGGGCGGGGGGCTGCGCACAGTAGATGCCCACAATCTTGCCGATGATGTCCTGCGCGGCGGTGGCCTGCCAGACGGCCAGGCACACGAGCCAGTTGCACATCATGCCCTTTACGAGCGCCGCGCCCCACGGCGAGTGCGTCTGCGCGCCCGCGAATGCGCGCGGGTGTGGCACCGGGCAGCACGCGTCTGCGGCTGCCACGCATGACATGCGCCCTGCCCAGCACATGGCTGGGCACATCCCGAATGCACAGGCTCGGTCCATGGATGCGTGCGGCATTGGCAGGCAAGCTGCTGGCGATTCCACAAGGAAGCACATCCCATCCTTTCTGAGGTTGTTGTGTGGACGTCCCCTCTCAGTCTGAGGCTAATTGTGCGGGCGTCCCCTCTCTTTCTGACGCTTGATGTGCAGACACTCTTGTTAGGTGGGTCACGAGAGCGACTTGCGACGTATAAGGCAAAGGCGCTGGCCACGCTGGGTGGACACGCAGTCCCCGCTCTCGCTGATGCTTGCACTGGCCCCAAGGTGTGAAGGGAGCGGGGTGCGACCTTGGCGATGAACACCGCGATCACGCCGGCGACGCCGGCCGGACATGCAGTCCCCGGGTCCGCTGATGCTTGTTCCTGGACCTAAGATAAGAGGGGGCGGGCGCGACCTTGGCGATGGACACAGCGATCGCGCTGGCGACGCCGGAGGGCGTCGCGTTGCCCGCGAACAGCAGGCTCTCGTCCATCAGGAACACGATGAACAGGCTGCCGGCGAGGTTGCCGAAGAAGGACCTGCGCGGCGCGCGCGGCGCGTCAGGCTGTCATCACTAGGTCCGCGGCAAACAGGCTGCCGGCGAGGCTGCCGGCGACCGCCCTGCGCGGCGCGCACACTGCCTCGGTGGCTTTATTGTGCTTGTCACCACCGCTGCGCTCGTGCCACCCCCGATGGGCTGCACACACGGTCGCACAAGCAGTCGTCAGTGGCACCGCCAGGGCTGCACACCTGGGCACCAGTGCACCTACATGCCAGGTCGGGTGCAGAGCGGTGCCCTGGCCAATGCTAATTGTGTGACCAGGATGGCATGTGTGTGATCACAGCCTGGAGGTGAAAGGACAGGACGCTATAGTCAGCCACCCAGGGTTGCGTCCAGGCCACAGACTGGCATGAGGAGAGCATGCCGGTGCAGCCAGGTCGCCGCGCGCACCAGAACCAGCTCTTGATCAGCTGCATGAAGGTGGCCTTGCCCTGCGCGCAGGCGCAGGCTCGCGTCACGTGCTTGTCATGCAGGCGACGCTGTCGCGCTAGTGTGCATGCGCGTGCTGGTGGTGCACCGGCTTAGGTATACAAGGCCGCGACGTGATGATGACGGCGCGTGGAGCAAGTAACGCAGCAGCACTCCGGAGGCGTGAGGGCGCATGCGGTTCGGCAGGAGTGCAGCTGGGCAGCAGGGCGGCCCTAGCGCACAGCACGCGGCCTCGCGATGAGTAGTTGGAAAAGTCCTCAGACATGCCATCTAAGCCTGCTGTTTCGTATCACACACGTTTGCACCGCTTCCCTGAACCTTATCTGACGCACGCAATAGAGAATGCGTGGGCCGCGCGGGCGCCGCGCCTCAAACATCGCCGCGGGCAGGAAGGCCGCGTTGGAGGTGTACAGCTCGCCGCCGCAGATGACGATCATGGCCAGGCCGAACGGCAGGCCGAAGCCGCCGAAGATGAGCTTCTGGATGCCCGGGTTGTGCTCCTTCACCTGCGGCCGCGCCGTGCGCTGAGCAGGACTGCGCGCCCTCGCCTGCAGGACCTGCAGGACCTCAGGCCTCAGGCAGGGTTGCGCTCCATTGCCTGCGGCCACGCCGGGCACTGGGCAGAGCCATGCGATGCCGGCCGTGCCATGTGCGTCTGCGTGCGGAGTCAGCGGCCCTGACGCGCACGTGCAGGCACATCAGGGCATGCACGTGTGACTGCCCCACATGAAGCGTCCCTGCCCGTGGGCATCAGCACGTCCCAGTATAAGCACATGTGATGCAGCGGCTCACTTGCAGGGGGTGCCGGCGACATGCGGACATGATGTGTTCCTGTGCGAGGGCGCCTGTAGCCTGCATGGGCGCCTTCCACATGGAGAGTAACTTGCCGCCGAGCAGGCGCAGGACGCGGAGCGTGCCGCTCACCTCAGGCATCTGGCCGCCCACGGAGCTCGCCAGCGCGCCGCCAAAGCTGCGGCCCAGCGTGCGGTGGTCAGTGCGGGAAATGATATGTCAGGTGGGGGCTCGCAAAGCCGGGAACCTGTATGCACCGCATGGCAAGCCCGAGCGACGGCATGCTGTGAGGCGCAGGCTTGGGGTGACAGGCGAAGGTGATTGGGCATGTGCGCCGGTGCGCTTGTGCTTACGAGCTCGGCGCGGTCAGGCAGAGGCAGGATATGGGGCAGGCAGTGGTGGGGCTGGGCACACCTCAGGTAGAAGCCTGCGCCCACCGCAAGCAAGAGACGTCAGCGCTTCATTGCACAGACGACCCCAGCAAGCTCCATGCTGCCTCCGGGCTGTACTGGGCGAGCGCATCACCCCAAAAGGTTGCAGGCCATGCCAGCAACAGCCACGGCTGCGGGTCTAAGGCACACGGGCGGCCAGCTCAACAGGCTGCAAGCTGGGGCTCCCTTGCCCTACTGAGCCACGACGAGGCGCCTCTCGCAAGCGAAGGGGGCAGGTGAGACACCAGCATCTGCAGCACCAGCAAGACGCCTGTGCCGTGGGATCAGGTGGGGGGGCAGGAGAGAGCCACGCACCGGCCAGGACGCCGAGCCAGAAGGTCTTCCACCAGGACAGCTTAGCCTTCTCGGCGCCCATCTGCGTGCGCAGCGCAGCCAGCTCAGCAAGCGCACGGGACCGCTGTCCAGCACTGCATGCTGCTGCGTGGAACTTGCCGGCTGCTCCGCTCACAAACATGCTGATGCCAGAGCAGACAGGAGCGCGCTGGCAGCAGCCAGCCAGGGGTCAGCCAGGGGCCTGCCCGGACCTTGACCACGGCTGCATAGATGCTCGGCGGCGGCAGGAAGCCGATGACGGGCGTGCGCTGGCTGGGCTGATCGATGACCTCCGCCTTGGCCGTGTCCCTGCGCGCGCGCAGGGCGGGCACTCACGCGCGGGCACGCAGGTGTGCCCCAGCTCGCGCTGCACGCAGGTGCTTGCCAGCAGCAATCCCTTGCATCGGTCCCCAGAAACACGTCGTAGTGTTGCGTCGTAGCTGCTGGAAGCACATTGCGGTGCAAGATAGAGGCCGGTGGCAATACGAGCAGCCAAGGCGGCCGCAGCTGATATAGAGGCCAGCTCACTCCGGTGATTTACAGCGCACACAACCGAGTCGAGAGCTTGGAGGTGTGAGTTTCAATTCAGTCTGCACACAGGCGACAGCCGTTGCAGGGGTGCTCAGTCACGGTACAAGGTGTTTGTTGCGGCTCGCCTGCGGCCGTGGGTGGACTCCCGACCGACGGGCAAAAACGCCCGGTTGGTTGCCATATCGCCCTTCCCTGCTGTTAAAAAACTCTCCCTGCTGCTAGAAAACTGTATCCGCTCCCACCTCCACAGAGAGCGATGCAAAAACTCTGTGTGTCAACTGTAGAGCGAAATTTTTGCGACGGCTTGCACTTGACTTGCACTTGCCCTTGACCCTGGTGCCAGGGTCCCAGGTGCCATGTGCGCCATGTGCGGCATGCATGGCACGTGGAGGATGAGTCCCGTGCTTTCCGCGCATGGAAGGAGGAAGGGGCACGACACTTTAGCAGCCACGCACATGGGCGTGCTTTCACATACACCGACCAACGCGCTGGAGCAAGCAGCCGCCGCGCTGTCGCAAACATCTGGACACACTGCGCATCTCCCTCACATGCTGCCGTGCCAGTTAATGCAGTCAATCAGCCACAGCTGATTTCAGCGCCTGCAGGTATGCAGCGTCAAGCAGCCTACATCGCACATGGTCGCACTCCAGCTCTCTTGCCCATGCAAGAGTGAGTGCATGTGCGTGCACTGTAATGCCGTGCAGGGCGGCGCAGCGAATTGAACTTCCGCGTTTCAGACATCCGAACAGGGCCACAGCTTGCCGCAGCGCCTGCAGGGAGGCAGGGAGCGCCACTCCTGCACGGCTACGTAAGCACTCCCCCAGGCGCCGCAGCAGCGCAGCTGCCGAGCACTGAGATTCGTTTGCAACAGCGGCGCAGACCTGGGTTGCGCGCACGCTGGACCGTCAACACAGGTGCAGCCCAAACAATAACAACAGCCATGACATTATGCCAGGTCCGCGCTGGATGAGAGGCACAGCCCAGCCCGGCCTGCACAAGCCCTTGCACAGACCCAGGCCCAGGGCGCGGTACAAACGGGCTGCGCATGCCCACAGTTGCATAGAACTTGTTCTGGGGTCAGATTCGTGGGGCTGAGCCAGGATGCAGTGCATCCCCATCCCCGTGCAACACCACAGCAGCCTGGGAGATGTGGAAGCCCCGCAGCAAGCCGCCGGCCGCAGCGCCCCCCACAGTTCAGTGAGAGAGGCGCCCCACCCTCAGGCATCGCAGGCGCACAGGGTCACAGGTCATAGCGCACGCCCCACCAGCCGCGGAAGTTGGTGTTGAGCGACCAGTTGTTCTCCTGCAGCCGCCCGTACGGCGCCTGCGCAGCCCGTCCGCACCGCAGGTCAGGCATCGCGCACGCGAGCGTGGGCTTCAGAAATACGGTAGCCCTGCCTCAGCACAGCGCATGCGCACTGGCTCGCGTCTTCGCAAATGCAGCGCCCTCCGGGCACGCACAGGGCGCGCCGACACCTGCTGCAAGCTGCTGGCGTGACTGGGGCAGCTAGATGCGTGCGCCCGGCTGGACAGGAGCCCGCGTCGGGCAGGACGCAGGCAGGCGCGCTGGGTAGGCGCGCACGCCGACGACGCGGCCCGTGTCGCTGACGTGCGCGCGGTAGCCCACCAGCACGCGCACGTCCTGCGCGTCGGTGAAGTTGTACACGGTACGGCTGAGCTGCACGCGGCCCGTGCCCTCGACCTGCATGCGCGCAGGGCCCCCTATCACGCTTCGCCCTTCCCTTGAAACATCCTGGAAGTGTACGCGGCCCAGGCCCTCGTCCTGCGCGCGCGCGTGGGCCCCCAACATGGGGGGCGCGCTCGGAGCCACGGTGCGTGCGTTCGGGGGCAGGCACCGCAGGCGCGCGCGCAGGGCTAAAGCTCTGGCGCGTATGCCCGGCGCGCGCCGTCAGCGGCTGCCATGGCGCGGCTGGGCTGCGGCGGGGCACGCGCTGCAGGGTGAGGATGCATGCTTGCCCTGCACGTGTTCCGGGCCTCATACACCGCCGTGCCAGCGCCAGGCGCGCGCCTTCTGGCTCTGCGTATTGTAGTCGACCTGCCCCTTGGCCTTGAGCCAGGTGCTGTCGCCGCCCAGCGCGAACGCCTTGCGCGCCACCTGCGCCGCGCAGCACCTTGAAGCGCTCGCGCCGGGGTCCGCTTTCTGCAGCGTATGCTTTGTGTTTACGCGACGTCCCGTGCTGCGTCACATGGCCATGCGATGCGCTGGCGCTCCCCGGCGGAGCAAGAGGGAGGGCCCTGCACAGGCGCCATGCAGCCCTGACAGCACAGTTTGGGGAGAGTGTCAGGTCCACGAGCGTCAGGTCTGTGAGGAGAGCCTTGTGCAAAGAGCCTGGTGCTGACAGCAAAGCACTCAGGGCGCAGGGGGGTCTGTGCGCCCATGACAGGGAGTGACGGAGGAAGCGGGGAAAGCGGCTGAGCAGGGGCAGGCTGAGCAGGGGCAGGCGCCAAGCAGACTCGTCAAATTAGTTTGCACCTGGCTGCAACCCCGCACAGGCCAGCAATAGGGCCGCTCCAACCAGCAGCGTGCGAGCGCGGCCCGGCGTACCAGGCCGCAGAGGACGTCGTCGCTGCCGGACAGGTAGGACACGCCGGCGCCCAGGCACGCGCGGCCGCGGTCCTTGCGCGCCTCGGCACCCCAGGCGCCGGGCCGGCCGCGCGGCCGCGCCGCGAGCAGCTTGCGCAGGCTCGCGCAGAACTCAAAGCCGCCGCTGACGGTGTTCAGCACGCCGGTGACCTGCACGGTCGCAGCAGTGAGCCAAGCTGCCGCGTCCGGTGGTCAGCGCGTCATGGACTGGCGTGTGCGTGGCGACGCGCTGCTGGTGGAGGGGCCGCGCCGCCGCTGGTCAGCTAGCGACCGCCGCTCTGCCAAGCGGCCAGCGACAAGACTCAAACTCTGACACCATTGTTACCTGCTCCCCTCTTTGCTTGATCGAGTATGCGAAACCGTTCGCAACTTCATAGAGAGAGTGTGTGTGAGCGCACTGAAGGCAGAGACATGGCCCATCAGGTGCGTATGCATAAGCGCTGAAGACGCCGGATGCGTGCTCTGCATGTTCACATCTGACAGGACTCAAAGACTTGAAACATAAGCAGGAAGGCAGGCGCGGCACACCGTTGTCCATCGGGGGCTCATAACGTCAGCCAATGCAGCCACATGTGAGGTGCGCACATTGGCAACAAAAGTGGCTGCTCACTGTGATACACCATACTCCTGACCCTTCTGCCTCCCGGTAGACGTATGAGGGTGCTGCTTGACCTTCCGGAGGTCGTTACCTTCAGCTGCAGGCCCTGGTTCGTTGTGAACCGCTCCTTCACCAGGATGCCCAGCTGCTTCCCCTTGCTGTCATATGTCAGGTGGGTCTCCATAGCGTGGTCTGCTCAGTGCCTATGCCTGTCTTCCAGAGGCGCCCCTCCCAGCGGTGCACCAGCGGCTTCCACGTTATGCAGCCGCGCTGCTTTCTCTCTTCTGAGGATCCATAGGCCAGGCTGGAGCAAGCCTTTCATACTCAATCCGAGGCTGTGTGTTTGCAACCACTGGCAAATGCGCTCAAGAAGGCAAATGCGCAAAGGCCCTAACCGCTCAGGGCGGCTGTTGACTGAGTCAACTTTGACTCCCTTGGCATGTGGCGGTTGATATGGTCCTGCATGCCCAGCTGTCTGTTCTTGGCACAGTGCCTTAATCAGCCGTTGTCACAGGCTTCGCAGATGCAGACTTGCAAGCGGCTATTTGCAGACATGCAATTTGCTGTTCGCCTATTAAACTGAGCATGCAGGCGTTGTATTGGTTTGTAACACTGAACCGGCATCTCAAGCGCACACCGGCTGGCGCACATAATAGTACCAGTGGTATCACAGAGACGCGTCGCCTGAGCAGTAGGTGCGGCTTCCTGGGAGTGACGGGTACATGAAATTGCTCTCACAAAATTGCTCTCCCCAGAACACTCGCCACCCACTTGCAAGATAATAACCAAGCACTCATGCTGTGTCCGTGTGATCAGTTCTCCCAGCGATTGCTGCGAGCTGCGCGCACGCATGCAGTGTCACCGCTGACCGGCCCTACAGGGGCGCGCCAGTCCACAAGCAGCCGCGCCGACGCCTGGCTCAGCACGCTCCTTACACCACATGCAAGCACCCCCCATGCCCGACAGCCTCTCGTGAGCGGCACGCCGGCCGGCCAGTACAGCAGCCGCGCGCACGCCGGCCAGGCTCAGTACAGCCCCGCAAAGTCCATGAGCAGCCGCGACCGCATCTGGCTCAGCAGGCCGCGGGCCTCGTGCGCGGCGGCCTCGCGCAGCGCGCGGCCGGCCTGCTGCTCGGCCTCGTACTGGCGGAAGTAGACGCGGATGCGCTCGTACCAGTCGTAGTGCGTGCTGGAGGCGTCGACCAGGGTCGAGCGGTGCTTGCCGTAGAGCACGCGCCGCAGCGTGTCCACCATGAACGGCATCCCAGAGTTGTACGTGCCTGCGCGGGCAGCCCCGTGGGTGTGCATAGAGCGTGGGTCCAGGGTGGGAGCCAATGGTGCCTCAGGGCGCGGTTGTTGGAGCGTGGCGTGTGCATGCAGACGGGCAATAAAAGCGCGGCACGTTGCCAGTCCAGCCAGATGTGTGGGTCAGCCACGGTCTGTCTGGCAGCGCTGCGGCTGGTGCGCGCTGACGTATCTGAGGGGTGGGGTGGCTGAAGACAGTGAGAGAGGAATTGCACAATGAGAGGCGCTCTGTGAGGCGGGGCGCGCCGACAAAGTAGTCCGCGTGCGCCATGAGCTCGATGTCAATGAGCAGGCGCAGGCTCTGCTCGCACCGCTCCGCAAAGGGCAGACTGTTGAAGCGCGCCTGCAGCCCAACTCATTGTCAGCACGCGCTGCGTTGCCTGTGCGCGGCCCGGCAGTGCGCCCAGCCCCTTCGCACGATGTGGGGCAGGGCGGCGCAGGTTGAGCCATGCCTGTTGCATGCATGCCGCAGGGGTGGACCGCCTGTCTGCGCGGGGCGTGAAGGGCGGGCGCGCCTGCGAGTGGCCCTCGTGGCGGTAGAAGGCCTCCATGGGGAAGATCGTGCAGTTGATGCGCTCCTGCACGAGCCGCGACGCCTCCGCCACCCACTCGTGCGCGTCGCCGATAACTATGCAGGTGCCTCCCTGCAAGCGCGCGTGTCCAGCACGCTTGAGCAGATCTGGGCCAGGAGGCTGTAGCAGCACAGGGGAAGGCGGTGCAGACTCTGCACTGCAGAGTCATGCGCTGGGTCGCAGAGGGCAGACTGTGCCATGAATGCGGCAGCGCAAGGTGAAGGTGACTGATGCGCTCCAACTCGCAAATGGCAAGCTTGAGAGGCTTGCGGGGCCAGCAACGCAAGGCTCGAGGTATAAGCCGCACTCGAGGCATGATCGGCTGCGCGAACGCACCTGCACGTCAGGGAAGCGGCTGACGAAAGACTCCACATAGTCTTCTGGCCGCGTGGTGGGCCGGTTTATCTGCCGATGCGCCCCCTCATGTCACAGGCTGAACGTTGCGTCCCCGCCAGCGAGACAAGCAACTTGGAGCCACGCAGGCTGACATGTGCAGTGCATGGCTTCCCACTGCGCCGCCCTTGGTCCGGCTCGGCGTGTCACAACTTTGGCTCACGCACGATGTGTGGCGGGGCGCACCCGGGAGCTCTGGTCCTCCTGCAGCTTGTCGCCGCCGCGGACGTGGAAGGCAATGGTCGGCTGGGCGGCCGCCGCCAGCGACTCCAGGTGCGGCGCCACCTCCAGCGCCACCCAGGGCCGCAGCTGCCACACCTGCCGGCCCAGCTCGACGCTGCAGGGGCAGCGCTCTGAACGCCCGCGCAGCACGCGTGCATGGCGGGCTTGCTGCCATGCGCCTATGCTGCCTCGTTGTGGCGCGCGCTCGTGTGCGCACGCCAGAGCTTCACCAGCACTGCGGCCAGCACTGCCGCCCTATAGCGCCGAGCGCCGGGTTCCAACAGAGCGCCAACAGGTTTTGCTGGCCGACATGCCACCTACCCGTGAAAGCCGTGTGAACGTGTGCACATGGTGCGCCACAAGCACAGCCAGCGCGCACCTTGCTGACGGCCATGGACTCCAGCTCGTCCGACCCCAGGCGCAGGCGCCCGACGACCTCGATTATGCCGTCAATGCCCAGGCGGCGGCAGGGCGCATCCGGCGCCGCGGCCTCCGCCTTGGGCGTCCACTCCGCGACGGTGCCGTTGGTTTCGAAGAAGTCTGCATGCGGTACTCAGTGCTAAAGAGCCATTCGCAGCTGGTGATAGCTGGGGCGCAGGCCATGTCTTCAGCAGGGAAGGCCCTCAGGGCTTCACAAGCGCAAGGGCACAAGCGCTCTGTTATCCTGCCACTGTGCGGGCGCAGCCCAACAGAGCAGGGTGTCGCTAGGTGACACTGCTGCCAAGCTGCAAGCTCTCAATAGGTCTCACGGGCTGCGCTCCGGTGCCGGCCAGCTTCCCGAGACTCCCAAGCTTGCCCCGCGCTCGTGGCCAACTGTGCAGCGGCACTGGTGGCCTTGTTGGACTGTCAGGGGCGCGCCATGCCAGCCGCCCTGGTCGTTGCACTTGTAGGGGAACTTGTGGTTGTCCACAAACACCGTCCCGTTCTGGCTGAACACGCTGTATGTGTGGTACAGGTGCCGCACGTTTGCTGCGCGCACAGCATGGGCTTCAGTCGCTCAAATGTGCCGCTGCCAGGCGTGCTGCCCCTTTGGAAGCAGCTGGGGCGAGGCGGGGCACACCAGCAAACCCGGAACCGTTGAACTCAAAGACTGTGCAGGCTTGCACCGCGGCCGCCGCAGCCAGCAGCCAGGCGCCGAGCAGGGTGGTCCGCCTCAGCGCGGCCGCGGCGCAGCGCATGTGAGCGCCAGTCCGCTGTGCGCCGGAGCCCGCAGGCCCAGAGGGCTGCGTGCTGCGGCTTGAGCTGTCCCGGGCTTGCCTGGTCGCTAAGCGCTCGTAGCTAAGTACCTTTGCAATATGCTGCACTACCGCGACAGCTGCGCCGCGCGCTCTTGGGTCCACAGGCCACAGGTGGAGCGATGTGCGCCTGTGACGGCGGCGCACCTTGGCGATCGCGCTCGACTCGAGCACAGTTCGCGCGGGAAGCACGAAGTTTGAATCCGCTGCAGTAGGGTGCAGGGCCCTACGGCTGTCTCCCTCTAGTAGGCTACCTAGCTGCTAGGCTCTCAGGCTGAGCTCTGCGTCGAGTGCATACTCATCAGCGGCGTAGTAGTAGGCTGCGTGCACCATGGCGCGCGGTCCCATGGAGCCGCCGCTGAAGAAAGGCAAGACTGAGCCTGCACCCACTGCCAACATTCTGGTGCAGTTCCAGTCCGACACGGGCGAGACTGTTGGTGCGCCCGCCAAACTTGGCAGCCGTCCTGCATTGCGCTTCCACACACACAGTGCCCCGGGAGTGCTGGCCCTCTGAACATTCTTGTGTCTGGGCGGCGCCATCACACCTGAGCCAAGTGTTGCCGCTCTATTGCTTCACCCGGCTACGACTCACGCGCGGACGTTTTCGCAGGCCCGCAGCTGGACCTGCCGCACGACGCGACGCCGGCGCAGCTGGAGACGCTGCTCAATGGCCTGCTGCGGCAGCAGGAGAAGCTGCCCTACTCCTTCTTCGTGGAGGAGCAGCAGCTCGCGGAGGAGCTGGGCGCGCACCTGCACAAGCACAAGGCGCGGTGCCCCCCAGGGGTGCCTGGGCACCAGCATTCTCCGGCAATGTTGTCAACAGCCCTCCCAGAAGAGTATGTTGATCACTGTATAAGTTTACGGCTTGTTGCCTTGTAAAGACGGTGCCTGGGCTGGAGCTGGCGAGCACAGCACAGCCCAGCGCTTAGGCAGCGCCCCCGCGTGAGCGCGTTATAGCATTCACAGCTCGCCATGCTGTCTCGCTCACTTTGTGCGGCCCAGCTGACCTTCTCTGCACCCACCTGCTCAAGGACTCGTAAAGCGGTGAGCTCTCCGAGCGCACCGGTAGCAGCGTGAGCGGACTTCCTTGGACTCGTGCATGCCTGCGAACCTTGCAGCTGTTCGCCACATGCGCCATGCAGGCTGCATGGTCAAAGGCGCGTTGCAGCCTTTCATAGTCTGCATGTTAGTATCATTTCAGCGCCTGCGCGCAGCTGTCTGTGGAGGCCGCGCTGCGCATCGTGTACCAGCCGCAGGCCGTGTTCCGCGTGCGGCCAGTGTCGCGCTGCACCGCGTCGCTGGCAGGTGCGGGCTCTGCCCAGACGCGTAGTCCTGTCCGCAGCCTGCAGCCCTTTGGGTGTGCTGGGCCTTGCATGGCGACAGCGACTGGCGCAGGAGCCACGGCAGCAGCTGTCCATGCGCCAACCGTAGCGCCCGCGCCACGCAGCTGCTGCATTGGCACCAGCGCGACGCTGGAGGCCGTCGGCGCGGCCCGGCCGGTGGCAGGGCATCAGCCGACAAGCCTGGCGCACCTGCAGGCCACACGGACGCGGTGCTGGCGGTGGGCTTCAGCCCGGACGGGCGCCACCTGGCCAGCGGCAGCGGCGACACCACCGCGCGCCTGTGGGACCTGGCCACGCAGACGCCGCTGCACACCTGCAAGGCGCGAAGCCTCATGCATGCGCCACATAGCCCGCGTGCGTCCGCGGCCAGCTGATTACAGGGCTGGGAGTGTTGGAAATTGGGAGTGTTGCCACCCGTCTGGCAGCAGCAGCAGCCGAGTCGGCTTTCTGCGCGCGGCGGGCGTCAACCGCCGCGCCAGAGTGCGTCCCGGCGCTGCATGCGAGCGCTGGCGGGCGCTGCGCAGGGGCACAGCGGCTGGGTGCTGTGCGTGGCGTGGTCGCCCGACGCGGCCGTCCTGGCGACCGGCGGCATGGACGCCTCGCTCTGGCTCTGGGACCCGCGGACGGGCCAGGCGCTGGGCTCCTGCAAAGGCGCGCACCCCGCCCCCTCGCCGTGTTAGGGATTTACTACCCTACCCTACCCCTGCCTGTGGCTGGCGCGCCATGCGCGCTCCAAGGAGAACAATGCTGTGTGCGCATGCGGCCACCATGCGCGGACGGCTTTCCAGCTCGGCGCGCGGGCGCGGGCTGCGCGCGCCGCACCCGGTCACGGCGCCGCGCGACCGCAGGGCACAGCAAGTGGGTGACGTCGGTGGCGTGGGAGCCCGCGCACGCGGCGCTGCCCTGCCGGCGCCTGGCCAGCGGCTCCAAGGACTGCGCGGTGCGCGTGTGGGACGCGCGCACGCGCCGCTGCCTGTTCAGCATGGGCAGCCACACCAAGGCGGTGAGCTGCGTGCGCTGGGCCGGCGACGGGCACATCATCTCGTCCGCGCGCGACTGCGCCATCTTCGTCTGGGACGCGCAGGCGCGCGCCTGGCCCCGCCCGGCCGAAGCAATTCTGCTACTGCCACCGCGCAGATGTCTCACTGGCCTATGTCGTAAGCACTAGGGTTGGGCTGATCGCCTGCCGCGCGCGCAGGACGGCCACCTGGTGCGCAGCCTGAAGGGCCACGGGCACTGGGTCAACACGCTGGCGCTGAGCGCGGAGTTTGCGCTGCGCACGGGCGCGTTCGACCACACCGGCGCCGCGCCGAAGGAGCCCGCGGCCGCCAAGGCGCAGGCGCTGCAGAGGCGCGCCGGCCCCGCGGCGTGACAGCGGCACAGGCCTCTTGCGCACGGGAAAAAGAGCTGTGATGCTCGTAGGTGCTCCGGGGCAATGTAATACAGGCCAAGCAGGAGGCTGCAAAATGCGGGCCGAGCGCGTGCGGCACTGGCTTTTCCCGGCGCGTGAAGTGCGTGTACTGATAGGCAATCCCATTGAGCACGCTAGGCGCACACTCAGTCCCGCCACGTCTGGGCGCGAACGCTCCCGTCATGATCCGCAGGGCGCTTGGCATGCATGTGCGCAAAGCTCAAAGTGACCACGATGCGATGAGTGCGCGCAGGTATGAGGCAGCGCTGGGCGGGCGGCCGGAGCGGCTGGCGTCGGGCTCGGACGACTTCACCATGTTCCTGTGGGAGCCGTCGTCGTCCGACAAGCCGCTCGCGCGCATGACTGGCCACCTGCAGCTCATCAACCAGGCGCGCGCGGGGCGGGGCCGCTGCCCGCCGCGGGTGGTGCAACTCTGGCATCGTCAGCGCCGCGGCAGCGCAGCGTATCGTGACGCGCTCTCCAGCTTTCAGGCCGCTCCAGCAGCTGTCCATCTCGCGAGGGGGGCGGGCTGCATGAGCATGTCTCCAGGCTGTCCCCCCCGGGTACTTGCACTGTCCCGCTCTATTGCTGTGTCATCTGAGACATTCCCCTTCCGGGAGGTTTGCGCAGCGCCCACTTATGCGGCTCTGCGGGCAGGCCAGGCGTTGCACGCCAGGCGCCTGCACATGCAGGTCTGACAGACAGCGGCAGCAGCCACTGGTGCAGACCCGCGGGCACCTCGCGCCAGAACCCTGCGCCTCCGCGCCCGCAGGTGCAGTTCTCGCCGGACGGCCGCTGGGTGGTGAGCGCGTCCTTCGACAAGGCGCTGAAGCTGTGGGACGGCGTGCGCGGCACATTTGTGGCCACGCTGCGCGGCCATGTGGGGCCGATCTACCAGGTGGCCTGGTCGGCAGACTCGCGGCTGCTGGTGTCCGCGTCCAAAGACTCCACGCTCAAGGCGCGCCCGGCGCCCGCGCTGCCTCGCCCGCGGCCCCGGCATCCGCAGGTGGCAGGTGTGACAAGAAGCCAGGGGATGCTTGTACCATGTGCTCATCCTAACCCTAACCAAACATGCTGCCCTATTCCGCTGCACCTGTTCCTGTACTGTGGTGCCTGTTCCCCAGACCGCCTGCAGGGCAGGGCAGAAGGCAGGAGCCTGCGCCAGGCCGAGCGCACCCGGCAGGGCATGCCAGCAGGCTGCCGTGCAGAAGCAGCCGGCAGGCCCGCGCTGAGCGCTTTCACGGCAACAGCCCCCTCTGCCCGTGCCCGGCTGGAAGACGGGGACGCGCTCGACCATCTCCACTAGCATCGGCTGAGTGAGGCGGAGCCGTGCAACGGCGCCGCAGCCCCTGTGTGACCCTACCCTACCACCGGGAACCTACCCTACGCATACCCTAGCGCAACCTCCCGCAGGTGTGGGACGTGGCCACCCGGAAGCTGAAGCTGGAGCTGCCGGGCCACGCGGACGAGGTGTTCTGTGTCGACTGGAGCCCCGACGGCGCCTCGGTCGCCTCCGGCAGCAAGGACCGCCTGCTGCGCCTGTGGCGCCAGTGATCCCTGCGCCGGCGATGCTGCTACCCCGAGATGCCCTGTCCGGGCCGGGCCGTCGGCACGCGCTGTTGCTGGAGCGGCCTGGCATGACTGAGTTGGGTTGCAGCAGCTCCCATGGTGTCTTCAGGGTATGGGCTGTGTCTGGGCGTCTGTCTTCCAGCGGTTTCGCAGTCACAGTCATTGTTTGCCGATGGTCAAGCATTTTCTCAGTGTGTCCGTACTTTTCATGTTGGTCAACAGGGTTTTCAGTATGAACGCGTAGTAGAAACAAGAAGATTATCCTTTCAGTCACGCTGGGCTAGGCCCACCGTTCGTACGTCTCCTACACCATCTCTTCTGTCTCACCGTGCATGCCAGTGAGCTCCGCATGCTCTGACATACGCCACAGCGCGCGGTGCAGCTACAGCCAGTGCATGTCATAGGCCCCTACAGCAGCGGCTCCCGCGAGCGTGCTGCATGCGGCCGCGCGCATCACAGCTCCTCCTGGCAGCGCTGGCAGGAGCAGGCGAAGCCGTACCCGAACGCCAGCCGCTCCTGGCGTAGCGCGGCCGGCAGGTCCACATCCAGGTACGCGACCGTCAGCGGCTCGCCGGCCGCGATGTCGCGCGCCGCGCGCAGCTGGAGCGTGCCTGCGGCCGCGTGCGGCCCGTCACCCGCCGCTCCTGAGGGCGCAGGAAGCTCGAGGCCGGGCGGCGGCCGGGTGCCAGCCTTCCTCTGGTGGCGGGTGGCCCAGCCACGCTGGGTTGCAGACCGCGTGTCGTCAGAGGCATGCACAGGCAGACTTCGCACCTACAGCCGAGAGCAGGATGCGTTTCGCAGTAGACAGTAGACAGGTGTGCTTTTCAAGGTCACAGCATGCATGTTCGCGTGCGAAGGCACACCACCATTCCCGTCACACAATGCAATCTCTGGGCGCGCGCCGTCGCCCGCGGGGAACAGGACGTCCAGGTTGGGCGCGCAGGAGTGGTTGAACAGCGAGCCCAGCAGGTACAGCGCCGAGCCGACCGGGCGGCCAGCGGCGCCGCTCACGCCAGCGACCGCCGCCGCGGCCAGCGCCGCCAGGCTGCGCTCGCGTGTGGGGCCCCGCGCAGTGTCCACCCTGTCGCAGACACTTTTCTGATTGGACTTGCAAGGAGTTCCTGCAGATGCGGCCAGTCTGACAGCCAGCGCGGTCAGCTTGCGCTTGTCCTTCACGAGAACTCTCCTCCAAAAAGTGCCTGAGGCATTCAGGGCTTGCAGGGCGGCGTGTGCAGAGTGCCGCTTGGAGCGGAAGCGCACCGGAAGGCGTTGACGTGCAGCCGTGCGAGCACGTCCGCATACCACTCCAGCGTCAGGCGCTTTGCGGCCGCCGCCACGGCAGGCGCCGCGGCGGCGGCCGCGCTCGCCGCAAAGCGCTCCACGCCGCGCAGCAGCAGCGCGTGCGCGTCCTGCCACGGCTCTGGCGGCGGGCGCGGGATGTTGGCAAACGCCAGGAGTTGTAGATCCTGTCCCAGCGAGCGTGCGCTCAACAGAAACACTTATGCCTCGGATGTGCACGTCCGCTGTGCCAATGCTTCAGTGGATCATTCGCCAAGCGGCGCAGCGCCTGTTTGGCCTGCCTAGCTAGGGATAATTTTTGTGCCAACACGCATGCTTATAGATGCTCTCTGCAATACTTGCACGTCCTTGTCGGCGCGCACCGTCAGCGGGTCACCCCTGCGCGGGCGCTGCACCCCGGGATGCTGCTCGCTGGGCCCCGGCGGCTGCAGCGCGGCGGTCAGCGCGCCGCACGCCAGGCGCATGGCGAGCAGCGGGAAGCGCTCGCCGCTGGCGTCGCAGTGCGCCTCCAGCTCGGCGTAGGGCCGCACGCACCGCGCCCCGGCCCGGCCGAAAGCGCATGACGACATGGCCTGCGCGGCTGCATGCGCGACGTGGTGAGCAGAGTCGCTGCATGCATCGATGCCGCTCCTGGCAGCGGCACTGCTGCATAGAATCTGTTTGTATGCATGCG
>JAABVA010002302.1_pt1 | contig 19198 bp, 17 predicted proteins | sample 5560331 | NCBI WGS metagenome assembly JAABVA01 (sample SAMN12812661, study PRJNA571458) | rock metagenome | isolation source: Antarctica rocks | place: Antarctica: Victoria Land, Mt New Zealand sud | collected 2016-01-07 | reverse complement strand
CCGGACACACCACCCCCGGCGGGTCGTTGACCCGCACGGTGACTGTGACCAACCAGGGCCCGGCGCCCCGGCAGGTCGCCGCTAGCGTGCGGGCCGTTGACGCGCCGGTCTCGAGCGCCACGCTGGCCACGACGCTGACAGCGGCAACTGCCGGCGGCACGTTCGTCGACGCTTTCGGGGTGACCCGCATCTACCGCAAGGTGCCGTTCACCGTCCCGGCGGCGGCTGACCGGGTCGAGGTCGACGCCTACGGCACCGGCGCTGGGAGCACCATCGTGCGGCTGGCGTTGCTGGACCCGACCGGCCGCTACAGCGCCTACTCCCTGCCGCAAGGCACCGGCAACAACGCTGTCGCCGATGTCCACAACCCGGCGCCGGGCAAGTGGACGGCGATCGTGTTCTCCTCGGCGAGCCCCGCCGGCTACCACGGCCCGGTCTCGCTGCGGGTCACCGCCACCCGGGACAGGGCGCCCGGGACCGTCTCGCCGGCGACGTTCTCGCTGCCGGCCGGGGCCAGCCGGACGCTGAGCGTGACCACGACAGCTCCCCGCTCGGGCAGCACGGCGGCGTCGCTGGTGCTGGCCGGCACCGGTTTGGGCAGCATCTACGCCGGGACCGGCGTCTCGTCGCTGCCGGTGGTGACCACCGCCGTGTCACCGGTGAGCGCGGCCGGTGTCACCCTCGCCGGGACGTTCACCAAAGGCAACGGCCGGGGGTTCAGCCCCGGGCAGACCGACAGCTACCTGCTGGAGGTGCCCGGCGGGCAGCGGGCGCTCAACGTCGACCTGCGCCAGCCGGGCGCCGACCCCAACAACGTGTCGGTGTTTCTGGTGTCCCCCGAAGGGGAGCCGCTGGGGCTGGAAACCAACCAGAAGTCGGTCTTCGGTGGCGGCACGAGCTTCGCTGCCGGGCTCACGACAGCGACGCTGGCACCCCGCGCGGGACGTTGGACGCTGGTGGTGGTGCTGAACAACCCGGTCTCGGGTGCCGCGCTGCCCCAGCCGTACACCGCGACGGTCTCCTTCCGCAGCCTGGCTGTCACAGCCGCCGGGCTGCCGCAGGGAGCCATTCTCAAACGAGGCCGGCCGGTGCGGGCGCAGGTCACCGTCACCAACAACGGCCCGGCGCAGGAAGCGGTGTTCCTCGACCCCCGCACCAACCAGCTCGCGTCCTACACCCTGGCCGGCCAGAGCCCGACCCAGGACCTGCAGCTGCACCCCGCAGCCGGGCAGGCACCGCCCACCCCGACCTGGCTGGTACCGACCCAGTCCACCGCTTATGCGGTGGCGGGCAGCGCCACCGTGCGGGCGTTCTTCGACACCTATCCGGTGCAGACAACAGCCCCCGACGTGGAGTCCACCTTCGGGACCGCGCCCAAGGCGGCCATCACCGCGACCGAGCTTTCCCCAGGCCAGTGGACAGCATCAGCCGGTGAAATCGGCCCGTTCGGACCCGACCCCGCCCCGGCCGGGACGATCAGCCTGACCGCCACGGTCAGCACCCTGGCTTTCGATGCCACGGTCGCCACCCCCACCGGGGACTACTGGCGGCAAAGCATCGACCCCGCCGCCACCGTGACACCCGTCGTGCTACCACCAGGCGCGTCGGCAACCCTGCCCCTGGTCATCACCCCGGGCGCCGCACGCGGAACGGTCATCAGCGGCCGGCTGTTCGTCGACACCGAAAACCCGGTCACGTCCTCAGGCAGCGAACTAGGCGCGCTGACCTACCACTACACCGTCAGCTAGCACACCGCCGGCTAGTACACCGCCGGCTAGGGCGGTCAGCTGGGTGCTACCGCCTCAACGTCCACACCAGTCCGCTGCTCGCCTCCGGCACGTCTCGTTCGAGGGGGGCGAGTCGGGGACCGGGTTCGGCGGCGTTCCTCGGAAGTATCAGCGGCCGGGCCGCAGGGCAAGCGCTGGTGCCAACAGCATCGTCGCCTCTTCCGCGGGACACTGGCAGCAAGGTCACAGCGCGAAGGGATCCCGCATCCGGGAATGGGCCCGCTGCAGACCGGCGGGTCGGCCGGGAACGGCGGAGAGTGCGGTGGATCCGTCGGCCGGACCGGTGCAGCAGCTCGCCGCCGACCTACGCCGGTTGCGCGAGCGGGCTGGGCGGCCGGGTTACCGGCAGCCTGCTGCCGGGCGGACGCTGCCGACCTTGCCGGGCACGCTGGCCTTCGCCGGGGCCTGCGGCGGCCACCTGAAGGAGTGGGAGCTGCGCTGGATGTACGCCAGAGACCAGCTCAGAGCCATTGAGCGTCGCCGCGTTGGCTAACCGAGGCGCCTTGCTTGCTGTGGGCTGACTCCAGGAGGGTCTTCCGGCGCCTCTCGGGGTGGCTGCTGGGGCTGTTCCCTTCGCCGACCGGCCCTCAGGGCCGCCTTGTCAGGGCTGCGAGTTGCCGTGGGACGCGCCCGCCGGGTAGCACGCGGTAGTCGCCGAGGGCTCCGGTTGGGTCGCCCAGGGGTTCATACCCCGGCTGCGAGGCGGCGCAGGTTGGTGTAGGAGCCGTTGAACAGGTCTTGGTCGCCGGGTAGGTCGCCTTGGTAGTTGTACTGCCAAATAGTCTCGTAGCCCCAGCCGGTGGGCATGGTCCCGGGACTGTTGCAGTAGCAGGCGACGAACAGCGGGTTGGTCGCGCCGAAGCCGGGGCTGGCAGTGCAGGTGTCCCACCAGTCGCGGGTGGTGTAGATGGTCGGGTAGCGGCTGGTGCGCGCGCGGACGGTGTCCGAGAAGTCGCTGATCCAGTTCGTCATCTGGGTTCGGCTCATCCCGTAGCAGGTCTGGCCGTAGGGGTTGTACTCGATGTCGAGCATGGGCGGCAGGGTGCTGCCGTCGGGTGACCAGCCGCCACCGTTGGCGGTGAAGTAGCCGGCTTGGGCAGCGCCGCTGGAGCGGTCCGGGAGCGCGAAGTGGTAGGCCCCGCGGATCAGCCCAGCGGAGCGTGACCCGTTGTACTGCTGGGCGAAGTAGGGGTTGCGGTAGCTGGTGCCTTCGGTGGCTTTGGCGTAGACGAACCGGGCCCCCCGGGCAAACGCTGCCGGCCAGTCGACGTTCTGCTGGTAGGAGCTAACGTCCATCCCCCGTGGGTGAGGCCCAGCATCTGGAGTTGGGGCCGGTACCGCCGCCTTCGGCGGGGCCGGCGCCGTCGTGACGACTGGTCGCCGAACTGGCGCCGTGGTGACAACTGGGCGCGGGGCCGGCGCCGTCGGGGGGGTGGTGGGCGGCGACGCGACCGGGCGAGAAGTCGGCGCCGGGGGTGGGGTGGTAGGCGACGCGACGGGGCCGTTAGGCGACGCGACGGGGCGCGGGGCCGGCGGGTTGGTAGGCGCCGTGACGGGGGGTGAAAGTGTCGCCGTCGGGACCGGGCTGGCCGGCTCGGGTGAGGCTGGCCGAGGGTTGTCCGCTGCCGGGGCTGCCCCGGCCGTGTCCTGCTGCGGTGCAGTTGATGGTGCCGCCCCGAGTGAGCCGTACTCGGGGGCCTGGCCCGACGGCGCGGCTTGAGCGGCAGCGATGTCCTGCAGTGGTTGGCATTGCTCATGGGCGCAGACCGTGGAGCCCAGGTGGTCGTCCTGCGGGTGGGTCACCGGCGCGAGCGGGGCACTGGCCCCCCGCGGGATCGAGCTGGCCGCCGGGTTCAGCACCTGCCGGCTGAGCTCTCCGGCGGGCACCGGCAGGAGGCCGCTTGGGACAGTGGCAGGCAGAAGAGCTGGGCGTAGCACTAGCCGCTGCGCCGGCTCGGCGACGGCGGGGGTACTGGAGGGACGCAGGGCGCCAACGCTTGTGGGCTGGGCGCCCGATGGTGCTACCTGGCTAGCGACAACGGTGCCGGCCGAGACCGTCAGGGTCGCAGTCAAGGCGACACCAACCGCCGCCGGTAGCCGTCGCCCCTGCGGCCGGTTGCTGCGTGGGAACAACGAAGTCACCGCCAGTCTATTTGCGCCTTATCTCACCACATGCCCGTTCGGGGCTGAGCGGGTAGCAGCCAGCGCTAGGTGAACGGCAGGCGCGGTCGAGCAGGACCCGGGCCACCGGCAGCTGCGAAACCCTGTCAGGGGGCCTTCTGCGCGCACGCGAGGGGGATCGGGCCGGTCGGTGTCAGAACTGGCTGGCGACCGGTCCAGCGGTGCCGGGCCGCACTGCGCTCACCTCGATCGGGCCGCCGGGGGTGCACGGGTGCATCTTCGAGCGGGCGGTGATCGAGGCTGTTTCATCCGGCGGCGTGATTTGGACGTAGGACGCGGTCGAGTAGTCGGCGCAGGACTGGCCGGCCGGTGGGTTGTTGGAGTAGCGGTAGGCGAACGAGGCCCGCATCGTGGGCGCTAGCACCACTCGGGTCGGGGGCCGGCCGGCGCGGATCACCCGGGTGGGTTCGGGGCCGTAGCCCGAGTCCAAGCGCTGCAGCCCCGGGTAGCCGTAAAGGGTGCACGGACCGCGGGAGATGTTGCGGAGCACCACCCGGCCGTAGAACATTCCGCCGGCGCCCTGCCCGCCGTCGTCGGTCACCGCCAGCGCCGAGCTGTGGCACCGGCCGCCGGTCACGCCCGCGCCGAGCCCGGCCGCCGGTTTGTTCGCCGGCAGGCTCGAGCTCGTCGCCTGAGGGCTGCTCGCCGCCCTTGGGCTGGCTTGCGCTGCCGGTGAGGACGGGCCGGCCGAGGATGCGCTCGCCGCCGGCGGCGCCGCCGGCGGCCGGGTAGCGGTCGAGCTGCACGCGGCCGCGGCCGCTCCGGCCGCAGCCAGCACGGCTACCAGTCCCATGTTCACAACGCCGGTCTACCCGCTGCACGAGCAGCATCCGTGCCATGAGCAGCACCTTCCGTGAAGAAGGAGGAAGAGTGCCGCACCCGGCACTGGTGTCCCGCAAGACGCCCCCTGCGTCGCCGGGTCAACGAGCGTCTAGGTCAGGCAGCTGCCCAGGACGGGGCGGCCGGCCAGCCGGTCGGCGAGGAACTGCACCGCGATGGGGGCGGCTTCGGAGTTGGTGGTGAGGTGCTCGCCGGGCAAGCCCTGGAAGGTGGTGCTGCCGGCCCGGCCCAGCCTGGGCTTGTTCGCCGACCACCCTGTTCGTCATCGACGGGCTCGGCTACGGCCCCGTCCCCATATCAGGCGCTACCCCCGTCGCGACGCCGTGGTCTGGGGCATGCGCTGCAGGTCAGGGCTGTGGTGAGGTGAGGTGAGGGCGTCCGCCAGCGCCTTGCGCTGGCGTTTGCCAAGGCCACGCAGTCGACGGTCGGCGTCGAGGTTGAGGTCGGCGAGTACTCGCTGGGCGTGGACCGGTCCGACGCCGGGCAGCGACCGAAGCGCTGGACCGACCCTGAGTGTTCCGGCGACGTCCTTTCCCTGCGCCCGCTCAAGCAGCTGCGCCCAGCCCAGTTCACCGCGGCCGACCTGGTTGCGAATCTCCGCCAGCTCGGCGCGGGTCTGGCCCGCCTTGAGCTGACCGGCGGCGCGCTGCTCCTCAGAGAAGCCCCGCCGGGCGGGCGCCTGCGTCGGTGGCCGGTCCGAGCCAGGCGCTGGGTGCGGCGCCTCGGCGTCCTCCTGCGTGAACTGATCGCGTGTGGCGGCGGCGGAGCCCACGCGGGGTAGCCGCAACAGGCGGACCGTTCCAGCAGCGTCGCCGCCTACCGGTTGAGCGGCGCCTTCGAAGATCTGCGCCAGGAAGCGCGTCGGCCTGGGAAGCTGAGCGTTGTTGAGCATCTTCACGATCGGGACTGCTGCGATGAACAGGCCCAGCGCGGGGTCCAGCAGCCCGGCGCCGACTGCTAACCCGACACCGCCGAAGTAGCCCAGCGAACGCGGTACGTCGACCTGCAGCGCCCCTACCTTCACCGTGAGCCCGCGATCTGAATCCACTGGGACCCCTTCTTGTGAGCCTGAACGAGGCGGGTCTGATGATCGCACGACCGCGCCTCGGGCCACCCCCGACTAACCAACGCCCTACCCGGTGGTCCGGGCGAGGCAGCCGGAGCGGGCGGCGTGGGCGCCGCGGTTGCCGTCAGGACCCCGACACCTGTCACCCGCCTCGCCACTGGTCATCGACAACGCGTCGGGTGGCGGCACTCAGGTCAGGCAGCTGCCCAGGACGGTGGATCTCGGCCCGAGGGCTCGGGCGCCTGGTTCCCCCCGGCGACTGCTGGCCGGGTCAGGTTTGCTGTGCTGTCAGTCGCCTCTGCCAGACCCGGACGTTGCCTGCGGCGACCAAGGCGACGATGAGGGTGCCCAGCACGATGAGCAGCCCGGGCGGTGCTTTGCCGGTCAGGGCCTGCCATACGGTCCTGTGTGAGGAGTCCCCGGCCGCTGCCAGCAGCGGTGTCTGGACGTCCGCCAGCCGGGTCGACACCAAGTCCTGCGACGCTGAAGCCCGCGAAGCAAGGTCAGGAACTGGGGTAGCGGCGAGCGGTCCGAGGCCCGATCGAAGGTCGGCGAAGCTGCTGATGGTGGAAGCGGGCGCAAATGCCGAGGCGGCGCCGAGCAGGTTGTCTGGTGTTGCACCCGGGGCCTTGGCGGTCATCGCGGTACTGGCGGTGCTGGCGGGCAGGGACGACCCCGGACCGCTAGTCGGCCCCGACGTGGACGACGACCCCGTGGACGACGACCCCGTGGACGACGACCCCGTGGACGACGACCCCGTGGACGACGACCCTGACCCTGTGGGGGCCGGCCCCGAGGTGGACGCGGAGCGGGCAACGGCAACGGGGCGGGGACCCGCCGCCGCCGGGAGTGCCCCGATGGCAGCAGCCGCCGCGGGCGACGAGCCCGCCACGCTCCCGACTGATGCCGAAAGCTGGCTCCTGACCTGGGGAGCCACTTGGGTTACCAGGCTGGGCAACGGCTGGGGGACGGCCGGCGGGGCCGGTATCGCCGGAACGCTCGCAGGTCCGGCCTGGGGAGCCACTTGGGTTACCAGGCTGGGCAACGGCTGGGGAACGGCCGGCGGAGCCTGGCTCGCCGGGATGGCGACAGGCGCGGTCGGTACCGGTAACGGCGGTGTTGACACGCCGGCCCCGGTCGGGGCTGGAACCGCTAGTATGCCGGTCGTCGGTACAGGCGGTGTTACGCCGACCGGCAAGGCGGAGGCAGGGCCCGCGATACACAGCACAGCGGCGGTGGAGCCGACGACGACACCGGCTCGGCGACGCGCCCGGCTGGAGGTCACGCTGTGCGACAAGGTCCTGCTCCTACCGGTAGCAAAAGTGGCTAGTCAGCCAGTGCCCGCCCGGTGCGGGCCGGACACCACCAAGCCTTGACCTGTCGAACAAAGAGCGGTCTGCGGAGACTCACGAGTCGGCTGACCCCGTAGAACGGGTGTGCCGCTCGCCGGGTCACCGGGGGTTAGCGGGGCCGGTGGCGCTTGCTCCCACGTGTGGCGACCGGGTGGCAGCACGGTAGGTAAGAGCTGGCCGTTGCGGATGACGTCGAGGCGATTGGGTCGGTGGCGGTGTCGAGCCGGGGAGGGTCGCGCGTCGCCTGGAGCGGGAATGAGGGGTCAGCTGTGGTTCCGGGTCATCTCGGCGATGGACGGCTCGAGAGCCAGCCGGCGGGAGAGCCGGCTCGCCGCACCATCTGGATGGGCGGTTCCGGTCCGGTCGAGCAGGCGCAGCCAGTCGCCGGCGACGCCGGCCCGGCGGATGGCCACGAGCGCGGCGAGCGCGGTCGGCTGGTGGGCGTGAGTTCCCGCTCCAGTCCTGCGGCAGCGGAAAGGACCTTGATCTCAACCGGTCGGTGCATCAGTGCAGGTCGACGACGATGTGCTGGTGGAGGTCGGGATGGGTGTCGGTCCGGTGGGGTTCAGCACCGAGCAGCAGGATCAGCTGTGGGAGATGTGGCGGGGCGGGGAGTCGATCCGCGCGATCGAGCGGGCGATGGTCGTGTCAATGCCGCGGATCCAGCGGTTCCTGCGTCAGTCGGGCGGTGTCCGCCCGCTTCCCCCGCGGCGCCGGGAGTGCCATCTGGGCGCCGGTGAGCGTGAGGAGATCTCGCGAGGGATAGCTGCCGGTCTGTCAGGGCGGGTGATTGCCGGCCGCCTGGGCCGCTGTCCGTCGACGGTGTCGCGCGAGATCGACCGCAACGGCGGACGCGACGCCTACCGGGCCGTGGTCGCTGATGCCGCCGCTTACGCCCGGGCCCGCCGCCCGAAACCGAGCAAGCTGGCCACCAACCCCGTGCTGCGTGAGCGGGTGGCGGCCATGCTCGTCGAGGACTGGTCGCCGCAGCAGGTCGCGGCGAGGCTGCGCCTGGCACATCCCGACGAGCCCGCGTTGCGGGTTTCGCACGAGGCGATCTACCGCGACGCTGGTCGATCGCGCTACCCGCTACACGATGGTCGTCGCGCTCCCCGACGGGTATAAGGCCGAGACGGTCGCCGCCGCGGTGATCGAGCAGATGGGCACGCTGCCCACCCACGTGTGCAGGTCGCTGACCTGGGACCGCGGCCGGGAGATGGCCAGCCACGCCACCATCACCGCGGCGTTGTCTATGCCGGTGTTCTTCTGCGACCCGCACCACCCCTGGCAGCGCGGCACCAACGAAAACACGAACCGGCTGCTGCGCCAGTACCTGCACAAGAACGCCGACCTGTCCGCGCTCACCCAGGACGACGTGGACGCGATCGCCGCGACGCTCAACCACCGGCCCCGCCGGGTGCTCGGCTGGGCCACGCCCGCCGAGGCGTTCGGGCTGGTCGAGCCGACCCGGCTGCAGCTCGGGTAGCCGCCGTCGAGCCTGGTGACGATCATGACCCACATGGCCGGCAGCGGACTTCCCGAGCTCGACGTTGCCCGCGTGCAACGGTGGTGCACCGCTCAGGTCCCCGAACGGCTGCGCGGCGAGATCCGCGTCGAGTGCGACATCGGCGCCCGCCATCTCACGATCTGCGAATGCCGACCGCCCTGGCGCGACGACCTCGGACCCGAGTGGACCCGGTTCCCGGTCGCACGCCTACACCACACCAAGACCACCGGTCTGTGGACGCTGTACTGGCGCGACCGGAACCTCAAGTTCCACCGCTACCAGCCCCTCGATCCCAGTCCCCGCGTTCAAGACCTCCTTAACTACCTCGACCAACACGCCGACCCCATCTTCTGGGGATAGACGGAGAACACACCCCGCCAGCAGGCGCTCACGCTCGTCTCGTCGGGGAGCCGGTTGACAGCTACCCCCGCCGATCGAAGCGCGCTCGCGCAGGCCGCTACCGTCGCCAACTGATGCACCGACCGGTTGAGACCAAGACCGTTTCTGCTACACGACTGACCGTGTGACGGAACTGGGCGCCGGCACAGCTGTGGAACGCACCTGAAGTCCGTGCCGGAATCAGGGTGCCGTAAGTGGGTCGACGGGAGAGTTCCGCTACGTGCTGGGATGGGCTCACTGATCGCGTGCGCGCGGGTGTCGACCGTCGGGCCGTCCGCGGACCTGCAGGTCGACGAACGACCTGGGTCGGTCTTGCATCCCAATTGGGAACAGTGACCGACGCCACCGGGCGGCGGGTGGGACCGCCGAGGAGCTACCGCTCCTTGGAGCCCGTAGGCGGACGCGCGTCGTCGGCGCTGTCTTGGCCGCCAGGTGCGCCCTTGAGGACCTGGGCATGTCGCAGAAGGCGCCACGAATGCTTGTCCCGCGGCAGGAAGGGGCCGGGCCGCCCCCGGATCGCGGCCAGCGACAGCGCAAGCACCACAAGCACGACTGGAGCAGCTACTGCGAGGACAGCGGAAGCAAACACCTGCCTCTCCTCACCGCCGTCTCGTGTCGCCTCGCGGGGACACCGGCTAACATGCGCCGAAGCACGCGCAGAAGATGAGCCCTGCGCAGCTAGCGACCAAGAGGAGGTGCGGCGGTGCCTGCCGATCCTCCGTGTAACACCAGCGTGACGCGGGCCGGGACCTCAAGGCCTGCTCGGCCGCTTCGGCCCCTGTTTGCCTTTCACCGCCGGGACGTGCTAGGGCGCTGACATCGCGCCTGGCGGTGCTCTCAACGAGGAGATCGCCAATGCCCAGCCGTCCAACCCTCCCGCGGGCGCCGCTGCCCAGTGCTGATGGGCTTCGCCGTCGCAGCGCCGCTCGGGCAGAGCGGGCAACGACCACGCGGTCGGTTCGGGCGACCTTGACGTCTTTAGCGGGGCTTGTCGGTACGCAGGTGCGTAACCAGACCGGCGCCGAGGTGGGTCATCTCGTCGACGTCGTCGCCCGGCTGTATGGCGACGAGCGCTACCCGCCCGTGACGGGACTGGTCGTCAGGGTCGGACGCCGGCGGGCGTTTCTCGACGCGACCGCCGTTGCGACGCTCGACCATGGCGGTGTCCAGCTTGGCACGAGCCGGCTGGACCTGCGGGACTACACCCGCCGCCCGGGTGAGGTGCTGCTGGCCCGTGACGTGCTCGACCATCAACTCGTCGACGTCGACGGTGTGCAGGTGATCCGCGCCGCTGACCTCTACCTCGCCACGACTGCCGGCCAGGTCCGGGTGGTCGGGGTCGACGTGAGCATGCAGTCGCTGCTGCGCCGGCTTGGGCCCAAGCGGCTGCGGCGCCGCCCGACGCCGGACAAGGTGATCGACTGGGACGCGGTCGCACCGTTCTCGGAAGACTCGACGGCGGGTCCGGCGACGGTGCGGCTGCGGGACAGCCAGCAGGCGCTGCGCCGCCTCCGGCCGGGCGAGCTCGCCGACCTGCTTGAGGACCTCGGCCGGCCCGGCCGCCAGGAGCTGCTGGCCGCGCTGGACACCTCCACCGCAGCGGACGCCTTGGAGGAGATGGAACCGGGCGAGCTCGAGGCGCTGCTGCGCGAAGCGGACCCTGTCCAGGCCGCGGGCCTGGTGGCAGCAATGGAGCCCGATGAGGCTGTCGATGCGCTGCGCGACCTGAGCCTGTCCGAGCGAGGCGAGCTGCTGGAGCAGATGCCCCAGAAGACCGCCGAGCACTTGAGCGGGCTGCTGGCCTATCGGCAGGACCGGGCCGGCGGCTTCATGACCACCACCCTGCTACAGGCGACTCCGACCGAGACCGTTGGGCAGGTCCGCAGCCGGCTGGTCGGTCTGTCCGAGCACCGCAACGAGATCGAGGCGGTCGTGGTGATCGACGAGCAGGGGCGGTTGATGGCCGACTTGGCCCTGTTCGATCTGCTCGCCGCCCCCGACGGGCAGGGATTGGGTGAGTTGGTCGAGCGTCTCGGTAACCCCGAGCCGGTCACCGTGGACGTCGAGGCCGACGTCGACGACGTCGCCGGCCGGCTGATCGAGTCCCGCCGGTCGAGTCTGCTGGTCGTCGAGGGCGACTGCCGGCCGCTGGGCCGGATCCTGGCCGATGACGTGCTCGATGCGCTGCGGGCCAGCGAGAGCCGGCTGCACTTCCCCCGGCTGCTGCAGTGACCACCCCCGACGCCCCAGCCGCGCCCTCGGTTCCTGCTGACCCGGGGCCGGGACCCGGCCGCGAGTCCGGTACTTCGCCGCCTGCAGGTCCGAGCGGGAGGGATCGGCTGCTGGCCCGGCTGCCCGGCAAGCGGCTGATCGCCTATCTGGCGATCGCCGGGCCGGGTCTGATTGCGGCGAACGCCGGCAACGACGCGGCCGGGATCGCGACGTACGCCTCAGCAGGCTCACAGTTCGTCTACCGGACGCTGTTCTTCATGGTGCTGGTCACCATCGCCCTGGTGCTGGTGCAGGAGATGGCCGTCCGCCTCGGCGTCTATACCGGCAAAGGCCTGGCGGCGCTGATCCGCGAGCAGTTCAGCCTGCGCCTGACCGGAGTGGCGCTGTTCTGCGTTCTGCTGGCTAATACCGGCCTGGTCGTGTCGGAGTTCGCCGGGATCGGCGCCGCGTTCGAGCTGCTCGGCGTGTCCCGCTACCTAGTGATCCCGGTCGCGGCGGTGGTGATCTGGGCGCTGGTGCTGTTCGGCTCCTACCGCTACGCCGAGCGGATCTTCCTTGTCCTGTCGCTCGCGTTCTTCGCCTACCCCCTGGCGATGATCCTGGGCCACCCGCACTGGGGAGCGGTCGGGACCAACCTGGTGCTGCCGCACTTCATCCTGTCCAAGGACTACCTGCTGCTCGGCGTCGCCCTGATCGGCACGACGGTCAGCCCCTACATGCAGCTCTACGCCGCCGCCGGCGTCGTCGACCGCGGTGTCGGCCCGGATGAGTACCGTAACGCCCGCCTGGACGCGATCACCGGTGCCCTCTTCGCCTGCGTCATCTCCATCACGATCATCATCGCGACCGCATCTGTCATCGGCGGCCGCGGGCCGCTGAGCTCGGCGAAGGAAGCCGCCGAGGCACTGCGACCGGTCGCCGGGTCGGGAGCTGAGCTGCTGTTCGCGTTCGGCCTGCTCGGCGCGTCCGCCCTCGCCGGAGCCGTCGTCCCACTGTCGTCGTCGTACGCGATCAGCGAGGCGGTCGGGGTCGAGCGCTCGGTCTCTCGCCGGTTCCGTGAGGCGCCGCTGTTCCTGGGGCTGTTCACCTTTCAGGTCTTTGTGGGCGCTGCCGTAGCGATGACGCCGGTCAACTTGATCCAGCTGCTGATCGGTACCCAGGTCCTGCAGGGCATCGTCACCCCGGTCGTCCTCATCTACATCCTCATCCTCGCCAACCGCCGCGAGGTACTGGGCGCTGCAGCGAACAAGCCGGCCTTTCGGGTGGCGGCCACCGTCGCGGTCGGTGCGATCTCGGTGATGAGCCTGCTGCTGCTCGGCCAGACCCTGCTGGGACTGCTCGGGCTGGCCTGAGCAGCATGCTCAGGCGCGAAAGGAGGGAGGCCCATCAGCCCACTACCGGAGGCCGCCGGTTCGCACTGCTAGCGGTCGCCGGCCGCGCTTCTGCTCGCGGCGCCTCCCGGACTGGTCCGCCGAGCCGGTGTCGGGCTGCTGGTGGCAAGTCTGCTTTTCACATTGGCGGTCACGGGTTTCGCTCGTCGGCTGCGTCGCGCCGCCGGCCGGTCTGGACCGGTCGCCACTGTCCCGCGGGGTTGGTGGCGAGCCCAAGCTGTCGGCGGTCCCCGCGACGGGGAGACCTGGCACTGCCCAGCTGAGGGTGAGCGGCCAGCGCCGCTTGTGGTGCTGTTCGCCGCCGGCCAGCCACACCGGTACAACCTGGCAAAAGGCACCGATCAGGGGGGAACGGCCCTGCGGACACGACGGCCGTTTACAGCTACCGCCCCATCAACTGAGCGACGGCCTCGACCTCGCACGCCAAGGAAAGCCGCGAGACGAGCAGCTCGGCACTCGTGGGCCGCCGCTGACCGCTTCGACGGAGACGAGTCCCGTCGGACTTCATCGCCAGCACGCTCCGTCGGCGGACTGGCAGGTCGAAGGCGGCGGCCACCCTCAGCCCGCCCGTGCCGGCGACCAGCGCGGGTGACCCTGGCTGGGGTGCTGGACCGGGCCGCGCAAATGACGTGGACCGCGCCGTCAGAGGCTGGGTGGTGGGGCGCGTCGTCAGTGCGGAACCGCACTTGACTGACGCCGGACCCACCCGCCGTCCTACCCGAATGGGCTGTTGTGGCTGTCCCGACTGACCTATGCCAGCAGCGGCAAGCACTCGACGCTCCACGCCCTTGGCCGCCACTGTCAGTGGGGGAGCGGCGCGTCCCCGCAGAACGATCCGTGGGTCCTCTTATGGAGCGGCAGGTACGCCCTGCGCGCCGTGGTGTCGCAGCTGCTCGAGCAGTTCGTGTTCGCGCGTCGGGGGCCGTCTCGTCGCATGAGCAGGTCAGCGGGTTGTGCCCTGGACAGGTGGGCACTGCTTGCTCGACCAACAGACCGCACACCAGGGAGACCTACCATGCTCATCGCGCACCCGGCGGTCATGCACGCCACCTCGCTCGCGCTGGACCTCGAGGCTCGAGGCGTTGCCCGTAAGGCAGGCCACGCGGTGCTCATCATCATCATCGTGCTGGTCGTCGTCGGCATCCTGATCGGAGCCGGGCTGACCGCCCTGCTCCGCCGTCGCCGGTAGTCCGGCGAAGGCGCGCCGGGCGGCGACCTGGCGCACGGTGATGGCGGCAAAGCTGTGGCGGCAGAACCCCTCGATCGGCGGCGACCCGGGTCCGGGGCGGCGCTGATGGTCGGTAGCCACCTCCCCAGCCGCGTGGCGGCCGATGATCGCGGCCGGCGACCGCCTTACCGAGAGCAGGCGGCAGCAAGCGACGCGGCCGGAGTCTCAAACCCTGCGCCGGGTAGCTGTCCCGCGTGGGACGCCTGCGGCGGGCGCCGACCAGAGCTCAAGCGCGAGGCGCCCTCTTCGGGAGTTGCGCTCGGCGGAAGTGCGTGGTGGATGAGTTTGGTCAGTCTTGGTCGATGACCTGGTGGCCGCGTGCCGGCTGCAGGCTGGGCGTTGGAGGCTCGGACGGGGGCTGGTGCAGGGAGGGGGCGGCCTTGTGTGCGACAGGCTGGTTGGCGACGAGGACGGCCAGCCACGGCAGCGCCAGGGCCAGGACGATGGCGATGAAGCGGGCCGGTCCGTGGAAGACGAGGACGGCGGCGATGAAGGCGGCGAGGCGAAACAGCATGACTTGGATGTAGCGGCGTTCGCGGCGGCGGATGTCGTCGGTGCGTGAGCCGGACAGGCTGGTGATGCTGACGGCTCCGCGACCGAACCGGTGTGTCATGCCTTCAGTCTGGCCTGGTTCTGTGTCGGGCAGCGTTGCGATCATCGGCCAGATGGGACTGGTCGCTCACGCGGCCTGTTGAGCAGCGCGCCTCCCGGCCCGGGGCAGGCCGTCGTCTCCGGTGTTGCCCGAGGGTAACGTCGGGTCGCCCGCCTTCAAGGCCCTTGGCCCCGAGTGCGGGACGAGAGGGGACGGGACAAGCTGATTGCCGGCTGGCCGAACCGTGCCGCGGTCGGGGCGGCGGCGCTGCTGGAGGGGGACCAGCTGTAGAGGGTCCAGCACCACACCCTTGAGCGTGGCCAGGGACTGCTCACCAGCACTGGGCTCGGTCACCGGCAACCCGGTCCCAGTCACGTCCGGATCAGACTTCTTCGCAGCAGGAGGCATGGCCAGGGTGTGCCCAACCAGTGAGCCGCCCGCCGGTCACGATCGCCGAGCAGGCGCTGCAGGGCGCCCCGGAGCCGTGTTCTACCTCCGGGCTGGGGCTCTGGCCGTCGTGGGGGCAGTCGAGTGGCCGGTCGTGGGACTCGTGGTCGCCGGCACGTGGCTAGCTCGCCGGCGCCGGGCTGCGGCACCTTGACCCGCCCGGCGGTCCTGGTTAAGCGTCCGGTAGTGCTGGCCCAACGTGAAAGGCGACGACGATGAACTTCGACCCATCTTCAATCATGAACCTGGTTGGTCAGCTCGGCGGTAACCATCAGCAGGCAGCGCAGCAGATGCAGGGCATGGGCCATTGGCTCACCGAGCCAGTTGCCTAGTCCCCGTCCGGCTCGTCGGGAGCGAGCAGCTCATAGCGGGGATTGGCAATGGTGAGCTTGCCGTTCTCTTGGCACGCTCGGCCGTTGAGCCGTAGCGCCGCACCCGGCTTAATGCCCGGCACGTGCCGTCGGCCGTAGAACAGGGCGGTGATAGTGCCCGTTGAGTCGACGAGTTCGCAGGTGAACACACTGCTGTTCGCGAGAGCGGCGACCTGCACAGTGCGTACCCGGCCTTCGACCTCAGCCACCTGGCCGCGTCCGAGCTGGCCGATCGGGTCGATACCGGGTGGCGGCTCGGGGGCGCTATAGACGCTGATCGCGTCGCGCCGACCGTTGGCACCCGCCACCTTGCTGGCGGTGCTTGACGAGACCCGGGAGGTAGCGGCCGCCTTTACCTTGCCCAGTTGCCCCTCAAGGCGCGGGGTGGCAAGGCGAGCGGCAGTGTCGAACGGGATGATCGTGGCAGCGGCGTACGGCAGCCGGCTCACCACCCGGGCAATCCGGTCGGCGGTCCGGTCGTGCAGCAGCCGGCCGAGCACCGAGGAGTAGCTCCTGCGGGGCAGCAGCACACTGATCTCGGTGCGGGGGGCGGCCAGCCGGCTGATGACCTGCAGGGCTGCGCGGCCGAGACGCCGATCGGGGCAGTCCACCATCTCCAGCGGGATCGTCTCGGCGGTGGCTTCCCAGCGTGCCTGCAGCCGGGCAGCACGGGCACTGTCGAGCACGAAGTGCACCGCACGCAGCTGGCTCGGGCGCAAGCTTCGCCCGTAGCGCAGCGCCTCGATCGCCGCAAGGTCCAGTGTGTCGACGAAGACCAGCACGATGTGCTGGGAGTACAGCGTGCCGGACTCCAGTTGGGCGGAGTCCAGGTCGCGCAGGACGGCTGCCTCGGTGCTGTACTCCCGGTTCAGCCGGATCAGGACGAACACCAGGATCGGGAAGAGCACGACCACGGCCCACGCGCCCTCGGTGAACTTCACCACCGCGAAGATCAGGACGATGAGCAGGGAGGCGCCTCCGGCGGCGAGGTTGATGCCGACCTTGCGCCGCCAGCCGGGACCGTGTTCACGGTGGAAGTGCTTGGCCATCCCGAAGCCGGCCATCGTGAAGCCGGTGAACACCCCGATGGCGTAGAACGGGACGAGCGCGTTGACCTGTGCGCGGGTGACGAGCAGCAGCGCCACGGCGATGACGGCCAGCACGATGATCGCGTTGGAGAACACGAGCCGGTGTCCGCGGCGGCGTAGCTGACGGGGCAAGAAGGCGTCGTCGGCGACGAAGCTGGCCAAGAACGGGAAGCCGTTGAAGCTGGTGTTCGCCCCGGTGTAGAGGATCAGTGCGGTGGCGGTCTGCACCACCCCGTAGAGCACGTGGCCGACGAGCCCGCTGCCGAAGACCAGCCGCGCCTCCTGGCTGATCACCGAGGGGTATCCAACGCTGTACGGGGTGGCGTGCGTCCAGTGCGCCAGCAGCGAAACCCCGGCGACCAGGAACGCCAGCGTGCACGCCATCGTCACCATCGCCCGACGGGCGTTGGGACCCTCTGGGGACCGGAAGGTCCCGACCCCGTTGCTGATCGCTTCCAACCCGGTGAGCGAGCTGCCACCGTTGGCGAAGGCTCGCAGTAATACCAGCAGGGTGGCTCCCATCACCAGGCCGGAGCCGTGGCCCAGCGGGACAGTCCCCGCCAAGTGGGCCGGGTCGATGCGAGGCAGCTGACCGGTGATCTCGCGGGCGACGCCGACCACGATCACTGCGCCCATCGCCAGGCTGAAGAAGTAGGTGGGGAAGGCGAACGCCCGGCCGGCTTCCTTGATGCCCCGCAGGTTGCCGTAGCACAGCAGCAGCACCACGCCGACGGTGATCACCAGACTGAACGGTCCCAGTGCTGGCACCGCCGACACCACCGCAACGGTGCCGGCGGCGGTCTGCACCGCCACCGTTACCACGTAGTCGATCAGCAGCGCGACAGCGGCGATCTGCGCGACCTTGGGCCCGAAGTTCTCACGGGCGACCACGTACGAACCGCCGGCCTTGGTGTAGACCGAGACCACTTCCCGGTAGGACAACGTCAGCAGCAGCAGGATCGCCAGCACGACCCCCGTGATCGGCAGCACCAGAGCAAAAGCACCGAGCGCCGCGAACGGCAGCAGCTCGATCAAGATCTCCTCTGTGCCGTAGGCAGAAGAGGAGATGCAGTCCGGCGCCAGCACACCCAGCGCCAGCGTCTTCGACAGCCGCTCATGGGCGAGCTGGTCGTTGGTCAGCGGTGCCCCCAATAGCCGGCGCTTCAGGCGGTAGCCCACCGTCTCCGGCAGATCCAGCTCCAGTCCGGACCCGCCTAGGTCGAGGTCAAGGTCGCTCTCTGCAGAAGATGCAGATGAGGCGGGATGCACGCCGACGCGCTCCTTCTTCGTTACGGATCCTGCTGACCTAACGAGGTTGTGCCGTGCCTCGTGGTGTTGAGGCGGCGGTCCCGCCTGAGTCTTGCCTGATGGTAGGTCTCAGGTGGCCGCCTCCAACGACCGCCACATCGTTCTCGTGCTCACCGTTGGAGTCCTCGGCGTAGCCACTGTCGCTGAGGTTCACCTGCCGAGCGACAGCGGGGTGTTACCGGCGGCAGGGCGGCCGGGGTGGGGTGGACTGCTGCCAGGCCTGCTCGCGGAGCAGCCGTAGTCCGTTGAGCCCCACCAGGACGGTTCCTCCTTCGTGGCCCGCGACCCCGAGGGGTAGCGGCAGGTGGCCGAGCAGGTCCCAGGCGATGAGGGTGATGATGGCGGTGCCGGCCAGGACGAGGTTTTGCACCACGGCCCGGCCCCAAGAATCGGCTCGATGCACCAGGCATGGATACCGACGCGGGTCTGCACCGCCGAACTTTCATGACGGGGCTGGCCGACGCCTGGCCAGCTCCCACAGCACAACCGTGCTCGCGCCGATCTCGATCAGGCTGTCGAGCCCGAAGCCGGTCAGCGCCACGGAGCGCGCCCGCACGGCAGCGAACGCCAGCACCACGATGCCAACGACGTTCCACGCCAGCGTGACCTGCTCCAGCTGAACGCCACGCCGAAGCGATGCCTGGCCACCGGGGGCGACCTCAGTCATCGGCCAGCTCCAGAGCAGTTTGGGTCCGCAACGCACGGACAACGTCACGAAGGAGCCGCAGCGCACCGAAGCCGACGACCAGCCCGATCACGATGGCTACGGCGGGGTCGAGCCAGTACAGCCCGTGCGCGAAGTAGATGACGCCGCCGGTGACGGCGACAGCGGCTGAGGTCAGCGCGTCCGACACCGTGTCGAGCAGCACCGAGCGCATATGCAGGTCCTCGCTGCCGGCACCGCGACCGAGGATCAGAGCCCCGCTCACCATGACGAGGGTCGCGACTGCGCTCACGATCAGCACCGGCAGTCCGTCAACAGTCGGCGCACCCCCACTGAGCCGACGAACGGCCTCGACGATCACGACAACGGTAACGACAACAAGTGCCGAGGCGTTCACCAAGGCCGCGAAGGTCGTTGCCTGAGACTTCTCGCCTGCTCGGTCCCTGACGCGAACAGCAATGATGCCCAGCAGAATGGCTGCAGAATCAGCAACGTAATCACCACCGGCCGCCAGTACACCTAAGGACCGGGCCGCGAATCCGACAACGACCAGGCCAACAATCATGAGCAGGTTCAGGCCGAGCAGCAGGGCCAGCCTCTTCTTCTGCGACATCTATTCAAAGTGGGGTCTCCATCTCGCTACCGTGACGTTTGAGGTCGCCAGGTCTCCTGTTCGCGCCAGGGCAGGCCGGTCTGTTGGCGTTCGAGGCTGCGCGGAAGCATCCGTTCGCGGACCGGTGGTGGC
>JAABVA010002298.1_pt1 | contig 19211 bp, 22 predicted proteins | sample 5560331 | NCBI WGS metagenome assembly JAABVA01 (sample SAMN12812661, study PRJNA571458) | rock metagenome | isolation source: Antarctica rocks | place: Antarctica: Victoria Land, Mt New Zealand sud | collected 2016-01-07 | reverse complement strand
CTTCGACGGCGCCGACCTGTCCGCAGCAGTGGTGGGCTCCGCCGACCGGGCCAGTTTCCGTGGCAGCTCGCTGCGGGGGGCGACCCTGAGCGGGCACTTCGAGGGGTGCGACTTCCGGGGTGCCGATTTTTCCGGCGCCCAGATGGACCACGGTCAGCAGAAGAAGGCCAACCGCAACCTGAGCGACGTCACCTTCTCCGACTGCCGGTTCGACGAGACCCCCGTCGAGGATTCCGCCACGACATGGCCGTTCAATTTCGATGTGCCGCGGGACGCGGAGTTCCGGCGGCACGGTTTCACCGCCGAGGAAACCATCGACTGGGTGGAGGGTGGGTGGGACTCCGGTTCCGCCGCCGCCGCGTGGAAAGATTCCGGGCTGGACCCCGACGTTGCCAAGGACCTGGAGAACAACGGGATCAGCCCGGACACGGTCGCCCAGTTCACGGCCCACGGAATCACCGACCCCGATGAGATCGCGGACTGGCACGAGGCGGACATCGAGGCTGAGCGCGTCGCCGAGTGGACCGACGCCGGCTTCACCACCGGAATCCAGGTGCCCCTGCCCCTCGCCGTCCGGGAATGGGGCCCCACCGGGTTACCGGCCCAGGACTGCGCCGCCTGGTCGCGAGCCCATTACACGCCGCGAGAAGCGGTCCAAGCCACAGCGTTCGGTAACAACCCCGCCAACGCACCGACCTCGGAGCACGAGAGGGCGGTCGCCCGGCACGCGGTGACTTTCCGGTTCACCCAGAGCAGGGAGCTCCGCCGCCGCCAGGCCACGATCGCCTCCGGCTGGGAGGACAACTACGCCACCGCCGCGGAGCTCGACGCGATCGCCCGTGAGCAGGACCGCCGCAAGGCTTCCGGTCGGTCACCGCACACACCACAGGCATGAGCGTCCCCAGTCGTGTCCAGCCCGGCGTCCCCACAGGGGGCCAGTTCGCCGCGACCACCCACCTGGAGACCGATGTCGGGGTGGACCACCCCGAACCGAGCGTCGACCAGGAACGGATCGACGACCTCGATTCCTGGGTCGCCACCTACCGGCAGTCTAAGGACGCGACTTCGCGGCTCAGTCTGGCGCTGATGGCCACGCAGTTGCGCACAGAGTTCCCGAACGCGCGTTACCTGCGTTTGGAGAACTCCGATCAGGGTGAGTACATGGTCGCCGCGGAGATCACCGACGCCGGTGAGAACACGGTGTCCGATGACCTGGGGGAGATCGAAGTCGAGGGAACCGGGTTGTGCGTGGACAACCTGGCCTCCTATCTGGACTCCGTCGGGGACGGGTGGAGCGACATCGAGATCGACCCGGACGGACAGGTTGACCTTGATGTGCTGGCGCAAGTGACAGTGCCGGACGGCCCGGACGGCACACCCGCACCTGATGCCGCCGCTGCGTTCGACGCGTGGTCGCGGGTGTACCGCAGCACCGACGACGGGCTGGCCGATGCCTCGTTGCGGGTGGTGTCCGCGGATCTGGGTGCCCGCTACCCCCAGGCCCGCTACCTGGAGCTCACCGAGTCCGACCAGGGTGAGTACATGGGCGCCGGCGATCTCCTCGACAGCCGCGGGGAGGTGCTGGTCGCCGAGGTCGGGTCCGATGAGGTCCCTGGTGCGAACAGCGACATCGACACCCTCATCGGGAGCCTCGATTCGGAGGGCACCGGGTGGCGGCAGTACCTGGCCGAGGACTCCGTCGACCGCCTCGACCTCTCCCGGTGCGCGCAGATACCGCGGACTCGGCCGATGATCGACCCCAGCATTTCGGGGTACGTGCGGGTTGCACCGTGACCACCACCGTTCACCCCGTTCCTGTCGTGCCTACGCGGAAACCGGGCACCACACCGAGCTCCGCCGAAGCCCTCGATGCGTACACACTCGCGGCCGCGGTACTCGAGGTGGCGAGGGCGGACACCTCGTTCGCCCGGGCGGATGTCGCGCTGGCCCGCATCAAGGTGGCACAGGCCGGATCGGACACAGAGTACAAAGCACGTAAAACGCTGTCCTTGGCGTTGTGGATGTTGAACAACGTCACCCGGTGCAACGAGCGCAAAGCGCAAACGGCGTTCGACGCCGCGGCCGCCGCGGTAAACCCCGCCGGACCCGCCGGGGTCCCGTTGTCCTCCGCCGACGACATGGGGGGCTGAGGACGATGCGCGTGCTCACCACTGTCGTCGACTTCATCTTCGGTCGGCTCCTGCGCAGCAGGGTCTTCCAGAAGACCCTGCTGCTTGTGCTGACCGTAGCCGTCGTCGTCCGCTTCTTCGACAGCATCCTCACCGTGGTGATGTGGACGGTGGTGGTCGGGGCGATCCTCACGGCCGTCTTCGCCCTGGTCACCCTGTGTGTCCCCGCACCTGATCCCCGCATGATCGTGCTCGCCCCACCTCCCGAGACACCCAACACGGACAACAGGCACAAGGCCGCACACATACACCAGTACGACGTCAGAAGAACCGCTTCTGACACAACCACCGCATAGGCGGAGGAGGTTCTCATGTTTTTCGGCGTATTTTTCGGTTACGTGTTCACCCGGATGCTCACCAGCCGCCTGTTCTGGAAGATCGTGGCCTGGATCATCTTCTTTGCCTTCCTCATCCGGTTCGCTACCGTGATCACCCAGGCCTTTCTCATCGGCCTCGCGGTGGTGGTCGCGGCCGCCATCGGATACGGGATCTACCTGCTAGTGCTCCGCCGCAGGGCGAACGCCGAGACCCGGTCCGGATCCGACGAGAACGCCGAGGTGGCCTACCGCCAGCAGGTGGACGCGTTGGTTCCGGTGGACGAGGTGCGTGAGGTCGAGGAGTACACGCCGCGGCACGTGCCGGACCCCCGGTACTCGCCGCTGAGCGGCGAATACCGGGGCCAGCGGTGAGCGCCCCGGCCCGCGTCAGCGCCGGCAGCGGCGCCAGTTCCGGCCAGTTCGCGCCCACCCAGCACGCCGAACCGGACATCGCCCTCGACGACGAGTTGGACGACGAGATCTGCTCGCACTGCGGCGAGGACGCCGGCGGCGGTGACGGTTACGACGGCTTCTGCGGCAACTGCGCCGACCTGGTCGATCAGCACGACGAAGGCGAGCACTCCGCACGAAACGATCGGTGCCCGATGTGCGCGGGCTGACTCCGCTCCAGCAACTGGGTGTGGATTTTCTCGACGAACTGGCGCAGCTGGGTTTCGCGCGGCATCACGTCGCCCGACTGGTCGGTGTCGATGTCCCCACGCTCGCGCAGTGGCGCGGCGTCCGACATGAGTCTCGCGAGCCGATGTCCCCGGACGATCTCGACAAGTTGGCCGCACTGCTGGACGTCTGCACCCTCGTCCGCAACACCTCCTTCGTGCCCGATGTCACCGCGTTCTTCGAGACCCCCGTCCTGCCCAACGCCCCGATCCGGCCGATGGACCTGTACGCCGCAGGACGTGTCGACCTGGTCCTGGACTGGGCAAGCCGAACGGTTCACGACCCCGCCGCGCTGCTGAGCGCTTTCGACCCGGACTGGCGCGAGCGGTACCACAGCGATTTCGAAGTCTTCCAGGCCGCCGGCGGTGACCTGGCCATCCGGTCCAAAGAACACCGACCGGCGTGAGCGGCGCGGGCACACTTTCTGCGCATGTTCTCCTGTGTGGCCACCACTGAGCGCGTGAAAATCACCCTGCCGCCCGGGTTCGACCCCGGCCGACATGTGAAGGCGCTGGCCAAAAAGATTGCCGACCACTACGGCGACGGTTTCGAGATCGACTCCATCGACCCCGCCGAGAATGTTGCCTACGCCAGCCGCCAGGCGGCGGTCACCGAGGTCACCGCCACCGTGCTGAAACCGGACAGCTTCGAGGTACGCCTGGTGCGGGGCACGAAGCCCGCCGACGGGGACCGGGTATCCATCCGGATGGCCGACCAGTACCCCGGTCTGGTGATGACCCGGTTCGAGCCGTTCCTCGGCAAAGCGGTGCTGTCCAAGCTGGACCCCGCCACCGCCCGCTGCCGGGGTGCGGTGGCGATCGCGCTGGGGGTGAAACCGTGGGATGTGCAGGTGCTCCCCCGCAGCGACGGCGGGTTCGACCTGGAGCTGCCGCCCGGCTATGTGGCCTCCAAGCACGACGGCAAGCTCGACGAGGTGGCAACCTCCGTCGTCGGCCGCGTCGGCTGGTATGTGGATGTGGACGTGGCGGCGCTGACCGCCTCGATCATCCCGTCCACCCCACCGACCTTCCCGGCCGCGTTCACCTACCCCTTGAAAACACCGGTCCCCGCGTTCTCGCTGGCCTCGACCGACTGGGCGAAGATCCCGCTCGGGCACGTGCTGCCCGAGCCGGGCACCGAGGTGGGCCCGGTGTTCAGCATCGACTTGCTGGCCGGAGCTCACCTGCAGATTGGTGGAACATCCGGGTCGGGCAAGTCCATCGTCATCAACAATTTCATCGCCGGTTGCCTCTCCCGCGGCGCGGAGCTGGTCGTCGTCGACCTGCCCAGCAAGTCCGTGGACTTCCTGTGGTGCAAGAAGTTCTGCCGGGACAGCGGTTGGGGGTGCGACTCGCTGCCCGCCGCGGTCACCGCACTGGCCCTGGTGATGGAACAGGGGGAGCGCCGGGCGAAGGTGCTCGCCCGCCACCACGTCATCAAGTGGACCGACCTGCCCCCGGACTCCGATGTGCGTCCCATCGTGGTCATCGTGGACGAGCTCACCGGGCTGTTCTACCCGGAGAAGGTGCCCAAGCTGGCGAAGGACCACCCGCTGGTCATCGAGGCCAACGAGATCAACCTGCAGAAGGCGATCCTGGAGAAGTTCATCCGGCGCATCGCCGCCGAGCTGCGGTTCGTCGGTGTGCACCTGCTCCTGTCCTCCCAGGTCGCCTCGGTGGCCACCGGCATCGACCCGGCTCTGCGCACCAACCTGCACCACAAGATCCTGATGGGCTCCAAGCCCACCGACAACAACCGGCGTCTCGTGCTGAGTGACCCGGGCCGGGTCCCCAAGGTGCCCGGCAACGTGCAGGCCGACCCGATGGCGTCTCGGGGTACCGGGGTCGCCGAGCCGGAGGGCCGGGAGCCGTGCGTGTTCAAATCGTTCTACTCCGACACCGCCGGGCTCGACGCCTGGCTGGTGGGTCGTGGGGTGGTGACCACGCACCGCCCCGCCCCCACGACGGCGGAGATCGCCCAGTACACCCCGAGCTTGGACGACGGCGATGCCGAGGGCACCGGCCGCGACGAGGTGGGGTATGACGCCGGGCCGCGCCTGGACCCGCGTACCGGGGAGGTCATGACCGGATACGCCAAAGCGAACGAGGCGCGTCGGCAGTTGGACGCGTCCGCGGGCACCGCCCGGGCTCGCCCGGTGGAAATGGCGGAAGCTGGCCCGGTCACCGTCACCCACCGGGAGCCGGCCGGCACCCCAGAAAGCTGACCCGGCTCGCCGATTCCCGGTGAGACGCAAACGACTCACATGCTCATCGGATTGAACGGCTGGCCCTCCTCCGGCAAGGACACTGTCGCGGGGATCCTCGTCGACGAACTCGGCTACCGCCAGTACGCCCTGGCGGACAAGGTGCGCGAAGCTCTCTATCTTGTCAACCCGCTGGTCGTTTCCGGTGGTGCCGGCGGTGACCTACGGGTGCGTGACGTGGTGGACCTGCACGGCTGGGACAAGGCGAAACGCCACCCGGCGTTCGGCACGGAGATCCGCCAGCTGATGCAGCGGGTCGGCACCGAATCGGCGCGCACCGTCTTCGGTGATGCGGTGTGGGTGGACACGTTGAGCTCAACCATCGACCGTGATCTGCGGATCACCCACGACGATTCCCCGCGTGGGGTGGTGGTTTCCGACGTCCGCCTCACCAACGAAGCCGAATGGGTGATCGAACGCGGTGGGGTGGTGGTGCGCATCGAGCGGGCCGGCATCGGACCGGTCAACAACCATGCCAGCGAACAACCGCTGCCGGTCGCGCTGATCGGGTCCACTGTGGCCAACAACGGCAGCCTCGTCGAGCTGCGGGCCGCGGTTCTCCACCTCGCGGAGAAGTTGCTGAACCCAGCGGTGGCCACCGGATGAAAACCACCTGCGCCGCCGCACACCAACACGATCAGGAGGCACCATCATGCGCGTAACCACACCCTATGTGGACGAGCCCGGCACGTTCCCGCCCCGCCACACGACGGCCACGGTGCGTGGCCGTTCCTGCTGCTGCACGCCGGGGACGCAGCGCAGCACCCGACCGACATCTCCCTCACCTTCGCCGACACCGCCACCGAGCTGGTCGGTGTGCTCATCCCCGGCTACGACACCATCCCTGCGAAGACCGGCGGCGTCACACCCGCCTCGGATGCCGACCACGACAAGGCGTTGTGGATGAGGTACGGCCAAGCAGTGTCGACCGCAGCACTCATCCAGCAGCGCATCCTCGCGGCCGCGGTCACCAACGGCGACTTTGACCCGTCCGCAGCACCCGAGGATGCGCTCACCGCGCTGCTCGGCGCCAAGACCAACGTGTTCGAAGACGAGCAGTGGCGCTGGAATGTGCTTCTCGTCCTCATCGCCACCGACTACGCACCGTTCACCCAGCGGCCGAAACCGTCCGGCCGGGTCGCCTACCTCGACCCCAGCACGGAAACCACCTACCTGACCTCGCTGCACGAGGCGGGTCTGGTGAGGTTCCTGCCGCAGCAGAGCACTGCACGACAGGCGCCCCGGGGCAACGGAAGGCGGCACGGGGACGTACGACGCCCCCGTCGGTGACCGACACTGGGGCACACCGACACGGTGGACACCTTCGTGGTCGCCCACATCAACACCCGTCACGGCCGGTTGGTACGCAACGGCAAAGGACTACCAGAACCACCCAGACACCCACCAACCCAGGGAGCACCAACCATGTTTGTCACCACCCACACCGCGGATGAGGCCGACACCCTCACCGCCCCGCCCCACGAGGGCGGCGATCCATGGCCGTTCGTGCTTCTGCACGACGATGCGAAAACCACCTACGCGGACACCGCCACCGAGCTGGTCGGTGTGCTCATCCCCGGCTACGACACCATCCCCGCGGAGACCGGCGGCGACACACCCGCCTCGGATGCCGACCACGACAAGGCGTTGTGGATGAGGTACGGCCAAGCGGTGAACACGGCGACCGTTCTGCAGGAGTCTCACCTGGCTGCCGCGACCAACAACGGCGACTTCGACCCGGCCGCGGCCAGCGAGGACACCCTCACCACGATGCTCGGCGGCAAGACGACGGTGTTCACCGGTGCCGAGTGGGCGGAGCAGGCGGTACCGCTGTACCTCATCGCCACCGACTACGCGCCGTTCACCGACGTTGCACGCCCCGCCGGCAATGTCGTCTACATCGACCCGAGCACGGAGACGGCGCACCTGATCTCGCTGCACGAGGCGGGCCTGGTGTCGTTCCTGCAGCACCAGACTGCCTGACAGGACGGGTGAAAAAGTAATTTTGCCCGGATTACCCCAGGTCGTGAGGGTAGTCCGGGTCTGTGGACGACACAAACACGGCGGACGCCTCCATGGCCGTGCACATGGGCGGGCGTGGACCACACCTGCCTCACCACGGGGCGGGCCACGACCCAAGGAGCGCAGTTCGATGATCCACCCCACCCCACCAACCCAGGACACAGGTCCGCCACCGCCGCGGCGCACACACCGCTCCGCGCGCCCCGTTCTGCTCACGGCCGCCGCGGTCACCGCGCTGGCCCTGCTCACCTCCGGTGCCGCGATCGACGCGCACACCCCGCCCCGCGGTTTCGACACCGTCTCCGCAGCAGCTGCGCCGGCGACCGTTACCCACCGCTACAACGAGATCAGCTACGGGACGGCGCTGCACACCAATTCTGCGGCCCGGATCTCCGGTGTTCACGTGGGCAACTCCACGGACCTCGACCAGGCGCCGCGGTCGGTGACCGGCCCAGCACACCAGCGGGTGTCGCGATGGTTCGAGAACTACTTCTCGGCGATCGTACGGTTCCTGCAGTTCGTGTTCGGGTTCTTCTTCCACCCGGTGCCCGTCACGATGCCACCTATCCCCGCACCTCCTGTGGTCAAGCCTCCGGTGATCGTCCCGCCGGTGGTGAGCCCGCCCGCACCTCCTGTGGTCAAGCCTCCGGTGGTGAGCCCGCCCGCACCTCCTGTGGTCAAGCCTCCGGTGGTGAGCCCGCCAGCACCGCCCGTGGTCAAGCCTCCGGTGGTGAGCCCGCCAGTGGTCAACCCACCAGCACCGCCCGTGGTCAAGCCTCCGGTGATCGTCCCGCCAGTGGTCAACCCACCAGCACCGCCCGTGGTCAAGCCTCCGGTGATCGTCCCGCCAGTGGTCAACCCACCAGCACCGCCCGTGGTCAAGCCTCCGGTCGTCAGCCCACCTGCAACCACGGGCGCGTACATCCTGCCCGGTGACGGCGGCATCGTCAGCGCCATCAACGTCAAGCGCACCGCGCTGGGCCTCGCACCGATCACCGGGACGACCGTTCCGGCGACACAACAGTGCGCGCTGGCGTGGAAGGGACAGCACTGCAGTCCCCCGGAGATCGAGGCGAGCATCAACTCCCAGGACGGTGCAGTAGCTGTCGGCCTCTGGTACGCCGAGGGTCCCGGCGGTGGCCACTACAACCTGATGATGGATCCGACGCTCAAGTCGGTCGCCATCGGCTGGGCCTACCACCCGGAGGTGTCGTTCGGTCGCTATGTCGTCGTCGTCAACCTCCGCCACTGAGCACGACCAACCCCGCCCACCTCCCCAGCGCTGGGGAGGTGGGCGGGGTTGGTGTCCGTCAGCGACCGCGGTCGCTAATCCGAGCGGCAAACCCGCAGTTCAGGACGGGTTTCCCCGCGCAAGCGGGGTTTTCTTCGCCAGCATGTGTACATGCTTACGTGCGCACATGCTTCCCCGGCCAAGCGGGGTGGGGGCCTCACCGACCGCGGTCGGTGACGTCAGCGGCACGACGTCGTGCCGCTGAGCTGTGCTCCGGGGCCAGCGCCGGGCGCGGGGTGGTCCTGGAACGGCACGAGTGTGCGTTCTGCACGTTGTAGAAGCTCCCGCACATACCGCACGACTTGATCTCCATGCGCGGGTTGCCTTTCACGCGCTTGTTGTACACCGACCCGGGGCTCGAGGCGGTGGCCACGTCCACATAGGTTTCCTCGGGCACCTCATAGCCGTAGAGGCGTTTCGTGTTGGTGCGCATCGCCATGATCCCGCTGTGCTTGTCGTAGCCGACCGAGTCGATCCAGCCCGAAGGCACCTTCACGAACGGAACCCCGCGGGAGGCTTCCCGGGCCTCGCGGTGCGCCAACAGGTCACCGACTTCGTGCAACGCGCGGGAAGGCCGGCGGGACTCCAGGATCGCCGACACCGCCTCACCGACCTGGGCGTCGGCGTTGCCGCTGAACCCCAGGCCGGTGGTGTTCCATTCCTTCCCGGAGCGGGTGACCCGCACCCAGCCGGTGATCGTCCCCCCGTCGGCGTTGACCGCGGACACCGGGACGTCGAAGGTGCGCCCGTTGGATTCCTTCTCGTAGCGTTTGATGGCGGTCGCCGACGGCATCCGCAGGGTCACCCCGGCACCTGAGTACGCCATCCGGTGGGTGCGTCGCCGGCCCGACAGTGCCCGTCCGGGTGTCAGGCCTGGGGTGTTGTCGTCGGGCATCTGCGGGTACCCGGACAAACGTCCGGTGCGGTGATCTGCTGCCCCGTACTCGGCATTGGTGAAGTGGGTGTCCCACCACTGGCGGCGGTGTGCAGTGGATTCGGGGTTGTCGGTGGCACGGGCAGCGACAGGTGCCACATAACCCTGGGCTTGCAGTGCCGCGTGCCGCGCAGCCCTCCGCTGCTCATCCATGTCCAGCAGGGCGGGCGATTCGTCCAGCGCGATGCCGGGTTCTCCGTGGGAGAACGTGGAGTACTGGCCGCCGGTGGGGATGCCGGGCTTGATGCGGGGCTGTGCGTTCGTCATGCCCCGGATGTGTGCGGCACCCTGCCCCGCCCCTACGACAGTTGCACACTCAGGCCCGGAACGCCTCCTGCGTCTGCAACCGTGCGCGTTCGTCGACCGCGACCCGGGCGCCCGAGGCGGCCAGGCCCGGCTCGAACACCGAGTAGTGGTGAGCGCACCAGGCCAAGGTGAGCTCGAGGCCGGGGACAACGGTCGTCGCCGTCATCACGAACGCCCGCTTCCCGCACCGGTCGCACCGTTCGCTGTCCAGCACCGACGGTGCTGGTGGTGGTGCCGGATTCCTTCTGCCTATCATGCCGCCACCTCCCAGCGGCCGGTGTGGGCCAGGATTGTGGCGAAAGCGTCCCGCGCCGCCGTCGACACCTTCGCGCCCTTGGGCATGTTGTTGAACAGGGTCCGTGCCCCCGGGGTCGCCACGTCGGGCTTACCGGGACCGGTCCGCTCGCCGCCGAACCCGCCGCGAGCGCACGCCACCAGGACGGCCACACCCTTGTCCCAGGTTGCCTTGTCCCCACGGGACAAGGTGAGGGCGGTGATCGAGCTGATCAGCGCGAAAAGGCGGTCGGGACGTTCGGCGCCCCACCGCACGATGGATGGGTCCGCCAGCACCGCTTCCGGATCGTGCAGGTCCATCGCGACCTTCCACGCCAGGTACTCGGTGGCGGCACCGTCACCCACACAGCCGCGCAGCACCAGCAGCTCGGCGTCCTCGTCGTCCCGGTTCAGTTCGGCGAGGATTTTCATGGCGTTGTGCCAGGACCGCGGCGAGCACCACCCTTTCCCGGCCTGCACCGGGTTGGTGGGCGGGGTGGAGTTCAGCAGTTGGGGGCGGGTGCGCAGGAACGCGGTGATCGCGCCTCGCACCCGTGCCACATCGGCGTCGGACCCGGCACCCAGCATGGTGTCGATCTGCGGCGGGGCGACGTGGGCGAAGTCGGTGACGATGCCATCCAGCCATGCCTGGGAGTCGAAGTACCAGTCCAGGTGGAAGATGCGGTTGGCGACGGCGGCGGGCAGTTCCAGCCCGTCCACGGCCACCGAGGGTGGGTTGGCGGCGAGCACCATCGCCACGGTGTCGGGCAGTTGCAGTTCGCCGACGACCCGTTCCTGCAGGATGCGCAGCATCGCCTTCTGCACCGACAGGGAGTTGGTGGATGCTTCGTCGCCGAAGAACAGGCCCTTGGGGGCGTCGGCGAGCCGCTTGGCCCAGGCCAGCGACGAGTAGTGCACTTCACCGTCGACCTCGACGGGCAGGCCCAGGTAGTCGGAGGCTTCCCGGTTGGCGCCGGAGACGGTTTCCACGTGAAAACCGTTGGCCCGCCCGAAGGATTCGACGACAGCAGTTTTGCCGACACCGGGGTTGCCCCACAAGATAACCGGACAATTTGCGCGGACGGCCGCGGCGAAAGATCGCATCATCGGCGTGGACGAGTAGTTGCTCATGCCGATGATGTGTTCGGCGGGGTGGCTGTCCACCACGAAAGCGTCCCGAACAGCGAGAACCGACCCCCGAGGGTGTCCCCAGGGGCTGGTTCTCGACGCTCAGCTTGCGTTCGCTGTCACCAGTGCCGGTGTGGTCGGTGAACCGCTGACCCGGCCAGACACCAGGCCAGACAGATCGGACAGGCCCAGTACCGACAGCAGGTGTCGGGCGTCGGCGACGTCCAGTGCCTGGGACGCCACCACACGTACCGCCATCCCCCGGCGTGCCTCGTCACGCTCGGCTTCGGCTTCCGGCCGGGTTCGGCTGTAGCTGAAATCGCTGAAATCCTCAGCCCAACCGGCCTTCGATGTCACCATCAGCGACCAATCAGCGGCGGCACACCAGGGACGAGTGGCACGGGCACCGGGAGCAGGTCGGGTGTCGCCTGGGTGCTCGTGGTCGGAGCCTTGGTGGCCGGGGTGGGGGCAACCGTGAGGTTGGGCGTGCTGGTTGAGGTCCCCGGTGGTGGGGTGGTGCTGGTTGGGCTCGGCGTGGTTCGCGGAGCTGGGGGCGTGCTGGTTGAGGTCCCCGGTGGTGGGGTGGTGCTGGTTGGGGTTGGGGTGCCGGTGCTCGGGGCCGGTGCTGTCGTGGTGGTTGGTGCCCCGGTGGCGTCCGTCGGTGCCGGAGCGGCACTGGTGGGAGTCGGGGTTGGGGTGCCGGTGCTCGGGGCTGGTGCTGTCGTGGTGGTGGGGTTGCCGCTCGGAGCCGGAGCGGCAACGGTGGGAGTCGGGGTTGGGGTGCCGGTGCTCGGTGCCGGTACCGGAGTGGCAGCGGTGGGTGCCGGAGCATCCGCCGGGGTTCCGAACAGATCCCCGGTCGGTGCCACTGGTGCATCCACGGGTGGCTGCGCCGGGTAGGACGCTCCGTGGCGTCCAGACACGTAGTCGAGGAACAGGGCCTCGATGTCGGCGGCGTACCAGTCGGCGTGGTTGTAGGACAGCGCGGCGGCGTTGCGGCCGGTCGCGGTGGTCAGGTCCCGCCCGCCGGCGCACAGGTAACGTGCGGCGCCGTTGGTGGCGTCGTCGATGTTCTGCACATCGCCACCACGTCCCCACGCCGCCCACGTGGAACTGATGAACTGCATGGGACCGGCGGCGCGGTCGGCCGCCCCGGAAGCTGTGGTGATGGTGCCGATGACACCGGGACGGGAACCGTTCAGCGGTGCGCCGTAGATGGGTGGGGTGGTGACCCCGTTCTCGGCGACACTCGACCCGCCGAAGCGGCCGTGGTTGGTTTCCATCCGGCCGAACGCGGCCAGGAACTCCCACCTGATCCCGCAGGACGGGTTCTCCAGTGCTGCCCGCGCCGCGGCGGCACGGTAGGCGAGCAGGACACGAGCCGGGATGTCGGTGGCGGTAGCTGTAGCGGGGTCCTGTCCCTGCGGGACCAATCCTGCTGCGGTCAATCTTGCTGCGGCGTCGGGTAGGCCTGCGGAGAGGCCGGGGATGGCACCTGGGGCGCCGGCGGCACCCAGAATTGCGCCCGCCCGCAAGATGGCGGCGAGGGTCGGCAGGTCCAGCGATCCGGCGGTGGCGGCGTCGAGCTCGTCGGCGGTACTCGGGAGGGTGGTGGTGTGGCTCAGGTCGATGCCAGGCACCGCTGCCGACACCTGGGGTGCGTTGGAGGCCCCGGCGGACACGGCGGACAACCCCACCGACGCCACCGCGAACGCGGCGACACCAACGACCACCCGACGCCCAGCGAGCATCGTGCGGGGAGGTTCCTCCATTCGGTGACGGCCGTGGCGACGCTCACGGCGGTTGGGGTGCAGGCTCGGGTGGGGGCTCGGTGGGTTACGCATGTGTGTCCTTTGCGTCGCCCCACCAATCGGCTATCCGCTGGTCAGAGCTCGACGTACGGCGAGAGCGGCTTCGGCGCCGGGGGTATCGGTGGACCCCGACAGGTGGGTGTTCCACCGACCATCGTGCACCCATGTCAGGTGAGTGCGGTGGCGCGAGGCCATGACACACAACCTCCCCAACGACATGGCGTGCGGGGACAGCCCCTCGTAGCCGATGAACGGGTCCAACGCGACGACGGCGTGCCACTGCCCGCCTTGCAGTCGGTCCGCGGTGCCCACCGCAATGTCGGCGAAGCATGCACCCGCACCGCGCAGCATCCCGTTGATCACGGACACCTGGCCGTTGTGTGACACCACGACACCCACATCGGCGGGGGTGAGTGCCCGGGTACCCCCCGGTTCACCCCGAGAAGGTGCCTCCACCAGCATGGTTCCCACCAGCGCCTGGGCGCGGTCGGCCACCACCCGCAACGTCGTCTGGTCGTAGGGGTCCGAACACGGTGGCAGGCGCCGGTGGGTCAGCTCATCCATGCCCACCAGTTCCCGATCTGGTCGGGCGGAGACGAACGGGAAGTCGTACAAACCGGAGAGGGCGTCCACGGTGGGCTGGCCCAGACGGAAACTGGCGGGCAGCGTGATCCGCTGCGCACCGGCACGGCGGATGAACGCCTCGGGTGCCCGCTTGTGGGGTCCGGTGGCCTGACGGTTCCAGGTGGTGGTGTCCACGGTGATCACCGGTCCGATCTGGCCGGGGTCTCCCACCAACATCACCTGTCTGGCCTCAGCGCAGGCCATGAGCACCTGGGCGTGCGTGGACTGGTACGCCTCGTCCACAACGAACACGTCTGCCTTGGGTGGGCTGGCCTGACACGACGCGAGGGTGCGCACCGTGATCGAGCCGCGGCCGAGGCCGAGGCTGGGGCTCGATGGCGAGGCGAGAGTCGTCCCCGGCGGAAGCTCGGTGTCCGTGAGCCCGGACACGGCCACAAACACCTTCGATGCCTCGACCTGCCCGGTGCACCGGGCGGCGACAGCGATCGCCTGGGCTCGGGTGGGGGTGGCGACGACGACTTTCAGGTCGGTGCGAGTGGCCAGGTGGGCGAGCACGGTGGCCACCAGTTCGGACTTGCCCGATCCCGGCGGCGCGTCCACCACAGTGACCTCGATACCCGACCAGGCGTGCCACAGGGCGGCGGCGGTGGGCGAGCCGGGCACCAGTGGCGCAGGCTGCGGCCCGTCGTCGACCGCCACCAGATCGCCGTCGGATTCCGCGCTGGGGGCGGTCAGCCCGGGGATGATCTTTTCGAGGTCTTTGTTGCTCAGCATGCCCACCATGTGCCCGGCCGACACCGTGTCGCCCACGCTTTACTCCGAGGGGGCACCGGCCAGGACAACGTCCAACGGAACGTCCCGGGCGATCGGAGTCTCGGCAGGGTCAGGTTTGCCCGTCCACCGATTGGTCGACGATGGGGGTGCGGAGGACAGGTACGGGGAGTTCGTGACCAGCACCGTTTCGTGCGCGGCCAGCGCGGAGTCCATGAACGCGAAAGCGCCCGCCGTGGCACTGCGCCGCTGCTTGCGTTGTGAGGTCACCGGGCCGAACTCGGCGACCAAGGTGTCGGTGAACCCCATGGAGACCAGGACGATGCGGGCCGTGTCCTCCGACGAGGTGTCATCGAACATGCCCAGCACCTCCCCTTCGCGCAGCCGGAACGGCTGGGACACCGAACCTGAGATGGTGGAACCGTTGCGGTGCAAAAGCCGGACCCGGGCCACTGTTCCTTCGACGATGCATCGGTGCCGCAGCAGCGGGTCGGTGCGTTCGGTGGCCGACCACGCCTCGCCCACCTTCTCCGCGCTGGTGAACGCCCGCGCCGCCGGACCGGAACCGGGAAAGATGATGCTTTTCAGCGCCGCGGTTTCCGCCGCCAGCAACGCCCGAAACGTCACCGAAGGATTCCCGTTGGCAGCGGTCACCATACCCACGAGGGTCTGCAGGGAGGCCACGTCCGCGCTCATGCCGAAGGCGCGCCGCCAGTGCTCGATGTTGGTGGTGTCCAACCCGGCGGGCAGCCAGTACTTGCGGGCCAGCGCGTCGGCCAATACCACCAGACGGGAGTTCGCGGGCCAGGTGGTGGCGAACCGCATCTGTTTGGCCACCGCTGCCAGAGGGATGGTGGTAGCGCCCAGATCACCGATGACCCCGACGGTGCCGCTGGACTGTTCCACGGTCCGCAGCATCCGCGCCCGCGCCGGCCGGTCGGTCGCCACCGGGATCACACCCACCGCAGTGAACGCCTCCCCGATGATCTGCGCGCTCGCCGGGTGTACCGGGTCGGTGGGACCCGCCGAGCACACCAGCTTGTTGTGACTGAGCCAGAACAGCACGGACGTGCCACCGCCCGGCCCAACCAGAGCACTCATGGGCACCGAGGGGCCGGTCATCCGCTTCGTCGGTCCGGCGCCGTTGGCCGCTTCCTTGCGGCGTGCGGTGTCGTACTCGGTCACCGCGGAACGCGGGCGCTGCGGTGCGGCAGTGGTGGTGGTGTTGTTGGTCATGCTGGTGATGTGTGCGGCCCCGACCCCGAGAACCACGAACCACCGGCCGTGGCGGACACCGGCCACGCCGCACACATCATGGGTATGAACGCTCCTACCCGCCCCACCGAAGACCAGCTGACCGAGCTGTACGCCTGGCGGTCGGTGGCCCTCGACCTCATGCCCTACATGGCCGCACAACTGTTCGCGCTCACCCCGCTGAACGACCCGGGGGTGGACACCTTCGCCGTGGATCACCGCCACCGGCTCTACATCAACTTCGACAACGCGATCCCGTACGGCCCCCGGTTCTGCGGGGAGGCACTGCTGCACGAGTGCAGCCACCTCTTCGGCGCCCACTACGACCGGGCGAACGATGCCGGGATCACCCTCGAGCAGTACAGGTCCTGGGGGCTGTGCGCGGATTTCGAGATCAACGACGACCTGCGGGACGCCGGGTGTTCCCGGCTCGCAGCCCACGGGGTGTTCGCCGCGAGAATCGGGGAGGACGACTACCAGACGGTGGAGCACTACTGGTCCGTGTTGCAGCAGCAGCAGCAACAGATACCGGGACGCCGCCCCGGCGGGGAAGGTACCCCCCAGCAGGGGGAAAGTGAGGATGACGGCGGGGCCGGGCCCGGTGAGGGTGAGGGCGAGGGCGACGGGGGGTCCGAGCCCTACTCCGGTTGCGGTTCCGGGTCTGGCGGCGAACCCGCGCCCGGCGAGCTGGGAGACGGTGAGGACGTGGACGGGTACGCCCGCGCCGCCACCGACGCCGAGGTCACCCGCACCCGGATCGCCACTGCCGCCACCATCCGTGACTACGCGGCCAGCGGACGCGGCACGGTGCCCGGCGGGCTCACCGAGCTGGCCGACATCATCCTGGCACCACCCAAGGTGCCGTGGAGAGCGGTCGTGGCGTCGGTGATCCGGCGGGCTCTGGCGCGGCGCGCCGGGGACACCGACACCACCTACACCCGCCGCAACCGACGCCGCCACAACGTGCTGCTGCGCAGCACCACCAGCGACGGTGTTGCCACGGGCACCGTGTCGCGCATCGTCTACCCCGGCACGTACTCCCCCGACCCGTTCATCGCCCTGGTCCGGGACACGTCCGGGTCCATGAGTGCTGCGGAACTGGGCGATGCCGCCAACGAAATCGAAGGCATCGCGCGCCAATGCGGGGTGCGGGGACGCCAATTCCGGGTGCTGGACGTGGATGCTGCGGTGCACCAGGTGCGGGACTACAGCGGTGTCGATTCCATCGCCGAGGTCACCGGGCGTGGCGGCACCGACATGGTGGCCGGCGTCGAGGCGGCGCTGGAGCTGAAACCACGTCCGGACCTGGTCATCGTGGTCTCCGACGGTTACACACCGTGGCCGGTCGAAGCGCACCGGGTACCGCTGGTCATCTGCCTCGTCGGCGCCGGTGCCGAGGGGGTGCGCGAGCACACCCCGGACTGGGCTACCACCGTCGTCGTCGAACGGGACTGAGCAGGGACCGGCCTCCTGAGCTGGCAGTTTGTCATACAGACAGCATGTGCTGTGCAGACGACAAACGCTGCGGCCTGCACCGCATAACCTGCTCTCCATCGGAAAGCCAACATCACCCAGGTGAGGACATGCCTCAGCTCGTCGTTCCCCGACTGTCGGTCGCCGCATCGGTACGCGCTGCCGCCCGGGAACACGGTGACGATCCGCAGCCTGTTTACTCCGACATTGTCGCCTGGCTGGCCGATGCGGAACTGCCCGCCTACGTCGAGGGACTGCTGGCGAGCACGCGGGAGTGGGTACCACGCCCGGACGGACATGTGCCGTCAACCCACCTGTGGTGGGTGCAGGACACCACCTTTGTGGGCCGGGTGCACATCCGGCACCGACTTACCCCGTTCTTGCGCGAGGTCGGCGGCCACCTCGGGTATCACGTCGTCCCGACGCACCGCCGGCGTGGTCACGCCACCGCGATGCTCGCCACTGCACTCCCGATCGCTGCTGCGCTGGGTCTCGACTGCTTGCTGCTGACCTGCGACGCCGACAACGTGGCGTCCCGGAAGGTCCTCGAAGCGAACGGTGGACTGCTGCAGGACCGGCGCGGCAACAAGCTTCGCTTCTGGGTTCCCACCGTATAGGCGAACGGCCGTCTCGAACGTGGCGGACGCACCGACGACCGTCCACATCATAGATATGAGCGCACAACACGCAGTCGACCGAACCGGGCCGCCGCAGGTCCTTACCCAGTGGGGTGTGGATTTCACCAACCCCACCGGGGACCGTGCCCGCATCACCTACGGGATGTCGGCGCAAGATCGCCGAGACGCCATCCGCGACGTGCAACGGTGGAAGGCCGACCAGAACCCCACCGTGGTGTGCCGGTCCTGGGAATGCACGTCCGACTGGAGGCCGGCCGTCGTCGGCGAACGGGACTGAGCACCATCCTCGGCCCCGCCCAGTTCGAGCCGTACACCTGGCCCAGTTGGGTGAACCGATTCACCGGCAACGGCAAACGAACAGCACCACACCGAACGGAGAAGAAACTCGTGCAGCACCCAAACGCCGCCGAGCAGTCCACACACCGCCAGCTCATCGTGGAGTACCAAGACGCCGCGGCGGACAGGATCGGGGCCAATCACCGGGTCGCCGGCGCTCTCGCCAAGCTGCGTAGCGACGCGGTACTCGAGGTGAGCGACCGCCAAGAACTGTTGCGCGAACACGAACGGCTGCTGGATCAGGTCGCGGTGGGCGAGTCCCGTCGCTGCCCCGCCACCGACATCACGGCACTGGCCCACGAGATCGCCGCCTGGCGCCGCCGCGAGCTGCCCACCACCGACGCGGCCACCCAGGAACTTCTGTCCGGCATGAAAGTCGCGGAGGAAGCCGGGGAACTGGTGGGTGCGTTGGTGAAGCGCACCCAGGGCATCCGGGGGGTCACCGACGCCGACGTTCTCGACGAGCTCGGGGACGTCCTGATCACCGCGTTGGCCGTCGCCGTGGACCTCGGGTGCGACCCGGCCCAGGTGCTGAAGATGCGGTGGCGAACGGTCTCGCAGCGCCGGTTCGCCACCGCACCCACTGATTGAGCGCGCGCGGCGCACCCCCACAGAGGTCGCCGACCCGGCCGCACACGTCGGGGACACCCGATCGGGTGAACCGGTGGGCAGGCAACCGCAAACGAACAGCACCACACCGAACGGAGAGGGCCGATGGACTACCAGGACGCGCTGCGGGAGTGGGGTGCCCGCCGACTGGAAGCCGACGCCGACGCCAGACGTGCATGGGACCGTGCCAATGGGCTGGAACCGTCCCCGTTGGAGCCGTGCCCCGTGGACCGATCCACCGTCGGCGTCCACATGGAGTTCGTGCCCGAGGACATCATCGGCAGCTCGATGGACACCGCCGCCGAATGCTCGGTGCGCATCACCGGGTACTCG
>JAABVA010002297.1_pt1 | contig 19224 bp, 12 predicted proteins | sample 5560331 | NCBI WGS metagenome assembly JAABVA01 (sample SAMN12812661, study PRJNA571458) | rock metagenome | isolation source: Antarctica rocks | place: Antarctica: Victoria Land, Mt New Zealand sud | collected 2016-01-07 | reverse complement strand
CGCCCAGCCCGCTACCTCGGCCACCCCAATATGATCAGCCACCGCACCCAGACTGCGCAGCCAACGAACAACATCAAGACGACACGCCGCAGAAGATCAAACTAACTGCAACTGTAGTACTAGGCCGGTTGCCGGACGGTGATCCGGCGGTGGGGCTGACCCGTGAGCGCTGGTTGACGGTGCTGCTGGCCGAGCTGGGCTACGGCCGGGTGCCGCTCACGCCCGCGGGCGGGTTGCCGGTGGGGGACAAGACGTATCCGGTGAGCCATCTGTGGGGCGCGACGCCGGTCCACCTGCTGGGCTGGGGGGTGGAGCTGGACCGCCGGTCGGCGGGAGTGTCGGGGGCGGCGCAGCGGGCGCCGCACGCGATGGTGCAGGAGCTGCTGAACCGCACCGACTCCTACCTGTGGGCGGTGCTGAGCAACGGCCGGGTGCTGCGGCTGCTGCGGGACTCGACAACGCTGACCGGACAGGCGTACGTCGAGTTCGACCTTGAGGCGATGTTCGACGGCGAGGTGTTCTCCGACTTCGTCGCGCTGTTCCTGCTGTGTCACCAGTCGCGGGTGGAGGTGCCCGACGGGGGTCGGCCGGCGGACTGCTGGCTGGAGCGCTGGCGCACCACCGCGGTGAGCCAGGGGGTGCGGGCGCTGGCATTGCTGCGTGAGGGGGTTGAGCAGGCGCTGGAGACCCTTGGCACCGGGTTCCTGCAGCACCCGGCGAACAGCGACCTGCGGGAGCGGCTGGCGTCCGGGCAGGTGCGGCTGACCGATGTGCATGCGGCGTTGCTGCGGCTGGCCTACCGGCTGCTGTTCTGGTCGGTGGCCGAGGACCGCGATGCGCTGCTCATCCCGGCGGCGTCCCTGGAGCAGCGGCAGCGGTACGCCGCACACTTCTCCTCCGGCCGGTTGCGGCGCCTGGCGGTGCGTCGGCACGGCGGCGCGCATGACGACCTGTGGCAGGGCGTGAGTGTGGTGCTGGACGCGCTGGGCCGACCGGTGGGGGAGCCGCGGCTGGGCCTTGCCGGGCTGGGCGGGTTGTTCACCCCGACCGCGGCTGATGTCCTGGCCGGCCGCCGGTTGCCGAACGTCGCGTTGCTGTCGGCGGTGCGGTCGCTGGCGGTAGTGCAGCCCAAGGGCGGGCCGCGCCGGCTGGTCGACTTCGCGCATCTGGGTGCGGAGGAGCTGGGCAGCATCTACGAGTCGTTGCTGGAGCTGGTGCCACGGCACGACCCGACGACCCAGGCGTTCAGTCTGGAGGTGTTGGCGGGCAACGACCGCAAGACCTCGGGCAGCTACTACACCCCGACCGAGCTGGTCGAGCTGGTGCTGGACACCGCGCTGGACCCGGTGCTCGACGACGCGGAGAAGGGCGCGAGCAGCGCGGGCGAGTCGGCGGCGGCGTTGCTGGGGTTGCGGGTGTGTGACCCGGCGGTCGGGTCGGGGCACTTCCTGGTCGCGGCGGCCCGTCGGATCGCGACCCGGCTCGCAGCGGTCCGCACCGGTGAGGTCGACCCGACCCCGACGGCCTACTCAGACGCGCTGCATGACGTCGTCGCACGCTGCGTCTACGGCGTGGACGTCAACCCGATGGCGGCGGATCTGGCGAAGGTCAGCCTGTGGCTGACCGCGATGAGCCCGGGCCGGCCGCTGTCGTTCCTGGACCATCACGTCAAGGTCGGCAACGCGCTGCTCGGCACCACTCCGGCGCTGCTGCACGCCGGCATCCCGGACGCGGCCTACGTCGCCCTGACCGGGGATGACAAGCCCGTCGCCGCAGCCTGGAAGAAGCGCAACGCCGCCGAACGCGCCGGCCAGGGGGATCTGTTCGACGACGCCGGCATCGAGGTCGACACCGCGGCGCTGCGCAAGGGCACCGCGGAGGTAGCCGACCGGGCCGCGGCCGCCACGACCGTGGACGACGTGACGTGGGCCGCGCAGCGCTACGCCGACCTGCAGGCCGACCCCGACACCGCCCGGGCCCGGCGGGTTGCGGACGCCTGGTGCGCCGCCTTCCTCGGCCCCAAGACCCCGGACGCCGAGGCGGTCACCCATCGCACCCTCACCGCGATCGCCGACGGCACCGCTCCCGACCAGGTCGCCGACGCGGTCGACGCGCTCGCCACCCGGCACCGGCTGTTCCACTGGCACCTGGAGTTCCCCGACATCTTCCCCCTGACCGACGACGGGACCCTCGGCGGCCCCTACGGCTGGACCGGAGGCTTCCACGCCGTCCTCGGCAACCCGCCATGGGAGCGAATCAAACTGCAGGAGCAGGAGTTCTTCGCCGCCCGCGACCCCGAGATCGCGAGCGCCAAGAACGCCGCCGCCCGCAAGAGGGCCATCGCCGCGCTGGCCGAAGCCCAGCCGGAGCTGCTCGCCGAGTTCAGCGCCGCCCGGCGGCAGAGCGAGGCGGAGAGCCAATTCCTGCGCGGCAGTGGAAGGTATCCGCTGTGTGGGGTCGGGGACGTCAACACCTACAGCGTCTTTGCCGAGCACTTCCGCGGCACGCTGGCGCAGCGCGGACGCAGCGGCATCATCACCCCCACCGGCCTGGCGACAGATGCGACGACGGCGGCGTTCTTCGCCGACACGGTCTCCGCTCAGCGGCTTGCTGCGTTCTACGACTTCGAGAACGAGGCGAAGAGCTTCGATGGGGTGGACCATCGCGTCCGGTTCGCCGTGTCGTCGATGACCGGTGGCGAGCGGGTGCCCGAGGTGCGGCTGGCCTTCGTCGTCCGGCACGTCGCCGACGTCCCGGCCCGCCGCTTCCCGTTGGCCGCCGAGGAGGTGCTGCTGCTCAACCCGAACACCGGCACGCTGCCCGTCTTCCGCAGCCGTCGCGACGCCGAGGTCACCCTCGCCTGCTACCGCCGGCACCCGGTGCTCGTCCGCGCTGGCGGCCGCAACCCATGGGGGCTGCGCTTCGGGACGATGTTCCACATGGCCAACGACAGCGGCCTGTTCCGCACTCCCGACGACCTCACCGGGCGTAGCGCCGACTTCGACGGCTGGGCATGGACGCGCGACGAGCAGCGCTGGGTGCTGTTGTACGAGGCCAAGATGCTCAGCCACTGGAACCCGCGGTTCAGCACCTACGCCGATGCCACGCAGGCGCAGCTGAACGTCGGCTCATTGCCGCGGCTCACCCCTGAGCAGCTCGACGACCCCGCCGTCGAGCCGCTCGCCCGCTACTGGGTCGACGAAACCGAGGTCGAGAAGGCCGTGCCCGGCCGCTGGGACCGCGGCTGGCTGCTCGGCTGGCGCGACATCGCCCGCGCCAGCGACGTCCGCACCTTCGTCCCGAGCGTGCTGCCGCGCGCCGCCGTCGGCAACAAGTTCCCGATCGCCTTTCCGGCCGACCCGGCGGCGGCGCCGCTGTTGCAGTCGGTGTGGTCGTCGCTAGCGTTCGACTACATCTCCCGGCAGAAGCTCAGCGGCACCGGCATGACGTACTTCATCGTCAAGCAGCTGGCCTGCCCGGAGCCGGCCGCGTTCGACGGCACCCCGGCCTGGTCCGATGCGCCGCTGGCCGCGTTCGTCCGGCCGCGGGTGCTCGAGCTCGCTTACACCAGCTACCGGCTCGCGCCGTACGCCGTCGACGTGCTGCAGGGCGTGCCGGGCCAGACCGACCCGGGCCCGCCGATTCGCTGGCTGCCCGAGCGCCGTGAGCAGCTGCGCGCCGAGCTCGACGCGGCGATGCTGCACCTCTACGGCCTGTCCCGCGCCGACGCCGAGCACGTGCTGGAGTCGTTCTTCGTGCTGCGGAAGTACGAGGAGCGCGACCACGGCGAGTTCCGCACCAAGCGTCTCGTGCTAGCCGAGTACGACCGCATGGCCGATGCTGCCGTCAGCGGCATCGCCTACCGCAGCCCGTTGTCCCCACCTCCCGGCTCCGGAGCCCGCCACCCGGCGCGTACGTCGTGAGCGCCGGGGCGCCTCCGGTCCTCTCCGACGAGGACAGGGACGTCGTCTGCCATGAGCTGGCGTCGGAGGTCGGTGCCGCGCTGGACCCGGTGCTGGCAGAGCTCGCCTCCCTCCGGAAGCGCGTGGGTGCCGATGCGGACTCGGCCGACGCTGCGCTGGGAGGCGTGCTCGACCGGCAGCTGCGCTATCTGCATGAGGCCCGGGAGGGCTTGGACATCGTTGCGGAGCGGCCGCTGCGGGTCGTACTCATGGGCCGCACCCAGGCCGGCAAGAGCACGCTCTACTGCGCCCTGACTGGCGCGCCACGAAGCCTCATCGGGCATGGTGCGCAGGCCACGACCCGCGAGGTGCACTCCGCAGCGGCGCTGGACCTGAGCCATGTCGAGGTGTTCGACACCCCGGGAGTGGGTGCGCAGGACCGACCCCAGGACCGTGAGACAGCGCTCGACCAGGCGCGGCAGGCCGACGTGGTGCTGTGGGTGTGCACCAACGACTCGTTCCAGAAGGTGGAGCAGCAGGCGCTCGACGAGGTGCTGGACTGGGGCACGCCCGTGGTCCTGGTCCTGACGTGCTTGCAGGCGCTCGGGTCCGAGGCGAAGGCGCGGAAGTTCGCCGACGCCGTCGATGACCACCCCGTGCAGGTGATGGAGCGGGACAGTGGCCACCTGGCCCGTCCGCGCCGTGCACTGCAGTCCCGAGCCCAGGCGGCGGTCGTCGAAGTGCCCGTGCACGCTCTGGCCTACCTGGAGGCGCTGGACACGCCGGACCGAGACCTGAGCCGAGGACTGCGTGCCGCCAGCAACCTGGACGCGCTGCTCGCCGTCCTGACGGAGCAGTCGGTCGAGCTGCGGCACCTGCGACGCGCTACGGCGACCGCCGATCACGTCCGAGCCCTGCTCAGCGAGCTGTCCGGCGTCGCTGTCGAAGCAGCCCGCCAGGCCGGCGTCGCGGCTGACATCACCGTCAAGGCGTCCGCAGAAGCCGAGCAGTACGTCACGTCAGCGCTGGAGACGGGGCGGGCCAGCTGGCTGCTCGCGGTCGATCAGCGGTTCGCGGGCTTCGGCTCGTGGTCCGACGACCACTACCGCGACTCGGACGACGAGATCCGCAAAGCCCTCTCGGCCGACCTCACATCGGCCCGGGACGATCTGCTTCAGCAGCTCAGGTCGGAGGCCCGTGCGCTCAACAGGAAGATCACTGAGCGCCTTCGGCGAAGCGCGCGGTCCTGGGAGCGGGTCCAGGGCGAATCCATCTCGGTCGATCTGCCCCGAAGGGGGCTTCCGCACCGGCTGCGTGCGGCGGCTCCAGACCTGCTGCTGATAGGGATCGGCATCGCAGCGATCCCGTTCGGTGCTCCGATCGCCGCGGCTGTCGGGGTGGGTCTGGCTATCGCGAGGTTCGCCGGGATCGACAAGCTCTTGGCCCGTGTCTTCGGCACGGGGGCCCGGCGCAAGGCCCTGCAACAGCGTCGCGTCGACGTGCAGAAGGCCGTCGACCAGGAGGTGGCCAAGCTCCAGCGTCGCCTCGCCCAGCAGTGGGACCGGCACGTGTCCGTGGCCTGGCAGCACGTGGTTGAGCAGCACGTCCGTGAGCTGCGCAAGGCAGGTGGCCGGCAGCGCCGGCACGCCGTCGTCCTGCGCGCGCTCGCCAGGTCCTGCGAGTCGACGGTTACGAGCCTCGACCGCAACTTGGTGAGCGCGCTCGCCAGGCTCGAGGGTGACCGACGCCTGACCGCCGACTTGGGCGTCTACCGGCGTCCCGGTGTCGTGCTCGCCGTGGAGGTTCCCGACCTCACCGTCGCCCGCAGGGAGCGCACCGGCCATCACCCCTACTTGCGCGGCGCGAGCTTCGTACCGGCTCCCGGCACGTGCGAGGACTCCCTGCGTCTCGCGCTGCTGTGCCGACCCTCGCAGGACCGACCCTGGCGGGTGCGTCGTACGCCAGCTGGATTCGCGGTTGTCGCCCCACGACCGGCCCTCGTCCCGCTTGCCGAAGCCCTCGCCTCGGCGGGCTCGTCACTGCTCGGCGTACCGGTTGCCGCCGCGCGATCAGGAGGAGCACGATGACTGACGTTCTCGCAGCGCGACTCTCGCGGCAGGGCCGGGAGCTCGTCCAGGAGACCGCTCACCTGCTGGGCGGCAGCAGCATCCCGGGGTTGGCGGAGCTCGCGCGACGGTTGCCGACGATCGACGGCGTGCTCAAGATCGTGGCCACCGGGGCGTACAACGCCGGGAAGTCGACGCTGCTCCAGGGCCTCACTGGGCTCGACGTGCACATCGACGCCGACGTCGCGACGACGTCCGTCACGGAGTACCCCTGGCACGGCGTGGTCCTCGTCGACACGCCTGGCGTCGATGCCGACCACGACGACCTGCACGACGAGCACGCCGAGCGGGCAGTCCGGGACGCGGACCTGATCCTGTTCGTGCTGACCGGGAGCTTCTTCGACGACGTCACGGTCCGGCACTTCCGGCACGTCCTGCTGGACCTGGACAAGCTGCCCGCGACTCTCGTGGTCATCAACAAGCTCGGCCAGCGAGAGGTCTCCGACCAGATATGCCAGGACGCGATCGCACGCGGACTCGGCCGCGACCACGTCACCCTGCCCCCGATCGTGCGGTGCGACGGGCGCGACTACCTGCGGGCGACGGGCGGCGACGGGGAGGCGGCACCCGAGGAGCTCGACGCGAGCGGCGTGCCGCGCGTGGTCTTGGCCCTGGACGAGCTGACCCGCACCGCAGGTCCGGCCGGGCAGTTGGCCAAGCCCTTCGAGGCGGTGCTGGCGACCGCAGCCGACGCCGCTCCGGTCCTCGCCGTCAGTGAGGAGGAGCGCTCGCTCGAGGAGCTGCTGGAACGACGTCGCACCGTGCTGGCGGAGTCCAGGATCCGGCTCGACGCCGGGCTCGAGAGGGAGCTCCTCGACGTCCGGCGCCGGATCGTCAGCGCCGGCGAGGGCGTCATCGCCAGCCTGAGCGACGGGGCGCCGGACACTGGAGCAGTCCAGCTCTTCGACGACACCGTGCGGACGACGGCCGCGAGCTTGCCCGATCGGGTACGCCGCGAGTTCGAGCGCGAGCAGGTCAGGCTCGACGCCGAGGAGCGCGCGATCGCGGCCGCACCGGAAGTCCAGTTCCTCGTCCAACACGAGAGCAGCTTCGTACCGCCCCCCGGGTCGCCGCGCGGGCCAGGACTGGAGGACGTCGTCTCGGTCCTGAAGGGACCTGCCCGGTCATGGCTCGACCAGGTGCTCAAGGCGGGTGGACGACCCGGCTCGCCGATGCACACTGCGGTCAGAGAGGTCGGGCACGCCGTCAACCACAAGTTCAAGCCGTGGCAGATCGTGCGAGTGGCCAAGCGGGTGAACCTGGCCATCACCGTCGCGACGTCGCTCTACGAGGTCTACTCGACCTTCCGCGTCCAGGGTGAACTGGAGCGTCAGGACGCTGCCGCGGTCGCTGACCTGCGCCGGCGGGTCGTGGAGGCCGCCGACAGCCTCATCGACGAGGCACGTCGCGAGTTGGCGGCGCACGTCTCGTCCTTCTACCTCCAGCTCTCTGCCGCTGACGAGGCGCTGAGAACACAGTTGCGGAGAGCCCAAGCGGAGCGCGCCGTCCTTCGCGGCGCGCTGTACGACGTCGAGGGCAGGGCTCGCGCCGGCCTGCTGCTGCTCCGCCAGGGTCCAGGGCAGGTGACGATGTGACAGCCCTGGTCGACCCTGCGCAGACCGCCCTGGTGCTTCTGCTCCTCGGACTGACGGTTCTGCTGTGGCTACGCTCGCGCGCCCTGGGACGCGAGCTGCTCGAACTCCGGAGCAGTGATGGCGTCCGGGCCGAGAAGGTAAGCGATCTGGCCGAAGCAACGTCGTCGTGCTCCTCCCGCATCGATAACGTGCACGCCGAGGTGGTGAGGAGCGAGGCGGACTGCACCGCCTGGCGTACCGAGCTGGAGACGGCCATCAAGGCCGACAGGGTTGCGGCTCGCCGGAGTGCTGAATCCGCTGACGCGGCGTCCCTTGAGGTTCGTGAGCAGTTGGACGACCTGCGGGACGGGTTGTCCAAGACAGTGAGCAGTGTCTCTACAGCCAGGGCGGAGGACCGCCGTCGTCAGACGATGGCAGACCAGAAGAGCGGTGAACTCGGCGACCGGCTGCGAGACCTGGAAACTCGCATGGGCGATTTCGTACACGGGTGCGATGAACTGGTCCGGGCAGAGATCGCGGCGCAGCTCGCGGACTCATCGCCGATTCTCATTGCGAGGGCCGAGACGTGAACTCCGGCGAGGCGATGTCGTGCAGCTGAGCAAGAGCCGCACGCAGGACGCTTCTTCAACACGGCCGCAAGATCGCCCGCAACACTACCGAGCATCCGGGAGCCGGGGCACTCCCGTGCCGAGTTGCCAGGAGACGCATGGAGCGACTTGCACCGTCGGTAGTCGACAGGTCAACGCCTGGCTGATGGGAGTACGAGCCGGCAAGCCGGGCTGCGGCATCATGTGGCGCTGGCCGCACGGCGCTTTACCGGAGGAACGGCTGCGCACTCTGTACGACGACCTCCGCTGCCTCCCCGGGGATGAGATGTGTAACGGCGTCGATCGGAAGTGGGACTACGTCAACTACCTCGACGCCTGGCTGATCTTCAAGGATCCTGAGGCTGCCGACGCCCTCATGACCGCCCTGCACCGCGCCCTCGGCGTCTGGGACCGGATGTGATCGCATGACGACGGCTGTGCTGCCGACACCGGACAGCGCGTTCGTGGTCGGCGTACTCGATGCGACGGATGACAAGCTGGAGGAATTGCCATGACGACGACCGGACGCATCACCGAGTTGCGCCTCACGGCGTTCAAGTCCTTCCAGGACGTTGCCGTCCCGATCGAGCCATTGACGTTGTTGATCGGGCGCAATGGCAGCGGCAAGTCGAACGCCCTGGATGCGCTCGAGGTCGTCTCCCGGCTGGCCCGCGGCGACGAAGTCCGGGATGCCGTTGAGGGCAACCGGCGGGACGCCGGACCGGTCCGAGGAGGCCTGGACGGATGCCTCCCGCACGGCAGCGACACCTTCGCGCTCGGCGTCACCCTGGTGAGCGGCCAGGGCGAGCGGGTGCGGCTCGACGTCACCGTCCAGGTCCGTCCGCAGGTGCAGATCGTGTCCGAACGCCTCTGTCACGAGGTCGGCGGCCGCTGGCGGACACTGTTGGACACGGTTGAGCTCGTCGGCGATCGGGCCGATATCGACGCCGCGATCTGGAACGGCAACCGGGGGCGCAATCCGCGTCGCACCTTCCGGTCCTCACACCTGCTTACCAGCCAGCTGCCCCTGCGCGTCGTCGGCAAGACGCAGAGCGAGCAGTACCTGCTGGCCGTGGCCGCCGAGACGCTGGCGGTGCTGGGGGGTGTCTTCCACCTCGACCCGGTCCCTCACCTGATGCGTGGCTACGTGCCTGAGCAGGACGTGGTGCTGAGGCGCACGGCGGAGAACCTCTCCGCCGCGGTGGCCCGACTCAAGCAGACCGACCGGGACCGCTTCGGGGCGCTGCTCCAGGTCGTGAGAACTCTGCCGGAGTACGAGGTTCGCTCGCTCGACCTGGGCCACGGCGGCTTCGGTGACGTGATGATCGCGCTGAAGGAACGGCGCGGACGGTCCTCCGTCGCTGTGCCTGCCCGGCAGATGAGCGACGGCATGCTCCGTATGCTGGCGATCGCTACGGCGCTGCTCACAGGTGGGGGAGGGCTGGCCATCGAGCCCGGAGCGCAGGAGCGGGCTGGAGCGCTGATGCTGGTCATCGAGGAGCTTGAGAACGGCCTGCACCCCTCGCAGGCGGCAGCACTGCTCCAGCTGGTCGGGGAGCAGGCGAGCGCGCAGAAGTTCCAAGTCGTCCTCACCACGCACAGCCCGGCCTTGCTCGACGCGCTGTCCGGGCAGCAGCACCGGGGGGTCATCGTCATCCAGCGCGGACGGACGTCAGGCCTGTCAACGGCCAGCCGGCTGGTCGACCTACCGGGCTACCTGCGGCTATTGTCGGCTGCGCCGCTCGGCGCCGCAGTCACCGCCGGTCGGCTGACCGAAGCGGCGCGCGAGGCGCCAGCGGCCGACGACGCGGAGCTGGACCGCATCCTTGGGATCGCCTGATGCGTGTCGTCTTCGTCGACAGCAGCGTCCTGCTGAACTTGCTGGAGGTCCCTCGCAAGTCGTCGCAGCGCGAGGAAGCCCTAAGCCGCTTTGAGGAGTTGCGCAAGCCTCAAGCCAAAGTGCTGCTCGTGATCCCGATCGCCGCGGTCGTAGAGGTCGGAAACCATCTCGCGCAGCTGCACCGGGACGAGCGGTCCAAGCCGTGCGACGCATTCGGGAAGCTGCTGCGCTTAGCCATCGCAGGTCGTGTGCCGTTCCTGCTGTCCGGAGCAGGTTGGGACGGCGACTTCCTCACTCGACTCATCGAGGGCCCGACACCAGACCGTCGGATGGATGTCCTCTGCCAGCGCGGTGTCGGCGCGGGCGACGCCTCCATCCTGCTCGAGGTCGAGCACTACCTCGCTCGGATTGACGTTGGTAGCGGAACTCCCTGCGAGATCTGGACCTACGACGACGGCCTGCGCGCGATGGCCAGCGCGATCGGCTGTGCATGATTGGTCCGCCGCCGTACCCGCGCACGCCGCACCTGTGGCCCCCCGCCGGGTCCACGGGCCGGCTCGTCGTACCCGCCGATCAGGTGCCGCAATGGCTGTCGGAGCCGCTCGTGGTCGAGGAGAAGCTGGACGGCGCCAACGTGTCGCTCTGGGTCGATCCGGAAACAGGGCCTGTCGAGGTGGCCTCCCGCGGTGGGGTCGGCGCGCAGGACCGGGCGGGGCAACTGGGGCGGTTGCGGGCATGGGTTGCCGACCGCCAGGAGGCGCTCACCGGCCTGCTCGCAGACGGGTGGGTGCTCTATGGAGAGTGGTTGTGGCTGGAGCACGGCATCCGCTACGACCGGCTGCCGGACTGGCTCATCGCTCTCGACCTGTGGCACGAAGATCTAGGGTTCGCGCCCCTAGACGAGCGGGACATCCGATGCCGTGAGGCCGGATTGGCGCTGCCCCCTCGGTTGTTTCAAGGCGTGCTGCGCGACGAGGGCCCGTTGCGTCAACTGCTTGCCGGTTCCGCTCTGAGCAGCGACCGGTCTGCCGAGGGACTCGTCCTACGCCGGGCGGACGGGCGGCGCTGCAAGCTGGTCGCGGCCGACCACGTCCGGCGCAGCGACGCCGAATGGGCCCGGGCACGGCGGCACAACGCGCTGCGCGCTGAGGTCTCATCGACGAAGGAGCGGTGATGGGCACGGTCCAGCACATCTCGATGCGCGTCCCCTGGCGTGACCAGCCCTGGGACGACAAGGTCTGTCACAGCCCGCTGGACAACAGCTCGTGCCTGTTGCTGCGCCACATCGGCGGCCGTCGCGACGACGACTGGGAGTCCGAGGTCGCCGGCAGGTCGTTCGCTGAGCTTCCCTACCAGAGGCTGCCCTGCCTGACCGAGCGAGCCACCTTCATGTCAGCGCGCGGGTACGTGCTGGAGAAGGAGCACCCATACCGCTTCAACCGCAGGCTCAGCGGACACCTCCTCCCGACGACCATCTCCGTGCCGCCGTACGCCTTCGAGTCCCTGCCTTTCCGGTGGCTGAGCCGAGACGCCGTCGATGAACAACTGTGGCAAGGCGTGGACGACTACCGGCCCGAGCGCGAGGACGACGCCCACCGCGTCCTGGGCTTCACTCCCGGCTGGCTCATGGACGGACGCAACCAGCGCGCGATGCTCACCCGGTTCTTCGCAGACGTCGTTCCGCAGCAGAGCTTGGTGCTGATCTACCTCAAGCACTCGCCGTTGCAGGAGGAGTCGACCCGCCGGCTGCTTGTCGGAGCGGCCTACGTCACGGCTGTCACGCCGCCGTCGATGTGGAACCAGTCTGGCCAGCAGCCCTTTGACTCGTCCATGTGGGAGACCATCGTCGGGCACAGCCTGCGCGCGGACCAGGAGCAAGGGATCTTGCTGCCCTACCAGGCGCTCGTGCGGCTGATGGACCAGGGGCATGACGTTCGCGGAGCCCTCGCCTGGGCGCCGGAGGACGCTGTCGTGGAGTTCTCCTACGTCACCGAACTCGTTTCCGACGACACAGCCATTGCCGCCCTGCGGTCCCTGCGCTTTGCCGCGGACGGCATGGCAGCGCTCGGTGTCAGCGTCCCAGCCCGCGCGCTCACCTGGGTGGACGCTCAGGTGGAGCGCCTGTGGCACCTTCGCGGACCAGTACCCGGAATGGCAGCGGTGTTGGGCTACCTCGGGCTCGAGGCGACCCCTCAGGTCGTCCGTCGGTTGATCGACGAACCGACGTGGATGCAGGACCCATGGGATGTCGCCGAGCGAGCGCTCGACCGCGGTGGGGCACTCGGGCAGGAGCTTGCCGCGCTCCTGCCGGCGTCCCTCGGGCACACCTGGCGCGGCCTCAGTCAGGACGAACGGACTGCTCTCAAGGTGCTGTCGGCGATGGACATCAGCCGGGAGCAGGTCGCCGGCCTCATGGCCGGAGGGTCGAGCTGGGAAGTGACGCCCGGCGAGCTGGTCGACAACCCCTACTACGCGGCGACGTGCACCTACCGCTCCGTGGCGCCCATCGCGCTGGCCACCGTCGATCAGGCTTGCTTCCCCGCCGGTCACGTCATGTGGATCAAGCTGATCGACACCCTGGTGGGGATGGACGACCCGGGTGACGAGCGACGGTGTGAAGCGCTGCTCGTCGACTCTCTGGAACGGCTCGCCGACGATGGCGACACGATTGCTGGTTCGGAGCAGCTCGTGGCGGCCGCCTTCGATGCTGCTCTCACCCGTCCCTGTCCCATCTCGCAGGCGCTTCTCTCCGCCTACCACCTGGACCCGCCGCACTTGGACGAGTACGGCCGCTGGACGCCGCTGGTCGCCGCTGAGCTTGAGGGAGGCGCCGCGGCTTACAAGCTCCTGCACCTGCACGAGGCGGGGCTTTCAGTCTCCGAACACATGCAGGAACGGCGTCGCGCCAAGCGTTTCGACGTCGGCTTCGACGCCCAGGCCACGATCGACGCGGCCTTCGGCACCTCCGGCGCCGATGACCCCGAAGAGAAGTTGGCCCGTAGTGAGAAGGCCGCCGGTCTGGCCGAGTTGTTCGCCTCCCGACTGTCGGTGCTGGTAGGTCCAGCAGGCACCGGCAAGACGACGCTGCTGCAAACGCTCGTCGCACGACCCGACGTCGCCCAGGACGGCGTCCTGCTGCTAGCGCCGACCGGCAAGGCGCGCGTGCAGCTGCAGACGAAGGTGAAGCACTCAGCGCAGACGCTGGCCAGCTTCCTCGTCGCGAAGGGCGGCTACGACCCCGACACGGGGCGGTACCTCCCCGTTGAGAGCGCGAAACGCGTGCGCTACGGCCTGGTCGTGATCGACGAGGCATCGATGCTCACTGAGGAAATGCTGGCAGCCACCCTCAGCGCCCTGGAGGGGGTCAAACGACTGATCCTGGTCGGCGATCACCGGCAGCTTCCGCCGATCGGTGCCGGACGTCCCTTCGTCGATCTCGTGGAATGGCTGAAGCCGGATGCGCTCACTGGGCCGGTGCGGGTCGCACCGGGCTACGTCGAGCTGACCGTCTTCCGCCGCCAGAAGGGGCCTGACGGCGAGCGGGACGACCTGGCGTTCGCGCGCTGGTTCGGCGGTGGTGAGCTGCCAGGTGGTGCCGACGAGATCTGGCAGAAGCTCCGGCGCGGCGAGGAAACGAACACGCTCGCCTACCTTCCGTGGGGAGAGGCGGGGGTGGCGGCGTCACTGAAGGAGGCAATCGAGTCGGAGCTGGACCTGGTAGGCCTAGCCGAGCCTGAGAAGGCCTTCAAGCTCAGCTATGGCGGCCACCTGTCCCCGGACGGGAAGTGGGTCAACTGGAAGGTCGGTCCTGACGGCGCTGGCTCACGGTGCGAGGACTGGCAGGTCCTCTCGCCTACGCGCTCGCGGGTCTTCGGCACTGTGGAGCTCAACCGGCTGCTCAAGCAGACCTATCGCGGCGGCGACCTGAGGTGGGCGCAGAACCGCTTCGGCCACCGGCCGCCAAGGCCACTGGGCCCTGAGCAGATCGTGCTGGGCGACAAGGTCATGCAGACCCGCAACAACGGCCGGGCCAAGGCTTACCCCACTGGCGCTGGCCGCGACTACGTCGCCAACGGCGAGATTGGCGTCTTGGTCGGTCGGGCCAGTAAGCAGCCGACGTACGCAAACGTGGAGTTTTCGTCTCAGCTCGGTGCCACATACAGCTACAAGCCCTCGACCGCCGAGGACCCCTGGCTGGAGCTGGCGTGGGCGGTCACTGTCCACAAGTCCCAGGGCTCGGAGTTCGGCGTGACCTTCCTGGTCCTGCCGTCGCGGGTTCAGGTCAGCCGGGAACTGCTATACACCGCGCTGACGCGGCAGACCAAGAAGGTGGTGATCCTTCACGAGGGGACCGTCGACGACCTATTCGCGCTGGCGTCGCCGTCACTGTCGGAAACCGCTCGCCGGCTGACAGACCTATTCCGCAGGCCCGCGCCGCGCGAGTTGACAGTTGTCGACGGCCTGCGCCGGTTCGACGGGAACCTCATCCACGTTGCGCCCGGCAACGTCCTCGTCCGGAGCAAGAACGAGGTCATCGTCGCCTCGATCCTCGAAGACCTCGCGCCGGGCCGCTGGTCCTACGAGCGGCCGCTGACCATCGACGGCGTGACCAAGTACCCCGACTTCACCGTGCAGACGGCCGCAGGGGATGAGGTGGTCTGGGAGCACCTCGGGATGATGGGCAATCCCAAGTATGCGGCCGACTGGGCGGCTAAGAAGGCGTGGTACGCCGCCCGCGGCTTCCGGTCGTACGACGAATCCGACGCCGTCGGCTCGCGTGGTGTGCTGCTGTGGACCGACGACCGTGGCGGAGTCGACCAGCCGGCGTGGAGGCAGGCAGCCGAGCAGGTGCTGGGTAGCGCCCGGCCTCGGCGACCGGCGAAAAAGGCAGGTGGACGAGCGGTATGAGATCCGACTTCCTCGTACGAGTTGACACCGTGAAGCGGGGTCCGGCATGAGCACGCCACAGGTGGAAGAGCCCGAGCCCGAGCCCGAGGACGAGGCAACGGGTGACCTGCAGCCCGACGCCGAGTGGCCGGAACGCAAGGTGCGCCGGATGTACGAGGCGCTCGTCGTGCTCGCCGAGGCCGGCACTGCGCTGCGCCGGGACGAGCTGCGCGAGCGGGTCGCCGCGCGCGTCCCGCTGCTGGAGTGGGACCGCTCGACGTCGTCGAGCGGCGCCGTACGCGCGTGGACCAACCTGGAGTTCCGGCTCAGCACCGTTATCGCGCACGCCGGCTGGTTGCACCTGACCACCAACGGCGGCTTCCGGATCACCCGTGAGGGGCGAGCCGCCCTCGCGCGGTACCCGGACCCGGCCGCGCACTGGGAAGCGGCGCATCCCCTGTACGACCAGTGGAAGAAGGCCCGGGAGAAGGACGCTCCGCCCCAACAGGGCAATCCCACCACGAGCCTGCTGATCGCCGACGCCGGCCTCGGACACGTGCGGCGCGTCCTGGCCGAAGTCCTTCCGGCCTGGCGAGCCGGTACCTCGGTGCTCACGCCGTCCAGCCGGATCTGGTCGCCGGAGGTGACCGCAGCTGGCGTACCTACGCACCGCCGCGGCCTCGGTCAACGGCACCTTGCCCGAGCTCGGCGCTGGCGCCGTGCGTCAGCTCGCCGCCGAAGCCAGCCTCCTCCTAGTCGCGCCGCTCAAGGACATGGACGGCTCGACCAAGCGGTCCCGGGTGCGGGACACGCTGATGCTTGGCGCAGAGCCGCCGGGGCTGCCTCCCCGGCTGTCCGGCGACCTCGACCACGGGATCGTCACCGGCGGAGTCAGCCTGCTCTCGACCCCGGTGGCAAACCTCCGCTCGTTGCTCGAGCTGCTCGAGCACTGGTGGGCGCAGCCGGCGGCGCGGCAGGAGCAGGCCTGGGCCGACCCCTGGGCCTTGCGCGACCTGGTCGAGGAGGTGCCGGCCTGCGACGAACGAATTCGGTCGATGGTCTGCCTCAGCGTGCACCCCGAAGCTTTCGTGCCCGTGCTCCGTGCTGACGACAGGCGTCGGGTGGTCGAGGCGTTCTCGACCCACCTGCCCGAGCCGAGCGGCGATCTCGAGCGCGACGTCCGCACCGTCGTGCTGGGTCTGCAGGCGGCCAACGGTGGCCATGCTGTCGACCTGTTCGCCTCGCCCTGGGTGCACCGGTGGGGAGCAGTCGGTGACAGCGCCGGAGCCTGGCTGGTCCGGGGCCAGGTCAACCAGCAGAACCAGGTACCGGCGTGGGTGTCGGCCGGCGTGGTCAGCATCCCGGTCGCCCTGCTGCGGGAGCTCCCGATTGAGCTCACGACCGGGGGCCTGACGAGTCTGGTGGAGGAGCAGTACGCCGACAAGCCGGTGCTGAAGCGGGAGGCCAAGCGACGTGACGTGCTTGCCTTCGCCCTTGGCATGCGTCCGGGCGACCTCGTCGTCACCGAGGAGACGGGCACGCTGCGCCACGGTGTGGTTGGGGAGGGGGAGGTGTCCCTGACGAGCGTCTCCAGCACCCCGGTGCTCACCCGCCCCGTGACGTGGAGCTCCGAGGAGGCACCCACGATCTCCTCGCTCCCGCACCCGGTGCGGTCTCGGCTGCGGTTCAAGGGCGAGGACATGGTCAACCTCAGCGAGATCGCCGCGGCGCTGACCGGGCTGCTAAACGTCGAGCGGTCCGATCTTGGCCAGGGCGAGGTCGACGAGAAGCTCGCCATCGACGAGCCGGACCCGCCCGTGACGCCGGGCGCGGCCGTCCTGGCGTGCGACACGGCGACGCTGGCCAGCGCTCTGCACCACGCCGATGTCAGCTGGCTCGACGAGCTGCTGCTGATCCTCAACGAGCGACGCCAGGTGATCCTCGAAGGCCCGCCCGGCACGGGCAAGACATACCTGGTGCAGAAGCTGCTGCAGGCATGCGGGCTCTCTGCGAACGAGCAGGCGATGGTGCAGTTCCACCCGACCTACGCCTACGAGGACTTCGTCGAGGGCTTCCGCCCGTCGGCTGCCACCGACGCGACCGGCGCACGCCTCACCCTCACCGACGGACCGCTCAAGCGGATCGCCGAGGAGGCGTCGAAGAACCCGGGCCGCCCGTATGTCCTGCTCATTGACGAGATCAACCGCGCCAACATCGCCAAGGTCTTCGGTGAGCTCTACTTCCTGCTGGAGTACCGTGACGAGGAGGTCGAGCTGCTCTACAGCGGTGGCGATCGGTTCAGTCTGCCCGCCAACCTATTTATTATTGGCACGATGAACACCGCCGACCGGTCCATCGCGCTGCTCGACGCGGCGATGCGCCGGCGCTTCGTGTTCCTGTCAATGGACACCGGCGAGCCGGCGCTGGCCGGGGTGCTGCGCCGATGGTGCTATGCGCAGGGCATGCCGACGGGGCTGGCGGAACTGCGCGACCGGATCAACGCCCACATGTCCGGCCAGCGGCTGGACCCGGCGCTCGCCTTCGGCCCGTCGTACTTCATGCGGCGGTCCCTCGCCGACCCCGCTGCGGTGGATCGGCTCTGGCGACGCGAGCTTCTGCCGATGCTTCGCGAGCACCACTTCGGCGACGAGCAGGCGCTCGCCGGCTACCAATTCGCTGCGTGGGTGCAGCAGCTGGTGTTCCCCGAGGTGCTCGCGGATGTCGCAGGTGACGTCGAGGAGTGAGCTCGGGCGCCTGCACGAGGGACAGGTGCTCGACGGTGTCGACCTAACTCTCGCCGAGGCATCAACGCTCAACGAGAGCAAGCTGGTCAGCACCACGCCGGGCGCGGGCGGTTGGCAGGTCACCGCTGCGTACGCCGTCGGGGCGCTGAACGTCGGCGGTCTGTCCGTGCGGGTGGCCCCGAAGGTCGGGACCGTGCAGGTGCTGCGACTGTTGGCGCGCGCCCAGGGCGTGCGGCACCTCGACCTCGACGACGCGCACGTTGGCCTGCACGACGAACCGGACCTGAGCGTGGTCCTTGCCGTGCTCTTTGCACAGGAAGCCCGGCTGGCGCTGGCGTCCGGACCGCTGCGCGGCTACCGCACCGAGGACCAGACGCTGTCCGTCGTGCGCGGTCGGCTAAGAGTTCGGGATCAGGAGCTGCGCCGCTTCGGCGTAGTCGTGCCGATCGAGGTCACCGTCGACGAGTGGACCACCGACACGGACGAGAACCGTCGAATCCTCGCGGCCACGCGGAGGTTGTCGGTGTTGCGCGGGCTGCCCGCCGACACCCGCCGGGTGCTTCGGCACGTCGACCGGCTGCTCGCCGACGTGCGGCTGCCCCCGCCGGGCCAGATCCTGCCACCGTGGAAGCCGACCCGGTTGACCGTCCGGCTGCACCGGCTGCTGCGGCTAGCCGACCTAGTGCTGTCGGACGCGAGCGTCGAGCATCGGGTCGGTGACGTCGAAGCACACGGGTTCGTCGTACCGATGGAGAAGCTCTTCGAAGACCTGATCGCCCGGCTGCTCGCTGAGCTCGACGACGAGGTGCAGCTCTCGGCGCAGTCGACGTACGCGCTCGACACGCTGGGGCGCATGACCATCCGACCGGACCTCGTCTTCCGTTCGGGTGGGGTGGACGTTGCGGTCGCGGACACGAAGTACAAGGTGCTCGACGACAAGGGAAAGCTCCGCAATGACGACGGCTACCAGCTTCTGGCCTACTGCACCCGGCTCGGGCTTGCGGTCGGACATCTGATTTACGCGTCCGGTTCGTTGCCGGCGGAGCCCTACCGCCTTCTGGGGAGCGGAGTGCAGCTGAATCTGCACACGATCGACATGGGACAGAGCGTCGAGGCGATAGAGCACGACGTGGCTCTGCTGCGGCGTGGGCTGCTCACAGGTTAGTCCAATGACCTGGTGTGGACCGACCCCCGACGGCGTGCGCCTCGGTGAGGGCGTAGGGGATGTGCCAGCGGTTGCCGCCGGCTGAGCCAGCCACTCCGACCAGACCGAGAGGCCGTCGCCTTGTCGGGCAACGGTTGCGCATGGTGTAGTCACATCCGGAGCATGCACCGGACCCCAGACATCTCGCGCGTGGATCCCGTACAAGCCGTTGCGCGATATGCCGACGGTGCCGCTCGACCAGGGGTCAAAGGGGCTCTTGGAACTTGAGGGGGAAGTAGCCCTCAGCGGTCGGTGGCCCGGCGGTGGCACCGGGTACAGGCGAACCGTACCCGTCGGCGTTGGTTGTTGAGGTTCCGGAAGCCGTAGGCGGTCCTCGCC
>JAABVA010002293.1_pt1 | contig 19241 bp, 14 predicted proteins | sample 5560331 | NCBI WGS metagenome assembly JAABVA01 (sample SAMN12812661, study PRJNA571458) | rock metagenome | isolation source: Antarctica rocks | place: Antarctica: Victoria Land, Mt New Zealand sud | collected 2016-01-07 | reverse complement strand
GTTTCTAGACTTCGGTAACGATAGGTCAGGCTTTGCAGCCTTTCCCCCGTTCCAAGTAGAGTAGGCCGCCGGCGAGGTATCTTGCGACCCTTTTCCGTCGGCCCCTCCGCCAAACCGGACGTGCCCGTTTTCCAGGCATCCGGCTTTCCAGTGCTCGGCGACCGCTCTTGACTGCGGCTGACATCCGTCCGGTTGCGGTGGTCTGCATCTCGCATACCTCTCCGTTCGGATACCGCGAGCACCTGCCCTGCCTCCTCCTTGTCTAAGGGAGGAGACTCGCTCCCGTCTTCACGGGATGCCGCTTCGCCCTGCGGACAGCTTTCCTGTCCTCCCTGGTGGGGCGTGACTCCCACGACTACTGTCGGGGCTCCGTGACCGTGGCCCTCGCGAGCTGTAGGCCATCCCGCGGTACGTCGCTGTCGTCCGTCCGAGCGTGCTGTAGGCCGCCCACTCATCCCCTTGCATGACCTCATTGGTCATCGCCTGCCGCATGGAGGTTGTCCCCGTTCAACGTTTAGACCGGGACATACCGCAGCACCGGTGATCAGACGTTCTTCCGGTGGGAGCGCATTTTCTCCGAGCGGGGATTGGGCTTGACGCAATCAAGCATTGACCATGGCACGCGGGTCTTGCGGCACCCGGCCCTACAACGTCTTCGGACCGCCGCCGCTTTCCCAGCATGCTACGGTCCCCTTTGGCTTTCGCCGCCAGGTAAGCTGGGTGACCCAAGAACACTCCTCCACGTTCCTCCTGGCTGCGCCAGGGATACGACAACGCGCCTCACGGCGCACACGCAGCATGCGACTTTCACCGCACTGCGCTTTCCAGGTCGGTCCCCGTACGCACGACGGGCAGACTCGTGGTTGCCCACGGGGAGGCGCACCAGCAGGACAAGCCGACCGTCATCTGCTTTCCTCCCTTCATCCGTTCGCTCCGCTTTTCAAAGACATCCCCTGGCGGACCTTCACCCTGTCCTGCTCATGACGGCAGGCATTCGGCGACGCCGCCGCCTCCGCCCTCTCTCCCGCACGCGGGCATGCGCGCGTCCCCTCGCGGGGCGTAGCGGTATGAGAGTTCCCCAGTTCCAAACGAAGAAGTTCTAGCAACCCGTCGCTGCGTGCTCTCTGCCGGGCGGACGAAGGAGCAATCCCTGGGAGACGATGGCACCCCCAGGACAGCCGCCGTCCCTTTTGGTTCAGGTGTCTCAGCCGTTTCACCTGTCTTGATTTACGCCATGATGCACGTTTCTGTTGCGCCGAGGCGCTTTTCGTCAGCATAGGGTGCAGGGGTAGCCCAGTGGCTCGTTCGGCTCGACCCAGTGGATACATTGTCAGCGGGCTTCCCACCCCAGAGAGTGCCACTCCCTGACGCAGGCCGCTCACCCCTCGTGCCATTGCTCATGCACGGTTCTTATGAACTACTCCTTCGCCCGTTAAAGGGCGCACCCATCAGTATCAAATGTGTGCCAGATCCAAGCTAAGATCAGGCCGTCAGATGATGAAACCTGCGGAGAGCCTCACGCCATGCAGCACTTTCTAGGCACCGGTTGACCCACTAGCCCATTTATCCTCTTGCCCGCCGGTGTACCAGCGTCTATAGTCGGAGTCGGAAACGGACATACGCGCCTTATGCGCGTCGCCAGCAGAGGAAGGATGGGCTTGTATGCGCGTTGATTGCGCCCGACTCGGGCGGAGTGCCGCCCGGAGGGCGCGACTCGGCGCGGCTTGGCGCGGCCAATCCATGGTCGAGTTCGCCTTCTGCATCCCCGTCTTCCTACTGCTCCTGTTCGGGACATTCGAGGTCGGTATGCTCTACAAGACGCACGCCGCCTATGACCAAGCCGCCCAACAAGCGGTGCGCATCGCCGCGTCGGCCGGCAACGCCGGTAATGCCGATGCGCAGATGCTCACCGCCTTGCAGCACAATTTGGCCAGCCAGGACCTCAACCAGATCACTGCGGCGACCGTCTACGACGCGACGGTCGATGGGACCCCGGTGCCCGGGAGCCCGCAGACGATTTACGTCTACTCGCCCTCCCTGGGGCACTTCGTCTGCCAAGGCGCGCCCACGGCGCTGCCCTGTCCCGCACCGACGCCCCCCGCCACCTACACCTATTGGGACCCCCTGGTGCGGGATACGAAAGTGGGGGAGCTGGACCACATCGGCCTGCGTCTCACCGTGCGCTATCGGGGTCCGACCGGCCTCCTGCCGCCCACGACCTTGTTCGAGGGCGCCACCACCCTCATCGAACCCAATTCGTATCAACCGTGACCTGGAGGTAGACGTGACAACAAGACGGCGGCGCGGTCAGCACGGGCGCGGCCAGGCACTCACCGAGTTAGCCTTGATCCTGCCCTGCATCGCCCTGATCCTGCTCGGGATCGTAGAGTTGTCGGGCGCCTTCGTCGCGCGCACGGATCTGAGCGCGGCGACCAACCAGGGCGCCCGCATCGGCGCCGTCGAGGGGCCGGGCAGCACGTGCGGCGCGGACCCCGCCAATGCCCGCGTGGATCTCGACATCATCGCCGCCGTCCTGGGCGGCCGCGGCGTCGTCGCCGCCAACCTGCAACAGATCCAGGTCTATCGCGTTAATCCCGATGGGACGCCGGACCAGACGGCGGTCAACACCTACACGCCCCCGTTCACGCAGACCGTCGGCGGCGTCACCACGCCCGTCTCCACGACGGGACATTTCACCTGGCCGCCCTGCCAGCGGCACGCCGACGAGCCATCCGACTCGGTGGGCGTGGCCCTCCGGTACGCCTATCACCCCATCCTCGCGCTGCCCACCAATCCGACCTTCGCGCTGGCCGCCGAGACCGTCCAGCACCTCAATCCGACGACGGGCAGTACACCCTGCCCGATCCCCGGCATCCCGACGAACGTGTACAGCACGCAGGCGCGCCTGTCCGAGCCCCCGCTCACCCCGAACGACACGCTCACCTGGAACATCGTCCCGGGCGCGACGAGCTACGCCCTGTACGCCAACGTCAATGGCGCGGGCTTCGGCGCGTCGCCCGTCGCGACCGTCATCAGCAACACCCTGGATGGCGCGACGCAGGCGTTCACCTACACCGGGAACACGACGTACGCGCCCGCCACCTACCAGATGGCGGGCGTCAATTACTGCGGGGTCGGTCAGCACAGCCTGCCCGCCGCCAACGGCCAGTGCGCGTTACCCGTGACGCCGACGATCCTCGCCACTGGGCAGGGGCCGCTCGCGTCGACCGACCTCATCACGTACACGGCCCCCTGGCCGAGCGCCCCGATCTCGGACACCTACCTCGTGACACAAACGAGCGGATCGGCCGTGCCACCGGTGACGTTCACGGTACCCATATCGCCCGCGGCGCCGTTGACGACGACCACCGCCCTGACCTCGACGGGGACGGACCCCATCACCTACCAGATGTCTGCGGTCAACGCGTGCGGCGTCGTCGGGCCGACCAGCGCCACCATAACGCGCGCACCGGCGCCGACACCGACACCGGTCGCGACGGCGACACCGGTCGCGACGGCGACACCGGTCGCGACGGCGACACCGGTCGCGCCCGGCGCCGGCCTCGTGGGCTGGTGGCGCTTCGACGAGGGGGCCGGGGCGACAACGGCCGATGGGTCGGGCCAGGGGCACGCCGGGACCCTGGTCAACGGCCCGACGTGGGCCACCGGCCCAACGGCCTCCTTCGCTGGCGCCCTCACGTACAATGGCACGACCCAGTATGTCAGCGCCTTCGTGGGGAGCGGCACCAACTTACCCGCCGCCAATGCGGCCCAGAGCATCTCCTGGTGGGCGCGGGTGTCCGCCAATCCGACGACGACCCAGACGATCATGGCCCTGACCAACGGGACCTCGTCCGCCGTCCAGCCCGGCTTCCGCGGCGGACAGGTCGGGGTGTGGCAGTACGGGGGCGCGTTCCTGGTCTCGACGACGCCACCGGCCGCGGGGGCGTGGCACCACTATGTCTACACGTATGACCCGGCCGGCCTGCCGGCGTCGACGCACAGGCTGTACGTCGACGGTGCGCTCGCGGCGAGTTCCACGCTCACCCCCCAGACGGCCACGCCGACAAAGCTCGAGTTCGGACGCTGGACGGGGGGTAGCGAGTATTTCCAGGGGACGCTCGATGACGTGCGCGTCTATACGCGCGCGCTCAGCGCGGCCGAGGTTCACATCCTGGATACGCAGCCATGACCCGTCGAGGGCGCCGCGCGCCACAGGCACAACACAACGTGAGACAACACGACACGCCCAGGCGGTGTCCGGCGCCTGTTGTGGGCGGACAGAACAGAGAGGAAGGGAGGCACAAGATGCGCGAGAGGCACAAGATGCGCGAGAGGCACAAGATGCGCGAGAGGCACAAGATGCGCGAGAGGCGCGTGCGGACGCGGCGCGCGATGGGGGCGTCGGTCGCCGCGCGCGGGCAAATACTCGTGGTGTTCGCCCTGGCGTTGAGCGTCTTCTTCGGGGCCGCCCTGTTGGGTGTTGACCTCGCGCACCTGCGCTCGGAGGTGGAGCGCGCTCAGCACGCCGCCAACGCCGCGGCGCTCGCGGGCGTCCCCTTTATGCCCAATTTCCAGTCGCAAGCGTTCTACCGGGCGCGCGAGGAGGCGACCAAGAACGGCTTTACCACCAGCGCGGCGTCGGCCGTCACCGTGACGCCGGAGACCGTCGCGGGGCGCAGCTACCGCCTCCACGTCAGCATCAGCGAGCCCGTCCCTCTCTTCTTCGGGCGTGTCTTCGGGCTGGGCCGGAAGCAGATCACCGTGAGCTCCACGGCGGAGTTTCTGCCGCCGCTGCAGATGGGCTCGCCGGACTACGTCCTCGGCTTCCCGCGCTTTCCGTCCTACCTCACACCCGCGCGGTCGCCGCAGAACTTCGTGCTGACCCAGAATGGCGGCTACACGTGGAAGGAGAACGGCGATCCCTACAACCCGTTCTTCGAGTCGATCAACAATTATGGGATGGGCGCGGCGGTGAACGACGGCCAGGCCAATCCCTGCGCGGGCGACCCGTTCACGTGCCTCCAGGCCAGCACGCAACCCCCCGTCGCCAACCAACTCGCGAATAGCGGGGCCTCCTTCCACGGCTATAAATACGTCATCTACGTGCCGGCGAGCGGGCCGTACCTCCTGAAGATTTTCGACCCGTTTACCTCGGTCAACTACAACGCCATCGCGCGCTGCTGGGACGTGGGCCGCATGGGCGCGTCCTCGGCAGCCCAAGGCGCGCAGACCAACTGCAGCGCGACGACCGTTGCCGCCCCGAACCCACCGCGCGCGCCCGAGGACATCAAGCCCGTGTTCACAGCGGGCGGCTGCATCCTGGGCACGCAGGGCGGCGGGTGCCGTGACGAAAACATCCAAAGCCAGCGCCAGACCGAGTTTCACTCGACCGCGACCGACCATCCGCTGCTCGGCACCCCCCTCCAGTTCTCCCTGTCCGGGCCGGCCCAGTCCCTGCTTGACCCTGCCCTCCACAACACATCGGTGACAGCCCTGGGCGCGGCCAGCCCCTATAAGTGCGCCGGGGTCACGGAGAACTGCGTTATCGCCGACCCGTTCGTCGCCGGCGACGACCCGACACACTGCGGCACGGACGCCTGCGCCCCGAGCCCCGTCGCCTATAAGTTCGTCAACTATGCCGTCCTCCATGGACCCGCCTATTTCGAGCTCACGGTCGCCTCGGGCGGCAACCCGAATGGCACGTACGGCGAGGGCAACAACTCCTATGGCCTGGCCGTCTGCAACGCTAGCAACGCGAGCGGGGCCACCGTCGACGCGACCTACACGGGGAACGCCTACCCGCTGGGCGCCCAGGGGACCAACCCCGCGTACATCACGTCCGACCCGGTCAGCCGCGACGCCTCCACCGGCGGGTGGAATGATGCCGCCTGCCCCAACCCGAACCCGCCGACCTGCCCCAATCCGCGGCTGGCGTCGCCGGGGCAGTGCGTGCAGATCTACGGGGAGGGCCGGTTGCCCCTGTACAACTACCTGTCCGCGGGCTCGTCCCTGATCCCGCTCGGCTATATCCCGGTCGACTACGCGGGCCAGACCCTCAACGTCGACCTGTTCGACCCCGGCGATGTCGGGTCAAGCAGCGTGGACCCCAGCGTCGCCTTCGGCTGCCTGGCGCCCTCCGTCAGCAACAGCGGGACGGCGGCCGCGCAACGCATCAACACCATGGAGGTCCTGACGCCCGCGGGCGATTTGCAGTGCCCGGACGGGACCGCCGCGTCAAACCACGTCGATGGGCACAGCAATACGGCGGGGACCAACACGCAGCCGGGCAGCCTGGACTACAGTTTCTCGACCAAACCCGATTACGCGGGGTCGGGGTACACCGCCACGGGGCTCGCGCCCCTTACGGCCGCCACGCCGCTCGACGTCGGCAACGGGACCCGCCCGTACAACGGGACCTGGGTCCACCTGAAGATCGCCGTCCCGTCCACGTACGACCGGATGGTCAACGGGGACGGGAGCGCCGCCTCGGCGTTCGGCGCCTACTGGAAGGTGCTGTACCGCCTGGGCGGCGACTCCACGGACGTCACCGTCTGGACGCTGAGCGTGGAGGGGTCCGCCGTCCATCTCGTCAATCCCTCCTGACCTGTGCGGCACACTGCGTCAGAGGAGGGGGGCTCTCCCGCAGTCTCGATGACATGAGTTGAGCGACAAAACAACACTAAAGGCTCAGAAGAGTGACGGCTACGCACTGGTGACGGTGCGGCGAGCCGATGGAGCGACGAACAACCTCACTGTGCAGACCTCGCCATAGGTTGGGCTACGTCGGCTTGCAGTATCTTTGGCCGAAACGGCGGCTACGTGATGCCCTCGCCGACAGCTATTTTGGGCGTGCCACACTACTCGAACGCCCGCAATAGCCTGTGCGTTTTCGGCCACCAATGCTGCATGTATACGTAGCCCCTCCCAAGACGAGGTCTGCACTGTGCTGTCCACTTCTCTTGCAACGATGCGTGCCAGAAACGATCCATTCCGTCGTCCAGGGATGGTGAAGAGCTACGTCCCGTTTTTTCGTGATAGCGAGGCTTGAATGGGCGCAGAGCCGTCGGCTTACCGCACTACTTTGTCCTTGCTTCAGATTGACCCTGAAATGGCGTCATCGAGGCTGCGGGAGAGCCACCGTCAAAGGAGAGGGTGCCCCAGTGCCCTACCACACAGGGCCGCCGGGCGGGAGAAAAGGCCGTAGGCCGCGCGCCACGTCGCGGCCTACGGCGTCCACTGTTACGGTTGCCAGTGAAGGCAGGGGGGGTAAAAGGTGGTAATAGGCCGTCCGCACAACGATGGCCGTGTTGGTTACAGTACCTGCTCCTCCACAGTGGGAGGAAACGTAGTCTGCGTCACGACGCCTCCCGATCTTGCACGCTGACAGTCGATGACGTTGTGGTGACCGCACTGTGTACATATAACGACGAACGTCCGGCGCATGTCATGGGGCGTCAGGGGCGGGATACCCGCCTGCTTCGCGCGCTTGTTGAGCATCTTGTAAATCGCGTGGGCGCTCATGCCCCCGCCATCGCCGGCGACGTGCCCGGTTTGGTCGATGGGCATGAAAAGCGCGCCGGGCTCTCGGCCACGGAGGGCGAGCCACCGATCGAGGGCGGCGGCGGCGCTCGCCGGGATCGGGACCGCGCGTTGCTTGTCGTTCTTGCCGTGCAGGACGCGCAGCGTGGGCGGCACGGCCGTGTAGTCCTCGACCGTGAGCGCGGCCAGCTCGGAGCGGCGTAGGCCGCCGGTGTAGAGCGCCGCCAGCATCGCCGCGTCGCGCGCGCCGGCCGGGCTCGCGTTCCGCGCGCACGCGCGCACCAACGCGGTCAGCTCGCCCGTGGGGACAGCGCGGCCGCGCGCCAGGCGCTCGCCCTTGTCGGCCTTGACCTCGCACACGCGGCGGTACTCCTCGTCGCTCAGGGCGTTGGCGTTGCGCGCCTCCCGCGCGATGCCCCGGAACACGGCCAGCGTGAGGTTGACCGTCGCCGGCGCGGCCCGCTTGTGCGCGGGGCCGTAGGGCTGCATGAGGCGCTGCCGGATGCGCGCGACCTGGGCGGCGCGCAGGTGGTGCCAGGGGAAGGTCGCGGAGTCCGGTATCTCGAAGAGGCGGGCCACGGTGCGCAGGCGCTTCCAAACAGCCTCCTGGCTCGCCGGCGACAGACTGTCGATGTAGGCGTACACCGGGTCGGCGAGCGGTTCGGGTCCGGCCGCCGGTTGGCCTGGTCCGTCGAAGAGCGCGAGTGTGCGCCCTGAGCCCTGGTCGTCCTGGTCGGTGCTCATCATAGGCTATTAGGGGAAGAGGCGCGCAATCGGATAAGTGAAGCCGGGGACCACGCCCTCGCCGTCGAGCGTGTCCTCAACGCCCAGCGAGGTCGGCGTGTCGTCGCCGGGGTGCCACACGTCCACGCGCTTGTAGCGCGGCCAGATGATCCACACCAGGCGCGTGCCGAAGGTGAGGTAGGTTATGGCCTTGGTGGCCATGCCCGGCGCGAACTGGTTCTCGGACGCCACCTCGACCGCGAGATCGGGGGCGAGCTGCGGCGCCCTTTTGTAATAGTCGGGCGACGCGGGAGACGGCAGGCGGTCGGCGCGCACAAAGGCCACGTCGGGGGCCAGCTCCGTCTCGAGCGGGTGGGCCGGGTCCAGGCGGTAGCCGCCCTGCTCGCCGGTCACAACGCCCAGGCCGTTGTCTTCCACGTAGACGCTCAGGCGGCCGCCCAACCGATAGCCCATACTCGACGCCCCGAAGCTACTCAGGGGCATACGGACCAGGACCCCGCGAACCAGCTCATAGGCCCACCCATCGTCGGGGAGGGCATGCAGCTCGTCGACGGTCATGGGGTACGGCGCGTCGGGCGCGATCTCGGCCCATGGTGCCGCGGGACTCGGGGTGCCCGGTGGTGTGGCGCGTACTGCGGCCATGCGTCTCCTGTCCTCCGTTCATCGCCCCATCGGTCGCGACCAATCGCCCTCTTTTTCCTTCCAGTATACCCCGGCATACCCCCTCCGCGCGCCGCCAGAGCGGTCACGGTAATGCATATTACCGTGACCGCTTAGTTATACTATGGGGGAGCCTGCGGAGCGAGAGGATTTGTGGTGAGGGGGCGTGACGCGTGAAGCTGGACGAGAGGATAGCGAATAGGTTTGAGGAGCTAATCGATGCCGGCGACTCGATTGTTCGAGAGTTGATAAGCGGTAAAGAGGACACGCATGATTTGCGGGCGCAGGAGGTGGCTCGCTGGACTCTTAGTTGTAGCAACCTCCTCAAGCATGTCTTCGGTTCGACCAGTCCTTACTACACTGAGTTTGCGACGTGCCGCAGCCAATCAAACATGGAAATGTCCTACCCTTTCAATCTCGCTTTCGGCGTTCTCAAAGCGGCGAGCGACGACTACAAGCAGGGGTTCCTCTTCGAGGTGCGGAACATCGTCGCCGCCGAAGTGTTCGACGAGTTCTTGGGGCAAGCTGAGTATCTTCTGGGGGCTGGCTATCAGGCGCCGGCCGCCGTCATCGCCAGCAGCGTTCTAGAGGACGGTCTGAGGAAGCTCTGCCAACGGCACGGCATCGCCCTCAGTGTGAAACCCAAACTGGACACGATGAACGCAGACCTCTACAAAGCCGGCGCGTACAACCAGGGAGTCGCGCAATGCACTTTTCCTGCGCATCTGAAATGAGACTCCAGCCCCCCGTGCTCCACTGACCTCAAGGCTCTACCAGAGGCAAAAGAGGCATTTGGCCACCGGCGCGTCGCAACGACGCTGTCTCATTTCAGATGCGCAACGACGACTACAAGCGCGAGATCCTGAAAAAACCAACGAATCGTTATCCGCCCCCGGCATGGAGCGCACAGAATAGCGGGACCAAGGCCGGGTCCCACTGCGGTCCCGCGTTGGCCGCGATAATCCCGAGCGCCCGCTCCACCGGCATGCCCGCCCGGTAGGGGCGCGTGCTGGTCATGGCATCGTAGGTATCGGCAATCGCCAGCACCCGCGCCTCCAGCGGGATGTCCTGTCCCGCCAGTCCATCGGGATAGCCGCGGCCGTCGTAGCGTTCGTGGTGATGGCGGACGCCGCCCAGCACGCGGCGCAACGAGCGCAGCGGGCGGCAGATCTCGTCGCCGATCTCAGGGTGGCGTTTGATGAGGGCAAACTCGTCGTCGGTCAATCGTCCGGGCTTGCCAAGCACATCGTCGGGCACGCCGATTTTGCCCACGTCGTGGAGAGGGCCGGCTTGGACGATGATGTCGCGAATGCGCGTGGGTAGGCCCGCCGCGCCGGCCAGCGCGAGCGCGTAGGTGGTGACGCGGGCGGCGTGGCCCTGCGTGTAGTGGTCTTTCGCCTCCACCGCCCGCGCCATGCCGGTGATGATTGCCTCGGCCCCGTCCAGTTCGGCCATCAGCAGCATCGTGCGCACGGCCGCGGTCACCTGCAACACCATGAGATTGACGATACCTCGGTCGACGGCGACATAGGCGCCGACGCGTGGTGAGCCGATCGTTAAAGCTCCGATCAGCCGCTCCCCACCGTCCGCGTGCAGCGGCAGGACGAGCAGGGCGCCCTGGCCGTGGTGCAGCGCGACGCCACCGACACCAGGCGGATAGCGGGTTTCGTCCTGGAGGTCGGGGGTATCCAGGGCCGTACGGTGGCGCAGCGCCCACCCGACCAAGCCTTCCTCGACGGAGTAGCTCTCCTCGCTACCCCCGGCGGTCAGCACGCGGTACCGCAGACCGTCGTCTTCGAGGAGGCACAGCGACACATGGGTCGCCGGGAGCAGCCATTTGAGGCGCTTGCGCAGCACGGCGAGGAGGCCGGTTAGGCTCGGGGCGGCGATGAGCGCCGCGCCGATCTCGGCCGCCACCGCCAAGTCGGGGCTCACGCCGTGCGCTGCGGTGCCATCTATCGCGGCGACGCTAGATCGCATCGACGGGGACGCGGGCTAGGTCGGTGAAGCCGTTGACGAGGCGGAACAGGTCGATAGCCGCGAAGACCTCGCCGATTTCCTCGTCCGTGATTCCCTCGTCGCGCAGCATCGCGATGTCCCTATCGCTCACGGCGAGCGGCCCCTGGTGCGCCTGTGTTGGCTGTTTAGTTCATCCGTGCAACGATAGATACAGATCGTTGCACGGATGAACTAAACAGCCAACACAGCCCCTACGATCTCGGTGAGTTGCTGCGGATGCCCGCGCCTCCGGTCCCGCTCACGGCACCGGCCGCACCCCGCCGTGGGCGACCGTCCTCGCGCGGACGCGTCCTCCCATTCCCGTCGCCGGCCTCAGCCCCGCCCGAGCGGTCCGCCGCTTGATCACGGTTGCATGTAGCCGTACCCCTGGTCCGATGGAGGCCAGTATACGGCAACCATTGGGAGCCATCATAGTTTTAGTGATATTTTAGTTGTTGACAGTCGGCCGCAATAGTATTACAGTAATAAAGGTTTAGTGGGGAGTTGGTGTGGATGGCGCAGCGGCCGACGGTCAAGGACGTGGCGGTTGACGCGGGAGTGTCGCTGGCCACCGTCTCTCTGGTACTTAATGGGAAGGTCGGTGTCGGCCCTGAGACGCGCCAACGTGTGCGGTCTGCGATTGATCGCTTGGGGTACCAGCGGCGCGGCCAACGCCCCGTTATCGGACTCTTGATGGAACGACTGGGCGTCCCGGCCTACAGCGATCCGTTGGTCGGCCTGATGATTCAAGGCATCGAGCTCGAAGCGAGACAGCGCGGCTACCATGTCCTCCTGGCCAGCATCGAGGGCAACGCGACCGACTTACCTGCGATGGTGACCGAGCAACAGGTCGGAGGCCTGGTGGTGGTCGGTGGCGGAGATATATCCGACGCCTATATCCGCTTGCTCGCCGACACGGAGGTGCCCTTGGTGCTGGTGGATAATCACATCTACGGATTGTCGGTCCCGTGCGTGCTTGGCGATAACGTTACGGGCGCCTATCTCGCTACGCGACGCCTGATCGATCTTGGGCATGAGCGGATCGCCTTGCTCGAAGGGCCGCGCAAATATAAGACCCTGACCGAGCGGCGTGAAGGATATGTGCGCGCGTTGGAGGAGGCCGGCCTTGGGGTCGATCCGAACTTGATGGTCAAGCCACTCGAGCATCGACCGCGGAAAGGCTATGAGGAGACCCAGAGCCTGCTCGCGCTCCCCGACGACCGACGGCCAACCGCGATCTTCGCTATCAGCGATAAGACGGCGTTCGGCGCCATGGACGCGTTGAAGGACGCGCGCCTTCGTGTGCCGGATGACATAGCGCTGATTGGCTTCGATGACGTGTATGAGAGCGCGCATACGGCGCCGAGCCTGACGACCGTGCGCCTGCCGGCGCGCGCCATGGGGGAGACGGCCGTGCGCATACTGGTCAACGTGATGGAAGGAGGCGGCGCTATGGCTAGCAAGATTGTCCTCTACACGGACGTGGTCGAGCGCCAATCGACGGGCGCATCGCGTCGCGCCCGAGACGGTTGAACGGCGCGGAAAGGAGGGCGGTCCATCGAGGATATCAGGGGACATCCTAATCCACTCTACGGACACGCACAACGAGGAGGAACGACATGGACAAGCAGGACCGGGACGAGCAGAAAACGTGCGTTGACGGCGTTGTTGACGGCGTTCATGATCGACGCGCTTTCCTTTCGACCACGGCAAAGGCGGTCGCAGGCGTCGCCGGCGCCGGCGCGCTCCTAACCGTCGATCCGGCCGGCGCGCTGGCGGAACGCGAGAGACGGCGCAGCATTGCCGTCCTGCGCAAGCCGGCCGCCAACATCAGCTTCGTGCTCAACGGGAATCCCGCCGATCAGATCACCTGGAATAACGTCAGCAAACTATTCCACGCCAAGCACCCCAACATCAACGTCACCGTAAGCGTCATCTCGGTGCCAACCTGGAGCGTGTTCTTTTCCAAGGTATTGACTCAGATCTCCGGCGGGAAATCGCCCGATATCCTGGGTATCGCCACCGAAGGGGCCCAGTTGATCGGGGCCAAAGATCTCGCTCTACCACTTGACGACTTGATCAAGCGCGATGCGGCGGAACTCGGCGACTTCTTCAGTGACGTCAGTCCCAAGCTGATCGAACCGTTCAAGTACAAGGGGAAGACCCTGGCGCTCCCGTACTCCTGGAATAACATGGTCATCTTCTACAACGCGAAGATGTTCAAAAAGCTCGGCATCCCGGCTCCCAGCCCACACTGGACGGGTGACGACTTCGTGCGCATCGCGCAGAAGGTGCGCGCCAGCGGCCCCTATGGTTTCAACGTGTGGCCGGCAGGCACGTTCGGTATCGTTGCCTGGATGTACGCCGCCGGCGGTGGCTTGCTCGACAGCACGTTCACCAAGTCGACCGCCATGAAGCCCGCCAATGTCGTCGCGATGCAGTTCTTGCAGGATCTGATCTGGAAGAGTAAAGTTGCGCCGCGCCCGGGCGCTCCCGACTTCCCACTGTTCGAGGCGGGCCGCGTTGGGATGATCTCCGCCGGACGCTGGCCCGTGACCTCTTTCAATCAGGCCAAATTCTTCGATTACGATGTCCAGTATTTCCCCACGCTGGGCCCGGGCCGCAAGAACATCTTCGGTGTCGGCGCCAATCCGATCTACAAGCACAGCCCGCACGTGGAAGAAGCGTGGACGTTCCTCAAGTACCTCACCACGCGGGAGCTCCAGCGGTACATTACCGGGCTCGGCTCCAGCATCCCGGCCCGACGGTCCATCGCGTACGACGCGCGCGCGATGACGCCGCCGCACAACTTCAAGATCTACTATGACTCGCTCAATTCGACCGCTTCTGTCCCCGCGCCGCCCCAGTTCAACGAGATGGAGGCGGCGCTGACCGCCGTCTACTCCAAGCTACTGGCGCACGAAACCAGCGCGCATGACATGCTCAAGCAGCTCGATACCCAGCTCGCCACGGTCCTCTCGCAGCCCGTCTAAGATCTCACTCTAACCACGGCGCGGCGCCGTCCGGTGTGAGGGGTGGATGCCCCTTATACTGAACGGTGGCCCCGCCGATAGCGCTGAAGGGGGCCGCTTATGACGCCGGTGACCGGAGTCGCCGCGCCTGCCGCCAAGGATGCGGGCGATGGATCGATACGCCGCCAGCGCCTGCACCGGCATGAAGCGGCGGTCGCGGCGTTCCTACTCGCGCCGAGTACCGTGCTCTTTGTCGTCTTCGTCCTTGGCCCGATCATCGCCAGCTTCGTGCTGACCTGTTTCCGGTGGGATGGTCTGTCCTCGAGCATATTCGTCGGGTTCGATAACTATCGGACCCTATTCCACGATCCCTTGGTCCGCACGGTGCTTACCAATACGGTGCTGTTTGTGGTGGGCGATACCGCCATCAAGATGAGCTTGGCCCTGATGCTAGCGGTCCTGGTCAATCGCTACCTTGGTCGCGTGCTGCGCACGCTGTTCCGCGGCGTTATTTTCTTCCCCGTTATCGTCTCAGGGGTCGCGGTGGGTATCATCTGGCAGTGGCTGATGAATACCAGCCTCGGCTTGATCAATCATTACCTCAGCGTGGTCAATCTGCCCACGGTCGCGTGGCTGGACTCCAGTGCGGCAGCGCTGCCCTCGCTCGTTCTTGTCGATGTCTGGCGCAACATCGGCTTTTCGTTTGTGGTCTTTACCGCCGGTCTCCAGGGGATATCGCCGCAACTGTACGAGGCAACCGCGGTTGACGGCGCCGGCGCGTGGGACCAGTTCTGGTCGATCACCTTGCCACTCCTGTCGCCGACGACGTATTTCCTGCTGGTAATCAACCTGATCGGCGCCTTCCAATTCTTCGATCTCGCGTTCGTGATGACGCAGGCCGGCCCCGGGGATGCCACTCGCACCATCGTCTACTACATCTACGATACGGGTTTCCATTTCTTCCGATTCGGCTATGCCTCGACCTTGTCCGTCGTCCTGTTCGCGATCCTGGCGGCGCTGACCCTCATCCAGGTGAAGATGAGCCGCCGCTGGGTCTTTTATCAGTAGGGTTCCTCGCGCCCCGGCGCGACCAGCCGCCATGAAAAATGCGAGCCGCAATGAGACTGAAAGCGGCTATTTTCAGGGGAGCGGCTATTTTCAGGGGAGGGTGTAGAAGTGACCGCCATGACCCCACCACTGCCACAGCCACGCGCACGCCGTCGTCCGCGCCGACTCGGGTCTCCGGGACACGTCGTAGTGCGGGCCTGCCTGTACCTCGTGTTGATCGTCATTGGCGCACTGATCGCGGCCCCGTTCCTGTGGGGGATCTCGAACGCCTTCAAGGATCAGACCGGGGTCTACGCCAATCCGCCTGTCTGGATCCCGTCGCCGGCTATCCTCGACAATTTCGTCTCGGCATGGACGACGGTGCCGTTCGGCCTGTTCTTCCTCAACAGCCTCAAGGTCGCCGGGCTGATCACCCTCGGGCAGCTCGTCACGTGCACGCTCGCCGCCTACGCGTTCGCGCGGTTACGCTTCCCCGGGCGCGAGCTGCTCTTCGGCATCTATCTCTCGTCGCTGATGGTGCCGAGCCAGGTCACGATTATCCCGCTGTACATCCTGATGCGGAACCTCGGCCTGATCGATAACCATGCGTCGCTGATCCTGCCGGCGCTGGCGAGCGCGTTCGGCATCTTCTTCTTGCGGCAGTTCTTCCTGACGATCCCGCGTGAGCTGGAGGAAGCGGCAATCGTCGACGGCGCGGGACTCTTGCGCGTGCTGCTGGTCATCATCCTCCCGTTGTCACAGCCGGCCTTGGCCGCGTTGGCTATTTTCACCTTCAATTACTACTGGAACGATTTCTTCGCCCCGCTCATCTTCCTCAATTCACCGCAGAACTTAACGCTGCCGGTCGGGCTGAGCTTCCTCCAAGGCCAGTATGCCACGGCCAGTCCCGCCGTCATGCTTGCCGGTGTATGCATGGCGGTGCTGCCGGTCCTGCTCATTTTCCTTATTGGGCAACGCTATATCGTCGAAGGGATCACCCTGACCGGACTCAAGGGATGAGATGAGTCGAACCTATAGATGTTCAGATAAAGAGTCGGGGTCAGCAGACGGCGCTGACGCTCACTGAACGAGCTTTTGGTCTGAAACATTATCTGACAGGCTATAGTGTTGGGAATGATCAGAGCCTGAACAAACCGAGTACTCCGAATACATCGAACACGTGGCAACATACCATGGAGGACAAGAGATGGCCCTGAAAGATGCAGGTGGTGCGGCACAGGATGGGGAGACATGGTATGGGGCAGACGCCAACGAGGTCGCTTTTCCTCTCGGTGGCATAGGGACCGGCACGATTTCGATCGGCGCGCGCGGCAATTTGCGCGACTTCGAGATCTGGAACGAGCCGTGCAAGGGGCTTGTGCTGCCGTACACACACTTCACCCTGTCAGCGCAAGCGGGAGATGGCCCGCGCATCACCCGGGTGCTCGAAGGACGCATCGCGCCGCCGTACGCCGCCTCGCACGGCATTCATCCCAATCTAGGCGGCGGTTTGCCGCGCTTCGTTGAGAGCCGCTTCCGCGGTCGTTATCCCGCCGCGGAGCTTGAACTGCGTGATCCCGATGTTCCGCTGGACGCCACACTGCTGACATTCACACCGTTCGTCCCGCTCGACCCGGATGAGTCGGGCCTCCCGTGCGCGATCTTCCAGTGGACGCTCATTAACAGGGGCGCGGAAACAGTGCGCGCCACGATTGTGGGCTCGATGCTCAACCCCGCCGTCTTTTCCGGAGCCGATGATTTTGGAAACCTCCGCAGCTACCCCCACGGAAACACGCGCAATATCTGGAGAGACGACGAGCGGACACGGGGCGTCTTCTACGACGGCCCAGAGGTCGACGAGAGTGATCTCGCCTATGGCAACGCGGCCCTTGTGACCACGGCGGCCCGCGTGACCGCGAAGCCTGAGTGGTTCCGTGGCGGGTGGTACGACACGCTGCGCGAGTACTGGGACGACCTCTCATCCGATGGGATGCTGACCGAACTCGATCCGAACCAGGTGGCGCAAAAAGGCGTGGTTGGCCCGGAGGTTGTCAATATCGTTCCAGGGTCCGTCGGCGCGCCGCTCGAGCTAGAACCGGGAGCTAGCGCCACCGTCACCTTCGTGCTGAGCTGGTATTTCCCGAACCGTGTGAATGGCTGGGACCACGCGGCGCCGACTCTGCCGCCGACCACGCGGGTGCGGTACGCCGGCCGCTTCCAGAGCGCGTGGGAAGTCGCCCAGTACGTGGCCGCGCATCTGGATCGCCTCAAGGCGGTGACGCTGCAGTTCAGCGACGCCTTGTTCCAGAGCAGCCTACCCCCTGCGGTAGTAGACGCGCTCGCGGGCACGCTGGTCGTCCTGCGCAGCAATACCTGCTTCTGGTTGGAGAACGGCCGCTTCTACGGCTGGGAAGGCTGCTTCGACCGCGGCGGCTCGTGTCATGGAAACTGTACGCATGTATGGGCGTACGCCCAGGCGCTAGCCTTCCTCTTCCCTAGCCTGGAACAGAGTATGCTGCGCACGGCGTTTCTCGACGAAGTGGAGGCGTCCGGTAAGATGCGATTTCGCACCGGCTCGCACTTCGACCAGGTGTTCAACCTGGCTCAGGCCGCTGTCGATGGTCAACTCGGCTCGATCATCCGGCTATGGCGGACGTTCCTGCTGACCGGTGATCGAGGGTTTCTCGCGGAGGTGTGGCCCAACGCCCGCAAATGCCTCGACTATGCCGTAGAGACATGGGACACGGACGGCGACGGCGTGCTGGATGGGGAGCAGCACAACACGTATGATATCGAGTTCTGGGGACCGAATCCACTCTCGGGTGTACTGTTTCTAGGCGCGCTTCGCGCCTTGGAAGAGATGGCCCGGCGTCTGGACGACCTGGATGCGGCGACGCGCTACCACGCCCTGTTCGAGCGTAGTCGCGGACGGCTGGACGAGCTACTGTGGACGGGCGAGTACTACATGCAGACGTTGGATGATGTCGATAGCCACCCGTACCAGCACGGACTGGGTTGCCTCTCCGACCAAATGCTTGGCCAACTGCTGGCACATGTCGCTCAACTCGGCCACCTGTTGCCGCCCGAGCGGATCACCACGACACTCGACACTATCTACCGGTACAACTTTCGCCAGCCATTAGGGAATCAGGTCAATGTCCAGCGCACCTACGCGTTCGCGGACGAGAGCGGCCTGATCTTGTGCAGCTGGCCGCACGGTGGACAACCACGCCTGCCGTTTGTCTATTCCGACGAAGTGTGGACGGGCGTCGAGTATCATGTCGCCGCGCACTTGATCTATGAAGGGCGCGTTCAGGAGGGTCTGACCCTTGTGTCGTCCCTTCGCGCGCGGCACGATGGATATCGGCGCAACCCCTGGAATGAAGTTGAGTGCGGGCATCACTATGCGCGGTCGATGGCGAGTTGGGCGCTGCTACCGGCACTGACTGGGTATGGCTATGATGTAGACGCGCGGATCTTGCGCTTCGACCCCGTCCTCAGCAACGACGACGGCCGGTTCCACACCTTGTTCATTTGCGGCGCGGGATGGGGCATCTATGCGCAGGAGCGTCGCGGCGGTGACGTGCGGCCGGAGCTAACAGTCCTGGGGGGCACGCTCGATGGCTTTACGATACACGTGGGCAGTGGTTCCTGGCGTGTTGCCAACGGGCATCTGGTGACGGCACGGCACGATGAATGAAATGGGTGTGTTTCGTTTGAGTTGGGGCTCGCCCTCACCCCCCGACCTTCTCGCCCGTGCGCGGGCGCGGGCGCGGCGCCCTTTAATCCAAGTGAAACACACCCGAATGAAATGAAGGGAAAGCAGACATATGGTAACCGTGGGCATCTTGACATTCTCAGATGGGCGGCCCTTTGTGGCGGAACAGGTCGAGGGGTTGAACCGGGGCTTCCAGGATCGCTTGCGGCACAGGTTGGAGGCGGACGGGTACACGGTCGTGACGGGCGAGGAGATCATCACGACCAACGAGGAGGCGGTGCGCGAAGCCAAGCGCCTGGCCGCGATGGGCTGTGACTGCACCGTCTTCAACTTCGCCGTGTGGTCCTTCCCCCATTTGCCGGCCCTGGCCTCGCGCTTCGCCCCCGGCCCGCTGCTCCTCTTCAGCAACGTCAATCCGCAGTACCCCGGCCTCGTCGGGATGCTGGCCTCGGCCGGCGGGCTCTCGCAGGCCGGCACGCCCTATGCCCGCGCCTACGGCGACATCGCCGACGATGCCGTCTACGACAAGATTCGCGCGTTCGTCCGCGCCGCCGGCGCCG
>JAABVA010002291.1_pt1 | contig 19258 bp, 19 predicted proteins | sample 5560331 | NCBI WGS metagenome assembly JAABVA01 (sample SAMN12812661, study PRJNA571458) | rock metagenome | isolation source: Antarctica rocks | place: Antarctica: Victoria Land, Mt New Zealand sud | collected 2016-01-07 | reverse complement strand
TACTTACCGCTTCAACCGCCACAAGATGAAAGAAGGCATTTTTGAAAACCTTATGGTCAGAATGGTAGAAAAGCCACCACACACCTATAAAATGATTATCAACTAAACGCCTATTTCAATAAAATTTAATAATCGTTTTACATGAAAATTGCCGATTTATATATACGGGTAAGCACCGATGAGCAAGCAGATAAAGGCTATTCACAACGCTGCCAGGAAGATGTGCTTCTAAAGTATTGCGAGATCAATAATATCAAAGTACGTAAATCAGTATTCGAGGATCATTCCGCAAAGACCTTTGAACGGCCTGAATGGAAAACCCTGCTTACAGAACTTAAAAAATATAAAGGGAAAACGGATTTGGTACTTTTCACCAAATGGGACCGTTTCAGCCGGAACGCAAGCGATGCTTACCAGATGATAAGCACATTGCGTAAAATCGGGGTTGAACCGCAGGCTATCGAGCAACCGCTGGATATGAACATCCCGGAAAACAAGATGATGCTTGCTGTTTACCTGACCACCCCTGAAATTGAAAACGACAGAAGGGCATTAAATGTAAAACATGGAATGCGCCAGGCCAGAAAAGAGGGCCGCTGGATGGGTGTTGCCCCGCCAGGCTATGCCAATAAAGTAGACGAAAACGGGAAAAAGTACGTGGCGGTATCAGAACCGCAGGCATCCCATATTCGCTGGGCCTTTGAACAAATTGCTGAAGGTATCTACTCAACTTCGGAAGTATACAAAATGGCAAAAGGACGTGGACTTTCTTGCAGCGTAAACAGTTTTTGGACGGCTATCCGAAACGTAGGCTACTGTGGTAAAGTAGTTATATCAGCCTATAAAAATGAAGAAACCTACTTGGTAAAAGGCTTACACGAACCTATCATTTCCAAATCGCTGTTTTATGATGTTCAGGATGTGTTAACGGGCAGGAAGAAAGAAATAGCCCCGAATGGCGTAACGCTCGTTTCGCAAGATCAGCTTCCTTTAAGAGGATTTTTAAACTGTTCAAAATGTCAGAGGGTGCTTACCGGGAGTGCGTCAAAGGGAAGAAACGGTTATTACCATTATTATCATTGCAGTTCAACATGCGGCATTAGATATAATTCAAAAACTGTAAACATGGATTTTGTATACGAATTGAGAAAGTATGTTCCAAAACCTGGCATGGCAGAAGTTTTCAAAGAGGTGGTCTGTGATCTTTACAAGGATGGCAAACAATTTGAACAGAGCGAAAAGAAGCTGTTTATATCGCAGATTACAGATAGTAACAACCGTATAACCAAAGCCAGGGAACTGCTATTAAATGATGGCTTAGATCAGTCAGAGTATAAAATGATTAAAAATGAAGCCGAAGAAAAAATTGTCCGCCTTGAAGCGAAACTAAATGACTTTGCTGCTAATAGTACTGTATCAGTTAATATTGAAGAGCTTGTTTACAAAGCTGTAGAAAACCTCCAAAAACTTGATTTACTGTACTTAAACGCAGATATTGAAGGCCAAAGGTTTATAATTGGTTCGATGTTCCCTGAAAAATGGACTTATTCTAAGATGGGACATCGAACCGGAATAGTCAACCAAGCAGCACTACTTATTTATCAGATTAATAGCAGTTTAGAGCATAAAAAAACCCGGACCAGAACGACTAATCGTACTGTATCCGGGTTTGTACCCAGCGCCGGAGTCGAACCGGCACGGTTTCCCACAGGTGTTTGAGACCAGCGCGTCTACCAATTCCGCCAGCTGGGCATTGCTTTTTCAGTGGGCTGCAAATGTATTTAAACTCTCCTGTATTCGCAACAAATATTTTTTACGATAGTAAATATCCAACACTTTTTTTAAAGCGGCATCTTGCGCATTCTTTGTTTTGCTGCTAAAACCGATTGTTTGCTGCGCCAGTTCTGCTTCTAAACTGTCTGATGCTTCTTTTACCGATGTTTTTATTGTGTTGATCGTAGCTTCATCTTCTGCATCCGTGATCTGCTCGTTCAGCTCCATCATCTCCATCAAAAAATCAGGGGCTAAAGGATATTTATCACCTTCTGCCAATAAAGTATGCTGGCGCAAAATGTATTCTATCCGTTTATCGGAATTTGACAAAACCTGGTAAACTTTATTGTTTAAGGTGGATAATTGCAAAACCTCTTCCTGTTTTGCTGCGCTTTCTACGGCATAAAAATCAGGATGGTACTTTTTGCTCAGCTCGTAAAACTTTTTTTTCAACTGAGTTGCATCCAACTCAAATGATTCCGGCAAACCGTAAAACTCAAAGTAATTCATTTTGGTATTGAATTATTTGTTGATGACGTGGCGCCAAATATCGTTGCCATAAACAAAAACCATCAGCGCGATCAGGATACAAAAACCCACAATTTGGGCTTTCTCCATAAACTTATCGCTCAAGGGTTTGCCTTTGATCATTTCAATAATCAGGAATGTAGCATGTCCGCCGTCCAATGCAGGTATCGGCAGCAAATTCATCAAGGCTAAAGCCATCGACAGCAAGCCAACCAAGCTCCAAAATTTTGCCGCATCAAAATGACTGCCGAACATGGTTGCCATCGTTACCGGGCCGGCAAAAGCGCGGTTTGCTTTGATTTGTCCGGTCGCCACACGTCCGATACCTTTGGCATTGTCGGTAAATGAACCCCAAGCCCTGGAAGCACCAACCGGCAGCGAGGAGAAAAAGCTGAATTTTTCTTTTTCGATCACCGGTTCATCACCTTTAGCGGCAAAACCAAGCGTGCCTTGAGCGTTTACATTCGCCTGGATTTGTACTGATTCATTACTTCTTTTAACCACTAAATTTACTTGTTTGCTTTTGTTTGCTTTAACAATAGTTTGAAACTGATCAAAAAACAAAACAGGCTGTGCATTAATTGCTTTGATACTGTCGCCTTTTTGCAGTCCGGCTTTTTGCGCATTGCTTCCTGCTATTACAGAATCTACCATAAACTTGCTTCGCAATTGGATAAATTCACCAATACCATAATCAGCAACTTCATTGTAAATATTTCCGGGCACGCTTATATTAATCAGCTTATTGTCGCGGTCAACAGTCAATTGAGAATTCCCCAGCAAAACTTTAGAACTGATCAATTCTTCAAAACGAACAATCTTTTTGCCGTTGACAGCCGTGATCTTATCACCTGCTTTCAAACCAATTTCCCGTCCGATGATCCCCGGGACAATACCATATTTTACACTTTGGTTCGGGATGTAACTTTCGCCATATCTGATCGTCAGCATCCAGAAAATAAAAATCCCCAGAACAATGTTTACCATAATACCGGCCAGCATCACGATCAAACGCTGCCATGCTGGTTTAGAGCGAAATTCCCAGGGTTGCGGCGGGCCGGCCATTTGATCGGTATCCATAGATTCATCAATCATACCGGCAATTTTGACATAGCCGCCCAGCGGCAGCCAGCCGATTCCATATTCCACACCTTTATAATTGTATTTAAAAAGGCTGATGTTCCAGGCATCAAAAAATAGGTAAAATTTTTCTACTTTGATACCAAAAGCGCGGGCTGCAAAAAAGTGGCCTGCCTCATGCAGGATTACCAAAATTGACAGGCCGGCAATGAGTTGGCCAATCATAATTAAAACATTCATATCGATTTTATCAGTTTATTGATGCTGTTTTTATGCACCTTTTTTTAATATTAAATTTTTAGCTAAAATCCTTGTTTCCAAGTCTGTGTTAAGATAATCTTCCAGCCCCGGTGTTTTGTGCAAGAAAATCCGTTGCATACAATCCTCGATCACATCACTCATCCCCAAAAAACTAACCTGTTCTTTCAAAAACCCTTCAACCGCAATTTCGTTTGCCGCATTAACGATGCAAGGCATATTTCCACCCATACCTAAAGCTGAAAAAGCCATTGCCAGGTTACGAAAAGTTTTGAGATCGGGTTGTTCAAAAGTAAGGTTCGGAAAATCTGCAAAACTGAAACGTGCAAAATTGTTTTTTATTCTATGCGGATAAGTCAGCGCATATTGGATCGGCAATTTCATGTCCGGCAAACCCATTTGAGCTTTTACAGAGCTGTCTTTAAACTGCACCAAAGAATGAATGATGGATTGCGGATGCACAATTACTTCAATTTGACCGGCCTGCAAATCAAACAGCCATTTCGCTTCGATCACTTCCAAACCTTTGTTCATTAAGGAAGCAGAATCAATCGTAATTTTCGCTCCCATTATCCAATTTGGGTGTTTCAGTGCCTGGATTTTAGTTACTGAGGAGAGGAAAGCAGCATCTTTTCCGCGGAAAGGACCGCCGGAAGCAGTGAGGATGATTTTTTCTACGGATTGCGCTTCCTCTCCTGCCAAACACTGAAATATCGCCGAATGCTCTGAATCAACCGGCAATATCTTTACGTTGTGCTCTTTCGCCATTTTCATCACCAATTCCCCGGCCACTACCAGCGTTTCTTTGTTGGCCAGCGCAATATCCTTGCCTGCTTTTATCGCTGCAATCGTAGGCTGCAAACCGGCAAAACCAACTAATGCCGTTAAAACCAAGTCGATTTCGGGGGCCGTAACCATATCTGTAATGGCTTGGTTGCCAGCCATTACTTTTACTCTGGTATGTTGCAATGCTTCTTTTACCGTATAAAACAAGTCCTCCCGGGCAACAACTACATATTCTGGCAAAAACTCTAAAGCTTGTGTGATCAGCAGGTCAGCGTTGGACTGCGCCGTAAGCAAACAGGCCCGAAAAAGTTGTGGGTTTTCCCGGACCACTTGCAAAGTTTGTGTACCAATGCTGCCGGTTGAACCTAAAATAGCAATACTTTTCAAAGATGTTGGTTTTGTAAGGATTTTATTTTTTTGAGGATCTACGTAAATAACCGGCAATTCGAAAATAGTTTTAAAAGCTGCAAAAATCTACAATAAAACATAACTTTCCAACTCTTGTGCAATTGCCCTGTCGTTTGCCAAACGAGGCACTTTGTTTTGTCCGCCTAATTTACCTTGCTGCCGCATGTAATCAATAAAAGCATGCTGTTTTAAAGGCCGGATTTTAAGCGGCTGCGAAATGTTTCCTTTGATCAGATCCGCATAATAAATATTTTTTTGCTGCATCAGTACATCTACTTTTGTGCTAAAGGAAACTAAATCTTTCGGTGCTTTTCCAAACTCGATCAGCCATTCATGAAAAGGAAGTTCTCCTGCGGGAGGGTTTACCTGCGGCGCAACTGTAAATTCGATGATTTCTACACCTTCTTCCAGCGCAACCTGCATCAGCGATTGCTCCACTTCTTCCCCGATCACATGTTCGCCGAAGGCAGAAATAAAATGTTTGATCCGGCCGGTAACTACAATTTTATACGGATTGATGGAGGTAAACTTAACTGTATCACCCAAACTGTAACCCCATAAACCGGCATTGGTATTCAAAATTAAAGCATAATTTTTATTGATTTCAACTTCTTTTAAGCTGAGACGGACTGGGTTTTCATCAAAATATGTCTCCGTTGGGATAAACTCAAAAAACATTCCTGCATCCGCCAAAAGCAACAGATCATGGTTTTTTTGCGAATCCTGGTAAGCAATAAACCCTTCCGAAGCGGGATAAGTTTCGATGGAATCAATCGGGAAACCAATACTTTCTTCGATTTTAGCGCGATAAGGCTGATAATTTACGCCGCCGTAAACAAACAATTTAAAGTTCGGGAAAATGTCTTTGGTCTTTTTTCCGCCTGCTTTTTCTGATAAACGATCAAAATACATCTGGCACCATGGCGGGATTCCGGAAATCAAAGTCATGTTTTCATGGATTGTTTCATCAACTATCGCATCAACTTTTGCTTCCCAATCTTCTATTCGGTTAACTGCATCGCTTGGCATCCGGTTCTTCAATAAATATTGGGGAACATGATGCGCTACAATACCTGATAATCTCCCAACGAAAATTCCGGCTTTAGTTTGTAATTCCGGGCTTCCCTGCAAAAAAATCATTTTTCCATCGGTAAAAGAAGCATTGCCGGTTTCGTGGATGTAATTGAGCAAAGCATTTCTGGCGGCGCGGATATGCTCCGGCATAGAATCTTTGGAAATCGGGATATATTTTACGCCGGAAGTGGTGCCGGAAGTTTTGGCGAGATAAACCGGTTTACCCGGCCAAAGCACGTTTTCTTCGCCCTGGACCACGCGATCAAAGTAAGTTTTTAAAGCTTCATAATCGCGGATTGGAACTTGCTTTTTAAAATCTTCGTAAGTGCCGATTTCTTCAAAATGATGATCCTGGCCGAATGCTGTTTTTATGCCTGTTTTTATCAGTTGATGGAAAATTTGATCCTGAAACTGAACGGCATTTTTTCGTAGTTTATTGATCTGCAAAGAAATAAAAAAGGCAAAAGGCCTGCTCAATGCTGTTTTTATGCCCATAAAATCAGTGCGTTTCGGCTACATCATCATCCACATCCAAATTGCTAAAAACTAATTTGCGGTAAGTAACAATCAAGACCACATTGGCCAAGGGAAACAAAACGAGAACAACTTTGCCGATCACCATAAAACCAACCGCAATAACCAGCACCATAATGCTAAGCAAAGCAAGCAAATGCAGCAAGTGGGATTTGGTAAGCAGGCGGCTCTGACGCAAAGATTCTATCGGGCCGGAATTGTCATCTACAATAAAACAGGCGCAAAACATGTAGCGCAAGGTGGCGTACAAAATCACCATTACTTCCAGCACATGGGCAATTTTCATTACGTTTTCAGAATAGTTTTGCAGTGCTTGCTCTACCACTAAATTCAAAGTTACAATAGCGAAAGCCAGCAAAATACAAATGGCAATAAAGCTGAACACCATTTTGATCGTCGGCACCACTTGCGAAAACTCAAACTCGTAGTATTCGCTGTCGATCAGCGTAAAAATCAATTTGTACAAACCCAACGTAGCATAAGTTTGGATGATGATCAGGATTAAAAAAACCAGGAATTTTGTAAAAGTATCGCTGCTGACATCCGCAAAATCATTAAAAAACTGAACCGCAATCCATACAACACTTACGATTGCAGAATAAATGACAATGGCCAGAAAATTTTTTTTGGTTACATCCCATGCAGTTTTAAAAGTTGCTGCGATGGAAAACGGATGGTACATATTGTTACGACTTGTTTAAAACTATTCTTTTCCAGAAATCCTGCATGAAACCAAGCCCGTAAGCGGTCAACTGGATAAAAGCGGCAAATATGCTCAAAAATGCAACTTTTGCTGATTTATTTAGCATCCAGGAATGAAAAAATATCAACAAAATAAACAAGGCCAGCAAGAAATTACAAAGCCCGGCAACCGGCCACCTGGCTATATTAGCTATCAAAGAAAAAATTAATCCAAGCGTAAACAAGGCCGGAAAGAAATGGACAGCTTTTAATCCCAAAGGAAAAAACTTATAAATGTTGATGCGCGCCCGGCCAAAAAAATGGATTTGTTTGTAAAACTGCAAAAAGCTGGTGCGCCGTTTATGGTAAACTTTTGCTTCGGGAATCAAGCCGGTTTTGAAACCTGATTGATGGGTGCGGATGCTCAGCTCAATATCTTCGCCCAGTCGCGTAATGATGAAACCGCCTGTTCTTTCATAAACTTCTCTTGATAAACCCATATTAAAGCTGCGCGGATGGAAATCGCCGATCCGTTTCTCGCTTCCGCGGATGCCGCCGGTGGTAAAAGGCGAAGTCATGGAATAACTGATGGCTTTTTGAATAGGCGTAAAAGAATCATGCGACGCATCCGGTCCGCCGTAAGCATCCAATTTTTGAGCGATGACTTCCCGGTTTACAATCTCCAAATAATCAGGCGGAATGAGGCAATCCGAATCAAAAATGATAAAGTAATCGCCGTTAGCTCTTTCAAATCCATAGTTGCGGCTGAAACCTTGTCCATCATTTTTTTTTACGAAATATTTCAAGTCGAGACGATCTTTGAAATCTTTAATAACAGAAGCTGCATCAAGTTTTGAACCGTCTTCAATCACCAAAACCTCAAAAGCTTTGTACGTTTGCAGCACCAACGTCTCCAGCAGTTCGCGGATTTCCTGCGGACGATTGTAGAGCGGGATGATAATGGAAAAAAACATTGATTTTTAATCAGTAAATTCAGCGATGTGTATTTTTAGGTGCTAAAAGAAGCATCGGCCAAAACTGGTCAAATCGTTTTATCGATCTGGTAGTTGTTTCTTTCGGGCGAATTCCTGGAGATCATTTCGGCAACAAAACCGGTCAAAAACAATTGGGAACCCAAGATCACGGCAACTAAAGCAATGTAAAACAACGTGTTGTCGGTTATATTACGGTATCTTACATGGTTGGCAATATCATACAATTTAGAACTGATCAGCCATAAAATAATCCCCAAACCAGTCAAAAAGCAAAGCGTGCCAAGTGTCCCAAAAAAGTGCATTGGCCGTTTGGAAAATTTCCCGACAAAAAATATCGACAACAGATCCAGAAAGCCATTGATAAACCTGTTGAAACCACCATATTTGGTAATGCCGTATTTCCGTGCGCTATGCTCTACCACCTGCTCGGTGATCCTGGTAAAACCCGCCCATTTGGCCAGCACCGGGATGTAGCGGTGCATCTCGCCATAAACTTCTATATTTTTAACTACTTCTTTACGGTAAGCTTTCAAGCCGCAGTTGAAATCGTGCAGGTTATGAATGCCAGACATGCTGCGGGTGGCTGAATTGAACAATTTTGTGGGAATGGTTTTGCTTAGTGGATCGTACCGCTTGGCTTTCCAGCCGGAAACAAGGTCGAATTTTTCCTGCGTGATCTTCCGGTACAGTTCCGGGATTTCCTCCGGTGAATCCTGCAAGTCGGCATCCATCGTAATCACAACGTTTCCTCGTGTGGCTTCAAAACCAACGTTCAGGGCAGCAGATTTACCGTAATTTCTGCGGAATTTAATGCCCCTGATAAAAGGGTTTTGTTCATACAAAGCTTCTATTACTTCCCAGGAATTATCGTTGCTGCCATCATCAACCAAGATGATTTCATACGTATATTGATGTGCTTTCATTACCCGCCTGATCCAATCCGTCAGTTCGGGCAATGATTCTGCTTCATTAAACAAAGGCACCACTACTGAAATATCCATTATCGTATCCAATCAGCGGTTTGGGCCGCCATGCTTCTTTTATCGTATAAATTATTGTTTTTTACTGACTTTGATATATTGCGGCGGATCGTTTTTAAACAGTGCGCCAAATATCAACGAAGCCAGAAACAGCAAGACTACCACGATACCAAAACTTTGCACAAACCCCAAAACACCGGATTTTTGCCTGTCGTTAAAGTCTTTGCGCAAACCCTTGGTTTCCTCATTGATATGTTGCTGACTGGTGCCCTGGTTTTGTCGGATGGCTGCTTTTACCGATTCTATTTTGTTTTGAAGGTTGATGTCGGTTGCCGGTTCAATTACTTTAGAGAACAGCAGAAAGCCGAAGAAAAAGATCAGGTACGAGGTTAGGAACATCACAAATATGCCCGAAGATGCCTGCCTTAACTCCCAATAACCGCCAATTTTTTCACGCAGCCGGAGACAGAGTAAAATAGCTGCAACTATTGGCAACAGGTTGGTGAATATAAGCGGACTGAATGCCGTAACCCAAAGCGGTGTACTTACTTTGGTCATCAAAAAATAGGAAAACAGATGTAATGCCAGGATAACTGCTCCTAACACAGCACCATATTGCGCCCCTTTTATCCTGATCTGCCGGTTTAAATCCTGCATGTAAACCGGTGGTTAGTTAAAATTAAGCATGATTTCCAGTACAGGCAAATCGAAATCTGGTTCTACTGCGTTTTCGGCTGCTTCTTTTTTGGTTTCTTCTATAGGATTTGTATCATAAAAGAAGCACATCAGCGGATAAAAAAACTCTTTAATTTCTTCGTCTTCCGGCAAATGCCGCGCTACTTTTCCAATCTCTTCCAAACCGCTTTCCATCAAAATCTGGTTGGCAATGATGGGTTCATAAATGCGATGCTCGTCCTGAAATTCATCTTCGTCCACCAGCAAAAACTCGGTCAGGTAATCGTTCAGTTCCGGTTCAATATCTTCATCTTCACACTCGTTCAGGTACAATAAAACGTTCAGCAGTTCGGTGCCGCGGTCCAGCGTTTCTTCCTCGATCTTTTCCCATTCCGGCGAATCCAAATAATCTTCGTTCAGTTTTTTCACATCGGCGCTGAAAAAATTCACCAGCAGCAAGTCAAAGAAAATTTCCCGCAAATGCTCTAGTTTCGGGTTGGAATTGAAAACCTCGTCCATCCCTTTTACCTTTTGCAAAAACGTTAAGCCGGATTCAAAAACTGTCAGGATTTGACCTTTCACCGGTTCTGCATTGGCCGGGTTTACCGTTTGTACATAGTTAAATGCGGCATCAATGGCCTTTTTTATTTTTGGGTCGATCATCTTATGCAGATTTATAAATTTGATTATTGTTGATGGTGAGCAGCACTTTTCCGGTCATTTCCTGCCCTAAAAACGGCGAATTGAACGATTTGGAAAAGTTATTGTCGCGCGTATAAACCCAATCTCTTTCAGGATCGAGCAAAACTAAATTTGCCGTTTCCCCTTCGGCAACGGATGCTTCTTTTATGCCTACTATTTTTCGCGGGTTGATGGCCAGTTTCTCCACAATCAGTTCCGGGCTTAAGCCAGCTTGTACAGCCAGTGAAAAGGCCGTTTGCAAACCGGTCATCCCAAATTCGGCTACTTCAAATTCCACGTCTTTAAACTCAATTTCATGGGGCGTGTGCTGCGAAACGATGGCATCAACTGTACCGTCCCGCAAACCTTCCAGCAGCGCATTTACGTCTTCCTGCGTTCGCAAAGGTGGTTTTAGTTTATACAAACTATCAAAACCCATCAGAGCTTCGTCCGTCAGCAGCAAATGATGCGCAGCAACATCGCAGGTAATTTTTAATCCTTTTGCTTTGGCTTTGCGAACCTGATCAACAGCTTGTTTTGTTGAAACAGTCGTAAAATGCAACCTCGAACCCGTGTATTCCGCCAGATACAAATCACGGGAAATCATCAGTTCCTCGGCCAGTGCCGGAATGCCTTTCATGCCTAGCAAAATGCTGACCACGCCTTCGTGCACTTTTGCTTTTCCGGCGATGGAGCTATCTTCGGGGTAAGAAAAAATCAACCCGTCGAAATTCTGGGCATATAATAAGGCACGTTCCATCAAACCTGCATCTTGTACCGGATGATTTCCATCGGTAAAAGCAAGCGCGCCGGATTGGTGCATATCGTACATTTCGGCCAAATCAATTCCTTGTGTTTTATAGGAAATCGCGCCCAACGGATACACATCCACCAGGTTTCCGCGGGATTGGTTGATGAGATATTGAACTTCGGACTTGGAATGGACCGGCGGCTGCATGTTAGGCATCAACGCTACGCCGGTAAAACCACCGGCTGATGCGGCCAGCGTACCAGTTTGCATATCTTCTTTGGTTTCCAGCCCTAAATCACCAAAGTTGCAGTTCAGGTCGAAAAAACCAGGAGCTAAATAACATCCTTTTCCTTCTATTATTTCTGCATCCGACTGAATATCAGCCTTAACCCGGACAATTTTTCCATCTTCTACCAAAACATCAACTATTTGCTTGTTAAAAGCAGCATTCGGATCAGTAATTGTAACAGATTTAAAAAGCAGGTTCATCAATTGTTTAATTTATGCAAAAAGCAGCTAAACCAATGCCGTTTTTTTCTGCTGGTTTACTTTATAAAATCGGATCAGCAGCACTTCGGCAGCCAGGCAAAGCAGCGCCAAAATTAGGCAAAGTTTCCATAACTGCACACCCGAATTTACTTCTGCCACCTGCTTTGCCAAAGATAACTTTCCGGCTGTCAGGTACGATACTGTTTTTAAGGCAGAAAAACCTGTTTTCAATTCCTGGTCCGTCAGGTAATTCAGGTCAGATTCCTGGCGGTTATTATTAAAAGCGATTTGTGCCAAAATACTGTCCTTCAAAACCAATTTATAATTTCCGGTTTCGCGCACCTGGTCGGCCAGGTAAAGTTGTATTTTTCCTTCAATTCGGCGAACATCAGGAATGATAGAAACCGACCCTTTTTGCAGATGCAACGGTTGGTCAACTGCCTGAACAAATGGCGGGATTTCCAGCAATTCATTTTCCCCTAAAGTATAAAACAGCGGCTGGTCATGGCCGCTCAGCAAGGCTATCCGAAACAATAAAGGTACGAACAACGCGTGGTGAGGCAGGTTGCTGAAATCTTCGTCCACAGGCACGGCAGACAAATAAACTTTGCCTTTGCCGCTACTGTAAACGCTTAGAAAAGCTGTTTTGCCGGGCATTTCCATCAAGTTGATTTTGAGGTTACGCTGACCGGAACTTAAAGCATAATATTTTTTAATTTGAGGCAGGTCCGGGTTTTCGGGCATCCGTTCAAAAACATCTTTAAAAAGCGGGTTTTTCAGGTTGATGGAAGCTACTTTCGTATTTTCTGTTGTTGATTTTTCCGGGAAATCCGCTCCCATAGGCCGAAGCAAGTTTTGATAAGAAGCCAAATTTGCATCCGCAGCAGGAAAAACCACCAGCGTGCCGCCCTGTTTTACATAGTTTTTCAATTGCTGCGCCAGCCCGGCCGATACTTCTTTTACATCGTTAAAATAGATGACCGGATAACGGTTTAAAGCTGAATAATTGACGTTTCCGGCGGAAGAAAAATCAGCCTTAAAAAAAGCATCGGAAGCAAAAACAGCTTGAAGAAAACGGTTCGGGACCTGATCCGCAATTTGCAAAACCGGCAATTGCTGCTGCACCCGGAAAGTGAAATAGAAATGATTGTCAAACGTGACCGGGTTATCGTTCAGGCTGATTTCGCCGTTCTGCCAGCCGGCTTTCAACCCGGAAAAACGGAGCGTATCCAACCGGAAACTTTTTGCTTCGAGATCATAACTTCCCAAAGCTTTCGTTTCGCCGTTGATCAACAATTTTACCGGCACTTTTTCTGCTTTTTCATTGCCATAATTGTGCAGGCGCATCACTAATTTTTCGGCTGCTTTGGGTTGATGCAAAGGCGAAACCAGCCAAACAGAATCCACTGCAATATTTGGCAACGGACTGGTATTGATCCGCACTAAACTGACCTTTAATTTAGGATCTGCCTGAATGCTGTTTTTACCTATGTTTTTTTGGAAATCTGAAATCAGATAGCTCACCGGAACGGCATTTTTTTGCGTATCGAACAAACTTTGCTGTCGGTTGATGATTTGCTGTAAATTTCGGGTTTGCGGACTGATCTTTAATCTATCAACCGCTTCATTAAATGCTTCCCGGTTGAGAAAACGTTGCTGCTTTCCTTCAAAATCCTGGGTAAGCAACTGAAAACGGTCATTGATAGAATAGGTGGAAGCAATTTCTTTGGCGCGGCGTTTGGCTTCGTCCAGCAAAGAACCTTCGCGGTTGAGCGTTTGCATGGAGTAAGAATTATCCACAAAAATACTCACGGCCTGTTGCTTGCCTGCATTTTTTGCATCCCCAAAAGGTAAAAACGGTTTTGCAAAAGCCAATACCAGAAAAGCCAATGCCAGCATCCTGGCCGCCAAAATCAAGCGGTTTCGCAAGTTGCTGCGCGAAGATTGCTGCTTCTGCACATCCTTTAAAAACTGAACGTTTGAGAAATAAACTTTTTTGTACTGCCGGAAATTAAACAGGTGGATGATGACCGGAATGGCCAGCGCAAGCAAAGCAAATAGAAACCCGGGATAAAGGAATGCCATTGATGTTTCAAAGATAGGATTTTATAGCTGGATCTTATGTAACAGGCTGGTTGGAATTGAGAAATACCCTTGTAAAAATTAAAGTTTAAGTTACTAAACCGTTACAAACAATCCTTCGCACATAACCATTTCTTTTCCTATAATTAACCCGATAAAAGAAGTATATGCAAATTTCAAACAACACTATTTTAATCACCGGCGGCACTTCCGGAATCGGGTTGGCTTTTGCCGAAGAATTTATGGCAGCAGGAAGCAGAGTAATTATTTGCGGCCGAAGAGAAGAACGGTTGAATGATCTCCGGGAAAATTATCCTAGACTGATTACGAGAGCCTGTGATGTTTCCAAAGCTGCAGATCGGGAAGCATTAGCAGATTGGGTGCTGCAAAATCATTCGGAATTAAACATATTGATGAATAATGCAGGCGTACAATTGGTACTGGATATGACCAAGCCGGTAGATTTAGATCGGATTCAAGCCGAAATTGAAACAAATGTGGTTGCGCCAGTCCATCTAACTTCTTTGTTTGCACAGCATTTAGCCACTAAAGCTGATGCTGCCGTTATCAATATTTCTTCGGGGCTGGCTTTTGCGCCGCTTGCTTTTATGCCGGTTTACTGCGCTACAAAAGCTGCCGTGCATTCGCTTACATTGTCGCTCCGCCATCAGCTTAAAAACACTTCGGTCAAAGTTTTTGAAATTATACCGCCTTCTGTGGATACGGAATTAGGGCACGACCGCCGGGAAGATAAAACGCAATCGCATGGCGGGATACCAATTGCTGATTTTATTGCCGAAGCAATGGAAGCGATCAAAGACGATATTTATGAAGCACCGATCGGCCAGTCAAAAGGTTTACACGCCCAACGGGAAGCACTTTTTGAGGTGATGAACAATCAGGTGCAATTACCGGTAAACCACGAACAATAAAATGTATCTTGAGCTGCAACAATTAATTTCTTAAACCATGAAAAAAACATTTACCATACTTCTTTTAGCAGGCATTTCTTTGCAAAGCTTTAGTCAGACCGTCGGCAATCCTCCGGCATTGTCTTCCATCAAAGAAGCTGATATAAAAAAAGATATTTTTGAACTTGCAGGCGATGCTTTCCGCGGGAGAAGAGCCGGAACGCCTGATGAACTGCGGGCAGCGGTTTGGGTAGCGCAAAAAGCCATGGAAGCCGGTTTAAAACCAGCCGGTGATGACGGTACTTATTTCCAATTTTACAACTTAAAAAGAACGGTTACGGCCAATAGCGGCACCTTCTCCATCAACAATAAAAATTTAGCGTTGTGGAAAGAGGTTTGGCCGACGCAACCGGTGGAAACACATTTAAACGGACCGGTAATGTGGCTGAATTCAATGGCCGACACCACAAAAGACCTACAGGGAAAAGTTGTTGCGGTGAGGATTGTTCCGCCTTCTCCGCTTCCGGTTTCCTGGATGAGTTTGTGGGGATTGCGTTATACTTCTCTGGCTGTTAGGCAGCAAAGCATGGCTTTGCGTAGAAAAGGTGCATCAGCCATCATTTTAGTGGCGGATCAGCAAACTGAAGCTTCTTTGGGATTTGTAGGACATAATTACCAGGAAGGTTTGTACCAGTTGCAAGGAACGCCCGCACCAACTGTCCGGCCAATTCCGGTTATAGTAGTTTTAGGTTCTTTTGCCGGTGATTTTCAGCAAGCCAATGCAATGGTAAAAGCAGATTTTAGGGTAGAAGCTTCCCTGTATCCTTCTGTAAATGTGGTGGCAAAAGCAGCAGGAACAGATACTCAGCTTAAAAACGAATACGTTTTATTCAGCGGCCACCACGATCATGACGGCGTTGGCGTTCCCGTTGACCGTGATTCGATCTGGAATGGTGCGGATGACAATGCTTCTGTTACGGTTGGTATGCTGGCAATTGCCCGCGCCTGGTCGGCAAAACCGGGTAAACGTTCGGCTTTGTTTGTATGGCATGGCGCGGAAGAACGCGGTTTATTGGGTTCCCGTTGGTACGCCGCACATCCGACCGTAAAAAAAGAAGCGATTGTTGCTGTTTTAAATGGCGATATGATCGGAAGGAACGCTCCTGATTCTGCTGCTTTGTTAGGTACAACTTCCCACAAAAACTCTACGCAATTGGTGGACATGGCGATGAAAGCCAACCAGCAGCAAACGCATTTTAAAGTTGATTTTTCCTGGGACGATTCCAAACACCCTGAAAACTGGTATTTCCGCAGCGACCATTTGCCTTATGCACAGGCTGGCATTCCGGCTGTCTTTTTTACCACTTTGCTTCATGCCGATTATCATACGCCAAAAGATGAACCATCGCGTATCGATATTGTTAAGTTAACTAAAATGGCCAAGTGGATGTATGCAACCGGTTGGCTGGTTTCGCAAACGCCGCAAAAACCAAGTTTGGATAAACAGTTATAAGTTATGCCAGAATTCAATCCCAAACAAATCCTATACACAACTGATGCGTTGAATGATCGTGCCAAGGAAGTCACAGCAAAATATCCTGATGCTGTTTTGCAGGAAGTGCAACAGCACAACAAGCTGCCCGATACGGGTTTGAAGCATTACAAAGCCAAGTCGGATTTACTGGTTTTGGGGAAATTAAAATCCAAACAGATCAGGGAAAGCGGCCGCAGTTCTGATTTTATTGCGCCCAGTTTGGCCAACGGCTGCTACGGCGGTTGCGCGTATTGTTATGTGGACAGACATAAAGAGATCAACCCGATCACAATTTTTACCAATACGGACGAGATTTTGGCAGCGGTAAACAAACATGTGATGGTTTTGCCCTGGCCAAGAAAACCGAACCAAACCGATCCGCAATTTTACACTTATGATATTGGCTGCAACTCCGACCTTTCTGTTGATTATGCTATTTTTAATGGCATAAAAGAAGTATTGCAGTTTTACAAATATCATCCTCGCGCCAAAGCTACTTTTGCCACCAAGTTTGTAAACCGCAATCTGCTCGGTTTTGATCCGCAGCAAAAAGTACGCATCCGTTTTAGTTTGATGCCTGCCGAAATCAGCAGATTAGTTGATGTGCGGACAGACAGCGTTGAAAAACGGATTGAAGCGATCAATGATTTTTATGATGCCGGTTATGAAGTACACCTTAATTTTTCGCCGGTGATTGTTTACGATCAGGTCCTAAACACGAACCGCGACTGGCGCGATGATTACCGCGAATTATTTAAGCAGGTGAACGAAGCAGTGCGGCCGGAAGTGAAAGCGCAGATGCAATGCGAAGTGATCTTTTTAACCCACAACGAAGCGCAGCATATTATGAACTTAGGCATCAACCCAAAAGCTGAAGATTTGCTTTGGATGCCCGATTTCCAGGAAACCAAGCGCAGCAGTTTTGGAGGTATCAATATTCGTTATCAGGTTAAACTGAAAAAAAGGATGATAGACACCTTTATCAACATTTTAACGGAAGAAATCCCCTGGTGCGGTATTCGTTATATTTTTTAAACAGAATTGTTTAAGCTTTTCCATCCGGCGTTTCTGCCAATGCTGCTTTTTAAACAAATGTACGCTAAAAAGGTCTCCGCCATACTTCCCCTTTTGAGAGCAGGGCTGTTGCATTCTAAAATAAAGAGGTGTAATTTAGGGTAAAAAAAGCATGGACAAGGGTATTATAGGATTTTTAGAAGGGTTGCCTGATGGGCGCCGAAAGGCGGGGCGGTGGCATGGCCAGGCATTTGTCCTGCTGTTGGTCTTGATGGGCACGATGTGCGGACATCACGGGTTACCGGTCCATTGGTGATTTTATTGCGCGTGACCGGGCCGGCCTATTGCTTTATTTCAAGCCCGTTAAAGGCCGTTTGCCAAGCTTTTGTACAGTTAGGCGTGCCCATACAGGGTTTAGGCTTTGACATGTTGGGCCAGGTGTTTTGTCAATGGGCAAGGCAGCCTGTTGATTTGTCGGAAAACGGACGGGCACAGATGGGGGGCAAGGCCATCAAGGGCACCATGGGTGGCCATTCCGCGGACAGACAGCGGTTTATCAACCTGGCCGACAACCCTAAGGAAAGCGGGGCCCCGGCCGTCCGGGGGCTTGTTACAAGTTTAGGCCTAAGCGGGGCAACCTTTGCCCTTGATGCCCTGCACCGCCAAAAAAAACGGCAGGCGTGATCCTAAAAACGCACGACAACTATGCGATAGGTGTGAAAAAGAACCAGATGGGCCTTTACAAACAGGCCGGCGCACTTACGGCACAGGGCCAAGCCATCAGTGGCAGGTTTACCGGACTGGCCAAAAACAAAGGGCGCATAGAACGCGGGGGGGCATCGGTAAGCAACGCCGTCCAGGAAATCGGGAAAGGTTGGACAGGGCTGAAATAGGCCATAAAAGTGCACCGCAGTGTCAAAGACAAAGGGAAGGCGCGTCAGGAAAACTCTTTTTACGTCAGCAGCCCGGAGGTGGACGCACAGGTGTTGTGCAAGGGCGCCAGAAGCCGTTGGGGCATAGAAAATGGCCCACGTTGGGCAAAAGGCGTTGCTTTTAAAGAAGACGCGTCAAAGACCAGGGCCGCCAATGCGCCGCAGAACATTTCCGTGTCCAGGAACATTGCCATTGACCTGTCCGGGACAAACAATCGTCAAAACCTGGCGCAGGCCCAAAGGCCGGTCGCCGGCGATGTTAAAAAATCAAAAAAGCCGATCACTTAAACCAGAACGCAACAGCCCTGCCCGCAAGAGGGGCAAGGGGGGTGTCCTAAGCAAATTACTAATGAATGATGCTATTTAAATGTTAAAAAAATTAAACAACTTCATTGATATTCGTTCGCCAAAAGAATTAATAAAATATGAAGATGATTAAATCAAAAAAGGAAAAAGAATTTCACAGTGTTTCTTTTTTCAGGGAAGTTAAGAAACGGATTGCAGAGGGTTTTGAGGGGAAAACGTTTGAGCAAAAAAAAGAATTAATCAATAAATACCTCTCAGGGGAACTCGACTTAACTATTAAAAATCCACAATAGCTGTGCCAATAGATGATTCGTCATACTATACGAATAATCGCAAACATAAATCTTATTTAAAGTTTATTCAATTTATTTTCAATGCTTCTTTTATCACATAAAAAAACATAAATTTTCTATGCTTTTTGTATCAATACAGGATACATTCACAAACTTTATATGCCTAAAAGAAGCACTGTGTTTTTTTTCGATATAATTTAAACAGGCTCTAAAACCGCTAATCCTATATTTGATTTTATAATCAACATATAAAAATGAAATGGATCACCCGTGAACGCCCGAAGATTGACCGCATCGCCTGTCCTTGGCTAATTAAACGATTTGTTGATCCTAAAGCGGAGATCATTTATGTGCCGTTTGATAAAGTTTTATTGAAATAGGCGTTTAGTTGATAATCATTTTATAGGTGTGTGGTGGCTTTTCTACCATTCTGACCATAAGGTTTTCAAAAATGCCTTCTTTCATCTTGTGGCGGTTGAAGCGGTAAGTATAT
>JAABVA010002289.1_pt1 | contig 19265 bp, 16 predicted proteins | sample 5560331 | NCBI WGS metagenome assembly JAABVA01 (sample SAMN12812661, study PRJNA571458) | rock metagenome | isolation source: Antarctica rocks | place: Antarctica: Victoria Land, Mt New Zealand sud | collected 2016-01-07 | reverse complement strand
AAACTGTCCCACTCTTCCCACAGTCCTTGGAAATCACAAGTACGTGATTTCACACATTCCCACCGCACGACTGCTACGGACATTTCTACTTTGCAGAACGTTGGACAAACGAACTTTGCAGCAACAGAATGCCATGGTTCCGCTAGCGATGCTTACCAGGTGGTCTGAGGAGATCGAAGCTCACGCAGCTCGCTTTCGGCAGGCTCAACGGCTCACCTTGAGACAAAAAAAGTAGCTTGGCGCAAATCTTCAGAACCGACCCGCAAGTTAACCCCGAGGCCTTTGCTCTACCCTTCGTACTTCCCTGCCGTCGAGCGCGGGCAGTTCGGGCGTCCGAGGGGAGGAAGGTCCGGACAGTTTCGAAGACCTCACAAGTGACAAACCTCCTCATGGACAATGTTTAAGCCCCGAGAACTCTCAGGCATAGTCGCTCGCGGAGTTTACTCCGTCGTTAGGACGAGTACACTCGCGATGAGGTCCGGAGCTGCTGCGGGCAGAGCGACGTCAGTTCCAGTGTCCGTGTGCGTGACTCTGAGCGGCTTTTGCGACTTATCCGCAAGCAAGTACGCCCCCGTGATTGTCCGGGGAGAATCGTCAAGGTGGAAGGTCTCCTTCGGCCACGTAAACAGCTCGACATAGATCTTATTGGGAGCGGTGGTAGATCGCCAGTCCCAGGACGGGACGAACTTCGGCTCGCCATTCTTGTCTTTTTCCGTTGTGCTGAACGCTCCAGCCTCTGCACCGAAGAGAGTTGGCTTTGTGCCATAGATCGACTCCCCATTCGTAGCGATCCACTTGCCGACCTGTTGGAGCCGATCGACCTCTGCGGGCGGAACATTGCCCTTCGCATCGGGACCGATGTTCAGAAGATAGTTGCCGCCCTTACTGGCGATGTCGATCAGATTGCGCAGCAACGTCTCGGTGGATTTGAAGTTTGTGTCGTAGGCTTTGAAGCCCCAGGTGTCGTTCATGGTCATGCAGGACTCCCAGTCGCGCCCCGGATAACCCTCTGCTGGAATGAACTGCTCCGGCGTCTCCGTATCGCCTTTGTACCCGCCACCTAGACGATTATTCCAGATCAGGTTCGGGTGCTGGTTCAGCAGCGCGACAATTTCACCTGCAAGCCCCGGCGTCATGTCTTTTGTTGGTGTGTCAAACCAGATAACGACCGGGAAGTCCCCATAGTTCGTAAGGAGTTCTTTGATCTGGGGAATAGCCTTGTTGTGGAGGTAAGCGGCAAACTCGCCGTCCTGAGCCTTGTCCCAGTGAAATGTGGGAGCCTGGTGATCAGCTCTCTTAAAAGCCGCACCCCCCGGAGCCGTCCAGTCCTGATCCTGTGAGTAGTAGAAGCCGAGCTTGATACTCTGTTGCTTACATTCATCGGCTAGCTCCCGGATCGGGTCGCGGTGAAAGGAAGTCGCAGCAACGATATTGAATGGGTCTGCCTTGGAGTCAAACATCGCGAATCCGTCGTGGTGCTTGGCCGTGATCACGATGTACTTCATCCCTGCAGCCTTGGCGAGCGCGACGATGTCATGTGCATTGAAGGAGGTGGGGTTGAACTGGCCGGCTAGTGCCTTGTAGTCCGCTACAGGGATGGAGCCGCTGTTCATGATCCATTCCCCTATACCCTCGACTTGCTTGCCCTTCCACGTTCCCGCCGGTATGGAGTAGAGGCTCCAATGGATGAACATCCCGAACCGAGCCTCACGCCACCACGCCATTCGCGCCTCGTGCTGGGCGGGAGTCTCAGTGTCCTGGATCGATGGCACGGGGTGGGTGGTGCTGGTTTCGATCGTGCTGCCCTCAAGTTGAGCAAGGCACGGGAACGCGCAGGCGGCAAACATGAGTACGGCGACAGCGATCTTGGGGCAAGCTGATTTCAAGTGATCTCCTAAGAGCAAAGCAACAGCCCGGGAATTATATGTGAAACGAATCGTTCGCGGGCGAAGATTCTATTTTTGAGCACGCCGTTCGAACCTTGGGAATCGGGGATTTAGCCGAGGTTCGCCGTAAGCTGCAGATCGCTTGAATAAGCTTACCGACCGAAAGCACCTCAGACCGAAACCGCTCGGCTCAGATCCCCCCTGAACTGGGTACCTCACTTCCGCTCGCGTCACTTGGCCCACGGAGAGCTCACCGCAGGTTGAAGAATCCGCCATCGATCGGGAAGTCCACTCCTGTCAGAAACGAGGCAGCGTCTGAGCACAGGTAAAGCGCCAGCGCGGCAATCTCCTCCGGCGTGCCCATCCGGCCGATCGGCTGGGACTCTGCCAGAGCCTTGAACTTCTCGGCCTCCTGTCCCGGATAGTTCTTTCGCAGGAATCCGTCCACGAAAGGTGTATGAACCCGCGCCGGTGAGATGCAGTTGCAGCGGATACCCTGGGACAGGTAATCCTTTGCAGTCGACAGCGTCATCGAAAGCACTGCGCCTTTTGTCATAGAGTATGCGAAACGGTCATTTAGACCTGCGGTCGCCGCGATCGACGCCATGTTGATAATGACACCACGCTTCGCCGCAAGCATCGGCTGGATCGCAGCACGCATGCAGAGGTATGTTCCGCGAACGTTGACCGCATAGAGCCGGTCCAGGTCCTCAGGGGTGGTTGACTGGAGGTTGCCAATGTGCGCGATGCCTGCACAGTTCACCAGGATGTCGACCGGTCCGCCGATCTCCGCGAACGTACTCTTCACGCCTGCTTCGCTCGAAACATCGCATCCGTGCGCCCCCGCGGCCGCTGTTGCGCCACTGCTGCTCGCCACGGCTTGGGCTGCCGCCTGAACCTTCTTGAGATCTAAGTCAACCAGCACAACCTCCGCCCCGCTTTGCGCAAAGAGTTGTGCAATCGCAAGTCCGATGCCGCTGGCCGCCCCGGTGACCACGGCGCGCTTTTGATGGAGCTCGAAAATCTGCAAGTAGCACCTCGCTGCAGGGCTGACCTGCATCATTTTTCTAACGCCTGCGTTTCACGCTGTCAAACATGAAAGCTGGTGTTCAGACATGAAACCACGTACAACAGCCCTGCCCCTGAGGAGTGGTCGCCTGTTCTTCTATGCAATCTGTTTTTCATTGACGAAAACGCATTGATCTAGTTAGAATCCCACCTGCAAAGAGGGCAAGCCGAATCGCTATCGCTGTCCTGCATCTGGCACGCACATACCCCCCGGGAACGCCCTTGAGACCTATCCAAATCACAAACGTCCGTGTGACGGACCTGCGGTTCCCCACCTCGAAAGAGCACATAGGCTCGGATGCAGTTAACAAGGATCCGGATTATTCGGCTGCCTATTGCATGCTCGAGACCGACGCCGGCCTCGAAGGCCACGGTCTTACGTTCACCCTGGGCCGTGGTACAGAGCTTTGCGTCACTGCACTTGAGTATCTCGCGAGGTTCGTTCGGGGCCGGTCGCTCCACGATCTCACATCGGACCTGAACGCCCTGTATCTGCAGTTAACCGGGGATACGCAGTTTCGCTGGCTCGGCCCCGAAAAGGGCGTCATCCATCTTGCTTGCGGCGCCCTCATCAACGCTGTTTGGGACCTCTACGCCAAATCGGAGGGGAAGCCCGTCTGGCGACTTCTCGCAGACATGTCCCCCGAGCAGATTGTTGCCGCGATCGACTTCCGTTACATCTCCGATGCTCTCTCTCGCGAGGAAGCCCTGGAAATCCTGCGCCGCGGCAAACAGGGTCGGGCGGAACGCCTCAGTCAACTTCAGACCAGTGGATATCCCGCTTACACCACCTCCGCCGGCTGGTTCGGCTTCAGTGATGAGAAGATTCGCCGGCTCTGCCGCGAAGGTGTTGCGGACGGGTGGACACACTTCAAATTAAAGGTGGGCGGCGAGCCTCAGGACGATCTCCGTCGCGGACGCATCGTTCGTGAGGAGATCGGCTGGGCCAACTGGTTGATGGTTGACGCAAACCAGAAATGGGGAGTTGACGAGGCCATCAGAAGAACGATCCAACTGGCCGAGCTCCAGCCTTGGTGGATGGAAGAGCCCACGAGTCCAGACGACATACTGGGCCACGCCCGCATCCGCCGCGAGGCCGCACCAACCCGTATTGCCACGGGCGAACACTGCCACAACAGCGTGATGTTCAAGCAGCTGATGCAGGCTGGCGCAATGGATGTCTGCCAGATCGATAGCTGTCGCGTGGGGGGTGTGAATGAAAACCTCGCCATCCTTCTCATGGCCGCAAAGTTCGGCATCCCAGTCTGTCCGCACGCCGGCGGCGTCGGTCTCTGCGAGTATGTCCAACATCTCTCCTTCTTCGACTTCCTTGGGGTCTCTTGCACCATGGAGGATCGGGTGATCGAATACGTCGATCACCTCCATGAGCATTTCCTGAACCCGGTCAACATCCGTCGCGCGCACTATATGCTGACCGAGGAACCCGGCTACAGTATCGAAATCTTGAAGCAGTCGATCTACCAATACAGCTTTCCCAACGGTTCGGCGTGGAGAACAGGCGCATGAAGATTGTTACGTTTAGAGGGACCGACGGCCAGGTTCGAGGCGGCGTCCTCGAAGGCAATCGTGTCTATCCGCTTCCTGAGACCGGGGGCGACGACACGCTCGCGGCAATCCGCAGCGGCGTGATCCATGCAGCACCGGAGGGTCAATCCATCCCGTCCGAAGGCCTCACTCTGCTTGCACCGCTCCTTCACCCACCTCGCATCTTCGGCATCGGGCTCAATTACCGGGAGCATGCGGCCGAGTCGAAGATGGCTGTGCAGAGTGTGCCCACTGTGTTCCTCAAGCTCGCCTCATCCATTACCGGGCCGGACACCGACATTCTGCTTCCGCCGGAAGCGAGGGAGCCCGACTACGAAGCGGAGTTGGCCGTAGTCATAGGAAAGCCGGGCCATCGCATCATGCCAGAGCGTTGGCAGGAGCACGTGTTCGGCTACACCATCCTCAACGACGTGAGCGCGCGTGGTGTGCAATTGGCGACTACGCAATGGATTCTCGGGAAGAGCTTTCCGACCTTCACTCCATTAGGTCCGTGGATCGTCACAAGCGACGAACTGCCCGACCCGCACTCGCTCGACATCCGTTTAACGCTGAGCGGAGAGGTTCTGCAATCAGCCAACACCCGGGATCTCATCTTCCGCATCCCGGACCTGATCGCCTATATCTCAGCAATCGTGCCGCTTGAGCCAGGAGACATCATCAGCACCGGCACACCTCCCGGCGTAGGTCTTGGCCGAACACCTCAGAGGTGGCTGCGACCGGGCGAAGAGATGGAGATCGAAATCCAAGGCATAGGCAAGCTCCGCAATCGCACCCGCGCCATCGCCTGAGTCGCAGACCGTCTGCCCGGCCTGGCGCCCATTCGGGCGCAAGATCGCAGCCTCTGAGCATGCCGCTGATCGGCATCCGCTCCACTCCTTGGAAGATCGCCTCACCTCACGCCGAGCTTATGTCGACCCTTCTACAATCCGAATCGGCCTCAGAAAGGCCTCCTAAGCGGCGCAGGCCGCGTATCGACGCTCATCACCACCTGTGGCGATACACGGCCGCGGAATTTCAGTGGATTGAGGAGCCCATGGCTGCGCTGCGCCGCAATTTCCTCGTCGATGAATTCAAGGCCGTGCTGCGCCTGGCAGATATCGATGCGGCGATCTCCGTGCAGGCCAGGCAGAGTCTGGAGGAGACGCATTGGCTGCTCGGCTGTGCAGGTCAGACTGATGCGATCTGCGGAGTCGTAGGCTGGGCCCCTCTGCTTACAGAGGGCTTGCCTTCCGCACTCGACCAGTTTGCGGACAACCCCAAGCTGGTCGGCATACGGGAGATTGTGCAAGCCGAGCCGGAGGGCTTCCTCGACCAGAGCAGCTTTGACCGCGGCGTTGCCGAGCTCACCCGCCGCGATCTCGCCTACGATCTCCTGATCCGCGATCGGCAGCTGCAAGAAGCGACCCGCTTCGTAGATCGTCACCCCCACCAGCGGTTCGTGCTCGATCATTCTGCCAAGCCTCCTATCGCCAACGCTCAACTTGACCCATGGCGCAATGAAATCGCATCCCTGGCAAAGCGTCAGAACGTCTTCTGCAAACTGTCCGGCCTTGTCACAGAAGCGATCTGGTCCGGTTGGACACTGAGCCATCTCCGGCCCTACCTGGACGTTTGTGTCGAAGCCTTCGGACCGGAGCGACTCATGGCCGGATCCGACTGGCCCGTATGTCTGGTCGCCTCCACCTACCCGCGTTGGTGGAGCACTCTCTCGGAGTACTTCTCCCCTTTCAGCGAACCTGAGATCGAGAGTATCTTTGGCGGAACGGCGGCTGAGTTTTACAAACCCGCTCTCGTCCCACGTTCCACAAACGAGGCCTAGCCGTGAATACCGCTATCAACGATCCGCAGCCCCCTCAGGCCAAAGTTCGCGCGGAACAGAAACCGCCGTCGCTGCTGCCCTCTGGTCATCTGCTGCCCTTTATCCTGGTCACTGCGCTCTTCTTCATCTGGGGGATGTCTAACAATCTCACGGACATCCTTGTGCAGCAGTTCAAGAAATCTTTCGAACTCTCTCCGCTGCAGGCGCAACTTGTCCAGACGGCGGTCTTTTTCGGCTACTTCTGCACTGCGCTTCCAGCTGCACTCGGAATGCGGAGATGGGGATACAAGCCAGGCATCGTGACCGGCCTCTGCATCTTTGGTGCCGGCACCCTGATGTTCTGGCCCGCTGCCGTCATCGGGCAATACTGGCTGATGCTCACCGCGCTGTTCGTTGTGGGCTGCGGATCGGCAACACTGGAGACGGCCGCCAATCCTTTCATTGCACAGTTTGGCCCGCCTGAGACATCGGAGCGCCGGCTGAACTTCTCACAAGCCTTCAATCCTCCGGGAAATATCACCGGCGTCCTCATCGGCACGTTCTTTATCTTCTCTGGTGTTGAGCACTCGGCGTCACGCATCGCGGAGATGAGGTCCCTCGGCACATATGCAGGCTATCTCCACACGGAAATCATGCGCGTGGTGCCTACGTATGTGACGCTGGGCTGTGTCGTTCTTCTGCTCGCGCTCGTTATCGGCCTCGCGCGCTTCCCTTCCGCCCTTCGCGAGCATGACGAAAGCGAAAGCAGCAGCCTCGGTTCGCAGGTGGCCTCGCTTCTGCGCGTTCCGCATCTCCGCGCAGCTATCATTGCGCAGTTCTGTTATTGCGGGGCGCAGGTCAGCACATGGTCCGCCTTCATCCCCTACGTCAAGCAATATACCCATGCCACAGAACGCACCGCTGCCCTGTTTCTTACCGGCAATCTCATCGCTCTCGCTCTGGGCCGTTTCGCCTCTACCGTTCTGATGCGCTGGATTTGTCCAGCCCGCATGATGGGCACCTACGCCATCATCAACATCGTTCTGCTCGCCGTTGGCATCGTGCATCCGGGGTCTGTTGGCGTCCTTGCCATTCTCGTGACCAGCTTCTTCATGTCGATCATGTTCCCCACCATCTTCGCCCTCGGAGTCAAGGACCTCGGCCCGAGAACAAAGCTTGGCGGCTCCTTAATTGTCATGTCTGTCGTGGGAGCCGGCGTTATCCCACCCATCTTGGGCCTGATCGCAAACCAGTTCGGCAGCTTCGCGTTGGGCTATGTGGTGGTGGCCGTCTGCTATGTTGTCGTCGCGGTTTACGGTTTGTCTGCGCCGGCAAAGGACCAGTCAACTCCGGTAACAGCCTCGCCCACCTGAGCCGCTCCTCAACTGGTCTTTGCTTGCCGCCTTTCGCCTGCCTCTGCCGTTTGCGCTCCGGACACCCTTCCTCCAATCGCTGCCGTGATCTGGAACGCAGCCTTCCGGAGGCTCTCAATCACCGCATCGCGTCCTTTCGGAGGTTCGGTGTACTGGAGAAAGGGAATTGTAAGCGCACAGATCGCGAGACCCCGATCATCCAGCACCGGGAAGCTGATGTTCACCACGCCTTTCACTAGATAGCTTGCCCGCTTCTCACACCCTTGCTGACGAATCCGCTCCAGGTGGACCTCGAGATCTCTGGGCGGCTTCTTTCCACTCTGGTTGCTCCAGTCGACCAGCGCTCGCTCCCGCTGGACGGCATCGAGGTGAGCCAGAATGACGTACCCGCTGGCCGCCTCCATCAGGTCGACGGTCGACCCCAGCTTTACATAGAACCCTAGGTTGGTTGGCGCATTCATTTGCGCCAGGATCACCACCCGGCCGCCCTCGAGAACGCCTAGATGACAGGATTGTGACGTCTCATGGGCCAGTCGGGACATCACCGGCAGTGCATCCGCGATCAAGCGCTCGATCGGGGGATGCTCCTGCACTAATTTAAAGAGCTTCAGCGTCAGCGAATAGCGCTCTTCGGTGACGGGTGCTATGTAGCCCCTCCGCTCAAGGCACAGCAGCATCCGGAAGATCTCCGAAACAGTTCGGTTCAGATCGCGCGCCATCTGACTCTTCGACAAACCTGCCGGATGCCGCGCGAGCAGTTCTATAACATCCAAGCCTTTCTCGAGCGCAGGAGTTGAGTAGTTCAGCGTCTTCTTAGAATTTATCGGTGATTTTGAAACAGGCTTATTTGCCATGGCTCCTTTTCGAACTCTTCACGAGCTTCGAACAGATTACAGCGGCGCTGGTCCTACGCTCCCCTCGTCCAGGCAGGTGTAGGTAGACCGGCAGAAGAGAGGGTTTAGTTTCGCACCTTGATCTACTCGAGGTCGATCATGATTTTGGAAAACCGGGAAGGCTCCCGATCCCATTCGGCTATCGCATCCGCCGCCGCACTCATCGGGACGGTGACGCTGACAGTCTCGTCCACGGGGAAGGCCCCCGGCTCGACCATCCGGATCACAGGATGGAAGTCTTCCGGAAGCGCGTTCCTCGATCCCATGAGATCTAATTCTTTTGTACGAAGAGCCGCGTCTCGTAAGAAACGAACTCCTTGGCGTACCCGATATAGACGACACGCCCGGTGAACGCAGCCTCCAGGCGCCCGCTTTCCACAAGCGAAACGCCTTCTCTGTAGAGCGCTTCGACCTTCTCCGGAGCTGGGGCCGAACTCTGTGCCTGAACTGCGGGCGTGTACGCGAACATGCCTGCAAGGACCGCAAAAGTTGCAATCCCGTGTCGCAATTGCGCTGGCGCAAGGCTCGGGCGGGATACCGGCGAGCTACACTTCCCAGGCACGGACGTTCTCTCTTGTCCTGAACAATTGCATGCTCACTAACCGCCACGCTCCGCAGCATCCACCTGTCGTCGGCACTGTACAGCTCGCGGTATCTGCCATAAGGTTATCGCTTGAGCGATTCCAGCAGCAAAGGTCCAACACAATGTCCGTCAGCGGCGACCAGCCGAATCTAAGCAGGATGAGATCCGCACGGCTCTCCCGGAGAACAATCGCCGCCCACGCCGCCGCCCTCCTCCTCATTGCCGGATTCTGTCCTCTCAACGTTGCCGCTCAGGCATCGCGACAGGATCAGAATGTTGTGAGTCAGAGTCCGGTAGAGATAGACCGGACATGGCAGAAGGCCAGCTCGAAGTTCGACACTCAGCGGACTCCATCCTCTCCGCCGTCGATCGCGAGGCCGTCACTGGACCCTTTCAGCCGGATTGGGAGTCGCTCTCCCGCTATCAGGTCCCGGACTGGTACAAGGATGCCAACTTCGGCATCTTCATCCACTGGGGCGTCTACTCCGTCCCTGCATTCGGGAGCGAGTGGTACCCACGGGAGATGTACCTCCAGAACTCCGAAATCAATCGCCATCACGTCGCCACCTATGGCCCACTCACCAGCTTCGGCTACAAGGACTTCGTGCCGATGTTCAAGGCGGAGCACTTCGATCCTGCGGCCTGGGCCCGGCTTTTCAAGGATTCCGGCGCACGCTACGTCGTTCCCGTCTTTGAGCACCACGACGGATTTGCCATGTATGACAGCGATCTCTCCGACTGGACCGCAAAAAAGATGGGCCCGCACCGGGACATTGCTGGAGAGCTCGCCACCGCTGTCCGCTCGGAGGGCCTGCACCTCGGCGCATCCTCGCACCGCGATGGCGGTCGTAAGCAGAGCTCCGACGTGAACGATCCCAGATACGCTGCCTTCTATGGCCCGGCTCATCCGCGGCAGGCCGCTAACAGCGATGTCCTCTCGGAGGACTGGACCTATGTCAGCCCGGCTTACGCCCGCGACTGGGTAGCTCGCAACGCAGAGATCGTTCAGAAGTACCATCCCGACCTGATCTTCTTCGACTGGTGGATCGGCCAGCCCTCCGTCAGACCCTACCTGGCTGAGTTCGCGGCCTTCTACTACAACGAGTCCTCAAAGCATGGTCCCGTCGGAATCATCAACTACAAGCTGGTCGACATGCAGAAGAACTCCGCCGTGCTCGATATCGAACGCGGCCAAGCCCCTGGCATCCTTCCTCTCACTTGGCAGACCGATACCTCTGTCAGCAATAAATCCTGGGGTTATATCGAGAACGACACCTTCAAGACCCCGGCGTTCATCGTCCAGCAGCTTGCCGACGTGGTCAGCAAGAACGGCAACCTCCTCATGAACATCGGTCCACGGGCCGACGGCACCATCCCCGACCAGGTGCAGCAGGTCCTGCTCGACGTTGGCGACTGGCTCAAGCTCAACGGCGACGCCATCTATGGCACGCGTCCCTGGACCACCTTCGGCGAAGGTCCCACCGAGGTAAAGGCCGGCTCCTTCCACGACACCGAAACCGTACCCTATACCCCTCAGGACTTCCGTTTCACCACCAAGGGAGCCGCCCTCAATGCGATTGAATTGGCGTGGCCAGCACATGGCGAAGCCGTTGTTCACACCCTCGCCAACGAGATCGCAGGTGCACGCCCTGTAAAATCGGTCACCTTGCTGAGCTCTGGAGCAACGCTGCCCTTCACTCAGAAGGCTGACGGCCTGCATATCCGGGTTCCGGCTGAGGCGCCCGGGATGTACGCCTACGTTTACCGTATTGAGTTCGCCGCGTCAGAAAAGTAGTTGAGAGGCCTTTCAGCTTTTGCAAAAGCCACCCAGCTGCGCCCCTCCGATGCCGAAGCCCAGCTCTCCGCAGCCAAGGCGCTGCTTACTCTCCTTCGTTATGCCGAGGCAGAGCCGTATCTGGAAGCGGTCGCCCCGGGCAAGCCGGACTCAGCCGAGATCCACGCACTCCGCGGATTGATCTATGCCCACACAGCTCGTGATCCGCAAGCCATCCTTGAGCTCCAGGAGGCGGTCCAACTCGACCCCGCAGACGCGGATTCGCAACTGCGCCTAGGCGAAGTTCTGCGTCAGGTCGGACGCCTCTCCGAAGCCGCAGATTACCTCCAGGCCGCGGCAGCGCTCAAACGCACAGCCAGTGCGTTCTTCCAGCTTTCCAGGACCTACCGTGCGCTCAGCAAGGCTGTGGAGCAGCGCCGCGCGAACGACGCTCTCGAGGCGCTTGAGGAGGAGCGCGCCCAGAACACTACGATCGACGTGCTGAAGAGCGAGGCGGAGCGCAACAGTGCCGGCAAACTCTATCCCAAAGCCGCGGAGCTCTATCAGGTCGCTCTCAAGCTCCGTCCGGCCGATGCCGACCTCCTCTTCCGTCTTGCACTGGTTCGCGGGGAGATGCACCAGCCTGAAGTCGAGCGGCAACTGCTCCTTGAGGCCCTCTCGAAGTTGCCGCAGCACGTAGGTGCTCTGACCGCCCTCGGTAGGCTCGAAGCTGCGGCAGGAGACATGGCCAGCGCTCGCACACACTTCGAGAGGCCGTTCGCCTCGATCCGCAAAGTGCGGACGCGCTCAGCAACCTCCCCGTCATCGGGGCTCGGAATGGCGATCTGGAGTCCGCAGAAGTCATGCTCACCGATGCCATAATAGCGATGGCGGCAACGCAGACGCCTTTCGAAATCTCGGGCTCATCGACGCGGCCCTGGGTCGTCCTGCACAGGCCGAGTCAAACCTCCGGCACAGCCTGCCATTGCGCCCGGCGTGGTCACAACCTATCTTTCTCTCGGGCAGCTCTACTTGAGCCAGCGCCGGTTCGCGGATGCGATCAACGCACTCAGATCCGCCGCTAGGCTCGCGCCCGGCAATCCCGATGCTGCCTGGCTCTGGCTCAGGCCCTCTTCGCCACCGGTGACCCGCAGGGCGCTCTCGTCGAAACCCGGAAGGCTCTCACCATCGCTCCCGGTCTTTCGGCCGCGATACGTCGCTTCCGTCCGCTTCTCCATGAACAACCTCATTCAGGAGCAAAATACAGGTTCTACCCGTCGCTCATCTCAGCTACGATGGCCATGCCAGCAGTGTCCGGAAAAGGAAGCAAATGACCCATCCGTCTCCTTCCAGCAGCGGGCTCGAATCTCGCCTGCTTTCGGCAATCGAAGCATCCACAGCTCCCCGTCCGAGGCAGGTCCGGCCCGTCATCGTGATCGGTGTCGGCGGAATCGTCCGAGCCGCACATCTACCCGCATACGAGAAGGCCGGCTACCCCGTCATCGGCCTCATGGACCGCGACGCCGCAAAATCCCGCGATTTGGCCTCCGACCGTCACATCCCCCACACCTTCGATACCGTCGCCGAGGCCGTGCGTTTCGCTCCCCCCGACGCTGTCTTTGACCTCGCCGTCCCCGCCTCCCAGCTCCAGTTCATCCTCCCCGAACTGCCCGATCGCAGTACCGTCCTCATGCAGAAGCCCATGGGGGAAACTCTCCTCGAAGCTCGCATCATCCGAGACCTCTGCCGCCGCAAAGATCTCACCGCCGCCGTAAACTTCTCGCTTCGCTACTCCCCAAACAACCTCGCAGTCGTCGCTCTCGCATCGCATGGTCTGCTCGGCGACATCCACGACCTCGAAATCCAGACCCGCACCTACACCCCCTGGCAGCTGTGGACCTTTCTTGCATCCGCTCCGCGCCTTGAAATTCTTTATCACAGCATCCACTACTTCGACCTCATCCGCTCCTGGTTCGGAAACCCCGAAAGCGTCTACGCGCGCACGGTCAAGAATCCGGTCTCGGGTGACCTCGCAGCCACAAAAACTATCGCTATCCTCCACTACGGCGAAGGCAAACGAGTCTTCGTCGCCACCAACCACGGACACGAGTTCGGACCCGCGCATCAACGCAGCTTCGTTCAGTGGGAAGGTCTCATCGGAGCCGCACGCATCACCATGGGCATGAACCTCGACTACCCCACGGGTGAATCCGACTTCCTCGAATACGCCGAGCGCGGAAATACCTCGGCCGATTGGCGTGCTCTTCCCATTCGTGGCAACAACATCCCCGAAGGCTTCATCGGAACCATGGGAGCACTCCAGGCGTTCGCCGAAGGCTCCGCGCCCACGCTCCCGTCGCACTTCGAAGATGGCTTCCAGACCATGGCTCTCGTAGAGGCCCTCTATCGTTCGAGCGATCGCCCGGGAGAGCCTATACCGCTTGACGACTGATGCCTGGCTTACCCTTCGTCGGCAGAGCCTGCATGGGCAAGATCGGAAGGTCAACGCAGAGCGACAGTAGGCGCCATCTCGGCTTCCAGGAACATCAAAATCATGAAATCTGAAATGGAGTTCTACTCATGAAGCGATACGGGATGACCATTCGCCTTCGCCCCGAAGCGGAAGTCGAGTACAAGCGGTACCACCGGTCCGTATGGCCCGAGGTGCTCGACACAATCACCCGGTGCAACATGCGGAACTACACCATCTTTCTTCGAAACGGTGTTCTTTTCGGCTATTTCGAGTACGTGGGGCAGGACTTCGACGCAGACATGGCGCGCATGGCAGCCGATCCTGACACCCAGAAATGGTGGGCCATCATGAGTCCAATGCAGAACCCATTCCCGGATCGAAAGGAGGGTGAGTGGTGGACCAACATGGAAGAAGTCTTCCACTCGGACTAGGGCGTGGCCCGCTGGCTCGCAGCATCCGGACGTTCGGGGCCGCACTGCCGGGCCTCTGGCGACCTGAAACCCGCTTACAGCCCAGCCCCGCGCGCCCCTTAGGGTTCATCAGAAACGAGCGCTCAGAAGTTAACCACCGACGCTTCATCGCTTCCGCTATCGCCGCCACCCTCTTCCAAACCCCACTTATGCCGAGAGGATCGATGAACGCGTCGCCTGGTTTCATGCTGCCAGATCCAGCATGTTCATCCATTGCGGCCCTACTCGCTCGCCAGTGTTGAGGTGCCCTGGTGATCACGCGTCCGGGTCACTGGGCTATCAGTGAGGCGTATCACTGGCCCTTTCAAAACGTCCAACCCTGCCCCACTACGATCCCGGTGCCTTAATTGATCTTGCGAGGATGGGCAGGACAGGAATGTGATCTGAACTCCGCGACAGAGTCTGTGGCGGATGCCGAGCGTTCCACCGACGCGTCGTTGTTGTGGCCGGCATCGATGCTGATCTGCCAACGTGCCCAAATCCGCCCCTCACCTCGGGAGTATTAGTCCTTGTTGCATCAAAGGTTGGCGCGGGGCGGTTGACGGGAGCGACGTATGCCAACTGGAGGAAGTTGCGGCCGTTGAGCGCGATGTTCTGAATCGTTCTCTCGCCAGAACGCATGAGACCGCGGTGACGCCAAAGTATGGATGCATCACCCTTCCCTAAAGGGCAACGTCATCGGGCTTGAACATGTCTGGTAGTTGCTGCCCGGTGATCTCGGGGCAAGGTCCCGCTGAGGGTAGGGCAGGCGTTGGAATATTATCGTGTGCATGTGGACTCATCCGGTGTGCATTTTGCTGTTGACTGTCGCCACTCTCTGGTGGCTGTCGTACGTCGTGAGATGGGTCCTGAAAGCAGCTTGGCGCGAACTCAGCGCATACATGCGAAATCAGCGATTCGGCGAGTGACTGCGGTCTGAAAACGACACCTCCGGCCCGCTTGCTTTGGAGGTCTTCCGCAGGTACCCTCTTGCGCGGCTCCGAGCTTCTGATTCAGTAGCGCAGCGACTCCGGCCATCGAAGGGGGGCGGCCGAGGTGCCACTGAAGACTGCATTCGCCCCCCAATGCGTACTGAGCGGCGGCTCTCTCAATGGTGGACCGGGTCGCGCGGCGGCAGCTCGAAGCTGTTCGTACCGGACTGGAGAGGGTAGTTCCTCCCGTTCCAATGGAGTGTGCCGGAGAGGCCGGGCGGAAGGCTGAGACGTGCACTTACCGCTTTGGGGCTTACCTTGTATTCCACGGTGATCATTCCGAGGGGCGAGGGTTCGGTGACCGCGACATGATGAAGCGGGCCGAGCGCGGGGTTGATGTCCACCGTGGCGAAGTTGGGTGCGGCGGGCGTGATGCCGGCCACGGTCGCGAGAAGATCGACGTTTGGATGGGCACTCCAGGCATGCGAGTCTGACCGAGTAGGCTCAGGCTGCTCCGCCCACGTGGTGAGCCCAAGACCAAGCATGGTTCGCCAGGGATCGATGGTGTCTAAGTAGCGATCCCCAAGGCCGGCATGGACCAGTGCGCGAGTGAGATAAAAACGGAAGTAGCTGGACGCTACGGACATCTGCTGTGGAAGCGGTCGAGTGGCTTTGAAACTGTGATCTGTTGCTGAGTAGATCCGAGTCATGACATCGACCTGCTGCGGAGGAGGGATAACATCGAGCCACACGGCCAGTGCGTTTGCCTGTTGACTGAAGTGCCGCATTTCCGTCGTGTCTGCAAGCAGCTGCTCTGCTGGTGACCAGAACCGCTCAAAGATCTTCCTTTGAACGCGAGTAGCCTCTTCCGCATCATCTTTCGCAAGATTGGCATTCCCAAGGGAGCGTTCGAGGTCAGCCGCATTTCGAAGTGCTTCAAGATAGAAGAGACTGCCAGCTGCACTGACCCCATCCACCGACGGCGAGTCTCCATTGGGAAAACCTTTTGCCCAGTCAACGAAGGCCCACCAGTCGCGGAAAGCGGGAAGACCGTCCGGACTGAGCCGATCGCGAACGTAGCTTAACTCGCTCCGGATCGCTGGAATCTGCGCCCCGACAAAGGCTGGGTCATTCCTGTAAGACCAAAAATCGTGCACCATGCCGATCCAGAGCAGGGAGAAATTTTGAATGACTTGGAGATGGCGCGAAGGATAGCGGCTTTGGGTGATTCCCTCAGGCAGCAACGAGTTATGGAAAGCTTCAATGGCCTGACGTGCCAATCGGTCATCGCCAGCGTTGGTGTAAGAGATCAATGTTTGAATGCGCGTATCGCCGACGTACTGGAGACGCTCCCAATACGGCGTGTCCATGTAGGCGTCATGAGCGCAGAGGCGTGCCGTGCGCCAACCAACCTCCCATATACGTTTGAGACTGGGGTCATCGCTTTCAAATTGTGCGCGATGCTGGAAGGGAAAAGCCGTGAATACAACGCTCAAGGATTCAAGGCGCACGGGCTGGCCCGCGGTCGTCACATCGATCTGGAGGTAGCGCCAGGTGCGCCAGTCGAGAGGCGTAAGGGAGCGGCGAGAACCGTCAGGGACAAATTCGTCTGCGACGCCGATGAGGTGTTTTCCTTCAACGGCATTTCGATTGCCCTTGTTCCCCTCGGCATCGATGAGCGCTTCGGCGTATCGCAAGGTGATGGCCGATCCGCTTCCACCGGACACGGTCAACGTGAGGTATGCGGTGGTAAGGGTCTCGCGATCGATCAGCAGCGTTGCGTGTGTATTTGCGGGGATCTCTAGCGGAGCGGAAGGAAACTGCTCAGCCGCTGCGATTCCGGATGTGTGAACGACATGGCCAGGTGGAGCTGGTGTAGTCTCCATCGGCGGCAGTGGGTCGGGCACGAGCAGCCACGAGTTGCTCTCGGAGTGAACGCCGCGAGCAACGGCATGCCCGAGCGAGATGGCAGGCTTCCACTCCGATGCGGGGGCGGTCGCTTCGAGGTCGCTCCAGGTCCAGTCGAGCTGTGCAGCATCTAGGTGCTCCCCCGGGGATGCAACGTAGTAGTCGTGGAAATCCGCGGGCTTCGGCAGAAAGCTGAAACCGGGGTCGGGGCGAGCCAGCCAGGAGATGTTCGAAGCAGCGGCGGCTTCGGCCGGGGTGTCTGGATCGAGCACAAATCCTAGGTGCGAACTGAGCTGCCGAATCGGGGCAATGTCACCGAGGTTCCAGACCGTGGCCGAAAGAAGATTGCGGCCAGCATGGAGCAACGGCGCGAGATCGTACGTCTCGTATCGCCAATGCTGCACGTCGCCGATCGCTGGTCCCTGTCCGACGAGGTTGTCATTGACCCGTAGCACGAACTGACTGTCAGCTGACACATGCACAACAAAATGGTTCGGAACGCTGGGAAGTATTAGCTCCTTCCGGAGGTGAATAACGATGGGATCATGTCCCGGCGCACCATTGGCACTGATCCAATCGGCGCTGAAGGTGTGGGCGGGTGCCTTGGGGGAAAGGGTTTGGGTGCAAGCGGAATGCGCAGCGAGTACCAAAGCGACGCTCGCCAGAAGACGGGCGAGACCTCGGTGTATACAAACGACGGAATGGTCGAAACAGATGGTCGGCACGGTTTATACCCTGGGACCGATCCACTTTACATCCCGGAAGAGCAAGATGGGATTGACTCGTTGAGGTGAGTTCACCTGACGCAAACTCGTGCACTCCCTCCCGAACTCAATCCCTGACCAGCCTCTTGGTTCGCTTGCCTACAAGCAACGGACTTCGGCTTTGGGGGTGCTCTTTTAACTGGTGCTCGCCGCGGCATCGATATCATGGCATGGCGTGTTAGCTTTCAACCAATGTCCATCATGGATCGGGAACCCCTTATGATTCGTCCTGCCCTGACGCTCGCTCTTTGCCTCGCTGCGTTCCCTGCCCTAGCCCAGACCGGTCCGAAGTACCCCGCTCTTCCGACTGAGACTCCCACCACGGTTACGGTGCCCGCCAATTTGGCAGATTATGCGCGGCGGATCGTGCTGATCCCGATGCGGGACGGTGTGAAGCTGAACACCATCCTCCTGATTCCGAAGTCTGCCAAGGTGACGTCGCAAGCCCCGATTCTGCTGACCCGCACTCCCTACAGCGCCGCAGTCCTGAGCACCAACGCTCAGTCCACCCACCTCGGATCAAGCCTCTACGGCTACGACAATGCGACGGATGTGATCGTAAAGGGAGGCTACATCCGTGTGATCCAGGACGTTCGCGGAAAGTATGGATCCGAGGGTGACTATGTGATGAATCGTCCCTTCCGCGGCCCTCTGAACGCAACGCTGGTGGATCATTCCACGGACACCTATGACACGATCGACTGGCTGGTAAAGAACGTCCCGGAGTCGAATGGAAAGGTAGGCATTCTCGGCATCTCCTACGACGGCTTTACGACCCTCGCCGCTCTCGTACAACCGCACCCGGCGCTGAAGGCTGCGGTCCCCATGAACCCCATGGTCGATGGATGGAGGGGCGACGATTGGTTTCACAACGGAGCTTTCCGCCAGCAGAATATTCCTTACATCTACGAGCAGGACGGAAGCCGCGACAACTCCGTGCGTTGGCAAACTTCCAACTTTGACGACTATGACATGTGGATGCGCGCGACCTCGGCGGGCAACCTCGCCCGTGAACGCGGCGTGGAGCAGATGGGCTTCTGGCGCAAGCTAGCAGCGCACCCGGCGTATGACTCCTTCTGGCAGGCGCAGGCTGTCGATCAGATCCTGGCGGCGCAGGCAACGAAGCAGCCGCTCACGGTCCCGACGCTTTTGGTCCACTCGGAGTGGGATGCGGAAGACATCTATGGAGCGATGGCCGTCTACAAGGCTCTCAAGCCGTTCGACAAGGCCAGTGGAACAGCCGAGGAGAAGGTGTTTCTAGCGATGGGGCCGTGGCATCACGGCGGATCAATTGACGAAGGCAGCTCTCTGGGCGCGGTGAAATGGACGGAAGATGAATCTCTCTGGTTCCGAACCAACGTGCTCGGCCCGTTTCTGGCGCACTATCTGAAGAACGAGGAGCCAGGCAAGGCGCCAATCGCACCTGTGACCTCCTTCCAGTCGGGCGTCGACCATTGGCAGAGGCTCCCCGCGTGGCCCGTCGTGTGCACCGCGCCACCGATCCAAGGCGGCTCTGCACCCGCGTGCGACAAACCTCCTGCGCGTCTTTACCTGCATGCCGGCAACGTCCTCAGCTTCCAGGCTCCGACCGCGAATGAGCCCGAGAAGACAAGGTACATCTCCGACCCGGCCCGTCCTGTGCCCTTCCGGTCGCGGCCCATTCAGGCCATTAGTGTCAGCGCTATCTTAAAATTCCCCGGATTCGCCGCTTGAAAATTCCCCAGTTGAGGCCGTATCCGATCATTCTGACCATTGGAGGTCGGGATGGTGCGACTGGAGGGATTTATGGAGATTCAGC
>JAABVA010002287.1_pt1 | contig 19271 bp, 26 predicted proteins | sample 5560331 | NCBI WGS metagenome assembly JAABVA01 (sample SAMN12812661, study PRJNA571458) | rock metagenome | isolation source: Antarctica rocks | place: Antarctica: Victoria Land, Mt New Zealand sud | collected 2016-01-07 | reverse complement strand
ATATGCGTACACAGACGACAAAAGTACCCATAGCACACCTGCTGAAAGCATTTTGATGGTTATGACAGTACATAGAAGAAAGGGGAATACCTGGCAGGTACTCTTGCAGAGTGATAGTGGGTGTCTCCAGCAGAGCCTTCTCTTGAAGGTAGTCCACACCACGTGCAAACAGCTTGACTGACACATGCTGGCTGCGGTCTGCAGCACGGTGAGCACGGCACAAGACATAGGCAGGCCCAGGCCAGCCGTGGGACTGCATGGTGTACTTGCCCTTGAAGCTCATGCCATCCTGCACAAACAAAACAAACTCTCTGACTCACTGCATGATCCAAGGATGTGCTGACTAGCGCATCTCAAATGCAGTTGTATGTGTGCAATGAATCATGTTATACAACTTGCAACAAGCATGCCAGATATAGCATGCACTCCTGATATCTGTGTTGAGGCCATTGAGATAGGCTAAATTGCAGACTGGACTGTGGCTGTACGCACATTGCAGCGTGTGCAAGAAGCAGATGCAAGAAGCACAGCACAGGCAACACACACCTGCACGTGGGCATTGACAAAGGTCTGGACAGGTCCCAGGGCATCATGCTGCTCATTCTCTCGTGCGCGCACCCTTGCCACCACCCTGTCCACCTCCTACACACCCAAAACCAATGCTAAATTTACACTGTAATTGATATGAACTGACAGCGGCTGATGATGTTAGCAAGGTGGCAGCAAGCAGTTGTGGCCTGGCTGTTTCCTGCATGGACATGAGCCCCTGGTGAAGGGTTAGATGCACCAATCATTGCCGGCTAGCCTTACAACAGCTACACAGTTCAGCAACATTGTGAGGTGACGGGGTCTGCACCAATTCAACGCTGAGACATTACTGACATCAGAAGTTTTGCTCTGATGTATCCAGGCCTTAGTGATTTACCATGTTCTGGCCAGAGATGCCGGCCACCCTGAGCTGGGGCACAGGGGAAGGGGCATGAGTGAGGTCCGGGCCCTCCCCAGGCATAGCAGCGTGGGTCCTCATGACTTGGAGCCAGTTCTGGCCACTGGTTGGCTGTCAAGCGGTGCAGCCAGCTCCTTTGAGGGCGCCCAGGCCCCACCCTCACCCCACCTGCACCCAACCATTGCTTGCGCACACTGTGATTCCAGTCTGTGTCAAACAAGGTTACACAAGTCAGCATTGCATGCTGGTCTCTTTAGTCACATTGTGATTGGGACAATGGAGCAACAGGTGCATGACAAGCCACAAGTGGGACCCTCTTCCCAGCAAACAGTATACATCAAACTGTTGCCAGTACTGGATAGTGAGACCATATTATGTGTCATACACATGATCCACAACATCAACATCATTCAGCACCAGGACTGTGCGTCTTGTACAGCTAGCTGATGGAAGCTGAAGACTCCACAGCCCCTTTGGCTCAGTCACTGCTCAGCGTCAATGCAGCCACAGCAACCCAAGGAATGTCCATGCTGCACATGTTCACAGCTGGATAGTGACACCACAATCCACGTGGAAGGTGCCAGGTATCAAAGGCCCAAATGATTGCAAGGGCTTACCTTCAGGTGTGTGGTCTGGTTCAGGGTGGATGACAAGCTCCTTGGGGTCTTCAGGGTCTTGAGGGCCTGGGCCCCTAGCAGAGTCCAGGTCCATGTTGAAAGGAACTCCAGAGGCACTCTTGCCCACAGCTTGGCCCTTCTGTGACTTGGCGTCCCGCTTGGACCACCATAAGCAACCGGCCAAACCTGCGTCACCATGCCAGCTGTGTAAAATACAGTAAACAGTTTCCGCATAAGCCATGAGCTGTGTGCTGGACTTGAAACATAAGTCCATTTGTGAACAAGCTGTGCAGGCTGCTGTGCAACGCTGCGGAGTCCCAGCATGAACACTTGGCAAACAGCAATGTGGCAGACGACTTGTGCCTAGCCTTGGGACGTCTGCATTTACTTCAAGATCAGGCAGCCAGCTTATGCACCTGGGCAATGGTGCTAAGGTCAGTGTCATGAATGCACCGCATGTGGTGAGCCATGAGGCTTGCAGGTGTGTGCTTCCATGTTGGCAGTGCAAGAGAGGTGCACTTACATGCAGCAAGAGCCACAGCCAGCACCACTGGCACAGCAATGGCTACAGTGTGCCCACTACTGTGGTGTCCTCCTGAAGTACTTGAACTGCTGGATGGTGTCACAGCTGACAGGGTAGATGTTGCAATGATAGTCGCATTTGTCCCTGCAGCCCACAGTATACATGCTCTTGGTCGCACTGCTCGTCGCCAAGGCGTCAGTCATAGGAGCCCAGCAGGGATTTGCATCACCCCTCTGGCTGTCACCCATAAGCTGAATAGGGCTGCCGTGACACCGACGCAGTGAAACAAAGAAAAGGCTGATAAAGAGGTGGACTGGCAAGATACCTTTCAAAATCCTGGCTACTGGGGCTATGAGAGAAGGAGCAGAGGCGTACACTTCAAGGCCTCTATGGCTTGCAGCTTGCAAGTGTGTACCAACACTAACAACACCCGCAATGCCTGCACGACCACTTGCTGATGTCATAAGGATGCAGCTGTGCTGCAAAGACATACACCATCACCTACCAGACCACAGGTGCTGCCCTTGGAACGGCTCAGTCTGTCAGCAGTGAAGCAGGGTCTCACACATTGCTTCTTGCTGTCAATGAGTTCAAAAAGGCTTACACTGTGCAGAATGCCAGGCAAAGGGCCTGAAGATCGGTAACAATGGATCACGCAGCAAAGCTTTGCCATTGTAGAACATGCCAGCAAACAAAGACACCTACCAGATGCACTAAAGAGCTGTGACGGCGAGGAAGTGTTGAGGTCAGCAAGCATGGCGGCTGTGTCGTTGCAGCTCTGGCACAAGATCTGCACATTGGAGTCAGCGTATGGCAAGGTAGCTTGAAGCAGGCTTCTGCGTCGCGTGCTGGAGCTTGTCTGATTGTTAGGTTCTGGGAACAGCAACGGGGCTTGCAGTGCACCTCCATTCTCTGTGTAGGAAGCAATGCTGACACCTACTGCTCCTTGAAGTGCAGCAGTCTGTAAACAAGTGCACAAACTCAGGGCACAGCACATGGTCTTCAATCAACCCCCCAACACTCAGTAACAACGTGGTCACAATTTGCACCGTGATACTCTAACCACATTCCAGGCAGCATACATGAGTCTGTGCACATCTTGCTTACATACTGGCGCATGCAAAAGTGTGCACAACCATCAAATCAGAAAATACTGCATACAGATTTACTTTCACAAAACAAATGGCTTACGCTAATTGCAAGCTTGAAAGACAAAGCTACGGCAGTCAAGCTGATGCACCAAACTAAGCTGCTTTTGTCCTGGTCAATGGCAAGGACAGGCATGAACATACAACAATGGTTCAGGTTTATTTGAGTTCCATGCAGATATCCCCCAAAGGTAGCAGCTTACATGCAAAAGAGCTGACACCAGCTCACGCTGCAGGGAGGCTGTGAAGGGAACCACATCTGCTCCTTGCAGGCGGACTGTCAAGTTGAGGCGGTCCACACTGGCTGAGTAGACCGGCTGCACAGGCTGCAGGCTTGCGGCAGGCACTTCAGATGCAGGCCCTTTCACACTTGTGTTGGTTCCTGTGATCTTCAGGGTCAGGTTGAAACCTGCGGCAGCATGAAGCCTCACCCATCCATGCACTCCGCTAGCCATGACTGCAGCATAGTGATGCATCTGTGGAACATGCTGGTGTGTCACATTGCCCATGAAATGCATAGCGGTGCGATGCCTCCAAGCATCAGATACTCATTTATGTGGTATCAACATAAGCATGTGTATCTCATCTGTGTGGCTGCCTCTGTTGATGTGTGACTGTGTGATCTTGTGCTGCTTCAGTCTGGCTTAGACTAGATTGCCATACCTTTCTGTTGCATGCCCAGCAGGTAGGATGCTGGTCCAGAGCCAGCCACATTCAACAGCTCACCAACAAAGCTAGGGTCAATTTGATTGACCAGCCAGAACCTGCACATCAAGCTTGATTAGACATCACACAGAAGAAGAGCACATGATACAAGACTATGTGCCTGGTGCTGACAGCCTGCTGCAACTGCCTGGATCTGAAGCATGGCTACTGGTGGTAATATCTTCAATGGCATGATAGTGTTACCTAAGTCTTGCAGGCCATGTGTGTCACTGTTATCACTTGCATTTCAACAGTATTCTGTATAGACCTTGTGCAGTAGATTGTTGAAATGGACAACCTCATGTCATGCTTGCGCTGAAAGAAGGATGCTCACCTGTTGATCGTGTCAACTTGCCCCACACCAGATACAAGGCTGTAATTGGCTTGCAGAGTATCCAAAGACAAGCCCAGAGGGTATACCAGACTTTGCAGCACAAATCTGCACATGCCATCCCAGTTTGCTGCTGTCAACACTGCATTTTATGCCCGCCAAATGCACAGTCTGCGCCGCAACCACTGCATAGAGTACATACATGCAAAAGCAAATCTGATCATCAAGGCACGAAGCGTGTCAGAAGAGGAAAGTGCTCGTACCTGTGTGCATTGAGAAAAGCATCTGTATCAGCTGATAGTGGTGTTCCTTGAGAAGAAAGCAGTACGTCACTACAGCTGAAGACACTGCTTGACTCCTGCAGAACCAAATGTACTTTCAGTTGCGTCAGACCAGCATCATCTTGCTGCAACACATGGAGCTGTTTACCAACAACTTACCACTACCACAGCAGGCGCTGGGGCAACAGCTGAAGGAGTAGAGTCATTGAGAGAAGGTGGAAGTGGTGGCCCAGAGGATGCTATGATCGGCGAGCTCAAAAGACTTTGCACCACATCTGAAATTGACTGGCTGGAGCCAACCGCTGGGGATGTAACTTGAGCCAAAACTGCATTCGCTCCTTTTGTTGTTGCTCTTTATGCCTTGCCAAACCAGATATTATGCACAGTGGGATGCAACACTTTCTGAATGAAGAGTATTCAGGGTGTTTGATGTTAACAACTCCATGCTGTTACTCATGATAAACGAGCTCACCTGGGAAAGCGCTAAAGACTGCAAAAGCAATCAAGGCAATTCCAGCAGATTGGGAATGTGGCATGGTGTGTTCACCAAGCCTACGACACAGGTCGTTGGTTATAGAAGCAGGCAACGCTGAAAACGGACACGATCGAGTTCATCACAGGCATCGGTATCGTACTGTTCTGTACGTGGACTTTGACGCTGTGAGAAGCCGGGAGTCAACAGCGACGACACATGCGACACGCTGTGGTAGGAGAAGGCGTTATTCAGGAGAAGTGTGTTGCTCCGTATGAGCGGGACGCCAATGATCAATGCTTTGCAGTGACTTTGGAGTTGTGCCGCGTGCTGCAGGTGCGCAGGACCGACGAGTAAGGCAGCAAGGCGGGGTAACCGAGCGGACAATCAGGACAGGTCTGGTGTTGGAAGTGGGCGCAACCGTTTACTGAACAGCCTTTTGCTACGTGCAAGAGCGAGTCACTCTCGTACACGTCGGGAGTGCCTGCAATCAGGATACAGAGCACCCCGTGCAGCCCTCCCTCAGAACTGCCAACTTACCCGGTTTGTCCCTCGTTCGTCTTGGCTAGACATTTTCGCGCTTTCTTGATCGCTGATGAGTAAGGCGCGAACCTGAGATCGGCTCAGGCAGAACCTACAACAATCCAGTTTAACAGAACACGCCCTGACTCAACGCGGATGCACCTTCACTTCGCAGCAAATGTTGCTCTTGCAAAATGCAATAGGCTGGTGTGGTGCATTCAATAAGCAGTAGAGCAGGGCTAAAAGTATTCCAGGCATCTCAAGTCAAAGGCATATACATTTACAGAACGTCAGAGCACTACCGAGATCGATGAGACGTCTCTGTCCTGTATTTCGAGATGTCATTTGATTTCTTCCTGTGCTGTGTCTTGTGAGTCGTGACACATCAGCAACTGATAGTTATAAACAAGCACGAGCTGCTGCTGATTCAGAGGCAGTGAAACCCATGAACAAAGTAGCCACACCAAAATGGCATATGAATGACAGGCCAAAACACAGCAGTTGCATAATGCCAGCATACAACATGACATACTTCTACATTACTGTCCAGTGCTATCAAATGACATAGCAGTTTGCATGCTCCTCTTGATGCTGACACTCATGAAGAGTCATGCTAGGTGCTCTTGTCCACTAGCTGTGAACAATAGCTACACTTTGGAGGACATGGTGACTAACTCCTGCTCTATATGCTCAGTGGCCTTGCTGTCATTCATGGCCTGGCACAAGACCTGCGCCTGGCCCTGCTTGCACCTCGGTTGCAACTGCATTAACAGGCCCTGCGAAGTATGGATAGTAGCACCCTGTATCACAACACCCATGCAGTTGCCCGACCTTGTAACTGACTTGAACAGACAGGAATAAACTGCACACTGATACAAAGCGGCACAGTGTGATCATGGTGCAGTGTATTGCATCAAAAATAAACATGCAAAGTGGGTACACAGAGTTTGCATGACATTGTCAGGTGCATTGTGCTGCATGGCAAAACTGATGTCGCATGGAGATGGCGTTTGAGACATGAGAAGGTGACATGGGGCTGGCTGCTTTGTTGCAGTGGGTTTGCAGCGCACCGTGGTCATGGTGACAGGAGGTGCTTCTGGGTCCAGACTGAACTCAAGCCTTCTCATCAGCATGGCAAGAGCCACGACTGCTTCAGAGAGGGCAAACTGATCTCCTGCATCATTGTCAATGGCAAGTTGGACATGAGCGAGTGCCTTGGGCTAGTTCCATCTTATGCACTTGTAATGCTCTGAAGTGCATGCAAGAAGTACAGGCCACAATGAAGCGGATGCATGCCATTGACACAGAGCAGCACAACTGGTGCTAGTGACACCACTGCATGTCACACCTATACATTTGCGGCGGCCGCCGCCAAAGGGCAAATATGCAAAGTTTTCAGTGAGCTCGCTGGACACTGGGCCCCCAGGCTTCCATCGCTCCACGTCAAACTCATCTGGTCTCTTCCAGGTCTGTGGTGACCTGTGTTGCATGCAAATGCTTGACTTCCTGATCATACACTTAAACAGGAGTCAAATAAACAATCAAGCGCAGATCAACGCTGCTCATGCATCTCAGTGTAACCATTTACAATGAGCGCTTACGTTAGCTGACCAGTGCTGGCTGACTGAACAAATGCCAAGGATGTTGTGTGATGCTGACATGTATACTGTGCACAGCTGCGCACCAGCTTGAACTTGCAGTGGCCGGCCATGATATAGGCACAAGCTGAGTCCGAGGATACCTGTGAAGGTTCCAGACCGAGATGAAGAGATCACTGCCAGGAGCCACAGTGTAGCCGCCCAGGTTGTCCTCCTCCAGGGCCCTCCTGATCAGCACAGGCGGCTGGGGATACAAGCGCATGGCCTCACTGATCACCCTGGTAGTATAGGGCAGTGCCCGCACCTGCTCCATGCTTGGTATGCTGTCACCAACCACTGTGTCTACCTGCACTCATGTCCTGGAACGTCGGCTTACCACACTTTGCGCAATGTGTGCAAAGGCAGCACAGCAAGATGAGTGCAGCACACCAGGGTTGCAATGTAGGTGGTCCTGGTCATGCTTGAGTCTGAACAATGCCGAGCAGCATTCTCAGAATCTGACCGCAGTTTGAATGGTTGGCACAACACACAATGGGTGTACAGTCAGCAAAGCCAAGTAGGTCACCTCTTTTTGCACACGAGCAACAACTTCTGGATGGCTGGTGAGGCAGTACACAGTCCAGGTCAGCACTGCAGCTGTGGTCTCATGTCCAGCAATCAGCATTGTCATCAAATCATCTCTCAGCTGCTTGCTGCTGATCTGCAAACAAAAGATGTCGTCAGGCTAAGCAGAACTGTTATACAGATGCAGCGCTGCGAGATGGGATAATATGCATCACTGCAGGGCTTGCAGGACAAACATGCAACATGTAGCATGCAAGGCCAAAGATGAGCGCCATGCTGACAGCAAGGTTGCCTTGTGTTACAACTCGCATGAGGTTGGTATGTGACCATGGCTTTAATGCAGGTGATAATACTGCACAGATAGACCTGATAGCAAGACCATATGCGCTGAATATGAGGTATGCTTTGGACTGTGATGAGTCAGCATGGCGTAGCCCAAGAATGACGAAGTATGACCTGATCCCCAGAAGCCAGCAGGAAGTGGAGGATGGAGGGATCCTGCTTCCCCACAAACTCCTCCACAAATTCCTGCTCCTCTTCTTCTACCAAATCCTTACAGCGCTGGATCAGCCCGTCCAAGGTGGCGTTGATGATCTTGAGGGCTTCTGTACATCGCCGCTGCCGGGGGACTATAGCACGAAGAAGAGGAACGTTCCAGTACGGCACAAAATGCTGTGCTGCGGTACTCAGCTTCACGCAAGCTTGTGTACACAGCCTGCACCCACAGGCTTGCCTCATCATGCTGCACCCAATGCCTTTCAACGTCTGGACTGCATTTGTAGTCTGAATCTCTGAACACAGTCGCCTGTCTATTTCAGCTTCAAGAAGCATGCCGGGCAACCTGAGCAGCAGGGCTAATTGCTGCGAGTTGCGGCCTGCTTGCAGTGTTCCCTACTTCCTGTGCACATTGCATCATGCTGCACTGCTGTGACATGCACACAGCAGATACAAGAGACAGCCCACCTGAATGAATGGGTCATCATGTGTCAAAGAGTCAAAATCATAATTGAAGACTGCTTTCCCAATGATGTCCAATGTCAGCCGGCTGAAGAAGTTTTCCATCTCCACAGGTCTCTTCTCCAGCACAGCCTTGTCAAGAGTCTTCATGCCATGCAGCGTGCTCTCCCCAAACATTGTGACCATGCTAGCAATGTACTTGCGATGAAGGGACGGTACAATTGCCCGTCGCCTTGTTTTCCAGATTTCTCCATCAGCGGGTATGAGGCCTTTGCCCATCACAAAGTCTAGGATCTCTGACAGCAGCCCTTTGGAGTACTTGTGAGCATTGGTTAGCAGCACTTGCTTGGCCAATGCAGGGTCTGAAATTACTACAAAGCTTTTGGGTCCAAAGCTGAGGCGGAAAACTGGACCGTACGTCAGAAACAGCTTGTAAAGAGGAACAAAGACTGGCTGGCCAACAATCTCCCTTATGTCTCCACTGGCTTCTGGCATGCGAGCTGCTGCTTCCCGCCGCCATTGCTGACCAAGCCTGGCTAACCATAGAGAAAGCCTTCGCCCTGCAACAAGTTGCAACTTGGGCAGAAGAATGATGAATGTGAAGTGTGCATACGACAATGATGCTGAGAAAAACTGTATTGTGACTGCAGATGCAACGCATAATAGTCGACGTGCCAATTGGAATATAGCATAGAGAGGAGTTTCTGAAGAGTTGCCTGGGCCAACAGGGTCTTTGGCTAAGGCCTGCCTGACAGGGCGCAAGGCCTTCTCCTTGGTAGATCCTTGATTGCTGAATTCGCCAGAGAGAATTCTGTCCTCCAAGCTGCCACCTTTCCGGTCAAGCACAACACCGTTGTTGCTACTGATCAGTGCCTTGCCGTTGCTGACACCGTTGCCTTTGCCGTTAATGTGCGCTTGAGGCGGCGATTGCTCCGATTTGCGGTCTGCAGACGTTTCAGCACGTACCCTGAAGCTTGCTCGGTGACGACGGTGCTTGTCACAGGCTTGCAATCGCTGCAGCGAGCAGTCACGACCAGGCGTTGTCGGAATTCCGCCGCTTGGAGTGCGTGTTTGCATGATCCGCATACACAAGCTAGGTCGCAGCGATGTACCACAGCAGCCCGCAGCGTCAATAACGCATTGCGGGTGAGGATGTTGCTCGTCGCATGGCTGGTCAAATTTGTAAGCGCAGTGCGAGGCCCAGATAAGATAGGGTGATCTTAGGGCTAGTGAATAAAGCTTGCACGCAAAGCCTGCTAAATGCTTGTTAACAGCATCGCTGCAACTGCTGCAAATGGTATGTCGGCGCATAGTCATGCCGATGGTGAGTTCTCATACACGTATGAAACGTCCAATCCCTTTTTAAAAGATCTGTGCCTATATTTCAGCTGTATAACTGTGCCAGAACATCAGTACTGATGGACAGATGCTGGGTGCTAAGCTGTAAGGCGCGCTGCACGTTTTGAGATGGACAACCCTACTCTCATGCAATCTAAAATACAGCTATAAACTGATCAATGAAGTTGAGCAACAACACTAAGGGACACACAGGCCTTGCACAAACACAAGAAGCACCTATTTCTGCCTAGGTCGTTTTCCCAGCTGAGACTTCCTCTGGGACGGCACTGCACCCTGCTTCCTGGCTCGCTTTGAGTCAGAGCTTTTCCGGGCCTTCAGCTGTGGCCTACTCTGTGGCAGAGCTTCTATGTCATCAGCTGCAGCAGACCCCGCCTGTGCTGCAGCCTCTTCTTCCTCGTCAGCTTCATCACCACTGCCTCCACCCTGGACTGCAGCCATGACAGCTTCCCAAGACAGATCCCCAACCTCGTCTGCGCCATCATCACTGTCTTCTGCAGCCTGAGCAGCATCCTGGTCACCACTGGGACCGGCACTGTCTGCATCACTCTGCTCCGCATCATCTGACTGGCTCACCTCTCCTGAGTCAATATCTTCGCTGCCCACCTGTACATTTTGCAGCTCGTCTTGATCTGAACCTCAGCAAATGCCAAATGTTCCAAGAGCATGATGGTGGTGATTGATCCTGACGATTGGCCTGATGAAGGCAATGCCATTAAAGTCATTGCGCATAAGGAAAGCTGATAGCGTGAAGCACAACCTGACATCTGCACCAGCAGGTGAAGACCGCTCATCATAGTCAGAGACATGACTGTTTGTGATACACGTACTACAGTCTAGCATTGGCCAGCAAGACAGTATTGGCAGAGAGCTACTTGTACAACAAGACAGCGTTGCGCCTGCATAGCTATATTGCAACAGTACTTGGATTGTGCACATTCAATGCATCAGGATCTCAGCATACCTCTGCATCTGAATCTTCACTGTCAGAAGGCTGAGCAGAGCCTTCACTCTGAGACAGCTCTCCATCAGCTGGGGCCTCTGCTGGACCAGCATCCTCCCCTGAAAACAGGTTTTGTGCCTCAGGGATGGCCCTTTGAAGCTGCTTGGCCACAGCTGTGGTTGCCTCTTGCAACACTGCTTCTGCAGCTGCCACAGCTTTTGTGGCTTGGCCTCCCATGTCAGTAGCAGCATCCTCAGCCTGCACACATATGCTTCCAGGTGTTGCACATCGCAGGCTGATCCTATACAACAGATGATGTGATTCCTGTGCAGTCTGCACATTATTGACAAAGCAGCACCAAACAAACGTAGTGCCTTTGAAGGCCTCAGTTGGCAGAATGAGAGTCGCTCTGGAATCCATGCATACTCCTACAACAAAGCAAGCCTCATAAGGGGCGTCACCCTATATTTTCAAAGCGCCCCACTCACATCTCAGGTTGTCTACCTGATGCTTCCTGATGCTGCACAACAGGCGTTTGCCCAAAGCAAGTCAACAGGCACAGTCACTGCCGGACTGGGATTTGTGATTGCAAGCTTGTGACTCGGACTTACTGTGACTGCTTGGCTTGGCCTGCGGGCCTTGTCTAGGGCTGAGCCTCGGTCCTCATAGTCAGGGGGCAGAGAGAAGTAGGGTATCTTGCCCCTCTGCCAGTCATATAGCACCACGCGGGCTGCTGTGTTCAGGTCAGGCTCCCCACCCCTCAACAGCTTGCCTGAGTTGCGAGCTAGCTGTGTGAGGAAGTCTGTGGTACCCTCCCAGGACTTCACTTTGTACGCCCTCACCTGCAACATGGTGGGCAGTCAAGGACACAGCTGCATTCCATTTGCAATCCAGGTCTTTGCCTTACATGCTTGCTGGACCAAGCTGAAACGAAGCCCAAGCATAAGGAAGGTTTCAGACTAACGAGATTCCACAATGTGTCTCATCATCGCAAAGCATCTGATGGTACGGACAATGTGATAGTCATCTTGAACCAAATTGGACCCATTTCATGGTTCTCAAGTGAGGAGCATGAGGAAAGCCAGCTGTGTTAACCAATGGTAGTAACAAGCAGGTTGCACAATCCAGCATTGATGGAAATGCCCCTCACCAGATACTCACGCTTGACTCTATTCAGCACAGCACCCACATGCTCAGTAGCATCCTCCTGCAATCATGGCAAGAAGCAGTCACAACCTTGATGTATGCACAAGTTGAGGCAACAGATACATGGATCAGGCCAATGGCGCTGCATGCATATGAACACAATGAGGCAGATGACGGTCTGTATTGGGATTTTGTAAGCAACTGGACTTATACGTCACTGGAGGAATGAAGAATGCTGTAAGCACCCCAGAAGACAAGGCATTCCAGGGGCAGCACATACCAGGTTCTCCACACGTACAACGCCCTTGAGCACAATGTCTGTCTGATCGTCATCATTCTTGTTGTAGACAACGCCAGGGCAATCAATGAGGAAGATGCGCTTCATGAGGGTGATGTACTGCCACACCTTGGTCTCCCCGGGCACAGGTGCCACCTTGCACACCTGCAGTGCATCTTGCTTCAATCACCTGCCAGTCACCAACTTCATCAACTGGCTTTCTCATGAGAGCCCTTGCTGGGCACGAATCAACCAGTGGTATGCACTTTGCATGTCACACACAGCAGTTAGAACCCAGGTTTTTAAACGCAGCACCAATAACTGATAGTGTTGCCACTGTTGCATCATACCAGCCCATGAAGCTCGTAGAGGGTGCAGGTACTGACCTGCTGGTCAGATGTTGCGCATCAATCCTGCAGTCATGCATGTAAAGCAGAAAGCGCAAGTATGTGGGCTGACCTTCTTAGTCCTGAGAGTGTTGATAACTGAAGACTTGCCAACGTTGGGGTAGCCCACGAAGCCGACACTGATGTACTTTTTGTCAGTGCGCATGCGGGAGAGCTGGCGCAGCAGGCTGAGCAGGCTGCCCTTGCCAAAGGGGTTGGTGATGCTGGCATGGAAGGCCAGGCAGGGGTACTCCCCACTCAGGTACCCCAGCCACCTCTTAGTCACCCAAGCTGGCACCTGTTGCAACAGTCACTCCGAGTTGTGGTCTAAGGGAGCGCTAGGACAGGCAGGTACCAATCTGATGCAAGCTATAGCAAGGACAAAATGTATGGTGATCATAGGTTTGGGGTGCCAGGAAGAACATGGCTGGCTGCTCTGCTGTAAACCTCTTCATGCCAAGTGCAAAGAGGCACTGACCAGGTCACACTTGTTGATGAGCAGCAGCATGTGCTTGTGGCGGGCATTCTTCTTGATGTGCTGCTCCAGGTGGCGACAGCGAGTGCCAAGAGGATCACGTGCATCCAAAACCTGCCAACACAACCAAATCAATGAACACATGCTTCCATCTGTAATTGCAATCCCAGCTTTTCTGAGGTCCTTAGTAGCTGAGTTGCAGTGCTAAAGAAGCGACAACTGCAATTGGTGAGACTTACCCATCCTGCAGGCTAGATCACAGGAGGCAGATATGCGCATCTGCACAGTAGCTGCAGCAATGCAGGGGTGACAGTGTGGCACACAGATGGCCTTGCTGCAGTAGTCACAGTCAGGTCATGCATGGTGCACTGTACTTGCACTGGGTGCAGACATGCATACCTGCACTATTACATCTGATGAGTCCACCACTTTGTAAAGCTCGCCCCAAATGCGCTTAGACTGCCCCTTGTCATAGATCTTCTCCCTGGCAGCGTTGCTGACCCCTGCTTCTTCATCCTCATCCACCTCTGGCTCACTGCCATATCTACATGCAGGCATGCTTTGCAATGAGCACTGTCAGCAAGACATCCTCATGCCCACTCAACTCCTCTGTCTCTTGTTTCATGACAGACCAGCAGGTTGCAATGTGATGCAATATGGCGCAATGCCACAACATGCAACACGACAGTCAGGCAGCCCATTAGATATACAAGCTGCAGCCAACAATGAAGATAGTAGACAGCACCTTATGCTGCAGCAGGGCAACATTCATTAGCCCAGCTGATGAGAAACAATGCAGAAGCCTTGATGTCCAGCTCAAGCAGCGCAAGCATGACTTTCATGGCAGGACAGGAGCGCACTTCTCATTTGTCTGCTCTGCCTTGCTGAGGAGGTCCTGGTAAGAGTCAGATGCAAGCTTGGGCTTCTTGCGGATATGCCGTGCACCAAAAGTCTCCTTGTAGGGCTGTGTTTGCAACAGGTGCACCCTGGCAGCTCGTCCAGATGTCTTGGCTTCAGGATTCTGGAGCAAGCTGAGAGGGAGCTTCTTCTCACGCAGCAAGACCGTGTACGCATCATCCACCTGGGACACAGCAGTCACTCCAACTCAGCTGCCAGTTCATCACTGATATGATTACCAATGCCTGTGACTTGAAAGATCCGTGTTTAAAGCCTTTGAGCTGGTGCTGACCTTGGTGCTCATCTCCTCCCTGAACTGATCCAGCTGCTTTTGCCCAACAACACGAGTATTTCCAAACCATCGTCTGTCTGGCTGGATCCGACTGTTTGGTAAATCCTTGGATTGAAACTCCTGCACAGATGCAGGCAGGCGTTGACCCACAGCTGCTTGATACGGCAAGGCAAGTGTCAAGCCTGGATGAAAGCACTGCATATGCTGCAAAGACATCAATTCTGCGGTGGCCAAAGCAGCAGTATCTGTGTGACCTCGTGTATGACTTTGCCCTTTTTGTCTCTGATAGCACGAGTCTTGTACATGTTGAGCCTGCGGACCTGCAAACCACAACAGACACGGTCAGGGTCTGAGCCTGGGTTGCACAGCCCTGCAGCTGCGCCTGAGTACTCACGGTAGATGCATCTCGATGCTCTTTGCCACCCTTTCCTACTGGAGTTTTGCTTGGCCTACTGGAATCGTTAGAATGCTTAGGCTTTCGACTGTCGACAGTCTTGGTCTTTGCCTTGCCCATCTCAAGTGGTACTTGTTTTCAGAGAGCGCAATACGTCGCGGGCGAAAGATGCGATGCAATGCAATGGCAAGTACCTGTGGGGTCAGCCGCGACGCTGCCAAAGTAGCTAAAGCGTGCAGTCAAAGTCAGGTGCACCGCCATGGGGCAGTTCCAGATTAGGGTTTCAGCTGACTTTATCAGCTGCCCTACCCCCCTCGCTGCTTTCCTATGGATAAGTCGCACGCGAAAGTTCCGACAGTTCGATGCCCGTAGCGGCAATATAGCATTGCAGGCAAGGCTCTGCAGAGCTCAACACTTTCAAGCTTGGCCCAGGATTGTTTGCAAGCCATGTCAGAGGTTCCACAGGCGACAGGTACGTGTGCATGCCAGCACAAGTGGCCGCCACCTCGTGTCACTTCTTGGACCGGCTCGAGCTGCCTGACATTTCTAAACGTGATGAAATGCAGGCCGGGATACGTTTCGCGATGACCTAAGCGAAAGGTACGTTCCATTTTGCGCAGGAATGTGAAACATGCCTGTCATCGACATGCATCTGAGCTATTGTATGTGTGTGCAGTTCCGGGGATGCACCCTTGTCTGATCCAGAAACAGAGGACGAAGAAGAGTCAGGCAGCGAGGAGGTGAGCATGTCAGTTGCAAGCAATGTGATGACTGCATACAGCTGCAGTCAGCAGTCCTGTCTCTTTGTGTACTCAAATCAGTGCCTTTTGCAGGAGTTTCAGACTGCAGATCATCTAGCTGAGGCTGCATATACCTCCACTCAGGAAGATGGAGATGCTGACTCTCCACATGCTGCTCGTCACGATGAAGGTATGGAGCAGATACTGCTGCTGCGTATCATCTTGTCACTGAGCCTGCCTGCGCATTACTCTTCTGGCCAGTTCATCAAGTGACAGCATTCATGCGCAAATGCTGAATTCTGATGGTGCTGTTGCAGAGGTAGCAGCGTACTTTGCACGGCATAGGCCTCAAAGCGAGGAACAAGAGCACCAGAATCCTCAGTCAGACTTTGCATCAGCAGGAGAGGTGCTGGATGACACTGAGCTTGAGCCAGGTGCTAGTGAAGACCAAAGTGAGCACAGCACTGCTGACAACGGACACAGCACTGCTGCAGATGTCAAAACAGCAGACTCAGGTGCTGACACTGCTGGCGATCATGAACAGGCAGCTGAGGTGCCTGCTCTGACAGCTGAAACTCAGCAAGATGCTGTGCTGCCAAGCATCGAAGCAGTGACAGCTGATGATGCATCTGCACTTCAGCCAGATCCAGAGCCAGCAGAGGAAAGTCAGCCACCTCGGGACGACGTATCTGCTGCTGAGGACAGCGACGTATCTGCTGCTGAGGACAGCAACGAGGAAGCGTATCAGCAGCCGGCTGATACACGCCCCTCATTTGCTGACATTCAAAAGGTGCTGGATCATGCTGCATCTGACACAGATGCTGAGTCAGAGCCAGACAATGATGAAGCTGAGGCGGTGTCAAACAATGATGCTGATGAGTCAGCATCCCAGGAACAGCACGCTGAGTCAGCACTTCCTGCACTACCTGCGCTTCCTGAGGCTGCGTCAGCATCAGATGACAGTGCTTCTGATCCAGAGCCGTCAGCATCACCGCCAGAGGCACCACAGGAACCAGCAGCAGCTGACCCTGCAGAGGAGGAGCCAGTGCTTGAACAGATAGAGCCAGTGGCGCAGTCAGCTCCAACAGTGGCCACTTCTGCAACAGAGTCCACCTCCACCAGCACCTCTGAGAGACCAGCTGCTGGGAGCATGCCTCGCCTGCCCAGCTTGCCTCCCAGGCGCGTTGCTCCATCCCTTCCCTCACGTTCAACAGCCCCAGCAGGTACACTTGCTGTCGCGTCATCAAGTTGCAATGCCATCAGTCATCAGGCAGACGCACTTACTTGCAGGCATTGTCAGCTGTGTTGTCGAATGTATTTGTACATCTCTCATCATGGCTAGTATGGTGTCTGGCCCAACATTATGCCAGAACAGACCTTGCCCACACATGACAGTCATTCTGTCCTGCGTATAAGTGCAGCCTGCTGATCAGACAAGATTGTGTCTTGCTCTTTCACAAGTTTATGTGCTGAGTCTGTCATGCAGGCAGCTCAAGTGGCTCTGCTGCACCTTCAGCCCCCACTGTCAGCAGTCAGCAAGAGGCAGCTCCCCCCACCTCTGCCCCTCCACCTGCAGGCACTGGCACTGGCTCAGCCACTGCCAGTAAGCCCACCCCTAGTCCTAGCCCTACCCCTGTGGCTAACAATGGACACAGCCATGCCACAGCTGGCAATGGCAATGGGACCTCATCCACTACCACAGCTGGTAGCAATCCTGCTAGCAACCCATCTAATCAGTCTGGTAGTGGTGCCAACCCTCCCAGGCAGTCTGCAGGCCCCTCCATGCCCCCTAGGCCCACTGGAAGTGCGAACCCTTCCATTCCTGCTAGGCAGCCACCAGCCAACTCCAACCCTACTGGCCCGCCCAGGCAGCCTGCTGGAAATGGCCAGGTAGCCCCAGCAGCAGCCCCAGCCGCCGCCCCAGCCGCCGCCCCAGCAGCTGATGATGAGACTGCTGAGAACAGAGAGCTGCGGGAGAAGGTGCAGAGTTTCAGGGTGTTGCTTGTGCAACTCACCCTCAGACTTGGGCAGAGCACTCGCGGCAGCATTGTTCAGCAAGTCAACTACAGGTACGCTGCATGTTGGCATTTGCTCACACTTCAGCTTTGTGAGCACTGCAAGAGACTCTCTACTTGCATTCAGCCGTACTCTGCCACATGTGCCCAGCCAGCACACAGTTGCTGTTGCGCAAATGTATACCTGCAATTCAAAAGCGTCAGAAGTCACAAGTTGTAAGCTTGTTTGTATTGGCAACTGAAGTCATGCACCTGCCCCTCCTTCACCACCACAGCAATTGGCTGTACAGGCTGGACCTGGCTGAGCGCATCCGCATGCCCCAGACCAGCAGCGCCAGCCGCAGAGTGTACGGCTTTGAGGCAGCCTGCCGCCAGGCTGAGCAACAGGAAGGCCAGACTCCAGGCCAGCCCCTTCCCTTTGCCTGCACTGTCATGGTCATTGGCATGAGTGGCGTTGGCAAGAGCGCCACCATCAACAGTGTTCTGGATGCTGATGAGGCAGCACCTACGCATGCCTTTCAGCATGGCACGAGCGGCATCAGGGAGATCAATGGCACGGTGGCTGGTGTCAGGGTGAAGTTCATTGACACGCCAGGCCTGCAGCCCTCTGCAGCCAACATTGGCAGCAACCAGAGGATGCTGAACCAAATGCATAGCGCCTTCAAGAAGTACAAGCCAGACATCATGCTGTACATGGACAGGGCAGATGTCTTCAGGTGTGCGCCTGGTATTTGCTGCCTTCCCCCTGTGCTGCTGACCATGCCTTGCAGTCGCAACGTTGTTCTGCCTTACTCTGTTGTGTTTCCGCGGTGCATTGGCTCCTGCTCCTGCTTTATGCAGATACAAAGATCACGTACCTCCCTGACTTGCACCTGCCAAAGTTTGTACGTGTGAGCCCTTTGCTGCCAAGCTTGAGATTTGTGGTGGAACGGATATGGCTGATGTGCCACTACTGCGGGCCATCACGGAGACTTTCGGGCCCAACATGTGGTTTAACACCATTGTGGCGCTCACCCATGCTGCTGCTGCCGCTCCTGATGGCAACAATGGCCCACTCAGCTATGACACCTACACACGCACCCGCACACAGCTGCTGCAGCAAAATATCAGGTGAGTTTGCAGTCATCTTGAAAGGTCAAGACAGCTGTTTTGAGACAGCTAAACCTTTCAATTGGCCACTGTGCTTGAGTAGTGAAAGCAGCATGCCACACACCATTGTACTACCTGGCATGACAAGCACAGTGTCATCTGCAAAGCTATAGCTGTCTTGCAGTGATGCCTTGCCTTACAACATGCCATACAACATGCGGGACTGCACTTCTCCACAGAGCGTGCAAGCAATCAGTCCCTGCTTCTGCCAGTGTGCTAGTCTGCTAGTCTGCCTGCTTCTGGTGCAGATGTCATGTACACCTTCTGCCTCTCATTATTGTAGCGCTGCCAAGCATGATAAGATGATGAACAAGGGGTGTGCACTTGCATTGCAGGCAAGCCAGTGGCGACATGCGGCTGCTGAACCCCGTGGCTCTGGTGGAGAACCACCCAGCCTGCCGCAAGAATGGCAAGGGCCATGCAGTGCTGCCCAATGCGCTGGCCTGGAAGCCTCACCTCATCTTGCTGCTGCTGTCCTCCAAGCTGCTCTCTGACACAGATGCCCTGCTCAAGATCCAGCAGGACAGTTCTGCTGGT